>Ga0315281_10000569_pt1 | contig 51532 bp, 46 predicted proteins | sample YL17G07_0_MG_FD_204540 | JGI IMG/M metagenome (GOLD analysis project Ga0315281, IMG submission 204540) | Sediment microbial communities from Yellowstone Lake, YNP, Wyoming, USA - YL17G07_0 | ecosystem: Environmental > Aquatic > Freshwater > Lake > Sediment | place: USA: Wyoming | collected...
GTGCCTAAAGCACCTACTGTTGGCAGTTCGTAAGCGGGAATCCAGCTCTTTTGCTCGTGGATGCCCGATAAAAACCTTCGGGCATGACAGAAAATGGATGCTTATGGCACATAGTGCGTTTGCCCTGCCACTCTGCCGTTTGCTTTTTGGGCCGGTTTCTTTATATGCTAAAAGTATCAACTTTTGGAGGTATTACCGTGGTTACAATTACTGAAAAGGCAGTGGAAAAGGCTAAGTCCATTCTTGTTGCGGAGGGGAAAGACAGTTGGGGGCTCAGGATCTACAGTGCGGGAGGCGGTTGCTGCGGTCCCTCCTATGGTCTCGATCTGGACGAGAAAGCGCTGGCCGACGACGAGGTTATAGAGAAGGACGGTTTGAGGGTTTTTGTGGACAAGAATACCGGGACGACCCTTTCGGGCATGCTGCTCGACTATTTTGATGACGGCGAGCAGGAAGGCTTCACCCTTTCCGGCGGCTCCGCTCCCTCCTGCGGGTCAGGCGATTCTGCTTCCTCCTGCGGTTCCGGTTGCAGCAGCTGCGGCTAGATGTTCCCTGTTCACCGTTATAGAAGACTAAGGAAAAACGAAGTCATCAGGAGGATGGTGAGGGAAACCTCGCTCTCTCCGGATGACTTTATTTATCCCCTTTTTGCCACTTTCGGCCATGGCGTGAGGAAAGAAATATCTTCTATGCCCGGCTGCTATCAGGAATCCATTGATGAGCTGGTGAAACACGCCAGGGAAGTCCATTCCCTCGGCATCCCGTCCATTATACTTTTCGGCATACCCGAAACCAAGGATGAATTGGGCACCGGCGCCTACGATAAAAACGGGGTGGTGCAGCAGGCTGTAAGAGCGGTGAAGGATACGGTCCCCGAACTGTATGTCATAACCGATGTCTGCATGTGCGAGTATACGAGCCACGGTCACTGCGGTTTTATCGACAAGGGAGAGGTGGATAACGACAAGACCCTGCGGTTGCTGGCCATGGAGGCCGTGTCCCACGCAAAGGCGGGCGCGGACATGGTGGCGCCCTCGGATATGATGGACGGGCGTATTGATGCCCTGCGGAGGGCGCTGGACGAAGAAGGGTTTGCCGATACTCCCATTATGTCGTATGCCGCAAAGTACGCTTCGGCATTCTACGGGCCCTTCAGGGAAGCCGCGGAATCCACTCCGCAGTTCGGCGACAGGCGCTCCTACCAGATGGACCCCGCCAACAGGCGCGAGGCGATAAAGGAGGTTGCCATAGATGTGGCGGAGGGGGCTGATATTGTCATGGTGAAACCCGCTCTCTCTTATCTGGATATCATTTCAGATGTGAAGGCTTCCTTCGGCGTGCCGGTTGCGGCGTACAATGTAAGCGGGGAATATTCGCTGGTAAAAGCCGCTGCGCAGATGGGCTGGGTTGACGGCGACAGGATGATGATGGAGATACTTACCTCCATAAAACGCGCGGGGGCAGACCTGATCCTCACCTACTTCGCAAAAGACGCTGCAAGACTACTGAACGGCTAGCCGAATATTTTCCCGGGGTTCATTATCCCCCTGGGGTCAAACACTCTCTTCACTCCCCGCATCAGCTCCAGTTCACGCTCCTTTATCTCCATGCCGAAGTATGGCGCTTTGGTGAGCCCGATGCCGTGCTCTCCTGAAAGAGAGCCGCCCTGTTTGAGGGTGAGTTCGAATATGCGCCGTACGATCTCCAGGCCTTTTGCATACTCTTCAGGGTTGCTCTTGTCCACCATCACATTTACATGGATATTGCCGTCTCCGGCATGTCCGAAACTTATTATCTTTATCCCGCTCTTTTCGGAGAGTTCCCTGAGCTCGGTAAGTAAAAAGGTGATTTTGTCCCTGGGCACGACAACGTCCTCGTTTATTTTAGTGGGTTTTATGTGATAGAGGGCGGGAGAGATGGACCTCCTCGCTTCCCAAAGCCTTTCACGCGCCACCGTGTCCTCCGCAATAATGGCTTCCCCTCCCAGGGTCTGGCAGATGTCCACCACACGTTCGGCTTCCTTCGTGATGGTTGCCGGGTAGCCGTCCAGTTCGATGAGCAGGAGGGCCTCCACATCAGTGGGGAGCCCTACGGGCTTGTAATTCTCTATGGCTTCGACGGCAGACCTGTCCATGAATTCCAGTGTCCGGGGAATTATCCTGGAGGAGAGGATTTTTGCTACGGCAGTCCCCGAGGCTTCGAGGTTGCTGAAGAAAACAAGGAAGGTCATGATGTCTTCGGGCAGGGGCAGCATTTTGAGGCGTATTCTCGTGGACACGGCCAGGGTGCCTTCGGAGCCCACGAGGAGGTTCCTGAGGTCGTACCCCACTGAGCGTTTGTGTGTCCGGCCTCCTGTGGTTATAACGGTACCGTCGGGCAGTACGGCTTCTATGCCCATGACGTAGTCTCGTGTTACCCCGTATTTCACGGCCCGGGGCCCGCCCGCATTGGTTGCCACATTGCCGCCGATGGTACACACTGCGAGGCTTGCGGGGTCGGGGGGATAGAAGAAGCCGAGGTATTCGAGTTCCTTCTGCAATTTGCCGTTCACCACTCCCGGTTCCACGGTCACCGTCATGTTCCTGGTGTCGATGTCGAGGATTTTCCGCATTTTTTCGAAGCTTATGACAAGGGAATTGGTGTCGGGTACGGAAGCCCCTGCCATGCCGGTGCCCGCTCCGCGGGAAATGATGTGTAACCCGTTGTCATAGGCATATTTGACGATATGTGCCGTTTGGTCGGCGTTTCTCGGCCAGGCAACGGCTTGCGGTAAAACGGGGTCCGCACCGGAGGCATCGAAGCTGTAACAGAGGAGGTCCTCATGCGCGGTGGAGATTTCTATGCCAGAGAGTTCCCGTGAATTCTTCATATCTGAAATTATACTAATTACCCTGTATTTTAGTATAGTCGGCTGCGGTAAGCAGTGAAAGAAAAGTGGGCCGTGGAGGTTTCGGACCTCCGACCCGCGAAAAGGTTGCAGCGGTGCTGGGGAAGAGGTTGGAGGTAAGGATTGCGTGAGGGGAGATAAAAGGAAGGTGGGTCGCTCAGGGCGCCTAAAACGCCTAAAACAGCCACTTGACAATGGTTAACATGCACGTTAATATAACAATGTGGGCAAAACAGCTCAGAAGGTGACTTGGGTCCTGAGCCTGCTTGAAGACCTGGACACAGTACCTGCATCGTATTTTAAAAAGCTGGTGGGCTCGTATGGGATATGGGAATGCAGGATACAGCTTGCCTCAAACGCATACCGGGTATTCTGCTTCTTTGAGGGTAATTCGGTAGTTGTCCTGACTCACGGACTGATCAAAAAAACTCAAAAGACACCTCGTCAGGAGATTGAGAGGGCTGAGGCTTATAAAAAAGACTATGTTATAAGGAGGTTGAGAAAATGAGTGATTTGAAAAAATATATTGATGAAAGAAAAAGAAAAGATAAAACATTTGGTAAAAAATTTGATGAAGGATATGAGCAGTTCAAGGTGGGTGTGATGCTCAGGCAGGCCCGTGAGTCTGCGGGAATGACACAGGAAGAACTGGCGAAGCGGCTGAAAACCCGGAATACAGCTATCTCACGTATAGAGAACCATGCGGAGGATATTAAACTTTCCACCCTCGAAAAATTCGCCTCTGCGCTTGGGAAGAGGTTGGAGGTAAGGATTGCGTGAGGGGAGGAAGGGTATGATGCCGCTGAATACTATCTGTCCCGAATCAGTTCCTTGCATTATTGATATCTATGGTATAATTTAGCAAATTGTGATGTCGAAGGCCAGTCTGCCGTACTTAGTTGAAGACATAATATGGTTAGACACGATTGTAGAAAAACTTGCATGGAAGCATGGCGTTCTTCCTCACGAAGTTGAAGAGGTTTTAACAGGCAGATGCAGGATGTTCAGGAACGAGAGAGGCAAGGTAGAAGGCGAAGACCTTTATAATGCCCTCGGCAGGACTGAAGAAGGCCGTTATCTGTCGGTATTTTTCATAATAAAGCTTGGCAATAAAGCCTTGATTATAACTGCACGGGATATGAACAACAGGGAGCGTAAAAGATATGAAAAAAAGTAAACAAAAGGAGATGACCATAGCTGAAGCAAGCGCCTATCTTGATGAGCACGATATATTTGAATTTGAGGAAGTGAAAGAAGTGACGGACATTAAGTTTAAATTGCAGAAAAAGAAATATGTCGGCCTCGACATAGGCCTCTTTAAAAAGATTAAATCCAAAGCTAAAAAGCTTAACAAAAGCGAAGACCTGCTTATCAAAGAATGGCTTACGGAGAAGGTCGGCTAGAATAAGTCCGCCGTCAAAAAAAGCAGTTTTTCTTTTAAATGCACATCTGCAAGCCTTTCCATACCACTATCTCAATAATAGGGAACCATGCGGAGGATATTAAACTTTCCACCCTCGAAAAATTCGCCTCTGCGCTGGGGAAGAGGTTGGAGGTAAGGATTGCGTGAGGGGAGAGGAAAGGGGATGCGTCGCTCCCGGTTAGGAATCATTCAAATCCCATAATCCAGCCTGGCACCGCCATGTGTAGGAAGACTAATATTGAAGATCCAAGACCGGGCCCTAGTTCCTCTACTTTTTACCTTGGAAACCCATCATTCTCAAATCTCTCTTTTAGTATTAGCAAAAACTCACTTTGCCGTGAATTGGGTATTTTTTTAGGTATGCTGGAAGCAAGCCGAAGCAACTTATTATCTTCAGCAGTAACGACTGAATTGGAACGAGCCCATTCAGACAATCCTTGCCAATATGCCGTGCCTAGATTAATGACGACAGTTTGAGCTGTGATACGATTATCAACTTTTTGTTGAGAACGTGCTTCACTCAGAATTGACTTCTCCTCTTCAGGCATTATTAATTCAGCAAACATGCCTTTGCTGAGACTAATATCGATATCTTGTACCCGTTTCCAGCAGGCTTCCTTCTTGCACCATTCACCAATGTTTTGAAATCCGCTATCAGGATTAGAAAGCACTTGATAAACAACCCGCGCGGTACTTTTTAATTGGGCCTCCATTTCAGGGGTTAACCCTTGACGGTTCCAAATAGCACGGAAATCTGCTGTTCTTCCACGCCCCGCCTGATTAATCAGGTATGAGAGTTTGGCAATGGTATAGGTGACAGTCTGAGCGCGCCAGCCACCCTGATACCAATCCTGTCGAGATACTATTCTCTCGGTTTGCCTGAATATAATTGCCTTAGCAATCAGCCGTCGAAAGAACTCCTCATTAAAAACTGCATTGTTCTTTTCCCATTCTTTTCCAATGAAGTCAGCAAACTCCCGAAAGTTCTTTTGTGCACCAAGACTTACTTTATTTGGCAAGAGACGCCATGAATTATCATACTTCGCAATATCCGTCTTTGTCATAACCTGATCCCGCGGATGTTGCCGTAAGAATCTCTGACGTTCTGAGAGCGTCAGCAGCGTTTGTTCATTGAGGTATTGCCCTCGCGCACGTTCATAAAACCATTTAGTTTCATGCTGTGCTCCACCAATTGCCGGTGCCCAAATTCTTCTCGAAATTTCTTCCATCCTCCAGTGAAAATGATGATTGGCAAAAAAATCAGCATCAGATACTTTGTTCTGACTGTTTGCACACCGTGAAATATTGGGAATAATCTTGGGGGCTCTCTCCGGCTCAATAACTGACAACTTCATTTGGACAAAGATATTATCAAGCTTCGCCTTGTCCTTTTTTCTTGCTAACGCAAGGGACGCGGTAGTTTGTCCACCATTAACAATCTGGAGGTGTTTTGCACCAGTTATCCGCAGTCGTCCAGCAGCATCTTCAGATGTCGTAACATCTACTGCAGTGGTTGTGATACCATTGTTGTACGCAAAAAACATCCCGGGCTCATTAAGTATTGTGTTGCGGATTCCTTTATTGACCCCTCCTCTAACTGTTAAAAAAGAACGAACATTCTGTTCGAGCAAACGGCTCCCGTATCTTTCGTATATATCAGCAAGAACATGACCAGGAAGTACGCACAAAAATGATCTGTATTGATCGGAATCAATATGTGCTACCAAACAGGGAAGGCCTTCACTATGGAATTCAGTGAAGTCAACTTCTATTTCTTCCCGGCCAAGTTTTGACACATGCACACGATGAAATCGAGCAATATCCCATACATGGAATTCTGCATGGATTCCAGCAATACGTTCGGCTGGCAAGTCCTTAATTCGCGAACTTAATAGGGTATCAGTAACCAAAATGAGACTAAGCTTTGAAATGGAGTCACCACGTGAGTGAATCAGGCTCGACAGTGCATAACCGGGCGTACTTTCTTCAATCGAAGAATGCAATCTGCCGGATATTGAGTCCTCAAAAAATGTTTTAAGTCTTGAAAAAAGAGCATTTGCCTCAGTTGCAGTTAAGCTAGGAACTTCATCGCTACCCCGAAAATCAGCCAAAACAAGACTGAGCGTCCCATCAATATCATCTTCACAGTAACCATCAACGCGAATTGCTCTGTTTCTGCTGCCCGTTCCTCTGAAATAGCAGGGCTCAAAGTCAGCAACTTCCTCAGCATCAGCAAGGAGACGGGCGGTGTGTTCTATGAAGGCACTTTCTGTATAAGTACTCTCTGAGGCTGCGATTGCCTTAACTGTTTCAATTAAATCTTTTCTGAATTGATCAAGTTCCATTGTCTCATCTCACAATCCACTTATTTCAAATAGGGTGCATTTAGAAAGATCCAATTCATAACTTGCATCGATTATACCCGGTGATAGCATCCTGCGCGTAATTCTCGGGAAATCATTAGTAACGTCATAGTAATGAACGCCGTGTAACACAAAAAAATCGCCTTCATATTCCTTGCGATCAAGGTAGCCGACCTCAGCGAGACGGTCCTCAAATTCTTCCAGTAGATCAGCATGTTCTATGATATTTCTAATTCTCGCCACTAATTCTATTATGGTAAAGCGGTTGGCAGTATTTTGTTGAGTTCTTTCTATTTCAGCAACCACAAGAAATAATCGGCTGCCTTCGGTGTCAAGCTGACAGACTGATGATATGGTGACTTTGCCAGCGCCCTGCCTGCAAGTTTTTACCTCGATAAAACACTCAGGTAGCGAAAAGTCCTGAGCACCGTGTAGCGGGCCTGACCAAGATCGGACACCGCCAGCTATCCCCCAACGTGGGAAAATATCGTTTTCCAATATCAGAAGCTCACCGATAAGACCACGCAGAGTTGCTTCATCAAGGAGCCCATCTCGTCCATGATCCATTAATCGTTGCCACCGCGAAAGCCTGGCTAGGACAATATCGGCAGGCTTCCCCCCGTCTTTTGTAGCGGTGGCCAATACTGATGCAAGGTCATCACACAAACAGACGAAAACGTGATAAAGATCGAGTTTAGCAAGTCGAATAACAAGTGCCCATCTTTGATCATGCCGCTGATTTATGATGACTTCGATTGCACGGTAGCGTGGGTTGGCTGCTGGCTTTTCTTCGCAAATAAGAAGGAGCATTGGGTATCCGAGTGCGTCTTTACCAATAAAAAGTTCAGTTTGCTCCTTCTCGTCAATCCTTTGAAAGATCGGACCTTCTGCTGACGGAATTAATGCGTTCAGACGAGCTTCAAGCGTCATTGTCCACCTCTTGATCGTCATCTTGCTCTGCGTCAAAGAGCTTTCTCCACTCAACAACATTTACTCGGTAGAGTACCCTTCTAAGAGAAGAGCTGTCATCAAATGGTGGGAAGCTCATCGCAAGCGCAGCTAATAGGTTACCACCTGTATCTAAGGGCGTGTCACCTATGTAAGGTGCGATCATATGAAGTAAGAGCAAGGGTCTCTCCCGACATGCCCTGTAGGCTTTATCTGGAACAGCTTTATTTTTTTCTTTATAATCAAGCTTGATTCGTTCAATTACGTCGCGAGGAAGGCCTTCTTTTTCAATGCCTCTCGACCCAACACGAGCGCTATGACCAGATACAAGAATGCATCGGCTTCCTTCTGTCAATATTACGGCTCTCTTTTGCAACCTAAGCTTCAAATCAGCAAACGTCACCTCAGCATCTTCACCTCTGGGTAATACTACATCCCATTTATCTAGCTTAGCCTCATCTGTATTCTCAATAAAGTCTGGCAGGCTATCATTGTTAAATTGAAAACAAAGAGGGAAAAATGCGAAGTTTCTAATTAGGTTCGCAACGATGGCTTTTGGCACGTCGGTCCAGATATAATTTCCATGGAGTGACAAGGAGTTCTTAGTTCCAAGCCCCGAGCGAATCAGATTTAGCAAGAAATCCTCAGCAACTCTGGCGTTATTCTTTATGGCAGCCCGCTCATTCCTCAGTTCTGCTGTTTCAATAAGGTTATTAGAAAGTGAGATTTCTCTCTCAATCGTTCTTGCGGTTCTCATCTTATTCCTAGCTGTAACAATCAGGGCATCTGGGTATGCACGCACCTTTAAGCCAAAATCCTTCGGAGTCATATTGAGACGGTTCATTTTCCTTATCTCTTCCTGAAGCTCATCTGTCGCCTCAGAAATGTGCGCGTACCAGTGGGCCGCCTCATCTCTTATCCATATGCGGCAGAGATCAGCATAGCCGTCCCGATAGCCAAACCAACGACCCATTTGCAGGAGAGTATCATACATTTGAGAGTTTCTCAGAAAGTAGCTTATGCACAATCCTTCCAGAGTAAGTCCACGTGACAGACTATTACCACCCACAGAAATAACGCGAAGACCGTGCTCGCTATGGGCCGAATAGTCAAGTGCTTGCGCGCCTGACCGTTGGTTAACAGCCCTTACAACGATCTGGAGAGCTGCATTCAAGAGCCCTTTTTGTATTTGGGTCCACGTAAACTCTTCAACATCGAACTCCCTTTCCCAGACACTATGAATGGCTGAGATACCTGGATTGCCAAATGCCTCTTTCGATGGAAGCTGACTAAAATTGCGTATGTCGCTTTGAAGTCTGTGCAGTATCCCTGTAATTAAATCATAAACCTGTTGCTGCACATCAGTGAATGGACTGACATTTACCAGCATTGAACGATGAGTTCCATGTTCCCCTCGCAGGTCTCTAATTACATTGGCAAGAACAAAAGCTTGTACAGCTGTGATCAGCGACCCCGGCAGCGATGTGACCACTAGAGTTTTTTTATGTCTCAATGGAAATGTAGCTTCCCAATCTTCTATTGCTCTCCGAGTTGAGTATTCAGGTTCGTCTGCAAATATTGTTTGGGGGCCAAAATAGTTGGACGGAGGATCAAGCGCATAGATAAAGTCTTTTGGAAACAAATCGTCGCCTAACATTTCATTTTCAGTATCAGGATCAATAAAAATATTTGCGAATGGAGTAGCGGTAAATCCGACATAGGTTGAGCGCGTGAACAACGATAGAACGCTTCGTATGTGCGAGTTGATTTTTGTTGCGTCAGCGCCAGCTGCATTTGTATTAATAGAAGCGTTGTCTGCCTCATCATCAATGAGCAATAAGGGTAAATCTATGACTCCATTAGCATCAGCATTATAAGCGCGCAACCAGTTCTGAAGGTTCGTTAATATTCTCGTATGTTTTTTGACTACCAGCAGGACAGGTTCTGAAAACGCACCAAGTGTAAAATTGAGGGAGTTTATCAATATACTGCTAAAATCGTTCTTCGTAGATGTAAAAACTGCAGCATGGCGGGAAGGATTCAATTCGCCAACGCCGAACACCTTCATCATCGGGTTTCTGGAAAGCACATGGGAACTGTCGAGACCGACAAACCCAGCATCAAGGCGCTCCTGTGTCTGGCGTCTTAGGTTCTCCAATGTTCCGGTCAGCAGAATAATCAGTCTGTAGCCTGCATCAGCAGCCTTATTACAGAGAGCAGTATATGTTGCTGTTTTGCCGGATTGCACGTCTCCCTTTACGAGGCCACGTCGCGTCCATGTTCCGCTCTCTGTTGGGTTGCCAAATAAGTCGAGCATTTCATCAGTGGAACGATCCATCGTCGCCACGACAAAAGGCGGCCATTTCTGACGGTATAAGTATTGCGTATACCTATTCCAGAAAAAAGGATCAATAGATGGCTTTCTGGAAGCCAACCATGGTTTGTGTTCATACCCCACAAGTTTAACACCAATATCCATGCGAACTCGGAAACGGGCCTGCAAACTTCTAATAACAGCAGCAGCAGCTTCATCGGAGACATGTATCACAGCCCTAAACTGATTTACCTTTTCGGAAATTTCTTGTTCTTCTATCGGCTTATCGAAAGACAGAGATGCTATGATTACATTTTCAAGCGTATCCTTATTAGTCGGCATTGTCTTTCTCCTTTAACAAAGCAGGCAGCTTATCGAATATCTCAGGGTAATGACAAAATGGTTCGATAAATTTCAGACTTGAAAGTAATTTTTCGGCTGCTTCAGAACTTCCCGCTGTTGATAGCAATATTCTTGCAAGTTCTAATAGTTCTTCTGGCGTATCTATTCCCTGTTTCATATTACGTTGATCACCAGCCATATCCGCATAAAAGGCCTCCGCTGGAAAACTTATCTCAAGAGTTCTGAGTAGTCCGTCAAGGAGGGATGTCTGCTGGTCATTCAGAGAGTCCCGAAGCTCGTTAATTGCCGGATGACTTCTGTTTACACTATAGGCAATTCCATCTCTATCAACAACACGATTCCATGCATGAATTAGATTGTCGGCATGAGAAATTCTTCCCCTGTATGTGTAAACGCGCCTGCTACTTTCAAAAATCCGCGCGATTATTCGCCTTAAATTTTGTCGAACAGCCTCTGGTGGATAGGCAACTGACTTTTTGATATCAACCTCCCACAGATGGTCCAGTGAGTTCGGAATATCAACTTTTACCCGTGCAAGTTTTGTTAGCTCTTCCTGTTTAGCAAGCCTAAACCAAGTCCCCCAGATGATCAAGCGCCTATTTCGGTAAACATAAAAGCCCTGATGTCGCAGCATCCCTTCTTTTCCCCCAGCCTTTTCAATCTCGACCTTTTTAAGCTTACTCTGGTGTGGGAGAATAAACGGTTCGACTATAATGTATTCTTCGTCTACCTTAATCTTCTCGACTTGTAACCGCTGTGTGGCACTTTGCCAGGTCATGAATGGATCAAACGGTTCAATGCAATTACCATTTATCGACATGGCAACCTTACGGAAACCCGGCTCTCCAGCTAAATATCTATGAAAAACCAAAGCCAAATGATCTCTTGTTCGGTCAAGCGCGTCGCAGAGGCATCTTTCAAGAGATGATTCTCCTGCACTTACCCTGTCGAAATCTTCCCAAATGACAGCAGTTCCTTTGTCGCCGATCTCCGGTAAGACTGGATAAACTTCCAGATCTTTCTTATCAAGGACCAGCAAGGCCCAGTCTTTGCGCTCTTCAATGAAATCCAGATCCCATCGCCTCGAAGAATCTATTCCATTTTTTCTTGATATTACGGTTAGCTTTCTACATTGAGATAAAGATGCTGTTTTAAGTCCAAGGCCAAAACGCCCCAAATCAGTATCACTGCGAATTTCATCCGGATTGCGACTGCCATGTCGCATAGCTTGAGTGAGTTCTGAGCCATCCATACCAAGGCCATCATCTATGACTGCAACATATGCCGAACGATATGGACTAAATCGAATGTGTATATTAGATGCGCCTGCTGCAATACTATTGTCAATGATATCTGCTATTGCAGCCTCAAAGGAGTATCCAACAGCACGCATTGAATTGATCAATGTCTTTGCGTCTGGGGGTAAAATAAATTCTTTCATTTTCCTGCGAGATAAGTCATAAATTTCTTGGCAATTTTTTCTATCATAAGAGGCGGAACAGCATTCCCGATCTGCCTAAAAGCGGGTGTTCTAACTTGCCCCTCCTTGGTCCCCTCGAAATAATAGTCATCCGGAAAAGTCTGTAGTCTGGCAGCTTCCCGTACTGAAATAGACCGATTTTGCTCTAAATCGGGATGGATATAATAATGCCCATCTTTTGCTATATGAGCCACAATGGTATGGGAATAAGGCATATCATCAGCAACAACTTTGAATCTGTCCAGAAATGAAAACCTGTTATTATGCGTTTTCAGTTTATCCGGAAGATCATTATAATTGAGACGCTCTTTGTTAATTTTCCACTTTTCGACAGTAATTCTGTAAATCTCTTTATCCTGCTCAGTATGAGGCCTCGCTATGTGTTGAGTAAGAATATCAATGCCGTTTCTGAGCTTTGCTGAATGCAGGTAATCATCTATTCTCCCAGCAGTATACCTAGAATATTTATCTTTCCCTTCGCCAGCCTGCAATTTAGGGAGACCGCTGAATATTGATTTCACCATACTGTTTGAGTTGTCTTGGCCGTCTAGAATGTCGATGGAAAGGTTAAGGTCCTTTTGCCACCCCAAGATTAACACCCTCTTTCTGTTCTGCAACACACCAAATTCCTTTGCTTTTACTATTACAGGCTCAACCACATATCCTATCTTTGTGTAATACCTCTGAATATTTTGGAAATGTTTCCCCTCTCCGGCAGATAAAAGACCCAGAACATTTTCGAAGATAAACAGTTTGGGATTGTACTTGCGAAGAAATTTTCCGTACTGGACATACAAATAATTCCTCGGGTCTCCCTCCATTCTGTTTTCATCTCGTGCTCTTCCAACCAGAGAATACGCCTGACATGGAGGGCCACCGACTATAATGTCGATATCTTCTTTTGCTTTCAGTTTGTCTATTATCTGGAATATTTCTGAATTATTCTCATCCCCGATAGAAAGATTAATAACAGAGTCAAGCAAATGGGGCGGAATAAATGAATACAGTTCCTCCCTGTTAATTTCACCTTTGAGATACTGAACATAAATATCCTTCTTGTCATTCTCAGTCAGATAATAATAGGCGAGTCTTGTCTTGAGTGTGAAGCACGCAGCAGTATTAACTTCAACATGTGCGACGGGTTCAAATCCAGCCCTCTTGAAGCCTTCTGAAAATCCCCCTGCGCCTGCGAACAAATCAATGTATCTCATTTTATAAGTCTCGTTGTCAGCTGCCGCAGGGTTCTGTCTCTGTCCCTTGGCTTAAGTCGGCATTCAAAGATTGTTATAATATTCCAGCCCATCGTCTTCAGTTCTCTGGTGTGCTCAGCATCAAGATGTTTATTTCGGTTAATTTTCTCAACCCACCATTTCCTCCGGGTCTTCGGAATAACAAAATACTTACATCCCTCATGCCCATGCCAGAAACAGCCATGCACGAATATAACCGTTTTATATTTTGGGAAAACCAAGTCAGGCTTGCCCGGCAAAGTCTTGTCATGCAGTTTGTATCTGAAGCCTCTTGCGAACAGAAATTTTCTGACAAGAATCTCCGGTTTCGTGTCCTTACTCCTGATCCTTGACATGTTATAACTTCTTGTTTCTTTATCATGAACATCTGCCATTTGGAAGTAGTCAATATCCTTTCCCCACCCCTATTTTACCAACAATTCTAAATTTTGATTTGGTGACAGCCTGATATCAGAATGCAGTGATTTAAGGAGATGTAGCAGATGTACCCCGGTTTTCGTCGTCACTATACCCCTCCAGGCTTTGCTTGGACTTAAGTTTAACACAACTCTAATTATCAACCAGCGGTTGCAGTTTTGGCTGGAGCACATATGCAAGCCCCCTCATTCCCCACCCCCCAACTCCGCCTCAATCTCCTCAATCGTCGGAAGGCTCCCCTTCAGTTCCTCCGGCAGGCTGTGCGTGAGTTTTGTCTCCCATTCGGCCACACTCATGGGTTTTCTGTAGCCTGCCAGCGCATATTCCACCAGCACCCGGTTTTTCTGCTTGACCAGCAGCAAGCCGATGGTCGGCTGGTCAGTCGGATGACGAAGCAGATCATCAACGACATTCATGTAGATGTTCAGTTGGGCGGTATCACCCGGCTCGAATTTGCGTGCCTTGAGTTCGATCACTACGAAACAGCGGAGCTTAAGATGGTAGAAGAGAAGATCGAGATAAAAATCCTGATCACCGAGTTCTAAATGTATCTGACGCCCTACAAACGCAAAGCCCTGTCCTAATTCCAGAAGAAATCGCTGTATGTGGTCGATCAGTCCTTGTTCCAGTTCAGCTTCGCGGCGGGTATCTGCCGTGCCGAGAAAGTCGAACAGGTATGGGTCTTTAAAGATTTGAATAGCCATATCGGAATCAGGCGGCGGCAGAGTGGCAGGGAAGTTGTTTTGCGCCTTACCCTGCCTTTGGCTGGCTTTTGCTTCGATTTGTAAAGCCAGGATATTGCGCGACCAGCCGTGCTCCAATGATTTAGCGGCATACCAGAGGCGTTCTTCAGGGGCACTAAGTTTTTCCAATAGCGCAATATTATGATACCAGGTCAATTGTGCAAGCGGTGCTTGCACAATTTCGCGGTCGGGCCAAGCTGCGGCAAATGAGCGCATGTATTTCAGGTTGCGAGGCGAAAACCCGGACATTTCGGGAAAAGCTTTGCTTAAATCTGCTGACAGCCTGTCAATGATCCGAGCGCCCCATCCCTGTGCAGTCTGCTTTTGCAGAATGCGACGCCCTATGTCCCAATACATCAGCACCAGGGCGGTGTTGCTGGCAAGAACTACCCTTAACCGCTCACTCTTGATACAGATTTTCAGATCGGACAGCAGATCGGCATAGTCCGTGGGAAGTTCGGCAGCCAGTGGCGCCACAGGAAATTGAACGTCAGGTCGAGTTCGTCCACGAGTCTTGCGGGCATCAGTCTCGCTTTTTCGCTGCTTTGCAGCTTTGACTGGCTGTTTCTTAGATTTCATATCCCAATCCCGCCAGGTTCTTCTTGATCTGCATAGCACCGAGTGGCAGGTCTTGTTTCTTGATTTCTAGTGTCTTCCCTCATCTGCTTAATACTCTCCCCACAACTTTCCCGACGGTCCTATATTTTGATTTTGCGACAGCCCGATATCAGAATGCAGTGGTTTAAGGAGATGTAGTAGATGTGCCCCAGTTCTCGTCGTCACGATACCCCTCCGGCTTTGCTTGGACGGTTAAGTTTAACACAACTTTCTATGCTATTTGACAATTTTTAGCCCTTATGGGCAGGACAAGAGCGACGGGGAAACAGGGGTTACGGCATGTTCTGCAATTCGGCGAACTGCAGGGACAAAGCTTTGGACACTCCGGGTTGTTCCATGGTGATGCCGTAGAGATAGTCGGCCACTTCCATGGTCGTTTTGTTGTGGGTGATAATGATAAATTGCGTGTCAGCGGACAAGTCCTTGATCATCCCGGCAAAGCGACTGGTATTGGACTCGTCCAGGGGCGCGTCCACTTCGTCGAGTATGCACAGGGGACTCGGTTTTATGAGGAAGCCCGCGAAGAGGAGAGCAAGGGAAGCAAGCGCCTTTTCTCCGCCGGAGAGGAGATGAATATTCTGGAGCTTCTTGCCGGGCGGCTGGGCGATAATGTCCAGACCTGATTCCAGGATGTTCTGCTCATCGGTGAGAATAAGATCAGCCCTTCCGCCGCCGAAGAGCTTTGTGAAGACCTCCACGAATTTCTCTCTGAGGGCATCGTATGCCTCGCGAAGCTTCCGCCTCGTGGAGGAATTTATCCTGCTGATGGCCTCCTCCAGTTCCGCGATTGACATGGTCAGGTCTTCCTGCTGTTTTGTCAGGAAGTCATAGCGTGTCTTGAGTTCTTCGTATTCTTCGATAGTGCCGAGGTTTACAGGCCCGAGGTCGCGTATCTTGCCGTTCAGTTGGTCGACGTTATCGCTGTCTTCCCCGGGATCGAACCCTTCAATTTGGACGTCTTCGCGCTTTATCTCAATCCCATACTTCTGCATGATGGAGTTTTCGGTGTTTTCGAGCCTGAGCCTGTTCTCTACGGATTGCGCATTCAAGGTGTTGAGTTCCTGCGCAAGGACGTCGATATGGGTGCGTATGGTTTTGAGGGAATTGCGCTCTTCCAGATGCGCCTGTGCCTCTGTATCGATGACCTCTTTCTTTGCGGCCCTCTCCTGCCGCAAGGCATCCACGGTAATCACAAGGGCCTTGATGCTCTCCTCAAGGGTGAGGAGTCCGGTCGCCGCCTCAGAGAGTTTTTTCTCGGTCTCTCCTATCTCCAGCGCAGCATTCTCCCTGTTCCTATCGAGTTCTTCCAGGGCGGACCGGATGCCCTCTGCCTCCCGGTGCATGGCTTCAATCTTCTCTTTGTACGAGGCTATGGTCAGCTTCATATCGGTATGAAGGGCACGGGCCTTCTCGTAGTCCGCTTTTATGGCGGAGAGAGAATTCTGCATCGTGGTGATACCTTCGCTCACCGCGGCCCGCTCTCTCTCCATGGCTTCGATTTCAGCCGTCTTGGCGGCAACGAGGAGAGTAATGGATTCTTTCTCCTCAGCGATTGAGGCTGTCTCAGTATCGAGGAAGGAGAGCCGCTTCCCCAGCCTTTGCATTTCCTCCCGGTGGGTTTGGAGGGTGTGATCGGAGAGGGAGAGTTCTTTTTCAGTATCCACCATGGCGATTTCCGCTGTGCGCAAGACCTCTTTGAGGCTTGCCAGTGAACCGCCCAGTTCCGACAGTTCGTTTTCGATGCTGCCGATAAGCGCCTGCTGTTTCTTCACGGCGTTCTGAAGTTCTTTTATTTCCCTCTTTCTTTTCAGGATATCCCTGCCCTGTCCCGCAAGGATAATGCCGTCCCTGTCGATTACTTCACCTTCAAGGGTGACCAGCGCGCCGTCTTTCAGCACCCCGCTCTTCCGGATCCTTATGGCGGTTTCAAGGTCCTTTACCATATAGGTGTTTTCAAGTATTCCGGCAGCCGCAGCCCGGAATTCCTCGTTCTCATAGGTTATGAAATCCGATGCTTTTCCCAAAATGCCCTCAGGTGGCGGTTGCGGGGCATGGCTTTGCACTGTGCCGGAACTGAACCCTGTGTAGAACATGGCGGTCCTTCCAAGGTGCTTTTCCCTTATGATGGAGACCGCGGTGATAATATCTTCCACCGTACGAAGTATTATGGAGTTGACCTTTTCAGAGAGCGCGGCCTCGACAGACTTCTCATAATCTTTCCCGGCGTTTATGATGTCCGAGAGCACCAGGCCCGAAAAATGGATGTTTTTGCCGGATTCCGCAAGAAAATCATGCAGGGACCTGTCCACTGTGAGTTCCTTCAGGGAATTAAGCCTCGACAAAGTGGATGCAAGGGCCTCCCTCTCCTGTGCCAGGAGTGCCTTTTTGTCCTCAATATCATTGCCAAGCTTGTTTGTTTCTGCGGTCAGTCCGTCTCTTTGTGAGAGGAGTTCCGTGTGCCTGCCCTGCGCCGTCCTTATGTTTTCTTCAGCAATGGCAATAGTGGTTGTAAGGGCTGCCATTCCCTCCTGCGTGCCTTCCCTGTCCCGCACTGAAGCGGACTCGCGGTACGTCAGGGTTTCAAGGGATGACTGGAGCTTGTGCATTTCATTCTTTTTAAGGCTGAGAGTTTCGGAGACCCGGAAGAGTTCCCGCCTCTTTTCCTCGATTTCCTCTTCGCGTTCGCTTATGGCGGATTCAATGCCGGCAAGGGAATCTTTCTTGTCGGCCAGTTCATCAGAGAGGCCGGCCATGGCGGAAGACAGGGTCCTTTTGTTTTCCTCCAGTCCCGTTCCCTTTGCCGTCAGTTCCTCTTTTTTTGCAGAGAAGTCCTTCTGCTGGCTTTCAAGGCGTACTCTGTCAGCCCGCCTGTTCTCCATGCCGGTCTTCAGCACGGCAATAAGCTTTTCGGTCTCGGCGATCTCCTTTTCCTTCAGGTAGAGGCCGTTTTCGAGTTCGGTTAGCGCCTTTTCCTTGTCCACAAGTTCCAGCCTCTTGGTTTCCAACTGGTTTTCCATGGTGGAGAGTTCGCTCCTCCTTGAGGAATCAACCTCCCTGACCCTCTCCAGATTAGCCAGGAGCTCCTGGACAATACCGCTTAACCGCACATATTCCCTTTTGGCGATCCTGAGTTCGATAACCTTCAATTCGTCATTCAGCCTTTTATACCGTTCGGCTTTCTTGACCTGGCGGTCGAGGCTGTTGATCTGGCGCCTGACCTCATAGACGATGTCGTTGATGCGCTGGAGGTTTTGCTTCGAGGATTCGAGCTTTGACAGGGCTTCCGCCCTCCTCACTTTGTATTTCATGACACCCGCAACCTCTTCTATGAGGGACCGCCTGTCTTGCGGTTTTGTATTGATTATTTCCGAGACCTTCCCCTGGTCCATTATGGAGTAGCTTTTAACGTCGAGCCCGGTATCCAGGAAAATGTCTTTGATGTCCTTTAGCCTGCACTGCCTCTTGTTCATAAGGTATTCGCTCTCCCCTGACCGGTAAAGCCTGCGGGAGACGATTATTTCGTCCTGCGGCTGGTTGTCTCCAGCGCCGCCGTTGCCGTTCTCCGAGGGGCCCTCTGCCGGCCTGCCCGCAGACTGGGAAAGGGCCAGGGTGACTTCGGCCATGCCTTTCTGCTTCACCGTTGAGGAGCCCTGGAATATGACCTCTTCCATCTTGTCGCCTCGCAGGCTCTTTGCGCTCTGCTCGCCCAAGACCCACCGGAAGGAATCCACCACATTGCTCTTGCCGCACCCATTGGGCCCCACAATACAGGTGACGCCGGGGTGGAGCTTAAGGATTATTTTATCGGCAAAGGATTTAAACCCGATAAGTTCGATTTGCCTAATTCTCATAGCCTTTTATTGTACGGTGGACAGGTTCTGGGGGTCAAGTCAAAAAAACTTTAATGCCGGGATAAATTTTTTTTATTTGACCGATGTCATATTAAAATATTAGCCTGTATTGTTCTGGTCAATTTCCAGTTAATTATAAGGCTATTGAGGAACAGAATAACCCAAATTGTTTCAAAATCAAATAAGAGGAGGAAGTTATGCCAAAGAAGTATGAGACCCCACTGCTTGACGAGCTGGAGAAAGGTCCGTTTCCAAGCTTCGTGACAGAGATCAAAAAGGCAGCCAAAAGAAGCGACATGGCCAACGACGAGCTTGGGCAGCTCGAAAAATCTTACCGGGACAGGCGTGGGTACTGGAAGCACGGCGGTATCGTGGGCGTTCGCGGATACGGCGGCGGCGTTATCGGCAGGTACTCGTCACTTCCCGAAGAATTCCCGGCAGTTGCCAATTTTCATACTGTCAGAATCAATTCCACGTCAGCTTTCTTCTACACCTCCAAGTTCCTGAATGAAATGTGTGATATTTGGGACAAATACGGAAGCGGGCTTACCAACCTGCACGGTTCCACCGGAGACCTTGTCCTCCTTGGTACTAATACCGAAAACCTCGAGTCCATCTTTGTCGAATTTTCATCACGCGGCTGGGACCTGGGCGGATCGGGCTCAGCTCTCAGGACCCCGAGTTGCTGTGTAGGTCCGGCACGTTGCGAATGGGCGAATATCGATACTCTCGACATCAACTACAGCATCACCCAGGAATGGCAGGATGAAATGCACAGGCCTGCCTTCCCTTACAAGTTTAAATTCAAGACAGCCGGCTGCGCGGTGGACTGTATCGCTTCCATAGCACGCGCCGACTGCTCCATTATCGGCACCTGGAAGGGCCCTATCGCTGTTGACCAGGCCGAAGTGGCCAACTATGCAAAGGGCGGCATGAATATTCAGGAAGAAATCGTCGCTATGTGTCCGAGCAAGTGCATGAACTACGCGGACGGCAAGCTCTCGATCACAGATGCGGACTGCGTACGCTGCATGCATTGTATTGCGAAGATGACGAAAGCCCTGAAGCCCACCGGTGAAAAAGGCGCTACCATACTTATCGGCAGCAAGGCCCCCTTTGTTATCGGCGCAACGCTTTCATGGGTAATCGTTCCTTTCATAAAGATGGAGCCCCCCTATACCGAGTTCAAGGACCTCATCAGGAAGATGTGGGAGTTCTGGGACGAGTACGGGAAGAACAGGGAGAGAATCGGCGAACTCATCATCAGAAAGGGTATGAGAGAGTTCCTTGAGTTCATCGGCGTCGAGCCCCAGGCCCAGCAGGTGAAGGAGCCCAGAAGAGATCCGTTCTTCTTCTGGACTGAAGCCGATCTGCAGAAGAAATAAATTAAAAAATTAATCGATAAAGAAGGAGGAAACTATGGCAACACCGCAGAGAAAAACAGATATAGGACCGCCTCACTTTAAGGAGTTTCTGCCTCCCGTTATACAGAAGAATTACGGGAGCTGGAAATATCATGAGATCATCAACCCCGGGTTGATGGTCCATGTGGCCAACAGTGGCGACAAGATCTGGACGGTCAGGGTGGCCTCTCCCAGGCTTCTCAGCACCGAAACTATCAGGGAATTCGCAGCTCTCGCTGAGAAGTATTGCGGCGGGTATATCAGGTTTACCACCAGGAATAACGTCGAACTGCTCGTTTCCGACGAAAAGAACCTCGCTCCGCTCCAGAAGGAACTCAAGGACAGGAAGTTCATGGTCGGCGGTATCGGCAACATGATCAGTAACATCGTACACACGCAGGGATGGGTGCATTGCCACTCGGCAGCTTCGGACGCTTCCGGTCTCGTTAAGTGCCTTATGGACGAGTTCGCTGACTACTTCACCACCAAGACGCTCCCGAACAAGGTGAGGCTGGCGGTGGCTTGCTGTGTTAATATGTGCGGAGCGGTGCATTGCTCCGACATCGCGGTTGTTGCCATTCACAGGAAAGTGCCGGTCATCGACCATGAGAAAGTGAAAAACATGTGCGAGGTGCCTTCCACCATCGGCGCGTGCCCCACAGGCGCTATCAGCCCCGATCCCTCGAAGAAGAGCGTGAAGATCAATGCCGATAAGTGCATGTACTGCGGCAACTGCTTCACCGTATGTCCTCCCATCGAGATCCACGACCCCGAGTACGACGGCGTGGCCATCGTGGTGGGCGGCAAGGTCGGAAACCTCAGGTCTAACCCGAAGTTCTCCAAACTGGCTATCCCCTTTATAAAAAACAATCCTCCGAGATGGCCTGAAGTGACCGCTGCCGTCAAGAACATCCTCAATGCCTATATCGCGGATGCAAAGAAGCACGAGAGGGTCGGCGAGTGGGTTGAGAGAATCGGGTGGGAGAAGTTCTTCAAGGTTACCAAGCTGCCGTTTACCTTCCAGCACATTGACGACTTTACCATCGCGAGAGAGACTTTCAGGACAGCTGCTACTTTCAAATGGTAGAATAAAGGCTGAAGTCGGGGCTGAGGTCTTGGCCCCGACTTCAGCTTAACCTAACCCTAAAAAAAGGACGAGGTGCGAGATGGAAAAGGAAGAGGTCAAGACGAAAATTTACGAGTTGATCGAGAAGTCCACGGGCAAGAAGAAGCTGAAATCCAGCGATATCCAGAAAACGGTTTCAGCGGATGCCGGCATTACGAGAGACGAGGTCAAAGACGCTCTCAGAGACCTTGTCGACGAAGGAAAGCTTATTTATACATATTTCGGCGGAAGCTTTGTGGAGATACCCCCGAAAGAGTAGTACGTACTTATTTTTTATATTCAAGGCAGCCGGCCCCCTGCGGAAGGCTGCCTTTTTTTACGCTCTCTCCGGGTTTCCCGTGTTCAACGGTTGAAAGGTTGTTGCGGGCAAGGGCATAATCGGGCTTCAGTTGCAGGGCCCTTTTATAGGCTTTTGCCGCCTCACCATAACGCCCGGACAGGTAGTAGGCGTAACCGAGATTGTTAAATACGCGCGCTTTCCCGGGGGTTGTACGGGCCGTGTCCTCCCACAGGCTTATCTCGCTCCGGTACGCGCGGTTCCGCATTGTCGTAAAAGCCGCAAGGACAAGAGCTGCCAGCGCGAGGCCCCGCCACAGCGGACGCATGTCCCTTTGCCGCAAACCGCACAAGCGGACAAAGCCTGTGCCTGCCAGCAGAAAGAGACCCCAGCTCCCGCAATAAAGTTGCCTCTCGTTGGCAATATCGATGCGGGGGATCAGGGAGCTGGTGGGTAAGAGGTGAAGAATGAACCAGAATATGCAGAAGGTCACCACAGGCTTCCTGCGAATCAGCAACGCCCCTGTAAGAGCCACAGAGCCCAGCATAAGGGCTTCACAGGCAAGAAGCGGAGACCAGACGGTGAGCACCGGGAGATCGGGGTCTATGCTAAGCCGGTGCATAAGCAAAAAACGTGAAAGGAGATGGCTTACCCCGTGTATCTGGCTCAGGAGATTGTGTTGCACGCTGCGAAGGTCGAGGCTGTATAACAGTAATTCACCATAGCGTGGATGGAGAAAGAGGGCTATTAGCGCACATCCCGCCAAAGCCCAATGGACTGCCTGGGCCTTCAGCGCTGAGCTGAGGGACAAGGGCCTGTCTCCGCAGGTAGCCTCCCACAGGAGAAGGGCTGCGGGCAGTGTCACGGCGATTTCCTTTGTGGCAAGGGCCAGGAAAAAAAGGGCCGGGGACAGGAGGTACAGGAAGAATGGCCGGGAAGCGCTCCTGCCGTGAAGATAGGTAAAAAAACTGGAAAGATAGAGCAGGAACATCAGGGAAGTGGAACGGCTGCTGATATAGGTGACCGCTTCTGTCTGCACAGGATGGAGCCCGAAGAGCAGGGCAGCGGTGAAAGCGGTATATTTTATCATCTCCGGCTGACTTTCAGCCTGTCCTGCTAGAAAACGGCAGGACAGTAGATACACGAGCAATGTGTTGAGCATATGGACAGTGATATTGAAGGCGTGGAAACCAAACACGCCCAGGCCCGATGTCCAGTTAAGTGTATAGGTGAATTTCAGGAAAGGGCGTATCCCGTGTTTTATGTCTGCCAGCCAGGAGGACCATGAATGCACAACGGGATTGTCCACAATGACCTTGTAATCGTCGAACTGAAAGCTGCCCCAAAAGGAATTCAGGTGGGCAAGCAAAACTGCGAGCGCCAGGAGAGCCGTAAAGGGGTATTTCCCGTAATCGGGGTTTCTCATTCTTTGTGCCCGGACCTGCCCGGAAATCCCGGCTGCATATATCGTTTCCGCTGTTGCATACGTGGAAGTAATATGCCTTATCGTGCATGCTTTTTTCCACGATACTCCCGGCAGGAAGACCGTTATCAGGCAAAAAAATCTTGCGCTGCTGAAAAGGTTGCTGGTAACATTATTTTGCTTGCGGTGCCCGCAGGGAAGGAGGAAGCATGGTGAAAAAGGGTATAGTTCTTTGTGTTCTTGTCCTGGCTATGCTGGAAGTGCTCTCCTTCGGCGCAAAGGCCGGTGACTGGGTGCGGGCGGACCTTTACACCGGCGCCGATAGCCCGCAATTCTTTGTGGACCTCGACAATGTCCATCTTAAAGCTGAGGGAGCGGCTTACCTGATGAAGGTTATCAGACCCGACGGCAGTTACATGGAGGTGGCGCTTACCGTGCAGTGTCGGGGAAAGGGGACCAGTATCGAGGAAGTTATGGAATTCAATGACGGCGGCAAGCTCATCGCTCATTACCACCGTTTAAAGTTCCGGCTCGAAATGAAAGAGGACGCGGTTTTTGAGATATTGCACATCGCCTCGTGTGACGGGGAAAAGGTAAACCCCCTGGAAAAGATAAAGCGTCTCAGTGGAATCAGGGACTACGTCTTTTCGAGGACCAAGGGAAAGAAGTAAGGGCCGGAGCTTGTGAGGTATAATATAAAACTTATGTATCCACGTTTAATCATTGCAGGTGTACGCGGGGGAAGCGGCAAAACCACACTCTCACTTGGATTGATTGCGGCAATGCAAGCCGGCAAAGGCCTGAAAGTAATCCCTTTCAAAAAAGGCCCGGATTACATTGACGCGGGCTGGATGTCCCTGGCTGCGGGGAGCCCCTGTTATAACCTGGACCTGTTCCTTATCCCTAAGGAGAGGGCGCTGGAATCCTTTACTGCCCACGCCACGGGAGATATGGCGATTATCGAGGGCAACAGGGGTTTGCACGACGGCATGGATGCCGAGGGCTCTTGTAGTACCGCTGAGCTTGCAAAGCTGCTCTCCTGCCCGGTTATCCTTATCCTGGATTGCACCAAGATGACGAGGACCGCTGCCGCGGTTGTCCTGGGCTGCATGGGCCTGGACCGGGAGGTTGCTCTCAGGGGCGTTGTCCTGAACCAGATTGCGGGCATCAGGCATGAAGCTGTGATACGGGCGTCCCTTGAAAAATATTGCGGTATCCCGGTGCTCGGCGCCATACCCAGGCTGAAGACGGACGAACTCCCTGAAAGGCATATGGGTCTGACCCCTTATCAGGAACATCCCGATACCATAAAAGTAATCGATACCGTCCGCGGCATTGCAGAAAAATATCTCGACCTGGACAGTATTGTGAGCATTGCAGGAGAAGCCGGACCTCTTCAGTCCAACAGCAGACAGACGGCTGCGCCCGGGTATGCGGCGCCGGGTATGCGCAAGACCGCTACTGTCGGCGTTATAAGGGATTCCGCTTTCCAGTTCTATTATCCGGAGAACCTCGAAGAGCTTGAAAAGAGAGGGGCTGAAATAGTGGATATCAGCGCTCTTGAGGCTGAGGAACTGCCCCCCCTGGATGCCCTTTATATAGGCGGCGGGTTTCCTGAGACCAATGCCCTGCGGCTCGCTGAGAATGAGAAGTTCAGGCATTCTGTGCGTTCAGCTGTGGAAGCGGGCCTCCCGCTCTATGCAGAGTGCGGCGGCCTGATGTTCCTGGGGACGGCCATAATAGCGGAAGGCAAACGATACCCGATGGTCGGAGTGTTCCCCCTTGTGTTTGAGATGAGGCGTAAGCCCCAGGCGCATGGGTACACCATTGTGGAAGTGGTGCGGACCAATCCCTTTTACCCGGTAGGGACAGTGCTGCACGGGCATGAGTTCCATTACTCGGCGGTGACTGACCTGCCGCAGGACATCACCGCCTGCACCGCTTTCAAAATGGAGAGGGGACACGGCCTGAAGGACAAGGCCGACGGTATCTGGTACAAGAACGCTTTCGCAACCTACACGCATATCCATGTTTTCGGGGCTTATGAGTGGGCGGATGGGTTCATGAAAAAAGCGGTTGAATTCAGAAAGGGAAGGCGTGTCCTGCCCGCATAAGCCTGCATAAGGAGATAGAAATTGGCGGAGATGAGGAAATATACCCCGGAATGCCCTTTCTGCGGGATACAGATCGGGCGGCCGGTTGAAACTAAGACCGAGTTCGGCGAAGTCCTGAGCGGTCATTGCGCCTGCGGCGCATTTTATGTTTGCGACCCCACAGGTCATAATGCAGGGGAGGCATACATGGAAGCCCTTGCCCTCATGAAAGGGAACTGGGACATCGGTTCTCTCGATGCGGAAAGCGACTATAAGACTGCGGAGATGGACTATGACCTGAAAAAGCATACGCCGGTATATTCCATGGGAGGTCAGGCCGGGAAGCTGATTTTCGTGAAAGCCTCCGGTTCAGGGGCCCCCGACCCGGCCGTGAGTGTAAAGAGCGCTGATGACGTGACAGGCACGGGGTGGACAAAGGGTGACATCAGGCGAATGCTCGAAGCCGGCCCATATGACGACATTCTTGCACGGGTGAAGAAGGACAAGAGCCTTATCAGGAAACTCATATCCCTGTCCTACGACAAGGAGGATGTCATAAGCTGGAAAACCATGGAGGTGCTTGGCCTGGCCGCCCGGGAACTTGCCGCTGAGAGGATGGACGTGAACCGGGACACGGTGCGGAGGCTCCTGTGGTCCATGGGCGAAGAGTCCGGCGGCATCGGATGGAGCTCCGCGGAGATACTGGGCGAGATGATCAGGAACTGCCCCGACGACCTGAGCGATATTATCCCCATTGTCTGGTCGTTCAGGGACGAGGAGATGTTCAGGGCGGGAACGCTCAGGGCCATGGGCAGGATCGCCTCCGTCCGTCCTGACCTCGTGCAGTTCATAATAGAGGATTTGCCTGTCATGGCAGGTGACAGCAACCCTATGGTCAGGGGCTATGCCGCATGGGTCATGGGTATACTTGGGGATGCCGCCCTTAGGGGGCCGCTGGAAAGTTTACTGAAGGATACGGGAGTTGCAGCCTTTTATTGCAAGGGAATTCTGGCCGAAAAATCAGTGGCTGAAATCGCGCAAGAGGCATTGCATAAAGCACCCAAATGAATATATAATATCTTTTTATTTGACCGGGCTTTTAGAACTGTATTAAGTTGAATATGCTTTAGTTTTTATGTGCATTTGCGGTAGAACGCATAATGGCTTTGAAAAAATACATTTAGTGAAAGGAGGTATTTAAGTATGCCAACAATTGAAGTTGCAGGAAAGCAGGTTGAGGTGGATGAGGACGGTTACATGGTCAACCTTGAGGACTGGACCAAGGAGATCGGTGCATTCATGGCCAAGGGTGACGGATGTGATATGACCGATGCACACTGGGAGATCGTAAACTTTCTCAGGGATTACTACCAGAAATACCAGATCGCGCCTATGATAAAGATTCTCGTTAAAGAAGTCGGAAAAGTTATGGGTCCCGACAAGGGTAACACGAAGTACCTGTACGAGCTGTTCCCGGACGGACCTGCAAAACAGGCCTGCAGATATGCGGGACTGCCGAAGCCGACAGGCTGTGTATAATAAGAACTGAAACAAGAGGGAGGCAAGATTTTGCCTCCCTCTTAAGTTTGCCGCCATTCCGCAAAAAATATATAAAAGGAATGGCCTTCGTCAGCACAGTATTTGCGGTATTTGATTAACGGGGAGAGAGATTGTCCAATACTGTGAAAAAGTTTCCAGGCATAGGCGCTCAGGGGCCGGATAGCCGGGTCTGCGTCCGGTTTGACTGCCTGAGAAATGGTGCGCACCGGACATGGAGTTAAAACGTCTCCTGAAGGAACGGAAAGCCGCCCTTGTGAAGCGGTGGCTTGAGGTCACCCTTGAATCGTATCCACCCGAAACCGCCCGCTTTTTTAACTCACAGCGCGACCAGTTCGCCAATCCCGTAGGACATACGCTCTCCCAGGGTTTAGAAACCATTGTCGATGGCCTTCTCAATGATAAGGATGTGCACGCCATCATTTCCTCCCTTGATACTCTGGTCAAAGTAAGGGCGGTCCAGGACCAGAAACCTTCCCAGTCCCTCGCCTTTGTCCTTGACTTAAAGGGCGTTGTCCGTAATGAATTAGGGCCCGGGATGGCCGCCCGTTTCGCCGATGAATTGTCGGAACTCGAAACCGCAATTGATGCTCTGGCGCTCTTCCTTTTCGATGCGTACATGAAATGTCGTGAAAGCATATACGACCTGAAGGTGAAAGAATTCAAGAGAATGACGAACAGGCTGTTGAAGTTGGCAAAAATAACATGCGAGATCCCGGACAGGGACCTCGAAGATATTTCCATAGATACCACAAAATAAAAGAGGTAGGTACAATGAAAATCGTAATCCCGTTTGTCGCCGTCATCGTACTTATCCTGCTGGCTGTGGCAGGGGTGCAGGGAGCAAGCCTGAGTTTTCTTTTCGGTGTGATTATCCCTTATGCGGCAGTGGTGACCTTTACTGCCGGCATTATCTACCGGGTGATCTACTGGGCCGGTTCCCCCGTGCCTTTCCGGATTCCCACAACCTGCGGGCAGCAGAAGTCATTGCCCTGGATCAAACAGAACGCCATCGAGAATCCCACGACTGCATTGGGTGTGATTATCAGGATGGCCCTGGAGGTGCTCATGTTTCGCTCTCTGTTCAGGAACACGAGCATAGAACTGCGGGAGGGGCCCAAAATCTCCTACGGTTCGGACAAGTGGCTCTGGATAGCAGGGCTGGCGTTTCACTGGTCTTTTCTCATCATCCTGGTCCGGCATTTCAGGTTCTTCTCGCAGAACGTGCCCTTCTTCCCCATCGGGATAATCGAGAGACTTGACAGCTTCCTCCAGATCGGGGCCCCGCTTCTGTATACCACCGATGCCATTTTACTCGGCGCGGTGACGTATCTCTTCTTCAGGAGGGTTGCCCTTCCCCTGGTCCGCTACATTTCTTTGCCTGCTGATTACTTCCCGCTTTTCCTGATCCTGGGCATTGCGGGCAGCGGTGTGCTCATGAGGTATTTCACCAAGGTGGACGTGACGAGCGTGAAGAAGCTTGCCATGGGACTGGTTACTCTCAGCCCCGTGATCCCCGAGGGAATCGGTGTTATCTTTTATATTCACCTCTTCCTGATCAGCGTGCTCTTCGCCTATTTCCCCTTCAGCAAGCTGGTGCATATGCCGGGGGTCTTTATGAGCCCCACAAGGAACATGATCAACAACAGCCGTATGGTCAGGCATATCAATCCCTGGAACTATCCGGTCCACGTCCATACCTATGATGAATACGAGAACGACTTCAGAGACAAAATGAAGGCGGCCGGAATTCCGGTGGAAAAGGAGTAAGTCATGGCAAAATTCACGGCAAAAGCAAAAGACCTTGCGAATATAAAATACAAGCCGCCGACAACCGACTGGATGGAGACCCCTGTGGATATCAGGGAGCACATGTACTGCCATCCGGCGAAGCTTAAAGAACTGGAGACGGTGTCGTTTCCCAACGGCCATGAGTGGAAGCCCACGGATGCGGACTGGAAGCTTCCCGCAAACTGGGAACAGACCATCCTCGAAGGGATGCAGCTCCTCCTCAAGAGGTATCGCTCCTTCAAGCTTTTCATGGACATCTGCGTGCGGTGCGGCGCCTGCGCCGACAAGTGCCACTTCTTTATCGGCTCCGGCGACCCCAAGAACATGCCGGTGCTCAGGGCCGAACTCCTGAGGTCCGTCTACCGGGGCAACTTCACCCTTGCGGGGAAGATCCTCCGGAAAATAAACGGCGCACGTACTCTCACCCCGGACGTTATAAAAGAATGGTGGTATTATTTTTACCAATGCACCGAGTGCCGCCGCTGCTCGGTCTTCTGCCCCTACGGCATCGACCAGGCGGAAATTACGATGATGGGCCGCGAGCTCACCAATATGCTCGGCCTTCAGCTCGGCTGGATCGGCGGTCCGGTGGCAGCCTGCTATATGAAAGGCAATCACCTCGGCCTCGAACCCCACACCATCACCTCAAGCATAGAACTTTTCTGTGATGATATACAGGACCTCACAGGGGTCAAGATGACCCCGACTTTTAACCGGAAGGGCGCGGAAATCCTTTTTGTTACTCCCTCAGGCGACCTTTTTGCGAATCCGGGCACCTACACGGCCATGGGATACCTCATGCTCTTTCATGAACTCGGCCTTGACTACACCTGGAGCACCTATGCCTCGGAGGGCGGAAACTTCGGCTTCTTCAGCACCAACGAAATGGCAAAGAGGCTCAATTCCAAAATTTATGCCGAGGCCAAGAGGCTGGGCGTAAAGTACATCATCGGCGGCGAGTGCGGCCACATGTGGCGCGTTATGCACCAGTATATGGACACCTGGAACGGCCCTGCCGATTTCATGGAGGTCCCGAAATCGCCCATAACCGGTACGGTCTTCGATAACGCGGCCTCCACCAAAATGATACATGTCGCCGAGTTCACCGCGGACCTTATCAAAAACAACAAACTGAAGCTTGACCCAAGCAGGAACGACCATCTGAAGGTCACTTTCCACGACTCCTGTAATACCTCGCGGGGCATGGGCCTGCTGGAAGAGCCGCGATACATTATTAAGAATGTCTGCAACCATTTTTACGAGATGCCGGAAGACACCATAAGGGAAAAGACCTTCTGCTGCGGAAGCGGCACCGGTCTCAACGCCTCGGAAAACATGGAGTTGAGAATGAGGGGCGGGCTCCCGAGGGCGAATGCGGTGAAGTATGTGCACGACAAACACGGCGTTAACATGCTTGCCAATGTCTGCGCCATCGACAGGGCGACCCTTTCGGCCTCGATGGACTATTGGGTCCCGGGCGTCCAGGTTTGCGGCGTCCACGAATTGGTTGCCAACGCCATGGTGATGACTGGAGAGAAGGAGAGGACTCTCGATATACGGCTTGAGCCTCTCCCTGCAAAGGAGGGTAACGAGTAATGCATATCAACGGAAGAATCATTATGGGGCTTATAGTCCTGGCCGGCTTCGTGGCGTTTCCCTTCGTGTACAACATGGGAACAGCCACCGAAGCGCCGCAGCTCAAGTATGATACCCCGGCCATTCAGCAGTGGGAAAAGGAAAACGGCAAGAAGCAGTGCGTTGAGCCCAGGGAATTCATGAGGGCCGAGCATATGCAGCTTCTGAACCAGTGGCGAGACTCGGTTGTCCGTGACGGCAACAGGATCTACACCGGCCTCAACGGCAAGCAGTTCACCATCAGCCTTCAGAACACCTGTATGAAGTGCCATTCGAACAAAAAAGAATTCTGCGATAAATGTCACACCTATATGGACGTAAATCCTTACTGCTGGGATTGTCATATCGCACCCAAGGAGAATACGTTATGAGCATGGACAGGAGAGAGTTTTTAAAAATAGCTGGAATTTCGACCCTGCTGGGCGTGGGAGGGGGCGTCGCCGGGGTCGGCATCAGGAATGAACTGCAGGCCTCTCAGATCGGACCGGGGCCGAATGCGCTCAATGCCGGGAGATGGGGCTTTGTCGTGGATATGAGCAAGTTCAAAACACAGGCTGATATTGACAGGGTCACGTACGCGTGCCACAGCATCCACAATGTTCCTGATTTCGGCAAGGACTCGCCGCACGAGATCAAATGGATATGGACGGACACCTACGAGCATGTCTTCCCGGGCAGCGAGGATGAATTCATGCCGCACGAGCTGAAGGAGAAGTCTTTTTTTGCCTTCTGCAACCACTGCGCGCAACCGGCCTGTGTCAGGGTCTGCCCCACGCAGGCGACTTTCAAGAGGAAGGACGGCATCGTTATGATGGACATGCACCGCTGTATCGGCTGCAGGTTCTGTATGGCTGCCTGCCCCTTCGGCGCGAGGAGTTTTAATTTCCGCGACCCGAGGCCCAATATCATAAAGCCTAACCCCGAATTCCCCACGAGGGGCAAGGGGGTGGTGGAAAAGTGCACAGGCTGTTACGAGCGGCTTGCCGTAGGCCAGACGCCCGCCTGCGTGGAGCAGTCAAACGGCGGCATCGTCTTTGGCGATCTTGAAGACCCCAAATCGGAAGTGCGGAAGCTTATCGCCGGGAATTACACTATCCGCCGCAAACCTCAACTCGGGACCCAGCCCAGCATCTACTACATCATCAGGAGCAATGAAACAGGAGGTACGGAACATGCTTGATAAGGCCCTTACGGGAAGTAAAAAATACTGGGCATGGCTGTTTTTCCTGCTCGCTATTGCGGGAGTCGGCACCCTTGCCTACCTCTATCAGTTTTTTAACGGATTGGGAGTGACCGGTCTCAGCAGGGATGTTTCCTGGGGTATTTACATTGCCCAGTTTACTTTCCTGGTGGGTGTGGCCGCTTCCGCGGTCATGCTGGTCATCCCGTATTATCTACATCACTACAAAAAATTCGGCAGGATCGTAATCCTGGGAGAATTCCTCGCTATCTCCTCTGTTATCATGTGTATCCTCTTTATCTTTGTAGACCTCGGCCAGCCTACGAGAGTCATGAACGTCATGCTGCATCCCACTCTCAATTCCGTCATGTTCTGGGACATGATCGTCCTGCTCGGTTATCTTATGCTGAACGTGGTGATCGGGTGGACTACTCTGGGCGCCGAGCGCAAGGAAGTACCGCCGCCCGTATGGGTCAAGCCTCTCATCTACCTCTCCGTGCCCTGGGCAGCCAGCATACATACCGTTACAGCGTTCCTGTACGCCGGTCTTCCGGGCAGGCATCTCTGGCTCACGGCCATCATGGCGGCCCGTTTCCTTTCATCCGCTTTTGCGGCAGGCCCGGCGCTCCTGATCCTTCTTGCCCTCATCGTACGCAAGACGAGCAAGTTTGATCCCGGCACGGAAGCCATTCAGAACCTGTCGAAGATTGTTGCCTACGCCATGAGCATTAACGTTTTCTTCTTCATACTGGAAGTGTTTACCTCTTTCTACAGCAATATACCGGGCCACATGGACCCCATCAAATACCTTTTCGTGGGTCTTGAAGGGCATACAAACCTCGTGCCCTGGATGTGGACCTCGGCCATACTCGCTTTTGTGGGCATCGGCCTTCTGGTTTTCCCGCACACGAGGGAGAACGAGAACCTCCTGCCTTTTGCGCTCATAGCGGTTTTTGTCTCCGCGTGGATCGATAAGGGCATGGGACTGGTAGTCGGCGGTTTTGTGCCCAACCCCATGGAGCATGTGGTGGAGTACTCCCCAACCGTGCCCGAGCTGATGATCACCGTTGGCGTTTATGCCATAGGGCTCCTGGTGCTAACCGTGCTGTACAAGATTGCCATTTCGGTGAAAGAGGAAGTCGAGGCATTATAGAACGGAAGTACGTTTCAAAAATAAAGGGTCCATTCTGAAGAGGATGGGCCCTTTATTATACAAAAAGTAAAATGCCGAAGGCGGGATTCGAACCCGCACAGCCTTGCGACCACCAGACCCTGAACCTGGCGCGTCTGCCAGTTCCGCCACTTCGGCATCCGTGTTACGTCTAACGCAACATTTTTTATTGTAACACATTTGCCCTCCTGTAATGAATATGGCCCCGGCGGCGGCGGTTTTATGAAGGGGGACTCACCTGTGGTAAAATATAAAGCGGATCACCGTGCCAGAAGTCAAAGAGGAGCGAGGGGATTGATATGGAAGCGCCAAAGCCGGAGAAAACAATAAAGGGGAAAGGGGCGGAAAACGCCGCCCCGGCATCCAACTTCATACGCGCCATTGTTGCCGATGACATGCAGACAGGCAAATTCGGCGGCAGGCTCATGACCCGCTTCCCGCCTGAACCCAACGGCTACCTGCATATCGGCCACGCCAAATCCATCTGCCTTAATTTCGGCCTTGCCGCTGAGTTCGGGGGGCACTGCAACTTCCGCTTTGACGACACCAACCCGAGCAAGGAGGAAGTGGAGTACGTGGATTCCATCCAGGAGGACGTCCGCTGGCTGGGATTCGATTGGAGCGATCGCCTGTACTACGCCTCCGATTATTTCGAAAAGCTGTATGAGTTTGCCGTGCAGCTCATCCGGGAGGGCAAGGCATACGTCTGTGACCTGAACGCCGAGCAGACCCGCGAATACCGCGGCACTCTTACTGAACCCGGCAAGGAGAGCCCATACCGGAACCGTTCGGTGGAGGAAAACCTTGACCTCTTCGGGCGGATGAGGGAAGGTGAATTCGGGGACGGTGCCCGTGTGCTCCGTGCGAAGATCGATATGGCGTCGGGCAATATCAATATGCGCGACCCGGTGATGTACCGCATCAAGAAGGTGGAACACCACAGGACGGGAGACGCCTGGCGCATCTATCCCATGTACGATTACGCGCACGGCATTTCGGATTCCATCGAAGGCGTCACCCACTCCATCTGCACCATGGAATACGAGGACCACAGGCCCCTGTACGACTGGTTCCTTGAGGAGTTGAAGATCTACCATCCGCAGCAGATAGAATTCGCCCGTCTTAACCTGAGCTACACGGTGCTGAGCAAGCGCAGGCTCCTGAAACTGGTGAACGGAGGATTCGTCACCGGGTGGAACGACCCGCGCATGCCGACCCTGGCGGGCATGAGGAGACGCGGGTATACGCCCGGGGCCATCCGGAATTTCTGCGAGCGCATCGGCGTGGGTAAGAGGGAGAGCATGGCTGACCTCGCCCTGCTTGAATACTGTATCCGTGAGGACCTCAACAAGCTGGCGCCTCGTGTGATGGGTGTGCTGCGGCCCCTCAAGTTGATTATCGAGAATTACCCTGAAGGCCGGGTGGAATATCTGGACGCCGTCAATAATCCCGAAGACCCCGCCGCCGGAACGCGGCAGGTGCCGTTCGCGCGCGAACTATATATTGAACGGGACGATTTTATGGAAGATCCTCCCAAGCAGTTTTTTCGCCTTGCGCCGGGCCGGGAAGTCCGGCTCCGCTACGCATATTTCGTGACCTGCACAAGCGTGGTAAAAGATGAGAAAGGTGAAGTTGTAGAGCTGCGCTGCGCCTATGATCCCGCAACACGGGGCGGCGATGCGGCGGACGGCCGCAAGGTTAAGGCGACCATGCACTGGGTATCAGCGCCTCATTCACTTGCAGCGGAGGTCCGTCTTTACGATCATCTTTTCACAAAGGAAGATCCCAATGATGTTGAGGAAGGCAGGGAGTTCACCGATTACCTGAACCCCAACTCCCTGGAAGTGCTGACATCCTGCCGTCTCGAACCGGGACTGAAGGAAGCCAAGCCGGGGGAGACGTTCCAGTTCGAGAGGCTCGGCTATTTCTGCGCTGACAGCGTGGATTCAGCCCCGGAGAAACCTGTTTTCACCCGGACCGTTACGCTGAAGGATGAGTGGACGAAGATCCAGAAGGCGGGGAAGAAGTAGCAGCGACCGCCCAAAATCCGCAGGTCCCCTTTATGCCGCAGGTACATTTAGATAATGTCGTTGTCCATGGATAAAATTGTCGTGAAAGCGGTTGTCCCACCCGGTACGCCTGCAATGGCCGGCGATTTCCTTGCGGCCCGCTCGGGCCTCTCCAAGAGCAGGATCAAGGATGCGATGAACAAGGGGGCGGTCTGGATACAGAGGAAGTCAGGACCGCTGAAGAGGCTGAGAAAGGCAACTGCACTACTCAGTCCCGGGGACCGTATCGAAATGCATTATGACCAGGGGCTCCTTGCGCTGGCGCCTCCTCGGGCCGAATGCCTCAAGGACGAAAAACACTATAGTGTCTGGTATAAACCATCCGGACTCATGGCGCAGGGCACCATGCACGGCGACCACTGCTCTGTCATGCGGCAGGCTGAAATTTTCTTTCAACCAAGGCGGGAGGTATTTCTCGTGCACCGTCTTGACAGGGAGGCTTCGGGGATCATGCTCCTGGCGCATAGCAGGGATGCGGCGGCACGGCTTTCAGAACTCTTCCGCGAAAACCGGATCAAAAAAGAATACCGCGTGGAAGTGCTCGGCAATCCGGCAGAGGAAGGGAAACGCTCTGTTATAGAACTGCCTCTCGACGGCAAAACAGCCGTTACGGAATATGAAGTTGTAGCTTATGATCCGGACAGTAACACAGCCACCGCAGCCGTGACCATCAAAACAGGACGCCTCCACCAGATCCGCAGGCATTTCGCCATGATAGGGCATCCTGTTATTGGAGACCCCAGGTACGGCACGGGGAACAAGAACACTCAAGGCATGAAGCTCATCGCGGTGTCCCTGCTTTTCTTCTGCCCCTTCCGAAAGAAGGAGGTTGCCTTCACCCTGCCATCCGGGCGACGGTAATAACAGAGCTATACTGCAAGATTTATTTGCTGCAGCGTACCGGCGCTTCCGTCTTCCTTCAGGTAGATGCCGGCGTTTTGGACTTCCGCCTGCGGCGTGTTCCCCTGGTCCGTGAAACTGAATTGGGCAGGTATGTTCCCCAGGTACAAGGCGCCGATGTTTTTGTCCAGGGCTAGGAATCCGCTGCCCGGCGCGGCAAAGGAAATCTTATCTTTATTGCCGTCGGAATCGAGGTCAAATGAGTATTTCCCGTCCGTGACCCCCGGCGTGCTGCCGTCGAAGTTTATCACCAGGGGGTCGACCATTTTTGCATCCCCGCCACGCACGTCTATGCTGTGGGTGGCCATAAACTCCCTGCTCATGGAAAGGTCCACCTCGAATCTTATCTCTTTGCCGTCCGTTGTCTTTACAAGGCCCGAGGCTTTAAAAGTCATCGCTTCCTTTTCAGAATAGGTCTCGTCCTGATGATATTCCAGGCCCCAGCCCGCTTTCTGTCCTCCAGTTCCGGGGGCCTGTTCGTTGGCGACTGGCGCCTGCTCATTGGCCCCCTGGCCGGGCAACCCGATGATCTTGAAATGGACTTTTTTGCCGGTGAGTCTTTCGAGCAGCGCTTCAGCCATTTTGATGAGCATCTTTTCGAGATCGCTCAGTTGCGCATAGCCGTTGTTGCCGGACTCCCGGGATTTCTTCATCTTTTTCGCGTCCGCTGATATTTGCGGGAGAAGGTCCACCAGTGTTCGCGGCGCATTCCGGGCTTGTCCCGGTGCCTGACCCTCAAAATCAGGCCTTCTATTGCCTGTCCAGAACTTCAGGGATTAGTTTTTCTCATATGACTGTACCAACAGGCTGCTGCTGGACATCGCGATGTTCGAGGAGGCTATATTCATGAGGACTCTCCTTCATGGAAAGTTGTGAAGCGACGCCTGATATCTTTATCGCTGTTTTCAGCGGCAACTTGACAATGAAGAGATTCATGACTCATGAGGGCATTGAACATTAACAGTTAACGGTAAAGCCGGTCAGGGCCGCGTGCCTCTCATTGCATATCACGGCTCGAACTTGTAGCCTGCACCGTAGACCGCGTGGATAAGTTTAATGTCCGGGTCCACGGCTTCGATCTTCCTCCGCAATTTCTTGATATGGCTGTCTATGGTGCGGTCACTGACTGTGCGTTCGTCGGGATAGATCCTGTTCATCAGTTGCTGGCGTCCGTAAATGCGCCCGGGGTTGTCGACCATGAATTGCAGCAGATGGAACTCGACGGCTGTGAGTCCAAGATCATGGCCATTGAGCGTGGCCCGTAAACGATGACTGTCGAGGGCAAGCCCCCTGACCCGGATCGTCTGGCCGTCCCGCGTCCGGCGCAGCACGGCTTTTACCCGCGCGACCACCTCGCGGGGACTGAACGGTTTGCATATATAGTCATCCGCTCCGAGTTCCAGTCCGAGCAGGCGGTCTATTTCCTCGATCCGCGCGGTTATTATAATTATCGGCACATGGGAGAAGGTGCGGATATCCTTACAGACCTCCATGCCGTCCCGACCCGGCAGCATAAGGTCCAGGAGAATAAGGTCGGGCTTGTGTTCCCTGATCCAGGGCACTACTTCCTCCCCGTTTCCAAGAGAGAACGGTCCAAATCCGGACACTCTCAGGTAATCGGCCAGCAGCCGCGCGAGCTTCGGCTCATCTTCAACGACAAGGATTTTATCGTTCACGCGCATTCCCCTGCAACCGGGATGGTGACCGTTATCATCACCCCCCCTGACGGTGATGGATGAGCAGAGATGGTCCCGGCATGGGCCTCAACGATGTTGCGGCAGATCGCAAGTCCCAGCCCGGCTCCCCCTGATGCGCGGTTTCGCGAGCCCTCCACCCGATAAAGCCGGTCGAAGAGCCGGTCCAGTTCACCCTCCGGGACTCCGGGCTGGGAGTCCTGGAACCTGAACTCGGCCTGATTGTTGCGGTACTCCAGGCGAACGGCCAGTTCTCCCCCCCGGTCGGTGTACTTCAGTGAATTGTCGAGCAGGTTTCCAAAGAGCTGGTGCAGCCGTTCCCGGTCGGCGAATGTTACGATTTCCCCTTTTTCAGATATATCCGAGGTAAGTGTGATGCCTTTGCGGGAAAATTCCGCGCGATAAGGCTCAATGGCGTCCCTGAGAAGTTCTGCCAGGTCAAGATCTTCCTTACGATAAGTCAGTGTGCCGAAGTCAGAGAGCGCAAGCTGGTAAAGGTCGTCAACCAGCCGATGCAGCCGAAACGCCTCTGCATGGAGCGAACGGATCGCTTCGGGATTGGTAGCGCGGACCCCCTCCAGTAAAGCCTCGATCTCACCACGCAGTACGGCCAGCGGGGTCCGCAGCTCGTGGGAAATATCGGCGACCCACTGGCGGCGCGCCTTCTCGTTCTTCTCGAGTGTCAGGGCCATGGTGTTGAAATCGCGCGCGAGCTGTCCCAACTCATCGGACGAAGTAACAGTGACGCGGACAGCATACTTTCCGGAGGCGAGGTCACGGGTTGCCGCAGCCATGGCCCTGATCGGCCTGACAAGACGGTTCGCCAGGGGCAGGGAGAATATCGCCACTACCAGCACCATCACGCCTGCCGACAGGATAAGGGCGAATTTTTGCTGTCTCAGGAACCGGAGCTGGTGAGAGGCAAGAAAGTGCCTGGGGGGCATACCGCCCACATAGCCTACGATCTTGCTGTTGTGAACAATAGGCCTGAATTTAACATCCTTTGTTTCAGCCGGGTTTCCAAATACGGGTTTCCGCTCTGCGTCCAGAACAATGAAAGGCCATCTCGGCGGTCGATGCTCTCCCATTGAAGGCGGCGGCAGGTGTTCTTCCATTGAAGGAGGGGGGCGATGTTCTCCCATTGGAGGCGGCGGTGCATTCAGCGTGTGGCCTATCCAGAACCCGTGGTCCTTTTTCAGGAAGTCCCAACTGCCCTGTTTGGCGTAAAACTGCCCCAGCCTCACGGCCATCGTTTCCTGCATTCCCTGTTCCGTTGCATTGAGGTACTGGAGGAACCCCCTGTTAATGCTCCACTGCATTATGAGGAACATACACAGGAGCGCCATACAGGTGGCTGCGAGGATAGAGAGAAACAGACGATGCCTGATACCAATCTTCATTATTTTTCTTTGCCGGCGCCCTCGGTCATGTATCGGATATTTTATATCACGTTGCAGGCAATAAGCACTATCATTCGGGGCCTGCAAGATATTTCCTCATTTCTTACATATTTCCGCCATATTAGCCTGCTATTCTGTACTCAGCACAAAGGCATAATAATTTCATCAGGGGGGAAAATAATGCTTCCCGCGGGAAATAAATTCCTGCCCCTGTGAGGCAAAAATGAGCGGGTGCGTTAAACGCTTAAGTTACGCCGCGAAATTCGGGAAACAACAACCTGCGGCAGGCTGCTGGTAATACGCCCGCTATCCGTTCAACCGGCAACTAAATAAGTTGGTCCTTATATTTTGGGGAGGCTTTTAATGAAGAAGCGTAAAACATATGAAGGCGCGTTTAAGGCAAAGGTGGTCCTGGAATTAATCCGGAACAAAAAGAGCCTGATTGAACTGGCGGCTAAATACGAACTGCACCCCAACCAGATCAAGAACTGGAAATCCCTGTTCCTGAAACAGGCTGAACAGATATTCGATGACAAAAGGCGGATGGGGCGGCCGGACAAATAGTTATTGCGGGTAACTTATCGGAACCTGTTGTTTTACTTGGCATTCGGATTGCATCAGACAATGTGCCGGCAAATAAAGACTCGAGGACAAGCAGTATGAAGGAGGTGGATAATGTTTCCTTAATTAGTTGACAAACAACACGGTCAATGCAGTACGGCATGTAGAAGACAAACATTAAAAAGGAGGTTTATATGTCAGGCAGCATAAGCGGCATAAGCAGTTACGCGACTCAGATGAGCACCCAGTCAATGCAGCGGCGACAGGACAACCTGTTCAGCAAAATTGACGGCAACAGTGACGGCGGGATCGACAAGTCTGAATTTTCAGACTTCGCGAAGAAGCTGTCGGAGAAGACCGGGAAGTCCCTGAATGTGGACGATGTTTATTCCAAATACGACAAGGACGGTAACGGTTCGCTGAGCAAGGATGAACTTAAGGCCTTCATGAAGGACAATGCACCCCCGCCCCCGGACCAGATGCAAAATGCCAGGTCTGCTTATGGAACGAACAGCGGCACGGACCAGGTATCCGCATTCCTGGAATCGCTGCAAAGCCAGTTGGCCGATAGCGGATCAAGCTCCACTAATGACAGCGGTTCGCTAAGCGACTATTTATCGAAGCTGCTTGAGAGCATAAAAAGCGGGACAAGCAGTTCAGTGCTTAGTGTAACAGCTTAGGCGCCGGAACTATTTTACAAACAGTGCTTGTCAGTCAAACTGCCCGCGACTCATTCTTTTTTCAGGCGCCTGCCGTGTGGGGGCAGGAGAGGTTCGGTTCTTCCCCTCTCCCGCCCCTCATAGCTCAAATACGACCGGCTTGTTTCATATTGCCTTACAGGGTGCGCCCTCTGTCATTCAACTTTTTTCTGGAATTTCTTTTTTCTTCCATATTCCCGCCATATTCTTTTGCTATCCTGTATTTATATGGACAATATCGGCAAGGAGAGAAACCATGACAAGTCAAGAGACCTGGGAAAGCAGTATGAGGGGTTGTTTTGCAGCAATAGCCGTCTGCCTGGTTCTTACGGGCTTATGGGCAGGAGGCGCTTCCGCCGAAATGCCTGGGCGTATGTCCCAAATGGACGACGGCATACCCATGCCTGTGATGAGGTGCGGCATGATGGATGACGAGCATCCCCTGTGGAGACATCTCATGAAACTCGGGCTCGACGAAAAACAGTTGGTGACGGCAAGAGAAGTCAGGAGCAGTGTGATGAAAGATACGATCAGGAAAAAGGCGGATGAGCAGGCCGCCGGAATCGACCTGAAGGACCTCCTCGACAGAGACCCCGTGGACATAAAAGCGGTTGAGGCGAAACTCAGGCAGATAGAGTCGCTCAGGACTGAAATGCGCCTTTCTCTTATCAGGGCTATGGAAGAGATTAAATTAAAATTGACACCCCAACAGAGGAAGCGGCTCAAGGAGATGCCTGCAATGGAGCCCCTCGCTGGAAGAGGCGTGATGGGAGAAATGAGACATGGTCCGGGTGGAATGCCCCAGGTTTGCGATAAGCAGGAATAGACGCGGTTATCATGTCGGACGTTACCCGGGACTGCCCCTCAAAATCAGGCCTTCTATTGCCTGTCCAGAACTTCAGGGATTCATTCTTCTCATATGACTGTACCAACAGGCTGCTGCTCGACATCGCTATGTTCGAAGAGGCGATTTCCATGGGTGCTCTCCTTGGGAAAGTTGTGAAGTGAGGCTTAATACCTTTATCGTGTTTCCCAGGGTTAACTTTATTGGAGGAAATCGGTGATGTCCTTGACCACGCCTTCAACTACCAGGATCCTTTTGGCTTGCGCTTCGGCTTCTGTTTGTGGCTCATCCATTCTGCTTTCCTTCGCTGTCCGGAGCACCCCGGAAGGTTATTCTGAATCTCGTGCCGCCTTCCCTTGAAAGCTCTATCTTCCCGCTGATCTGCTGGGTCAGTCCATTTACCAGTTGCAGGCCGAGCGACAGGGTGTTGCGGAAGTCCACCTCCTCCGGCAGGCCGATGCCGTTGTCCTCAACGAACAAGACATGGTTCCCTTCGCTGTCTATGCTGATCCCAACCCTGATCGTTCCCATTCTCCCCTCAGGAAAGGCATGTTTGAGGCTGTTTGAGACCAGTTCATTCACAATCAGGCCGCAGGGGATGCCGACATTCACGTCAATCGCAACAGGTTCCATGTCCACTGAAATGATGACATCATGCCGTTTGTACGTATCAGCAATACCGCCACCGAGGTTTTTCATATATTCCTTGAAATCTATATGCGCCAGGTCCGCTGAGCGATATAGGGTCTCGTGGATCAGTGCCATGGAGTATACCCTGTTTTGGCTTTCCTCGAACTTGGCTCGGACCGACTCGTCGGCGATGCCCTTTGCCTGAAGCCTCAGCAGGCCTATAATCACCGCCATGTTGTTCTTCACCCGATGGTGGATTTCCTGAAGCATCACTGTCTTTTCCTTGAAAGAACGCTCTAACTGTTCTTCAGCCTGCTTGCGCTCGGTTATGTCTGTGTGGACTGAGATTATAACTCGCCCGTGTTCAGGATGATCAATTAACGAAACATTCGCATAGCACCAGAAGTGGGTCCCATCCTTCCTGATATTCTCAACTTCTCCATGCCATTCACCGGTTCTTGAAAGAATGTCCATGATAGCTGCTTTTGTTTCTTCAGGAGTTTCATTGGTTGGAGCATTGACTATAGAAACATCTTCCCCGATCATTTCGCCCGGCCCGTAGCCGAACATCTTTTCGAATTTCGGGTTGGCGAAGACTATAATGCCGTCTGCAAGCCGGATAAGATAGATACCCTCCGCCATATTATTCATGATCTCGCTGTGAAGACGAAGCTCCTCTTCCGCCTGCTTGCGATAATTAAGGTGCGCATTGAAACTGGCGAGCAACTGACCAACCTCATCATACTGAGTAATGGGGATATTTTGTGGAGGCAACCGTTCCCCGGTAATATCCTTTATTAGTTTGGTTGCAGCATAGAGTGGGCGCAGTGCTTGCCTGATAATGAGCCATGCAAGCAGCGAACTTAGCAGTGATAGTCCTAAGGCTATGGAATATGACCAGTTCTTTATTGAACGAATGGGCGCGAATGTTATCTCTGTCGGCAAGCCCAGTCGGACAAACCAGCCCGGCGTTGGTATCCGCTTGGCGGACAAAAGTAATCTGATACCCCTTGAATTAACAGCAACGCCTGAACCTTCAAAGCCGGTCATAAACCGATCGAACAAAGGATTAACTCCTGTCTCCGGCGTTGGGGTCAGTATCCGCGTCGGATCACTTCCGGTGATAATAAGTCGATATTGGGGAGATACCAAAGTGAGTCTGTCAAGGAAGTCTTTATATGCCAAATTTTCGAATGACCCGAGCAGTGCCGGGTCGGTCAGCAATGTAAAACCTGCCAACACAGCGATAATCTTGCCTGAGGAGGTCAGAACAGGAACGGCAAAACCGACGACGGGTTTTTTCGAAAATGGGCCGATCCGTGGCTTGCCAATCGCCGGTCTTCCTGTAGCTACCACCTCCTTGAAATATTCGCGTTCTAAAAATGATCTGCCTACTCGCCCCGGCAATACAGGGTAATCGGCAATTCCTATACCTTCCCTTGAAATCACCAAAACCCCGGTTTGAAACAGGGTTGCCAACAAAGGCCTGACTTGCAGAAACTCCTTCAGTTTGCCCGGGTTGGCCATGAGCTCCGGGGTAATTATTTTGGCAATTGCTGCCAGCGAATGAATACGAAGTTTAACCTGGTTCTCAATACTATCGGCAATGTATGATACGGTTGAGAACTGCTGTGTTTCCAACTGGGCGGTCATTTCCTGTTCCACCCGCTTTGAAATAAAGAACGTCAGCACCCAGATGCTGCACAGAAATAGCAGCAGCACCATGACGGTGATTTTGGTTTTTAAGTTTAACGTGCTTAAAAACATCATCTTTTTGAACACGCAAAGATGATAACACAAAAAACGGTGCGTATCAATGACCACCACATCCTGCACTTCGGGCAGCCTGGCAGGCTATTTTCATCTCGCAGGGATCGACCTGAAAGTCTACGCCGAAGCACCGTAGTATATAGGCTCCGACCTTTTCATCATAAATAGAGCCCGTCTGCATACATCCTCGCGGGAGAGCCCGCACACCTCCTGCCATGCCTTTTCCTCACCGGCTTCAATCTTTATCGGTACAATTTCCATGTCACTCCTCAATAATACAAACGGCCGATTTTGTAGTCAGAACTTGATTGCGGCGGAAGTATTTAGACCGGGGACGGGCACTGCGTAGTCTTCCCACCCGAAAGCTTTTCACGTCCGTAGGGCGAGAACGAGCGCAGTTCCCTGATAATGGGTGGCAGCACTTCTATGACCTTGTCGATCTCTTCCTCGGTATTATAGCGGCTGAGCGAGAAACGTATGGAGCCGTGCAGGGCGGTAAAGGGCACTCCCATTGCCCGCAGAACATGACTGGGCTCCAGCGCGCCCGACGTGCAGGCAGAACCCGAAGAGGCGCAGACACCGTATTCATCAAGCCTCAAGAGGATGGCCTCGCCTTCCACATACTCGAAACTGATATTTGTGGTATTGGGCAGCCTCAGTTGCGTGTCTCCGTTGACGCGCGGGTCCGGGCATTTGCTGAGCAGCGTGGTTTCGAGCTTGTCCCGCAGCCTGCTTAGGTAGTGGACTTCCCTTTCCATGCTCTGCCGTGCCAGTTCGCAGGCCTTGCCGAGGCCGATGATGGAGGCGATGTTTTCAGTGCCTGCCCGCCTGCCGTGCTCCTGGTGTCCGCCGATGATATAGGGGGAGAAGCGCGTGCCCTTCCTGACATAAAGCACTCCGACCCCTTTGGGCGCGTGCAGCTTGTGGCCGGAGAGCGAGAGCATATCAACCGGGAGCTTTCCCATATCCAGCGGGATCTTGCCGACTGCCTGCACCGCGTCCGTGTGGAAGAGGATGCCCCTTTCCCGAAGCGCCATACCAATTTCTTCTATTGGGAATAGTACCCCTGTTTCGTTGTTTGCATACATAACGGACACAATAGCCGTATCATCGTCCATTGCCTTGTAAAAGGCCTCCATGTTGAGCCGTCCCTTGCCGTCCACCGGGATATATGTGATGCGGTATCCCTTGCGCCCTAGATGCTTGGCGAAATTGTATACAGCGGGGTGCTCCACGCGGGTGGTGATCACATGCTTTTTGTGAGGATAGATTTCCAGGGCGCTCATGAGGGCTGTGTTGTCGCTTTCAGTGCCGCAGCTCGTGAAAATTATCTCCCCGGGCTCCGCGCCGATGAGCGCGGCAACCCTGGCCCTGGCCTCACGTATTTTGGCGCCGAGCTGCCCGCCGAAGGTATGCATGCTGGAGGGGTTTCCGTAGAGTTCCTTCAGGTACGGCAACATCTCCTCAAGCACTTCGGGGGCCACGGCAGTTGTTGCATTATTGTCCAGGTAAATCGGCTTCATTGCTCCTCCACCACCAGGTCATCGCTGACCAGTTCCCGCAGTTTCTCCTCGATCCCTTTTATGGTGACGCCGCCCATGGGGCAGGCAACACACATGGCCCGCAGGGCGACGATGACCTTATTCCCCTCGATGTCCAGCAGTTCGATGTCCCCGCCGTCAGCCTGGAGGCGCGGCCGTATCTCCTTTTCGAGCACGTCCTGGATCAGGGCGATCTTCTGGAGATTGGTGAGTTTCCTTGTCATCTTCGGCTTTTCAGCCGCGGGTTTCTTTATGGACCAGATGTCCCTGAGCAGGGCTTCTATGTCCGGGATGCAGGCGCCGCAGCCGCCTCCAGCCTTTGTGTAGTTGGTCACTTCTTCGGCCGTGGCAAGGTGGTTTTCCAGGATGACCCTGCGTATCTTGTCTTCCGTGACTTCAAAGCATTTGCAGACCAGATTCTCCCCTGGTTCAAGTATTCGCGCTTCGCCCCGGTAGCCGGCAATTGCCGCTTCCAGCGCCTCTTTGCCCATGACCGAGCAATGCATCTTCTCGTCGGGCAGGCCGCCCAGGAAATTCGCGATATCTTTATTGGAGAGTTTAAGCGCTTCATCCAGGGTCTTGCCCTTCACCAGTTCGGTGAGGGCGGAGGAACTGGCGATTGCCGAGGCGCAGCCGAAGGTCTGGAACTTCGCGTCAACGATCCTCCCCGACTCCTTGTCAATCCTGAGGGTGAGCTTCAGGGCGTCCCCGCAGGTGATGTTCCCCACCTCGCCCACCGCGTCGGGGTTCTCTATCTCGCCGGCGTTTCTCGGATGGAGAAAGAACTCTTTTACCTTTTTAGTGTATTCCCACATAGTCCATTTCTCATGTATTCGGCTAAATTCTACGACAGTGAAAGTAATCCAGTTATTCGCTTTTCTTAGCCCTTTGCGCCACGATCTCGCTGTACAATTCTTTTGCTGTTTTGGCGCCAAAAAGCTTTTCTTTTATTTCGAGATAATCAGCTTTTTGGGACATGGATTCCCTGAGAAAAAATGCTGCCTTCGTGATTCCAAGGCTTTTCATAATAGATAGACCTGCATGAGTACATTATATCACAGGAGGTTGCGAGGCGATTTTTGAGCATATTTACATTGTGAGAGTTCGAGTCCCGTCTCGGGGAATTTTCTTTGCTAGGTAAACCAGCGGGATATTCAATTATTTTTGGGGCGGAAAATACAGTTATGTTAAAGTGTGAAGGGAAAAGGAGGTTGAGTTATATGAAAAAGACGGCTAAGACCGCGAAAGAATTTGACAAGCGTTTTGATGAAGGCGAGGACATTCACGAGCTTGTTGACATGTCCAAAGCAACAGTTATTCACCATGGCAAAAAAGTTCGTATAACTCTCGATATAGCCGAATCTCTTGTTAATGAGATCGACGATATACGCAAGGAGATAGGTGTTGACAGAGGAGCGTTAATAAAGATTTGGCTTCATGAGCGGGTTAAAAAGGAAAAGACTGCCGGAGCCGTTTAATAATTACTTCCTCCTACTCTCATTATTTTTGAGCTGAATAACTATCAAGATTTCTACCGGAAAGAAACGTTGTGACACATTGTGAAAATTCACTTGATACAGCGTATTAGCATCAGGTAATGTATGAGGCATCCGTAGCACAACCGTATTAAGGGAGGTCGTAATGTTCAGGAAACTTTGCACCATCCTTGCAGCCTTAAGCATCGCCATGTTTTTACTATCCCCGGCGGTGGCCGAGCGAGGCGCGAAAGTAGTCAAGAAGGACACAAAGCAGGCCTCTGCGGTTGATACCGGCTACTACGCCCTCATTATCGGCAACAATAACTATAAATACCTGCCGAAGCTCAAGACAGCGGCGAACGATGCGCGGGCTGTTGAGAAGATGCTCAAGGAGAAATACGGGTTCAGGACAAAGCTTCTTATTGATGCCACTAGGGATGATATTCTTGATGGCCTCAATGAACTTAGGGAGTCCATGGGCAGCAGGGAAAGCATATTAATCTATTACGCGGGCCACGGCGAATACGACAAGACAGTGGACAAAGCCTACTGGCTGCCTGTGGATGCGCGCAAAGACAGGACGACAAACTGGATAATCGCCGACGATATCACCTCCAACATTAAGCGTGTTTCCTCGAAACATATCTTGCTTGTTTCCGACAGTTGTTATTCCGGGACATTGTCAAGGGCGGCGACGGCTGAACTTAGCAGCAAGTCCGAACACGATGAATACATCAGGAAGATGCTTGACAGGCCTTCAAGGACACTGATGGCGAGCGGTGGCAACGAGCCGGTGAGCGACAGCGGCGGCGGGGGAAACAACTCGGTATTTGCGGCGGCCCTTATAAAGGCCCTGGGCGAAGCCGATAAGTCACAATTCACGGCGGATGAACTGTTTCATGGCAGGGTGCGGGCAATAGTGGCGGGAAAGTCGGATCAGGTGCCTGAATACCACGATATCAAGAACTCGGGACACGAGGGCGGTGACTTTGTGTTTCAACTGGCAAAGGCAATGACCCCCGAGCTTTACAATTCGGCTGTGCCTTCTGGATCAGTAAAAGTCAGCGAAGAGTCGAAGAAGTTGCAGGAAGAAAGAGAGAGGCTGCGAAAAGAAAGGGAAGAATTTGAGCAGGCAAAGGCGCTAATGGCAGAAAAAAAGAGCCTTGAAGAAGAGCGACAGAAATTTGAGAAAGAGAAACAGAAAATCGCCATGGCACCGAGGCCGCAATCTGGTAAAAGATTCAGCTTGGACGGCGGTGTTATTGAAGACTCAAAGCTCGGACTTCAATGGGCGCCTGCTCCTGATAGAGTTATGACTCATTATGAGGCAGAGAAGTATGCACAGAATTTAAGCCTTAGCGGAGGCGGTTGGCGACTGCCGACAAGGGCGGAACTGAAGAGCTTGTATGATACATCCAAGTCCGGCAATGCGGATCCTGTATTTGGCGTAGGTGGTAAATTTGTATGGACCTCAGAGTTAGAAGGTTCGTCCAGCGCGTGGGTCTTCTTCTTCAATACTGGCGACGAGGACACGCTCACCCGCGCCGGCTCCTTCAACTTTTACCGCGTTCTGGCGGTGCGGTCCCGTCGGTGATATGGACTATTTGATGATTTGATCCTTTGATAATTTTCTTTTGACCCCCGAAGGGGGCTCGAAATGACAACGGATCCACCCCTGAAAAACTGAGGGAACTCCACCTGTGACTGCTATAATGGCTATTTACGTTTGTTTCTCTTTGAGAGCAAGGGTTGCTGATTATAATATGAAGGCGGCAAAAGAAATCTCTTCAAGACTCAGTTGCATAAGGGGTAGAGATATAGATAATGGACGAGGAGATAGATGAAGTAATGCAAAAATAACGTATTGATAACGTGTCGATCTAATAAATGAAGAAGAATGTTCACACAATTGACGCCCTGATCTTGGATATTCTATAGTAAGTATAATAATACTTACGAGGTGACACCATGAAATTTGCCAACATAAAAGACCTGCAAAAAGACGCCTCCGGCATTATTGCCACTGTCGAAGGGGGAGAGGACGTGATAATTACCAAGCGCGGCAAGCCTGCCGCTGTGATATATCCTCTTACCGAGGACTCCATGGAAGACTATCTTATACAGCACAGCCCCTCCATCAAAAAGAAAATAGAAGAAGGCCTGAAGGATGCGCGGGAAGGGCGAACCGTGCCGATAGAGGACTTACTGAAAGTACGGAAGGCAAGAAAGCGTGCCGGATTATAAAGTATCCTTTACTGAGAGATCCCTGGATGATCTGGACGATCTGCCGGATGAGGCTTTTGATCGTATTCGTAAAGCATGCAAGCGTCTTGAGAACAACCCCGTACCGGACGGCAAACACATAAAAAAGCTCAGAGGCTATCAGGACCTGTACCGGCTGCGCATCGGAGACTACCGGGCCGTCTTCCGTTGGAAGGGGAATATCATCACTGTCATCCGGGTTCTGAGCAAACCGGACTTTCAGAAAAAGTATTAGCAGACCATCGGGATCATCCCGATGTTTTCACTGAGATCAAGAAAGCATTCAAGTCGATACCAGCAACTTTAACCCAAAAGAGGCTGCTGTCGCAACTCCCTTGATTTTTTAAGCGTCTCCAATGGGATTCGAACCCATTGCACGGTGCAGGACTATCTCCCTTCAATCGAGTAGACAACCATGCTTTCCGCCATGTCTCCTTCGATCGCCATTATGCCGTCATAAAACTCGGCAAGGGAGAGTTCCCGTTTATCCCTGAAGACAAGCGGGAGGTTGATATCATTTGCGGTGGCGACTATGATGAAAGCCTCCGTCGCCTTCTTGTAGCCAGCAGGCGGCGCCATCTCCAGGGATATGCCCTTGCGGGGGAACGTTATTTTCACCCCTGCTTCCACGGGGATGGGCATCTGCAAGGCCGGCGGCTTATGATAATACAGGATTTTATCGTCAGCAGTGAGATTGAAGATATGAAGGAATGCCTTGCGGCTGGATGTTATTTCAAGCACTGCCTTCTCGTCCTTCGTAAAGGTTTGCTTATTGATGGCCGCCGTAATCATGAAGCCTGTGTCATGCAGCGGTCTTGCGGGCTGAACGCAAACCTCCAGGGTGACCCTGAGGATGGGGACCGGAAAATCCCTTTCAGAGGGCTGGTACTTGTCCTGTTCCCAGGAGATGATTTTCTCCTCCCTTATGTACCCCTTCGAGATCGATTTGACGAACTCGCCAACATAGGTGAAGTCCTTCACCAAAGTGGCTCCCGAGACGTAGACCCCTGTCGCCTTTTCAATGGCCTGGTAGCGCGCCTGGCGCAGCGCCATTGTCCTGGCTTCAGCAGGCGTGAAATTATCGGCAAACACCTCCCCTGTGCCCCGGACCCACTCGCAGGACAAAACAGTAGCCGGCTGTATCAACAGCAAAGCCAGGAGCAGCAGGGCGATAAAGGAGCTTTTCATTTTATCACCAGGAACCTGCCGGTCAATCCTTCAGGAGACGGCGTGAGAAGCGGGCTCTGGGAAACATTTTGTCTCCTTGCCTCGTCTTCAACCAGGGGTTTCAGGTAGCGGTAGATTTCGGCGATGTCCCTTTTCCCCTCTTTTATGGCTTTCAGGAAATAGTAGGTAAAAACGCCGTGCTCCTTGTCTGGGATGACGGTGGATATCTGAGTGCCCTGCGTGGAGGACATGACCGCCATTGTGGGGGAAGATATCACGATGTCGTCGACCCTGGCAACCGCTGGCCGTGCCCCTGCCGCCAGGACACTCCTGCCGCCCGCCCCCGAAAAACAGGCGTCGAGCACCACCGTCACCTCTTCGGCAGGCAACTTCGCCAGGGACTCGTACAAACTTTTCAGCCGGTACCCCGTGTCTGTAAGATAAGCGGGGTCTCCGTCGTGGGGCACCATATAGGCCTCTCCGGTCACGGGGTCCGGAGACCCGTGTCCCGAGTAATAGACGAACACCCTGCTGTTTTTCCTTACCCTGTTGGAGAGCCAGCTCTCGAGTGATTTCCTCATGCCGGAAAGCGTCGCCTTCTCGTCGGCGATGAAGTCAATATTTCTTTCGGCAAAGCCCAATGCTTTCAGATAACTCCTCACCAGTTTCGCATCGTTATACGAATAGTCGGATTTGGGAAGGTTCTGGTATCGTTCTATGCCTATGACAATGGCTATATCATCCTCGCGGAATGCCCTGTGTTGCGCGTCAATCACCGGAACACTGGCGATATCGGGTTCAGTATCCACGGCCGCCTGCCGGACTTCCGGCGACCTGACCTTTACGACCCTTCTTTCAGGGGCCTCTTCGCCCAGGACGAGCCTGACATCGGGCTTCAGGGAGAATTTATCCCGCGCCTCCCTCAGGAGAAAAGTGACCGGAAGATTTTTAGGACCGTTATACCGCTGTGTCACAACCAGGGTGAAGATCACTTTTCGCGCAGCGCCCGGCGAAAACTTGCCCATCTTAATTTTAGTGTCGCCTAACACCTTGATGTCAGGACTCCCCGCGTCAATCAGCGCCTCGACATTTTTCGCCACGCCCTGACCGGCGTTTTCCACGGTAAGAGTAACGGCGACTTCCTTGCCTTTTGAGAAGACCCTCTTCCCCTCACTGTCCTTTACATCCATCTCTGTCACCTGAAGGAGAGGGGGGGCAAACGCCTTCGTGGTGAGGGCCAGTATCACCGGTGGCGAGTCGAAGCCGTTGCCGTCCACCAGCGAGACTTTGAACTCGATATCGGCAGTGGGGATGTCGGGCGAGGCCTTCACCACAGCCTGTACCGTGCGTTCTTCATTGGGCAGCAGGGTCCCCACCGGATACCTGTCCTTGACGGTGACGCCTATCTGTTTGTTTTGCTTCAAGACCAGGTACACATCGCTTCCCTTCCCTTTCCCGTTGTTCCTCGCCGTAATCTTTATCACACCTTTTTCATCGGCATGGAGAACATAATCATCGAGCTTGCTGTTAAAGACGATGTCCTTGATGAGCAACTCAGGAGGATCGGTAGTTTTCCGTGCTTTTTCAGAGGTGCTTTGCGGAACTTTCTGCACCTCCCTCTCTTTCCTCTCCAGGACTATAATTCCGCGGGGGTAGGCAGTGCCGTTTTTTATGACATAATCAAACCTTACGCGGCTGCCCTCACCCACTTTGGAGACATGAATCATCTCGTTGTTCTCGACAAAAACGGTCTTGTCGTCTAAGGTATACAGGCACTCCGTCATGCATACTCCCTGCCCCTTCATTTTCGCTATATGCACCATCATGGAAGCATTATCGAGCTGTATAATCGTGCCCTCGGCGCTCCCGCCGGGCAGATTCCTTTCGGAATCGTCATACCGTGATTTGCCAGGCGTCTGCACGGGGGGGTCATTATTCCGAGGGGTAGACGGCGGGGGGACGTACACCTTGTTCCTGGGCTGGACCGGTAGTTGGCCGCTGCTGCCCGTGTTCGGCCACGAGGCTGCTACGGCACATGATAAAAGGGAATCAGAGAGGAAAGACAACAGGACAATAAGGGGAAAGAGGATACCTGCCAAAAAATATTTCGTGTATAAAGTGATTACTCTACTCATGCGGTTCACCTGTCTCGCAGACATGCGGTTATGTGTTTGTTGGCTACGGCCATGCACGGTTTTATGCCTT
>Ga0315281_10000570_pt1 | contig 51512 bp, 41 predicted proteins | sample YL17G07_0_MG_FD_204540 | JGI IMG/M metagenome (GOLD analysis project Ga0315281, IMG submission 204540) | Sediment microbial communities from Yellowstone Lake, YNP, Wyoming, USA - YL17G07_0 | ecosystem: Environmental > Aquatic > Freshwater > Lake > Sediment | place: USA: Wyoming | collected...
TTTCCGGAGGCAACAACATGGCCATGACCTGGGCCATGCGCAATGGTGTGGACTTCGTGTATCTGCTCAATCCGGACACGGAGATAATGCCGGACGCTTTGACCGAAGTCGTGCGCGTCGCGACCACGGAGCGGAACGTGGGAGTTGTTCAGTCTTTGCTCCTGCGGGGCGATAATCCGGAGCAAATGAATTCGCGCGGCAATGCGTTGCACTTTTTAGGTTTCGGATACTGTCTTGGCGATCACGTGTCCAAAGACAAGGCGCCGACAAATCCCACGGACATATCTTATGCTTCGGGAGCAGCTATGCTCATTCCCGTAAAAGTCTTGCAGGAAATAGGCATGCTGGATGAGACGCTGCATTCTTATCACGAGGATTTGGATTTCGGATGGCGCGTCATGCTGGCCGGCATGCGCAGCATTCTGGCGCCAAAAAGCAGGGTGATACATCATTACGAATTTTCGCGTTCCATCGCCAAGTGGGAGCTTATGGAACGCAATCGCTGGCTGGTGGTTTTAAAAAATTACAGGCTGGCATCTTTGATTGTTTTGTTGCCAGCGTTAATTTCGACCGACGCAGCCATCTGGGCTTTTGCGGTCAAAGGCGGCTGGCTCAAACAAAAGTTTCGTGCCAATCTGGCATTGCTCAGGCCCTCGATTTGGAAATATATTTTATCAGGCCGCGAGCAGATCCGGCGCATTCGTCGTGTTCCAGACGGTTTGATTTTTACGCGCATGGCATACAGGATAGAATATCAGGAACTGAAAAGCGGCTGGGCCGAGCGCATCGCCAATCCGTTCTGGGAAGCGATGTATGCGGGATATCTGTTCATCATCAGGTGGTAATGGTCTACGAAAATACGAATTCGTTACGAAATTACGAACAGGCTCCACAACAGAAAATTCGTATATTCGCGTCAGATTCGTAGTTCCGTAGACCTCTCGTATGAAACTTTTGCACTTATGCTGTGTCGCGCCGCCGCAAGGCGGAGGCATGGGAAGCGTGGCGGACATGGAAGTCCGCCGTCTTCGCGCACGTCGGGTCGAAGCCTGGTTGGCCGCGCCGGCAGTCAAAGGCATCGAAGCGCAAGAGCAGGTTATTCGCGTGCCATCATTCACTTTTGGCAATGCGGCGTGGATGCGCGGCCTGGAACGTTTGTGCTCGGATGCCGACGTGGTTCACCTTCACTATCCTTTTTACGGCACTGCTGGACAGGTTGCGAGACTACGGCGTGCCGGAGTTATTAAGCACTTGGTTGTGACTTTGCACATGGATGCCAGAGCTAACGGATTGCGCGGCTTATTTTTTGACGCGCATCGTCGTTGGTTCCAGCCGCGTGTGCTCGCCGCCGCGGATCAGCTTTTAGTTTCGTCTTTAGACTACGCAACACATTCGTCGTTCTCGGCTTTTATAACAAACCACGATCCTCGCCTAGTCGAACTTCCCTTCGGCGTAGACACCGATCGCTTTAAACCAATTGAACACCCCCTTGACCCGTCCACCGAAGCTTTAGCGAAGGAGGATAAAGGGGGGCAGGGGGGTTTGTTGGCAGATCGGTGGGGGATTCCTCCCGACGCTAAAATCATCGGCACCGTCTCGGTCATGGACCAAGCACATCCTTTCAAAGGCATTGATGTTTTGTTAAAAGCCGTGGCGCAACTACCGTCTGACGTTCATTTGTTGCTGGTGGGGGATGGCAATAGACGTCAGGACTATGAAAACATGGCGCGCGAACTTGGTCTGGCCGAACGTGCACATTTTGTCGGCCGTCTGAACAACGAAGAACTTGTAAACGCTTTGCGCAGCATGGACGTGTTTGCTTTTCCCAGCACGACTGGTGCCGAAGCATTCGGTTTGGCCATGCTCGAGGCCATGGCTTGCGGCGTACCGGTCGTGGCCAGCGATTTGCCGGGTGTCAGGTCCGTTGCCCAGGATGCGGGCTTAGTCGTGCCGCCAAGCGACGCCGATGCTTTAAGCGCAGCTCTCTCGTCACTGTTGAACGATGCGGTGTTGCGTGAACAATATGCGATAGCAGCGCGGACCAAAGCTGTGACTTACAGTTGGGATGCGCACGTCGATCGACTTTTGGAAATATACAAAAAGCTATGCGTATCGCCATCCTGACCAACGATTATCCGCCGTTATCCGGTGGCGCAGGACGCATCGCCAGCGTGCAAGCCGAGTGGTTCGCGCGACAAGGCCACGAGATTCAGGTCTGGACTGCGGCGCCGTATTTTTGTCATGTTGAGCGAAGTCGCGTCGGACGCGACGAAGTCGAAACATCTGGTTCGAAACATACAAACAAGCCAGATCCTTCGACTCCGTCTGACGGAGTTTACCCTGAGCAAAGTCGAAGGGCTCAGGATGACAAAGTGTTGGTCCAGATCAATACCTTCACTCCGCGCACGTCATTCAGTTATCGCGACTTGGGAAAACACAACGCGATTTCCAGGTTGTTATTTCATTTCGAAGATTTAGCGCCCAATCTTGATGCGGTGGACAAAATACGCATTTGGCAGCCGGATGTTTTGATCACGCACAATGTCACGGGTTGCGGCTGGGGTACGGCCAAGTTATTGAAAGCTTCGGGCATGCGCTGGATTCACGTTTTGCATGACGTACAAATGTTTGAGCCGTCAGGACAAAGAATCTATGGCGAATCTTTTTACGCCTTTCGCCGTATGTGGCGCAATTGGTGGGCCGAAAGACGACGCCGCGTTTTCGGCGCACCGGACGCGGTAATTAGTCCCACGCGCTGGCTCTTGGAACAGCATCGCGCTTACGGCCTGTTTAACAGCGTCCCGTCGCACATCATCCCGAATCCGGTCGATATTCAGAATCTTGATTGTAATTCTCACGCCCCCCATGTCATTCCCGTGAAAACGGGAATCCAGGAAATAAGTGAATATGACCTATCGGATGGATCCCCAGAGCTAAGCTCAGCTTTGCCGGGTCTACGTCAACGGAGTCTACCCCGATGTCCATCGGGGCCCGAGGATGACAGACGGGTTCTTTATGTCGGACGCCTGTCGTATGACAAAGGCGTGGATGTGTTATTGGAAGCTTGGAGATCGCAATCACCGCGTCTTGGACGTTTGACAATGATCGGTGACGGTCCCATGCGGCAGGTGATGGAGGATTTCAAGGATCCGTCAGTGGATTGTCTTGGACAGATGGAGCACTCGTCTGTCATGGAATTGATGTCTAAAACTGATTTGGTTGTGTCATCTTCCCGCGTCATGGAGAACCAGCCGACAGTGCTGCTCGAAGCGGTCGCTTTGGGAAAGAAAGTTGTGGCCACGGACGTGGGCGGCGTGCGTGAGTCTTTGTCTGGTTACGGCACTATCGTCAAACCCGGTGATGCACAGGCTTTGGCCGAGGGTATAAATCAGGCTCTAAACTCTTCGCCGCAACCGCAACTCCGCGAGCAGATTTTGGAAAGTCATAAACCGGACAAAGTGTTGGACGAGTTTGTTGCGATTTTGTCCACAATTCGATCTTGACAAAATAGAACAAAAGTAGAACAATGTAAGTGAACAAGCTCTATGGAGTCCACTCACATCGTTTTGTTTAAAGGCAAAAAGATCCGCAAGACTCTTCACGGTAATGAATGGTGGTTTTCGGTTGTGGATGTGGTCGAAACGCTTACGGAAAGCGCAAAACCGCGTGATTATTGGTATACGATGAAAATACGCGTAAAAAGTGAAGATGGAATTGAGTTGTCGACAATTTGTCGGCAACTGAAATTAGAGTCATCCGATGGGAAAATGTACGAAACAGACTGTGCAAACACCGAAGGTATCTTTCGTATCATCCAATCCATCCCATCGCCCAAAGCTGAGCCGTTCAAGCGCTGGTTGGCCAAAGTCGGCTATGAACGGGTGCAAGAGATAGAAGATCCTGAATTGGCCGCCAAACGGACGAAGATGCTTTACAAGCTTAAGGGCTATCCGGATGATTGGATCGAAAAACGGGTGCGCGGGATTGCGATACGCGAGGAATTGACCGACGAATGGCAAAAAAGGGGAGCGAGAGAGCAAAAAGATTACGAGATCCTAACCGCGGAAATCTCCAAGGCGACTTTCGGCGTAACGCCAAACGAGTATAAAAAACTCAAAGGTCTAAAACGGGAAAACTTGCGCGACCATATGGACGACTTTGAGCTGATCTTCACTATGCTCGGCGAAAGGTCAACCACGGAAATCCACAGGAGCGAAGAATCCGAAGGTTTGGAAAAATTGAAGGATGACGCGCAGGTTGGCGGTCGTATTGCCGGCAACGCCAGGAAAGAATTGGAAGGCAAGCTGGGACGGTCTATTGTCACCATTACGATCCTGAAGCCGTGATGGCTGAATTGGTAAGAGTAGTATCGGAAGATTTGAGTACTGAAACGTCAAACACGTAAACATTTACTTTGCCGTTGTCGATGCTCCATTGGTCGTTGGCCAGGGCCGAGATGCTTTGGTTGAGTTCTTCGGATTTCCACCAGTAATCGTTGATGACCACGAAGACCAGATTGGATTTGCCCAGGCGCGCCGCGTCTTTGATTGTGTCTAACGAAGGATCTTCGTAAGTCATTTTTAAGAAAACTTTGTAGAGTTCGCCGCCAGTGGGAATCGGATAATAGAACACGTCGTCGGCATAGCGTTTGAAACCGAACTCTTTGACGGCTGCTGCTGATACGGTTTGGTTGGCCAGCACGGTGTAAGGCCTGTCTTTGGCATATTGGTCTATCCAGCGCACGGCATCCACGTCATTACGTCCCACGCTCCAGCCGCGGCTGGCTTGGACGGCATCATGGCGCGGCAGGGAGTTGTACGCATTGGCCGTGCCTATGGATCCAACAAACAAAGCTAATGCCATGGGAGCCAGGATCATGGATTGTTTTGTCCTGTCAGTAAGTTTTGCCAAAGCGGGAGCGGCAGCAAGGACGAGAATGAATACGGCGAGCTGTAACAGACGTTGCGCATAATCGCCGCGTTCGTAGCTGATGAGGAAAGAGAAATCGCTGGTTTGCGACAAGAGAACCGAGGCGAGCAGCAGAGTCAGAGCGCCAACCAGCATGAGGCCGACGTTTTTTCGTTCGCCGGGAGCATAACGTAATGCGGCCAAGGCGCCAAAAAGTCCCATGATGGGCAATGACATGGCGATGATCGAAGCCCATGCCGGCCAGATGGTAAAAGTATTGCCCAGCCAGGGGACCAATTGCGAAAAAGTTTGCAGCCAGGAAGAAAGTTGTGTCAGGTTGTTCAGATTCCACTCGATCTGCAAACCGTTTTGATACTGGCTCGCGGCGAGAAAAGCCAGAGGCACGATCGCTCCGGCCATGGCCGCGGCCAACCAGGAACCGACTGAAAATATTTTTGACCGGTCAGAGCCCATGATTATCGCTCCTGCCAGAATCAGCAGTGGCAGGCCGGCCAGCGGATGAATAGCCACGCTCCATAATCCGAGCCAGATGGGCGCGGATGTCGTCACATCTTGTCGTGCGGCACTTAGTGACAGGATTACGGCAGCCAAACCCACGGTTGCTGCCAGGCCTTGCGGCGTGGTGGCAACGAACATGCTGAGAGGCAGGCATGCCAGTATCAAAACCAAACCCGCATTTGGCGAATAACGTCGAAAAGCTAAGGCGAGCGAGGCCGGTAACAATGTCGCTGCCAGCACCGGTACGAGCCAGCGGTCGATGTCCGTAAGCGGAATTTGCGTCATGCGCGACAGCCAGGTAGTGAAAACGTATTGTCCGATATAGTAAAAAGGCTTGGGATTAAGAACTCCGGTTTTCATCAAGACTGATTCTCCGGCGATGTGCAGGAAGCCGTCAAAACCATAGCCTAAGCGGTAAATGATGGAAGAAATCGATAAAGTTCCGATCATGGCCAATATGGCGTGTATGGTTGTCATGAATTGCGAACGCACACTCCAAGCGGAAAGCGCCGCGGTGATCCAGAGCAGGGAAATGGTGGCCAATGTCCCGGGCGCGAGCAGCGGCCACGGCGTGCGGATGCTGGCCAGCGTCCTGCCTTGCCAAGTGCTCCAGATCACGAAAACAAGACATAAGACCGATGCACCCAATAAGAAACAGGCCAGGATGGTGCGTCGCCGCGTCCAGGATTCCTGGGATACGACCATGTTGGTTTCATTGGTGAGAATCAGATCCGGGCCGAGTCCTGCCAGATGCGCAAAAGCCATGGCAATAGCCAGCGACCAGGCGTCAGAAACAGATCCGAGCTGCGAGCCGGCATAAAACCAGCAGGTCTGGATCACGCTTTGCACGGCCATTAACAACAGCAAGCCGATCGGCGTGCCGGCTGCCCAATGGCGTTTGGGGAGTGCATTTTTGCCGAAAACGTAAGCATGAAACAGGATGGCGAAAATCCAAATAAAAGCCCTAGCCGGGCCGATATCCAAATGCAGATACTCCAAACCTAAAATCGTTATTATGAAAATTATACCTGCCAAGGCGTCTAGTGTTCGTTCATTCATAGATTATAGGACTTACGCGTCTGCCCATCTCCCCTCTGTCATTTCGACCGAAATGGAGTCGCGTTAAACGCGACGTAATGAAGTGGAGAAATTCCTCAACTTATTAACGGAAAGCGATTTCTCTCTGCATTTAATCTGACGCAGAATCGAAATGACAGGCAAACGCGTAAGTCCTAGGTTATTATAGATGGACTTTGGCTGGGGGTATGGTAGCATATCCGTACCTGAATGTATGAAAGGCCTGTTCGAAACGTCGTTCATGACCAACGAGACTGTAAAATTATATTTTCAGGACCACGTACTTGCCCGAACTCTCATACCGTTGGTGCCGCGCTGGCTGAAACCCAACCACATCACGATCTTGAGATTTTTTTTAATACCGGTCAACATCTATTTCCTTTGGACCGAACAATGGACCATTTTGATACCGTTGTTTCTGTTTACCGGGTTCACGGATTTATTGGACGGGTCATTGGCCCGCGTACGCAAACAAATAACCCTTTGGGGCACGATCGCCGATCCTACTGCCGACAAGTTGCTCATGGGATCAGTGGCGGTAATTTTTATCGTGCGCGAAGTGGATTATTTGCTGGCTTTTACTTTGATACTTTTGGAGTTCTTGATAGTCCTTGGAGCTTACTCGCGCAGAAAGCGCGGCGAGTATATCAGCGCCAACTGGTCTGGCAAGATAAAAATGGCTCTGCAAGTCATTGGCATCTCGCTGCTGTTTATCGGCAAAATGACCAATGAACCGATTTCTTTTATCGTCGGTACGGTACTGGTCATCGTATCACTCGGTTTTGCCGCTCTGTCGATCATTTCGTACGGTTTGTAATTCACTATTTTGTCATCCTGAGTGCAGCGTAGCGAAATCGAAGGATCTGGTTTGTTTGATTTGATCGAGCCAGATCCCTCGACTACGTCAGACTTCGCTCGGGATGACAGAGGTGAGAATGAGTTTAATGTAAAACAAGAAAGCTCTCGAATCATCGAGAGCTTGTTGAGAAGCGGGAAGTTGCTACTGGCAGGTCCAGAGACCGCCGGCGCCGCCGGTGATCGCCTTGCCGTTGATGCAGACGCAGGGCGGGACGTTGGGATTGTCCTGATCGCTTTCGGCCACGCAGGTGAAGTTTTCACCGGCGCAGGTCTGGAACTCGACCGGGGTCGATCCGCCGCGAGAGATGCTGCGCTTGGCGACTTTCTTGGCTGTGTCGCACTCGTACTTTATCTTGTACGACGTGCTGTTCCTGACCGGGGGAGGCTGGACCTTGCCCGCATCCGCTGGCGGCACGGTCGAAGCGTCAGGTGCTGGTACTGTCACCGAAGCGTCGGGAACCGGCGCAGATGCATCGGGCGCGGCAGGGATAGCGGTACGCAACACCTGCCAGTCGTAGAGCAAACCGGGCAAACAATATGCCAGGTTGTTCTGCGCTGCGCTGTTGTGCGACTTGTTGGCCACCCAGCGAACCAGTGTCTTGCCGTCCGAACAAGAGCAGCGCACCGTCATCTGAGTGTCAGGTACTGCTTCGTAGGTACCCTGACACTCTGGCGGCAACTGTCGCTGCGAAGTCACGGGAGTCGACTGTTGCGAACTCGTGTCGACCTCTGAGCCGGGCGGCGGCAAGTCGCTCGTCAACGCGGATCCGGCAGAAGCCTGGGGCGAACTCACTCCACCGCCTACGGAGACGGCACATGCCCACACGCCAACAGAAATCAGGGCTGCGAACAACACGAACAGAAACCGGTACATCTTCATGCAATCCTCCGTTTTGTGAAAGAGTTGATGTAGGGTATTTAAGCATAAATTAGCCAAAATGTCAAGGGTGAAATCATCAAATCACCAAAGAATCAAACCGCCAAAATTATGGATTACAAATTTGGCTAGAATAAGTCAATTTTAACCATCTTCTATGGCCAAAAGATTAGGGAGTCTGTAGACTTGTTTTTGTATGTTGCACGCCGTAAAACGTTTGATTCCGTCCAGTCTTTTGGATGTTTACCATCGACTATTGGCTTGGGCGGCTGATTTTTGGTACGGACATCCTTCGCAAAAAATGATCGTGATTGGCGTGACGGGCACGAATGGCAAAACCACGACTGCATATTTAATCGCAAAGATGCTCGAAGCAGGTGGTGTCAAGACAGGTTGCACGACCACGGCGCTCATCAAAGTCGCGGATCGTGAGTGGCTGAATTCGAGCAAAATGACCATGATGGGCAGGTTTGCCTTGCAAAAACTTTTACGGCAGATGGTCGACGCGGGTTGTACATATGCAGTCGTCGAAACGTCTTCTCAGGGCATCGTGCAACATCGCCACGAAAGAATTGCTTATGACGTTTGCGTGTTCACCAATTTGACGCCCGAGCACATCGAAGCACATGGAGGATTTGAGAATTACAAACAGGCCAAGATAGAACTTTTTCGCCATTTGGCGTCACTGCCGGCAAAGAAGATTGACGGCCGAGAAGTACCGCGCGTTTCTGTCCTGAACGCCGACGATGCTCATGCCAAGGATTTTGCCGCAGCCGGCGTCAAACAAATAATCTGGTACGGAACAGGGGAGAATGCGGATATCCGTGCGACTGATATCCGGGAAACCGCGACTGGCGTGTCGTTCGATCTTTCTACTGTCATTCCCTTGAAAAAGGGAATCCAGGAAATAAGTGAAAATGACATATCGGATGGATCCCCGGGTCTCCGTCTAACTTCGCCCGAGGATGACATGAGGGAGGACGAAGGGCGCAAAATCAAGGTCAATTTAAAACTCATGGGACGCGTCAACGTCTTAAATGTTTTAGCTGCCTTGAGCGTGGCACAAGCGGTCGACGTTGCTTTCGATCAGGCGATTGAGAAGCTTGAAAATATCGAAGGAATTCCGGGTCGTTTTGAACGCATTCAGGCGGGTCAGTCTTTTACCGTGCTTGTGGATTATGCTGCCGAGCCGGAAGCGGTCAGACGTTTGTACGAAACTGTAAAAACCATACCGCATGAGAAAATTATCCATGTTTTGGGTTCGTGCGGCGGCGGACGCGACGTGGCAAGGCGTCCGGTCATGGGCAAGTTGGCAGCCGAGAATGCGGATTTGGTCGTGGTGACCAATGAGGATCCGTATGACGACGATCCGCGAGAGATTATGGAAGATGTGGCCCGAGGCGCACGCGAAGCCGGTAAAAAGGATGATGTCGATCTGTTTGTCGTTCAGGATAGGATGAATGCCATTCGTCGAGCCATGGAACTCGCAGGTCCCAATGATCTCGTGCTGCTGACAGGCAAGGGCTGTGAGACGTGGATTTGCGCGGCTGACGGTAAAAAGCTGCCCTGGGACGAGCGCGAAGCCGCGCGCCAGGCAATCCGCGAAACCATGGGCTGAGCTTGCCGAAGACATTGCGAAACGGCAACAAGGGAGCTAAACTGATAATATAATGTCCATCAAGTCCATCAAGTCGCATGTCTATCATGTCAGGACCTGAAAGACTTGATGGACCTGATAAGACCTGATAGACGTTTTATTTGTTACCGCTATGTTCCGCCTTGAATCAGTCGTACAGCTCAAAGATGACGAAGTCGTGAGGGCTTTGATGCGCAGGCATATGGCCACGCTCTTGCCGCATTTATTTTTGGCCATGGTGTTCCTGGTGGCGCCGTTCTTTTTCTTATTTCCCTTGTTCAGCTGGGGCATCCCGGGCGTAATCGTTTTCGGCATCCTGTTTTCCCTGGGCGTGATCATTGCTGCACGTAATTTGTACCTGTGGGACGCGGATGTTTTGATTTTGACGACCGAGCGCGCCATTGACGTGGATCAAAAAGGTTTGCTTTCGCGCCGCGTATCAGAAGTGCCGCTTAACCTGATACAAGATGTTTCTTGGAAGCGAGAAGGCGTCTGGCAAACCGTGTTCCGTATGGGCGGTGTTACCATCCAAACCGCCGGCGCTTCAGTTTCGATTCAGGCTGACGCCATACCGCGTCCTGAGCAAGTGCATGAGCTTTTGAACGACCTGCGTCACGATGCCCGTCCGGCGGCTGATGGCACCGAAGTCCCGGCTGACCGTCGCGGACGCATTCGCCATATCATCCAATTACTCGATAAAGTCGACGATACGACTATTGCCCAAATCGAAGCACGGCTGGTGAAAAATGATCGTGACGCTTCGGTCAATAACTTATTCAATAAAGCATGAGTCCAAAGTTTGAGGGGCGTGGATCAAAGTTGGCTTCCAAGGCCAAGTGGCCTTTGTTTTTAGTTGCGAACGCCGCTCTGTTGCTTGTCATCGGCGTATCCACTGTCCGCGAAACATACCAGGGTTGGTCGGTTGACCGCGAGATCAGCGCCCTTGAACAGAAAGCACAGGGTTTGGAAGGACGTCGCAGCGAATTGGCGTCACTGGCCAATCAAATGCAGTCGCCGTCGTACGTGGAACGCGAAGCTCGGGCAAAGTTGGGCCTGCAAAAGCCGGGCGAACACGTGGTTGTTTTGGAAGGAGTGTCGGCCGCCACGACATCAGACTGGTCTGAACAATTGGCCGCGACTGTACCCAAACCTTCGGACCAAACATCCAACCCCGAACGGTGGTGGCAGTATTTTACACAAGGAACTCCGTAAATCTGGCATTTGCAGCACTTGTCATTGCCTGTTAAACTCAATTTCAACTTGTTAATAATTTTTTTTCATATGGCTATTTCAGCAAAAAAGAAAATCATCGCACTGTTCGTCGGTTTGATTGCATTCATAGTTATCCTGGCCGGAGCAGGATTTTTGGTCTACAGAGTTTACTGGAAAGTCGATGATTCAGGATTAACACGGACTTTTGCCAAGGTTTTCTCCTTGCCCGCCGCGCGCGTTGGTTCGCGGACCGTAACTTATGATAGTTTTTTGGGCACCCGTGGCGCGGTTAAGCGCTTCATCGCAAGCGATGCGGGTAAGCAAGCCGGAGTAAACATGCCTCCGGAACAGGAATTGAACAAGAATATTTTGGAAAGGCTGATTCGTATTGCGATTATCCAAGAAATGGCCGATGCGAAGAAAATAACTGTTTCAGATGACGATGTAAAAGCCGTGTTTGCGGACGTGATCAAGGCAGCGGCTTCATCGACCACGCCAAACGTAGGCGATTACTTGAATAAGAATTACGGCTGGAACGAGGAGGAATTCCGCCAACAGGTTTTGCGGCCAGCCTTGCTGGAACAGAAGCTCGGAGTCGAGATGTCCAAGGAAAAACAAGGCGATGCCAACGCCATGGATAATGAAATTACCGCACGCCGCGACAAGGCGGACGTGGTCATGTATTTGAAGTTTTAATAGACATGTCATTCCGAGGGAGGGTCGCGTCGAGCGCCCGATTCGAGGAATCTCAGTTAACTTGTTAACCAAGATTTCTCCACGCGCCTATTGGGCTTGGTCGAAATGACATAAAAATTGGGTTGTGTGTATCTCAAAAGCCAAGGACGTTTCCGCCCTTGGCTTTTGTTGGTTTCCCCCGAAGCTTATAGCGAAGGGGGGATGGTCGCGTTCTCGCGTTTGACGCGATTCAACGCGATGGAGCCAGCTCCGGGATTTGAACCCGGGACCTCTGCTTTACGAAAGCATTGCTCTACCGCTGAGCTAAGCTGGCAAATGGCTGTTCCTGTGCACTCAAATCTGTTATCATTCAATCACCTATGTGGAGAAAATTTTTGTTTTTGATAGGGGTAAGTTTAGTGTCCTACGTAGGTTTCGTCAAGGCGGCGTCAGCGCAAGGGCCTGCTTTGCCTGTGGACGGAGGTTCGGGATTTATCCCCATGTTCCTTGACCAGGGCTTTTTGGGCCGTGATGTGGATCTGGATTTGTCGGATTACGGTGCTCGGATAAAGTTCGCCAATGGCGAATTAACCGCACCCGGCGTCCTGACTTTTATATCCGAACCCGAAACGTCCACAACATCGCGCAGCGGATTGTCTGCTTTCGGACCAAGAGTCCATCTGGACTGGACGACCAACACGGAAAAGTCGCCGACCAGCACGGATCTGACTCTTAAGAATCCGTCCTGCGGCGCCAAAGCCTTTCGTGCTTGTGCGCTGGAAGAAGTTTACCAGGGCAAGGTGCGCATAATTCGTCCGGCCAAGGCCGTGTCCGGTTCTGCTCGTGGACAAGTCAGGCTCGGAGCCGATGTTCGTCTGGTTGAAACGGGTAATTATATGACGGCAGGCGACGCTTCTTGGTATGCGTACAAAAAATGTTTGTGCGCAGCTTCGCCGGATTTTCCCAAGGGTACGTATGTGAGAGTGACGCGGAGCGACGATCCGTCAAAAACTGTGGTGGTGCGCATCAACGACTATGGGCCTGAGCGCGACAAATTTCCCAAGCGCGCCATAGATCTGGATAAAGTCGCGTTTGCGGAATTGGCCTCGACCAGGGCCGGTGTCATACAAGTCAATGTCGAACCTCTTGCGCCTGACGATCCGGATGCACTGTGCGCCAAAGCCAGTGAAGCGCAGTCCAAGTCTACGACTAAGTCTAAGTCCTCCGTCATAGCAAAAAGCGGCGTTAAAACGACCACTGCACCGCAAGCGACCGATAGTTCCAAGGATGAGGCCTGGTCATATTAGAAAATAATCATGATTACCCTTAAACACGTTTCAAAAGTATATCCGCCGGATGTTCACGGACTCCGTGATATTTCTTTGTTTATCGCACCCGGCGAATTCGTGTCCATCGTAGGTTCGAGCGGCGCGGGTAAAACCACGCTGGCCAAAATGCTGATTGCCGAAGAGCAGCCCACGCGCGGCACCATCGAGATCGGCGGCTGGGATATTACGCACATCAAGAACCGCGACATTCCGTATTTGCGCCGCCAAATAGGCGTGGTTTTTCAGGACTTCAAATTGCTTAAGAAAAAAACCGTCTGGGAGAACGTGGCTTTTGCGCTCGAGGTGGCCGGCGAACCGCGGCGCAGAATCCGCGAAACCGTGCCGCACGTGCTCAAGATCGTGGGTCTGGAACAAAAGGCCCAACGCTTTCCGCACCAGCTTTCCGGCGGCGAACAGCAGCGCGTGGTGATTGCCCGCGCCCTGGTGCATCGTCCCAAGATTTTGCTGGCAGATGAACCGACGGGAAATCTGGATACCATGAACACCAACGAAATCATTGATGTTTTGAAAAAGATCAACGCTTTTGGCAGCACGGTAGTTCTGGTTACGCATAACCGCGAAGTGGTGAACGCGCTGCATAGCCGCGTCATAACCCTGGCAGACGGCCGCGTGGCTGCGGACCACGAACAGGGCAAGTATCTTCTCCCAACATAAATATGCTCATTTTGACTTCCACGGCCCGCGTCTTTTCCTTTGCCTGGAAAAACTTCGTGCGCAATGCCTGGATCTGGCTGGCCACGGTGCTGGTTTTGGTGCTGGCCCTGCTTTCGGTCAATACCCTCGTAGGCGTCAACGCGGTTGCTTCGTCGGCTATTGGCGTACTGGAAGACAAAATCGACTTGAGCGTTTATTTTAAACCCGGCACCCCTGTGGCGGTTTTAGATCAGGCACGTTCCTACATGTCGTCTTTGCCGCAAACGTCGAACGTGGATTTGATTACCGACGCGCAGGCACTGGAGTCTTTTAAAAAACGCCATGCCCAGGATCCGAATATTCTGAGCGCACTGGACCAGCTGGAACAGAATCCGTTCGGCGCCAGCATGGTCATTAAGGCCAGAAATACGAACGACTATCCGTTTTTAATCCAGGCGCTCAACAATCCGCAGTTTAATTTCGCGGTTGAGTCGCAAACATACGATGATCATGCCACGGCCATCGATCGTGTGCGTAAAATCGCGGCTTCGATCCGTTATTTCGGCACGGTGCTGACTGCGATATTCGTCATATTTTCCGCATTGATCGTCTACAACGCCATCCGCGTGGCCATCTACACCATGCGCGAAGAAATCGGCATCATGCGTTTGGTGGGCGCGTCCAACGCATTCGTGCGCCTGCCGCTGATTATAGATGCTTTGTTGCTCGCCGCTTTTTCCCTGGCCATAACCGCGGGCATGATCGTAGGCATGATCGCTTTTTTTGAACCGCGCATCAGGACTTTTTTTGATGGCGCGGATCCGGGGTTGCAAGCCTATTACGTAACGAACTACTTGCAATTGCTGGTTTTGCAGGCGGTTATCATGGTCTCAGTAGTTTCGTTGGCCGCCTGGGCGGCAGTGGGCCGTTATTTGAAACGTTGATATATGCCGGAATTGTTCATTGCAGGATTTGAAGATGTGGGTTTGGAACCGCAAGACATAGCGCGGTTGGTTGAGTGTCTGCCGGGTTCTGCCATCCAAAGCCTGGAACGCGGCAAAAGACCGGAAGAACACGCGCCGGGAACCACGTATGCGGCACGCCTGGAATCCGCACCGGACGGCCGCGTGTCCATAAAAATTTACGGACCCTTGTCAGGCGCGGATTCGGCATCGGCCGCGGCGTCTTTGGCGGCATTCTTGAGCCGGGCCGTCGCCCGTGCTTATGCCACGGCCACATCGCAGAACGGTTGGAACAAGTCGCAGCACAAGTACTGGAACGATTTGGTTTTTACTGCATTGCATGCACCTTTGGCCGATCAGGACCAGGATTGGAACAGCGCTTTCAAGACGGCGCTGACGGGCACGCGCGGCTTGTCAGGAGACACGGCCGACCAGGCGGTACGCGTCATGGACCAGCATTTCCAAGCCATGGATGATGCTGCCGAGCCGAACTATTTTGTCCGTAATTATCAAGCGGCATTGGAAGATCTGGATCGGGCTGTCCGGCGGCACGCTTTGCGCCGTACCTTGGAAGACCGCATCGCCGATCCCGGCGTCAGAGCGCTTGGCCTGCGATCCGTGGAGTCTCTCGGAGATGACGGGGTGCAGGTCAAGGTCAGCGGCGAAACGGAGTCAGTGCAACCGGTTATAGTCCATGCCGATTCTTTAGCTGAAGCTTTGCAGTCTGCTGTCCGTTCAGGTTCGCCGGCGTCCACGTTGAGGCAGGTGGGACAAAGCGCGTACGATTTGAACCAGGCTTGGCAATCCTTATCAACGGACGAGCGAACGGCGCTCAAACCCGGGCTTATCCGCAGTTTGCGTTTCACCTGCCCGAATTGCAGCACGGAATAAATTATCAATTTTTAATTTACAATTTTCAATTACCGATGCATCCATCGGCCAGCTAAAAATTATTGAAAATTGGTAATTGATAATTGTAAATTGATACAAAGTATGACCGACAAGCGATGTTTGATAATTTTCAGCTCAGACCTGCTGCCTTTGGGCGAAGTCTGGTTCGAAGACGAAGTTTTTTCCCACGTCATGCTTGGCGATGAGGGTGATGAAGAATTGGGCCCGTGGATCGAAGAATGGCAGACGCAGGGATTGGATCACATGGCCGACGAGCAAAGCGGTTTGGCGGCGCGACGTTTGAACATGCGCGCTGACAATTTCTCAGATGCATTGGATGATTGGCTGGAAAGCCAGGGCTACGTGTCTTTGAATTTGCCTGAACGCGCCATACCAACCTGGCACCTGATGCAGAGCGCGTACGAAGATCCGCAGGAGCGTTTTAACAAGGTTGTACAATTGCGCGATCAGGATAATGAGGATGGGATAGACTGGGACGGACAGCATCAGATACTGGTCGTGCAGATCATGGGGAATACGGAGGAAGAGCCTGTGAAAAAGAAGCAGACGAAGAAGGCTAAACCTAAAAAGTCCGTAAAGTCCATCAAGTCTGTAAAGACTGTAAAGCATGCCTCGAGCAAAGTCGGAGGGTCAAAAAAGACGTCGAGGTTGAAAAGGTCTAAAGCAAAGAAACAGAAACGAAAGTAATAAGCAACTATGGGTTTATTGGAAAATCCGTTTCGGCAAATTGCCGAGCAGACGCAGAGCTTTGAGCAAGCTCTGTCTTCTGCGTCAGAGCAGCAAGATAGGACTCAGCGGCAAATTGTATTGGATGTTTTGCGCAAACACGCAAAAAAGTTGCCGGCTATAGGCAGCGTGTTAGATGCCATGGAAAATGGTACGTTTGACACATTCGTGCGGCGCAAAGTGCTCGATCATCCTGAATGGCAAACTGTGGACGCGGCCGGGGACATGGAAGCTTTAAGAGGAACTTACGGGGAGAGGTATGTTTCGCTGGAACTTGCAGCTCATGCCATGGTGATAAGCTATCGGGAGCAGCGTAAAAGGGAAAATTTTCCGGCTCGCCCGCCGTGTTTGGGGTTCGAGCACATTGACGGTTTGGACCTTGGCGAATATCTGGAAGCTGCCTTGCCGCCGAATTGGCTGCAGGGCACGGATGACGTTAGGATGTCCGGGGAGGATTTTACAAAGAGGTTGTTGTTGCGCGTCAACAAATATCCAGGCTTGAAAGTCGGTGCGTCAGCATATTTCAAATACGGCGTTGACCGCAAGCCGCATGTAACCGTTTCTCAAGAATGGTTGGAAGAATTGCGACAAAAAAACGGCGATGAAACCGCTTTCATGCATCTTCAGTATATTTTGCGTCATGAGTTGTCGCATGGCAACGACCGGCAGATGTCCGCAGCTTTTTCTCCCGAAGAGCGCCTGGCCTGGTGGACTCAGGCGACTCAGCTCGCGCATGCCGAGGGAAGGCCGTTGGTACCTTATCCGGAATCCATAAAATCAGAAAAAGACAACGATAAAGAAGAGGTGAAATATAAAAAGACCAAAGAATATTTTGCGGAATTATGCGCTTACTCCTTGACTTGTCCGGGTGCGGATTGGGAAACGTGGGAAAGGAATCTGGCAGATTGGCTGGTCAGGACTTTTAAAGCGCAACCGAATGAGGCTCTGAAGAACGCGGTTTTCGTCCACCGTTATCTTGAAGCGTCTGCGCCGGGATTCAAGCCCCGGGAAGCTGCCGCCAGCGCATCGCGCATCCAGGAACGCCAACTTTCCGGTCGTCGTTACCGCGGCATGTTCGAAATGGTGCGGCACGTAGAAGATCACGATTTGCGCGCGGCATTACGCCGTATCCTGATCGCGGATTTGGACACACGATCGCCGGAGGCTCTGGATGCATACGAACACATGGCAGGTCTGAATAATCTTGCGGGTTATAGAGTGTACGAAGAAGATATTGCACCATTGATGAATATGAATATGGTTTGGGCCCGTTGGGAGCCGTGGATTACGCCTGAAGCAAAAAAAGCGTATGAACTATGGTGGAAACTGATCATGCAAGCCAATCAGATGCGTTTGGGCAGGGGTCACGAACGCAGAATCGGTCCCGATCCCAAAGTCCAGCAGCAGGCCTTTGATGAATTCCAGGCGGCTTGGAATTTGATTCCTCTGGAGCATCGCCAAAAGGTGAGTGAATTTTTTGTGCGGCAAGCGGAAACGGCGTTATCTTACGAAGCTCCGGCTTACGCCCAAGCAGCATAATATGAATACCAACATACTGGTGTTTGACCAAGCGAAAACGTTTCTGGGCACAGTAACATTCTTTGAAGACGGTTCGTTGGATCTCGCGGAATGGGCCGAGGCCGGAGCGGTGGCCATGACTGCGGCGCAAAATACGTGGAGTGGTTTGGGTTTGCCTATATCAGGCGACCAGATTACGGAAAATGCCATTGGCAACGAATATTTGATGACCATGGAGCCCGTGTTGCCGCATGATTCCAGATTTATTCATGCCTTTCGCCAATGGGCCGTGATCCAGGGTTTGCAAATAATCACACTCGAAGCCGAGGCGGTGCCATGTTGGGGAAAGATTAAGCACCTGCCTTTGTCCGACGAAGAAAAATTTACCATGATTTGCAGCATCCAGTCCTTGCCCACCGAAGAAATACAGGAATGGTTGTCCGCACTCGAAGAAGCGCTCAAAGCTGCGGCCATGGCCTAGCACATGACAATGTCATCCGAAGTCTTGCCGTCTTATCCTCCGCGCGAAGGCGTTTTTGGAAGATTGAAAGAAAAGCTCGGCCAATGAGTCGAACCGTTGCGCGAACGGCTGGGTTTGAATGGGGAAAGCAGGACGGGCGAGGCATTGCCGGTCGAAGCGGTAGAGATTCGTTTGGCCCGCGAACTCGTGGCCGGCTGGGATCAGGTCAAAGCCGACGAAATGTTCAGTCCGAGCACTGACCCGAAACGCAAACACGACGCCTTGGAGCGTCTGACTTTGGCCAAACGAATGATTCGCGTTTATAACCGTCTTGGCGAAGAGGTGTTGAGCCGCATCGCGCGGGCTGTCAGTGCGACGGAATTTTCCGGTTTGATCGTGGAGCTGGGCAAGGTGCAACCTAAAAATCAATTCGAGGCTTTGCAGGAAGAGTTGGCTCAGGCTAAAACGCCAGCCGATGTCAGGAGCGTGATCCAATGCCTTTTGGACATCAAATATGTAATGGGACGTCCTATCCTGGATCGCGGGCATTCACGCGACATGGATGATTCAGATTATAAAATGCCGGCGCACTTAAAAGTCGATTTGCCGGTAACAGCGGATTCGAAAGAGGTTATGGTTTTTGGCGATGCGCTCCACGACAAAGACGCTTCGGCATGCGTGAAGCTGCTTAAAGCTCACACGGATTGGGAGTTTGACGATCGGATGCAAGAGACAGCCAGGGCGGTAGCTCAGGAACTTATTGATTGGTCGGCGAATGTATTAGAAGAGCATCATGATCGTCTGCAGAACGTGCCCCAGGACGCGCAGGAAATAAACGTGTATCATGCGGGTTTTGACCGGACGCGCCGTATCGCGCCATTCGCCCGGATATTATTGCGGAAAATGTCGGGAAGTCTTTTGGGTTATGCGGTGCGTGAAATGGAAAATAGCGGCGTTAATACCGTGGACAAGCCATCGCCGGAGGAAACGGCGGCCCGAGTCCGCGGTTTGGCGGATGAATTGTTCAACAAGTCATTGGATTTGTACCAGGAAGTTGATCTGGTCGGCTTGCCGGTTTTTCGTGCCATGGCAGAATATCTGACGCAGGAAGCTGATCGTCAGGAGCAGATCGGGGAAGAGTGGGCGGGTGAATTTCATGTTGGCCGCGACACGCTGACCACGACCTTCATGGCATCGCATGCTTTGCGCTGGGGAAAACTGCCAGCCAAGGAACGTTTGGAAAAAATCCGCCATGTTTTCATCTCGCGTCCGCTTTTGGAAAAAGGCGGTTACGCACGTATTTTTTTAAAAAATTTCATTGAGCAGGAGGGTATTAACCAAACCATGACGGGAGTTGATGGCGGATACCAGGGATCAAATCCCGAAGCAGTGTTGACAACCTTGAATCCTAAATTGACTCTGAAAAAAGCCAGTGACCGCATTCGTTTGATAGCAGCAGCCACCGAGAATAAGGAAGCGCAACGTCGCCGCTTTACGCACGAAGTCGATTATCAGGAAACCGTGCAATGGATGGAGTCGCTGCCGAAGTTTACAGATCGCGCTTTGGATCTGGAGGAAGTCGGTGTCGGAAGATTGGCGAAATACATGGTGGTAACCAAGCCTAGGTCCGAGTCCGAACAATTGTTGGCCTGGACCGTGCAACACGCGACTTGGCGCGGCATGATTCCCAAAGGCATGCGAACTGAAAAACCGACGGTGGGACCTCATGCTTTGGAAAGACAGCGCGAATATGCGGCTGAGTTGGAAGACGCGACGTCAGAATCAAGCGTATAAAAAATCAAGCCCACGGTTGAGTCCGAGGGCTTGAGTCGAGCTGAGCTCGATCGAGTTGTTGTTTCAGACCTCAGCGTTTGCTGAGATCTGCGAGTTCGCGGGCGCGCTGCTTGAGCTCGTCCGCGTGTTCCAGCGTGTCGCGCCAGGGGAGCGGGATGGCGGCGGCACCAAGCTTGGCACCGACCAGCGCTCCGGCGATGGATGCTGTGCTGTCCGAGTCGCCATCGTGAATCGAGGCGAAGACCACGGCGGCCTTGAGGTCGTCTTCGTGCTTGCGAGCCGCGAATACTCCCATGGCCAATGCTTCGTCACCCGTCCAACCGGCCGCACCACAACCCAGTTCGATTTCTGTCGCTACCAGCGAGGCTCTGATGGCCACGCGCAGCAGCTTGATCGTACGGACTGCGTCCGGCGTCGCGTTTTGGATCATCTCCAATACAACTTGCGCGGCTTCGGTGACGGTCGTCTTCTCGTTAGCCAACAGAATGGCGACCATGGCCGCTAGAGCGCCGGAGGGTGCGTAGGCATCCGGATGTCCGTGCGTCAGGGCCCCGACTTTGCAGCCGAGATCGAACGCGCGTTCCGGATTGCCGGCACACAAGATGCCGGTGGGATGCGCCCGCATGACAGCCCCGCAGCTGGTGGAATCGTTGATCGGCTCGTCCGGCGAACCCGGAACGTTGTTGCCGATCGATCCCATGCTCGTGTTGCCCGGCGACCGACGTTCGGTACGGTCAGCGAGCTGTTGCGCATGCCACTGCCGCAGTTGAAACCAGATGTCGCTGGTCAGAACTTTGTCCTGACCACCGCGGCGCATGCCGTGGACCAGACCGCGGGCCACGCACAACGCTTGCTGCGTGTCGTCCGTGATCGAGCCGTTGCCGCGACCCGGAAAACCGAGCGGCGGATCGGCCAGATCCTTGTCCGCGAATTCTTTTTCGATCTGCCTGCGCCGCAGAAATTCCACGGGCGCACCGACCGAGTCTCCGAAAGCTCCGCCGAGCATACAGCCAACAGCCTTGTCTTGGAATGAACTCATTTTGTCCTCTAAAACACCTCAATCGGTGTCTGTTAATCCCAATCTATAACAGAATGGAACTGCTCAATATAGCACAAAAAAGCCCTTTTGTCAAGGGTGTCAACCGTTCATAATTTGGCTCTATTCAGTCACTATTTTGTCATTCTTGCGCATGCGAGAATCCAGAATTTTTTCTGGATCCCGGGTCAAGCCCGGGATGACAAATGGGTGGATTGCTTGATTAGTGTTTTTATTGCTAATAGCGCAAAAAACATGGCTAAGCCGCAAAGTACGATTACTGCTCCTGCAGGCAGGTCAAAGGTCACGGAAGTAAGTAAGCCTAAAACGACCATGAGTTCGGCTGCAACGACGCTCAAGACGATCAACTGGCGGAAGGATTTGGCTACGAGTTTCGCCATTGTCACAGGCATGATCATGAGCGCGCTGACTAAAACGATGCCCAAGAGTTTGATGCCGAGGACGGTTGCGATCGCAACGGTGACGTATAAAAGAGTCTGATAGACGGCTATGGGAATACCTGCAACATGCGCCATGTCTTGGTTAACCAACATGAGTATCAGACGTTTGTAGCAAATCATTAAAAAGATCAAAATCGCCAGACCAAGTATTGCCATGATGATAAGTTCGTTCCACTGCACAGCCAGAATGTTGCCGAATAAAAAACTGACTAGTTCGGGTTGATATCCTCGTTTGAAAGCGAGCAAGACGACACCGAGCGCCATGCCGCCGGTAAATACCAAGCCGATAAGCGCGTCGCCCGCGAGTTTGGTCCGCCGTTCGAGCCAAGCTATTAGAGCGCCGAGAATCGCAGAGAGTCCCAAAGCTACGAGCAGGGGATTGAGTCCGGCCAGGATGCCGGCAGCAACGCCGGCGAGCGAGGCGTGAGCGATTCCGTCGCTTAAAAATGCCATGCGTTTGAGGACGACAAATATGCCGAGCACTGCCAGAATCAGCGCCAATAAAACACCGGCGATGACGGCGCGCTGCATGAACGGCAAGGCTAGGATTTCCATCATACGTGTCGGTGGTCGCACACATCCATACGTTCTCCGTATAATTTATCCATCACTTCACGCGTCAAAGCTTCTTGCGGCGGGCCGTTGCAAACCAAGTCGCGGTTGAGACAGATTATCTGGTCGGCAAAATGGTAAACCATGTTTATTTCGTGGCTGATCATCATAATCGTCACCCCGTGTTTTTTATTCACGTGCCCGATCAGATCGTAAAAAACTTTTTCGCCTTCCATGTCTATGCCAGCGGCCGGTTCGTCCAAGAGCAGGAGCTTGGGATTGCGCATCAGTGCGTTGGCGATGAGCACGCGCTGTAACTGGCCGCCTGACAATTGTCCGATGAGTTTGTCGTTCAGTTCGTCGACCTTTGTTTCATGACAAACCTCCTTGTCCTGTTTGGATTGATCGGGTTTGGCGAATGACAGAAATTCGCGGACCGTGATTGGCAGCGTCCGGTCAAAATCAAAATGCTGCGGCACGTAACCAACGCGGTTCATGGCGTCTTTGGTACTTTTATCGAAGATTTTTATTGTGCCATCGAACGGTATGAGTCCGAGCAGTGCCTTGAACAAAGTCGTCTTGCCCGAACCGTTTGGCCCGATGACTGCGTTCAAGCTGCCTTTAGTTACGTCGAAACTCACGTGATTCAGGATCGTGTTTTCACCCAATACAACTGATAGGTTTTTTACAGAAACTGCGTTCATACTTGATGTCATCCTCGTCCGCCTAAGGCGGAGGGATCTATCCCTTTTGTCATTCTGAGCGAAACGGAGTGTAGTCGAGGAATCTTAGTTAACCAAGATTTCTCCAATCGTCGTCCGACTCCTCCGTCGAAATGACAAAATGGTTATTTGGTTATTTGGTGATTGGTTATGGTGTCTGCATTATACCGCATTAGTTCGATATATCCCATGCCGTCGGCCGATCCTTCGGCATTCAGTGTCGCGACTTTCAAGTTCAGGTCTTTGACAAAAGATTGGATGGTCTGATCCGATTCCTGAGGTTCGATATACACGGTCGAAATGCCGTTGCTTTTTACGGTTGCCTGCAAATCCGCAAGTTGCTTTGCCGTAGGTTCCTGACCCGGATTGGCTTCAAATGTTCCTACGACTTTAAGGCCGTATGCTTTGGTGAAATAATTCCAGGCATTATGCTGCGTCACAAGATTTCTGTTTGTGACATTGATCAGTTTTGTTCGGATATAGGCGTCCGTTTGATCGAGCTTGCCAAGATATTTAGCAAGATTGTTTCCATAATCCGCGGCATGCGTGGGATCCGCGCGTTTTAATTCGTCGGCGATCACGGATGCAATCAGTTTGGCGTTTGGAATGGTAAGCCAATAGTGCGGATCTGCATCGGAAAGCGGCTTTTCGTTTTCTCCAAAGTTCTGCGCAGGCCGCAATAAGTTTATACCGCGGTCAACTGTAACGACCGTCGCTTGTTTTGCGTTATCGGCAAGAGGTTTGATCCAGTTATCCAAGCCGTGTCCGACAGCGAAGATGAGTTTAGTTTTCTGCAAGGCGATCGCATCTTGCGCCGTGGGCTCGAATGTGTGCGGGCTTGCGCCAGGCGGCAGAATGGTCGAGACCAGAACCTTGTCTCCGCCAACATTTTTTGCAATGTCGGCAATGGGCGAGATTGTGGCTGCGATATATATCTTGTTTCTGTCGGTTAGCAATTTAAGCCCGCCGGACAGAGGCAACAACTTCCAAACCAAGAATGCCAGCATTGCAATGGCTATAATGATAACTAATTTCTTATTGTTCATGCCTCCATTGTAGTCCGAAAGTCTCCTTTAGCAAAGGAGATCCCGACGCAACGTCGGGAGAGGATTTGTGTTATGATGTCCAACATGAAACTGACGGAAAAAGTCGTAGTCGGAAGTCTTAGTCTTAGCCTGGCTCTGGTTTTTGGTTTTTCTGTCAATGCTCAGGCTTTTACCGATGTGGGACCCAAGACATACGAGTATCAGGCCATTCAGTCCGCAGTATCCGACGGTTGGATTGTTCCGCTTGCAACTGCGACTTTCGGTTACGGAAAAAGCATCTCGCCCGATGACTGGCTGCGTATGCTGATGTTTTTACGAACAGATGACGCTTGTCCAGAGCTTGGTAAATCGCCAAACGCATATTGGACGGTGCAGAATGTCCGCATGTGCCTTTTGGGTGCCGGTGTGCCCATGCAGGCGGACGGCGCCACAACCATTCGTCGCGACTTTGCCATGCAACAACTGTTTGCTTTGCGCCGTCGCACTTTCGCCTTTCAGACCATGGGACAGGAGCCGGTAGGATATGTCGCTCCGACCGACAAGGCGAGCATTCCGCCGGACAGACTGTCGGCCATGATTGCAGCCGACCGTCTTAAACTCATGTTCCGATCAGGCGGACGATTGCGTCCGGCGGAATCTTTGTTGCGGGAAGATGCGACATTGGCAGTTTGGCGTTTTACGCAATGGGAAAAAGGCGGGGGAGTCGACCAGGAAACGTCCGAAGTTACAAAGTTGCACGCTGACGTGAAACTGAATCATTGGAAGGATCTGGAAACGGACATGTATGTGTTGTCCGTGAAAGCCGGCGGCGACGCGGTCGTCAAACCGATCCTGCCGCGCCGCAGCTTTAATCCCGCAGTTGATCCGACGAACCCTTCGACTTCGCTCAGGGCAGGAGAAAAATTGCGTGACGAGTACGTCTACCAAACCGTAAACGAACTAGCTAAGGAATCCGGGGCCATCGCAGCGGTCAACGGTTCTTACTTCAATGTCGAATGGCCGTGGGGAGCGCTCGAGGACACAGCTGTCGTTAACGGAAAAACTGCACTCGTGCGTCCCAATCGCAGCACGTTCGTGTCATGCGCGGACGGAAAATTTTATGTCGGTTCATACGCTTCGTCGTCACTTACGGCTTTAAAATGCGTTCCGCAGCAGGCGTTGGGCGCAGGACCCATGTTTATCGCAAACGGAAAAGTCTTGGAACAGAATACGGCAGAAGATTTTGACGAATATACCAAATGGGAAAGACGCGTGGGCAAGAATGCGCGAACCGCAGTGGGCGTGTCAGCTGACCGTAAGACTTTATATATTATCACCGTAGCCGGTAAATCCTATCCTGCATTTGGCAAAGGCGGTGCGACTTTGGGCGCGTTCCTCAAACAAAAATATCCTGATATGGCTTATGCCATGATGCTGGACGGCGGCGGTTCTACTGCTCTGGTGGCCGACGGTAAGACGCTCGTTGCCGCGGGCATGGCCAGCGGCGGCAAGGAACGCGCAGTCGTGTCAGCGCTCGGAGTTTTTTCGAAGAAAGCTGATGCCGTGGCCGCGAAGGTTTTTGAACGCGAGAAAAAACTTCGATGGGATCTAGAGAATACGCCGTTGAAACTCGATAAACCGACAAGTACGTTTGCTTGGGTTTCGGTCAAAGACGGGAATGTCAATCGGACAATCGGCGCGAACGTTGTGCTAGCCGGTTTGCGCGGCTCGCGGCTCGGATTCAGCTACGGCGACAACGAAAGCGCGACTATGACTTTGACATTCGATCGCATCGCGGCCGGTTCCGGTCCCAATGTCATTCTCACCCGTCGCGAAGGAACGCATGAGAAAGGCTGGAAGATTCCGACCGAGCTGCACATCCTGGACCGTAATGACGGCAGTGATACGGATATTATCCGTTTGTTTGCCTACATGCCCGTGGCTCAGCAGCCGGATCTGAAAACATTTGATGCGGTCATGTTCACCAAAAAGGGGATCGTTTTTGGCGATGTCACGGGAAGATATTGGTATTACTATCCCAAGCTGAAACAGTTATCGCCGGCGATTTTTGTTAAACAGCAGACCGCGAAAACTAAGTAGCGCAGATGGCCATGTGGTTTTTTGTCATCGCGAGCGTATGCGAGGCGATTTCACGAAGCATGTCAACTCGGTTTGTGAAAGGTGAGATTGCCACGCATGCGCTCGCAATGACGGAGGGGAGGTTTGCAAGATAAATGGTTTTATGAAACTCATCGAATGCCACGAACCCTTGGTGGATGTGCGACGTGCTTGTCCTGGCGTTGTCATTCGTTTGAATAAGGAAAGACGGTCTGAAAAAACGGCTTACGTGCGCAAGTCCGTTGCTTTGATGTTAAACCGCGCAAAAATGTTATTGCCGCGCGGCATGACTTTCGTCATTCGTGACGCGTGGCGTCCGGCCGAAGTCCAGGAAAAAATCATGCAGGATTTCGTGATTATGTTTCGACGCAAACATCCAACCTGGACTGCAGCGCGAGCGTGTCGCGAAGCTGACAAGTTCGTGGCCGCGGCCAAAGGTCCGAAAGCGTCAGATCACATGACCGGCGGAGCAATCGACGTACGATTATTGAAGCACGGAAAACTCTTGCCCATGAGGTCGTGGAAACTCTCATATCAGGAAAACGCAGAGCCTTATCAACCGAAGTTGCCCAAACATCTGCAAGCAAATCGCGAAATAATGTTTAACGCTTTGCGCTCGGTCGGCCTCTCGCAATGCCGCAACGAGTTCTGGCACTGGTCGTATGGCGATACGCAGTGGGCGCAGAGAACGGGGGAGAAGGTGGCGAAATATGGTATAATTAGCGCTACCCCTCGGCTCTCCGGATCTAACCACCTCGGCTCACTAGGGCGTTCGCCACTCCTCCTTGGCAAGGAGGAGACTAGCTAAATTAGCTAATAAGCAACGTCCCCTCCTTTCGAAGGAGGGGTGCCCCGTAATACTGCGGGGCGGGGTGGTAGCACTCACAACCATGCACGAACTCCATCCTCAAACCTCCGAACTCCGCCTCCCAGACCTCAAATCCGAGGTCCAGTCTTACATTGCAAAGCTCAAAAAGAGTTTATTCGTCATCTACGCCAAGTATGAAGTCAAAAACCGCATTGAGCTGGCAGCTAAGGTCCGTGAAGGCAAAGTCGACACGAAGGATTCGGACAGGGTGATTGAGTTATTAACAGTGATAAACGAATGCGGCAGACAGGATAAGATTGTTGGCAGAGGATTTGAAGATGAGCTCATCGAACAAGAAAGTCAAAAACTTGAAGCCTTTTTTGGCAGAAAAATAGAAGTTCCGTCATTGCCCGATGAGATTACTCCGGAGCGCATAGCTGAATGGCAAGAAAAGAAACTCGAGCTCCACTATTTGCCAGATATCGACATGGCTCAAGAAACAAAGCTTAAAAATTGGATTAAACCTGATTTTCAATACATTGAAGAATCAGATCTCCCAAAAGACGCCATGAAACTTCCGGGCTGCTGGGTGTTAGTTGATGCCAGGGAAAAGCCTGAATATAAAAATGGTGATCAAATGTATAAAGACGACGAAGATTTCCTTGGTCCGGTACTTGAGAAATTAAGGTCCAGTGTAGGTCAAAAGAATGGTCCGATTGAATCATTCAAACATCCCCAATCCCGTTTTAACATCTCACCTGAAGAATTGGAAAAACCGGAAGTGAATGCCGCAATCGCACAAGCTTGCGGACTTGAACCGGAACAAGTCTCCACTCCGCGAATGATTGAGTTCAATATCCTGGGAAACGTTCATCATCCTGAATGGGGTAAGCCTCCATCAAATTGCAGTGAATGGTTCTCGGATAAATATAAAGCCGGCCGGAGGCGTTTGGTCGGTGGCGTCTCGGACGATGGCGGTCTTGCCGACGTCTACTGGGGCGGCCCTGGCCGTCGGCGCGGTGGTGTGGGTTTCCGTGCCTTCGGTCGTTTCTTATAAAATATGGTTCTCTGGCACTCTGGACTCTGGAACTCTGGTACGATAAATGATAAACTGCGTATGGCTAATGAAGCCGGATTTTGGGGCCCAGCTGGTAGAATCGTAGCGGAGTTCCCTTGATTGTCGGTTCGCCATAAACAAGAGAAACGACGTGTTTCGTTTTGAGGGGAGGGAAGCGGCCATGCCGCCTTTTTTAGTTAAAAGAAAAACCCCGGTGGAGAACCGGGGTGTGAGCGGGAATCGCTCGAGGAGTTACGGATGCTGGTAGCCGATCTTGGGCGACCAGAAGCCGTTGTACTTCTGGATGGTCTTGAGGATCGGAAGCGTCGGGGTTGAGCCCGGCGCGTCGGTGTAGGTCGCAATCTGCACGTTGTCCTTGTACACGGTCCAGGTGCCCAGGCAATAGACCTGGCTGGATTGCGCGTCGTCGGACGTCGAGGTGCAGAAGTAACCGTCGTTGTGGAAGATGTGGCAGTCGCTGACCGTTTCCGGGGCGACGACCTTGGGCTGGAAGTATCTCGCGTACGACGTGCTGTCGATGAGCGAGACGAAGATGTCGTTGGTCGTGCTGTTGGGAGCGACCGTGCGGACCTGCCAGATCGTGTCCGTGAAGCCGGGCACGAAGTAGTCGGTCCAGTCGTATTCCGCAACCCACGTTCCAGAGCCGTGCCCCGGAGCCGTGTACTTGAGCCACAGGCCAGTCGCGGGAAGCGCGGCCGGCGAAGCGGTTTCGTTGCTCTGCACGCAATCGGCAGGAGGCAGAGTGGACGGGTTGTTCAGGCTTCCGCCCGAACCGCCTGCCGCATCGCTTCCAGTGTCGACTGCTACATCGGCCGCTGCATCCGCAGCGCCGCCCGAACCGCCAGCGCTATCGCTCGCGACATCCGCGGCCACGTCAGCCACCGCATCGGGAGATCCATCGGATCCGCCCGCGCCATCGACCGCAACGTCAGACGTCACGTCGTTGGCCGCGTCGGTCACGGCACCATCGGTGCCGCTGTCCGTCCCGGCGTCGCTCACGCAGACCACTCCGCTGCCTTGCTGCAACATGACGTTGCACTGGCACTGCAGGGTCCAGCTTGCGCCGTCGCCACCAGGAATGGCTTCGGTGCAGGTCTTGCCTTCGGTCCAGCCGTAGAGCGAGCAAAGCTCGCCGCCATGGCAGGAGCACGTGTACAAGCTCGTGGTAGCCGGATCGCTCCACAAGTTGGTGCAGCTGCAACGCAGCGTGTTGCCGCAAGCGTAGGCGAACCTTACGGGGCAAGGCGCTCCGAGCTGTTCGGCACATGCTTCGGCGTCAGGCGCCGCATCGATGACATCGGGGAGAACGTCAGGAATGACGTCCGCAGCGACATCGGCCGTTGCATCGGTGACATCGGGCGTCACGTCGGCGAGCACGTCAGGAGTGACGTCCGCAGCGACATCGGCTTCATCGGCCGCATCGACGACAGCGTCGGGCGCAGCGTCAGGGGCCGCATCGGGTCCGACTTCGGGCTGCACGTCAGGTGTGACGTCAGCGACCGCGTCGGGCGCGGCATCCGGAGTTGCATCCGGGCCAACGTCGGGCGTGGTGTCGATTGCCGCATCGGCGACAGCATCGGGCGCGGCATCAGTGCCGGCATCCAGATGGCAATTGGGGTTGTGGAAGAGGCCGACGGCCTTTGCTTCCACGATGACACACTCGAAACAAACGAGCGTGATCCCCAGTGACGAGTCGTAGCACGAGAGGTTCTGCTCGGCCTCGGTACAGACTTTTGCGCCCGTACACTCGAAGCTTTGGTGAACAGAGCCCAGCGGCTCCTTGTGGTCGTACGATCCGCATGCAGCGGTCGCGCCTAGGGTTAAGATCACCATGATCGAGGTGATCAGGGCGATTAGCCCCTTCCAAGTAGCCTTCATTATCAGCCTCCCTGTCTCAGGTTGTCTACAGTTCGTGTTGAGATTGTAGCTTGGTTCTTATATTAAACCGTGCTATTTGTCAAGCGTTTTGGGCTGATATTAATTACAAAACTCGGTTTTTTGCCTTATCTATGCACTTTTTGCCAAAGAGCGATTATGCTATGCTTTTTCTTGAATCATGGAGGGCACTTTTAGGACGCCTTTTTTGCAAAATCAAGCGTCGCAAACACCGCCAAAAAGCGCGGCAGCCGACGGTTGGTCTGTTTTGTCGTGGGGCGTCTTTTTAGCCATGTTTATCGGCGGACTTTTGGTGGCTTTCGGGCTCCCGTTCGGACCTTTGGCGCTTGGTCTGGGATTCCTTGTCGCAGCTTTCGCTTACCGGTACACATATTTCAGTTTTTACGTATCCGCGGCCTTGGCCATGTTTTTGGGTTTGACAGTATCCATCCCTCTGTCCGATGTCTGGATCAGCGACCGTGTTTTTGGCGGTTCCATCGATTTGTTTTTGGGAGAAATTTTGATGGCCTTTGTACTTGCGGCCTGGGCCGTCAAAGTCCTGTTGCTCTGGTTGAAGCGTCGCGACGTGAACTGGAAACCTTTTTTGCCGATTTGGAAACCATATTTGGCTCTTGTCCTGGCGCATGTTGTTTCCATGCTCAGCTCGTACGGACCCGACATGGTCGTGGTGCTCAAATACGTTTTGCGCCCCGTGATTTTTTGTTACGTCGCATTCATTGCCTTGCCTGCGAATCTTATTCGTTCGCGACGCAGGTTGAAGGGAATTTTGGGCATGATGACTGCCGTGGGTTTGATCGCGGCTTTTGACGGCTTGCTATCGCTTTGGTCGCTCGAGGCTTACGGAGTTTTCATTCATCGCGCATATCCCATTCCGCTTTTCGGTTTAAATCTTTTGGGCGACAACCATAACTTGCTGGCAGAGCTGTTGCTTATCACGGCGCCGTGCAGTTTGGTTCTTGCGTTGCTGGCAAAAAAAGCCAACGTCAAACTTTTGTTGTACGCAGCTTGCGGCGCTCAGGCGTTTATCGCGCTGCTCACGCTGTCGCGTACGGCTTGGATTGTTTTTATCCTGCAAATCGTTTTCCTGTGTCTGACCGTTTGGCGCCATGCTATAAAAAAATATCTGGTGAGTTTGTTGATGGCGCTGCTCATACTTTCCCCGTTGGCCATTTTCCAAATCCAATTCAGTTTTTCGCAAGTCGCGCAAAGCTCCAATTCCACGCGTTTGATGCTGACCGAGATTGCCTGGTATGCGTTTCTTGAACATCCGATAATAGGCGGCGGCGCGGGTACGTTTATCTGGCGCGTGGGCAATGCCAAGGTATTCGTGCAGGAGTTCGGCACGCCGCTGGATGCCCACGGCTTCCTCCAAAAACTTGCGGCCGAAACCGGTTCACTGGGCTTGCTGGCATATGCCTGGGTTATCATGGCCGGCGCCTGGCTGACAAAGAAACAATTAAAAGGATTAACGGGCCAGGCACGCGATGCTTGCTATATTTTGGCCGCCGCGGCCGGAGGCGCAGTTGTTTACCAATTTGCCAACACGGCATATTGGACCGCGCACCTGTGGCTGCCCATCGGAATTTTATTCGCCGCGCTCAATATTTTTACGGTAGAGCGCGAGGCTGAACTGCCGGAGGATATCTTTGTCGAGTGATATGCGACCTACCCGTCCTTACCATACTGTCACGGCGCGTTACCGCTTGCCGGGAGGATTGCGTTCGCTGGATTTTTTCATGGACCGCATTTTAGAATTGTCCGATTCTTTGGATCTTCGCAAATCAAATGAACAATCCTGTCATCCTCGCGGATGCGGGGATCCATCGGTTGAGCGGATGGATTCCCTTTTTCCCCTCGGCCGTGAGCTCGGGGCCGAACGGCAAGGGAATGACAAATGGGAGTTTAGCGTTCTGGTTGTGTGTGAAAAGGACGATTTTGTCGCCATTCCGTTCGCGGCCATGGGCATGCGCGTGACCAGCATCCACGCATCGGACGCGGGCATGCAGCGTGCGCGAGCCCAGGCGCAGGAGGTCGGAGTGGACGCGGTATTTTTAGTGCAAACGCCGGAGCAGGTGCCGGACAAGGCTTTTGACGCTGTTGTTTTTTCCGATGGATTTTTTGAAACGGAAAATGCGAGCGGACGTGTCGCGACGTTGGTGCAAAAACTCAAACCTCAAGGACGAATATTTGTCGAGGTCGGACGCCAGACGAAAAATGGAACATTCGCTTCACTTAAATCAGGATTGGTAAAACTTAGGTCAAACGGCTGGCGCGCGGTAGACGCGAGAAGTTCAGGAATGATTTTGGGACGATTGACGCGCAAATTCGGACGTCAACTTTTTAATCGCAGGCCGAATCTGTTTCATGCCTTGGATGCGTTCGACGGCTGGCTGGCCGATTATTTGCCTCGCGCCTGGGCTGACGGCTGGATGCTGGAGCTAATGACGTTCGGGACTGAGCCGTTGGTCATCCAGCTGGTTCCCACGCTGGCCATGGGCGGCGCGGAAAGGATTGCTTTGCAGCTTTCGCAGCACTTGCAAGGCTTGGAATTTCAGACGTTGCTTGCGACCAATGTGAGCGGCGGACCATTGCAGGCATTGGCTGCGAACATGGGAGTGCGTCATCTTGTCTTGGACCGCAAAACGCAAGGCGGACGCTGGGGAGTTTTTTGGCGGCAGTGCCGTCTGTTCAAGGATCTAAAACCTGATTTATTACACACGCACCTTTTTGCTGCGGATTTTTGGGGACGTCTGGCTGCAAAACTGGCTGGTGTTCGTCACATTGTCACAACCGAACACAACGTGCGGACCGACCATGGTCGCGTCGCGCAACTGGCTTTGCGCCTGATGAACGGCGTGTCAGACCGATACGTCGCTGTCTCAAAAGACGTGGCCGCGCATGTGGCCAGGGATTACGGCGTGGCTTTGTCCAGACTTTCGACGATTTATAACGGCATTGACTTGTCGCGCATCAGGCATCGGTCCAATCGAGCTTTCCACGATTTGCCTCATATGATTTTCGTGGGACGCTTGGAACCGCAAAAAAATCCTGACGTACTGTTGCATGCCTTGGGAAAAGTTCAGCGGCCTTGGCGTTTGACCATGTATGGCGCGGGTTACATGGAACCCATGCTGCATCGCTTGGCCGAAGAGCTCGGCATTGCGCCGCGCGTCAGCTGGGAAGTGCGTGATGACATGTCCGAAGTTTATGCGGACGCTGATCTGATGGTTTTTCCGTCGCAATACGAGGGCCTGGGTTTGGCGGCCATCGAAGCTGCCGTGGCCGGCGTGCCCATGGTCATGTCGCGCCTGGCGCCGCTCGAAGAATTGTTCAGTGACTCGGATGTCTTTTTCGTCCAGCCCGGAAACGCGGAAGAACTGTCGCAAGCCATCTTGAACGTGCTGACGGATCCGTCGCAAGCAATCGAACGCGGTTCGCGCACAGCAGCCAGGGACTGGTCGGCGTTTTCGCTCGAACGCATGACCGCGGCGTATGCGGAACTTTACCGAAGCTTACTGACAAAGAGCGGACTATGAAGGTCAACCTTGTCATCCTGAGTGAAGTGAGTCGGACGAACGAAATCGAAGGATCTGGTTTGTTAACACAGAACGATCCGGATCCCTCGACTTCGTCTAACTCCGCTCGGGATGACAGATAGAGTATTGGTTTAATGAGATTGTTTGTATGAAGATTCTGCAAGTCAATAAATTCTTCGACTACCGCGGCGGCCCGGAGTTTTATATTCCGGAGCTGATGGCAAGATTGGTTGCACGCGGACACGAAGTCCATGTGTTTGCCACGCGATCTGACGGCAATCGACCCACGCCGGACCGCGATTATTTTGTGACGCGTTATGCCTATGACCGGCACGAAGGCGCCTGGCGCGATGCGGTCAAAGCCGTGAATTTTGTGTGGAACCGCGAAGCAAAACGGTCGCTTGAGCGCATGATTTCGGATATCAAACCGGACGTCATCCATGTGCACAACGCTTACCATCATTTATCGTCCAGCGTGCTAAAGGCGATTCGTGAGTCGGGCATTCCATGCGTACAGACTTTGCATGATTACAAACTTGCATGTCCCAACTACATGATGTTTACGCAAGGCGCGGTGTGCGAGCGCTGCAAAGGCGGGCATTATTGCCAGGCGATAAAGCATCGTTGTTTGTTTCCCGGAGTGTTGCCAAATATGCTTGGCGCTTTTGAAATGGCCATGACCAAGGCTTTTCAGTCGTATGAGAATTCGGTGGCGACTTTCATCTCGCCATCGAAATTTTTGATGGATAAAATGATCGAGTGGGGCGAACCGCCCGGCAAGTTTGTCCATCTGCCCAATCCCATCGACGTCGCGGACGTAAATGTTGCAGCAGAGACCGTCGAGACTGATGCGGGTAATTATGTTTTTGTCGGGCGATTGTATGCGAATAAAGGAGTCGAGACCGTGATTCGAGCTGCGGTCGGCGCGGGCGTCAAGCTCGACATCGTGGGTGACGGGCCGGAACGCCAGCGACTTGAGCGTCTGGTTTCCGAACTTTGTCCGGATCGTGTCGTGTTCCACGGTTTTATGACGGGCGAGCCATTGGAAAATATCAGACGCCGGGCGCGCGCTGTTTTGGTTCCGTCGATTTGGTACGAGAACGGTCCGTTTGTGATTCTCGAAGCCATGGGTTTGGGCTTGCCCGTCATAGCCTCGGACATCGGCGGCATTCCCGAGATGGTGCAAGACAATGTGACGGGCATGCTCGTCAAACCCGGATCCGTGGAAGATTGGACGCAAGCTTTTAAAGACATGGAATTAAAAAATCCTGACCAGCGTCGCGCTATGGGAAAGGCCGGACGACTGGCGGTTCAGCAGGGTTGGAATTGGGGAGCGCATCTGGCGAAGATCGAGGAGATATATAAAAAGTCCATCAAGTCCGTCAGGTCTTAAAGTCCATCAAGTCACTGAAAAAGTATTTTAGGCGGCCAGGGGTTCCTGCTCTTCGGGCGGGACGTAGGCGCCTTTGGAAATTTTGCGCAAAGCGAATGCGTAATCTTTTTTTCTGCGTTCCGTGCTTTTACCCGGGAAATATCCCCATTCGACATGCATGCGTTTCATTTCTTCGGCGATCATTGCCAGGGCCGCGGGATTGTTGCCGAGTATGGCGCCGATGTTTGCATGGTAATCCTTGACGCGCGACGCGGGAGGCTGATAGCCGCGCCGTTGCATCATTAGTTCCATGAAGATTACGCCCATGCTGCCGTTGCGGTCAGGGAACGGATGAATTTCCAGGAGTTCGTTATGCAGTTGCGCAACTGCGACTTGATATTGCTCGTCGCTCCAATTTTGAGTTTGCGCCTGGGCCATTGTCTGGGCCGTGCGTTTAGTAAAATCGTCCATTTCTTCCGGGATGTCGCCGGGTATTATGCCAAAGCGCTTGCCGAAAGTGATTTGCTCGTTGCCTCGCCTTAAGCGGGCTTTGGCCTTGGGGGCGATGCCGCGGTTGTTGAGTTTGTAAAATTCCAAAAGCAAATCCAGGTCGATCGGTTCGTCGGTTGCGTCCCGCATGGCCTCGGCGACTTTGACGCGGTTTACGGTTTTTTGTTCTTCCATTTCCTCGGGTGTCCGGCCGTACACGTCCTGGACCACTTTTTCCCAATTGGCCGAACGTCCGCCGGATTCGATGCGCTGGATTTCGCGCGTAACAAATTCGTCTTCGATAAAATCCGCGTATTCGTCAAAAATGCGGCTGAAAGCGCGGCTGATTTCGGGTCGCGTCTGTTTTTTAAATTCAACCACCAGTTTGAACTTGGCAATCAGTTTTTCCCAGAATTTTTCGTTGCCAGCTTCTTGCATGGGAAAGTTATTGCCCAATGCGCGCATTGACTCCATGAGCTCGCGCAATCCGTTTTCGACTTCGGTCTGGTTGTGCAGACTGTTCGCCAAAATATCTTCCAGACGGTCGATTTTTTGGAAAGTCATCTGCGAAAGCTGTTCTTTGAGAATATCTGAAAGGCTTTTGTCGATTTCCGTTTTTGCTGAATTTTTTTTCGTTTTTTCCAACGCGTTCATCAATATTAAAAGCTGGGTTCTTTTTTCAGGCACCACTTCATCGATGCTCAGCGCGTACCTATCTAAGATTTTTTCCAGCTGTTCTTGCAAAGATCTCTCCGGTTTTGCTGCAGGTTCTTCGTGCTCAGGCGTTGGAATGTTCCTATCGATTGCAAGGTTTTTCATATGACTTGTAGCAATTATCTCAAAGTTGCATTCAAAAGCCAAATGAATCCGCGTGAAGATTGTATCCGAAGCGAGGCGTCAGGCTGGCGGTCTGGGTGAAAATTTGGGATTCTTAATCTTCCACTGTTCGACCCATTGGCCGATGCCGTGAGCGTCTCTTTTTTTCGCGATATGGGAGTTTTGTTGGGACCAAGTCAGGATGGATTCGAAGTTGAGCTGATAGCGGTTGCGGACGATGATGTAACGGATCTGGCCGTGGGCCACGGCGCGACGTATGGTTCGATCCGAAACGCCGAGCAGCTTGGCGGCTTGGGAGATGCTGAAACGCAGTCCGGCTGATACCGGATGATTATTCGTTGTAGTCGTTTCTTGCGGCATATTGTCTAAACTAGCTTAGACAATTTTATATATAAAGTCAACAAGCGATCATGATATCCTGAAAAATGACAGTATTTATAGCTTGATTGCGTACTAAGGCTTGTGAAAAAGCCGTTTTTCTGGCAAGCTTGCATGGCTTGTTTTGTGCTTTTAGAGCGGATGGAGTTCTAAACAACGCACACACAATGAACCAAATAATCGATCGCTATCTTCTGTATCGGCTGAAAACCAAGCTTGATCCGGAGGCGTTCGCAAAAATATACGATCGTTACGTGTCTGTTATCTATAGATTCGTGATTTTAAAATTGCCGCGCCAGGAAGACGCCCAGGATGTTACGGCTGAGACTTTTACTAAATTTTGGCACTACGTACAGCAGCAAAAGGATATAACCAATGTCCGTGCCTACCTGTATCAAATCGCCCGTAATTTAATAGCTGATTTTTATCGTAACAGCGAACGGCAGACGGAACAGACTTTTGTAACGTTTGACGGAGATAATCCGTCTAATGATTTGCATGATGCCGGACGCGGTCGCGAGCTGATCGAGGCCCGGGGCGAAATGGCCCTGGTGCTCCAACAGCTAGAGCGGCTTAAGGAAGATTATCGGGATGTGCTGGCCATGCGGTTGATCGATGCTTTGTCCTTCGCGGACATTGCGGCCATTCTTGGCAAGACAACCGGACATGTGCGCGTGATCTACCATCGTGGAATACGCGCCATGAAATCCATGAAAGATGCAAACGACGCATGAGCTATTACCAGTTGTACAAAAAAATACGCGACGTGCGAACCACATCCAGCCGACTGAGGCCGGATGAGGGTTGGATTGCGTCCACGCGTTCCACGCTCATGATGCAGGTCAAGAACAGCCTGCCGGTTCAACCCGTGCAAAAGAAGCAGGCTTTGCAAAATCTTTTTAAAGTTGTCACTCCGGTAGTTTCTCTCAAATGGTTGCGCACCCCGGCGTTTGCCATGGCTGCCGTTTTGCTGGCGCTCTTCGGAGGTTCGTTGTTGTCCGTGTCCGCTGCCGAGCAGGCCTTGCCCGGCGATTTTTTGTACAGCGTCAAATTGGCGACCGAACAGGCGCGACTTGCCTTGGCCAAAGATCCTGAAGAGAAGTTGAAGCTCAAGACCGAATTTACGGAACGCCGCATACAAGAAATCAAACAGGTTATCGCTTCGCCTTTGTCAGACGATCGTTCGTCGCGCGTTATCCAGACTGCAGAGGCGTTGAAGCGCGATTTGCATACGCTGAAACAACAGTTGGACGACACCAAGCAGACCGTGACGCCGGCCGTGGCCATGGATCTGGCCAAAAGCGTGGATGCCAAGGCTAACGACGTGGTGCAAAGTTTGCAGGACTCGAAAGGGGATTTGACGCCCGAAGAAAAAGCCAAGGTTACGGAAGCGCAGGTTGCAGCTTCGGACGCGTCGGTCAAAGCCATCGAAGTTTTAGTGACCACGCATCAACAGGCGGCCGATGTGGTGACCGAGAAAGACGTTACCGAGCTCATGAAGGCGCATAGCGACATGCTGGTCAAAACCGTGAATGACACGATTACCAACGCGACCCAGTCCACCACCACTGGCGATGTTCCGGCTGCGGCAGGCACGACGGCTACGGCCTCGACGACAAACGATGCCATGAAACAGGTTCAGGATGCGCAGAAATCTTTTGCTGATGCTGACAAGTTGGCTTCGGAAAACAAGATGAACGAAGCCGTGGATATGATTAAGGATGCAACCAATCAGGCGTTCGCGGCACAAAAAGCCGTGGAACTTAATTTGTCCGTAACGTCATCGCCAGCTGTTTTACCGATAAACACAACGACAACGACAAAACCAATCACCAAACCGTAAGGACGTTGCATTGCAACGTCCCGACCGAGGGGACGTTGCAATGCAACGACCCTACCGCGGCATCACCAACAAATGTTCCACCGCAAAACAGGGTACCGGTCATTAAGACGGGTATCCTGACGGGCGGGGGAAGAGGCGGAGGAAGGGACTCGGCATATTGCCGTGAACATTCCAAAGCTAGATTCCCAATCCAATAGGGATCTCGAACTCCAGCGCCCGGTCAGTATAAATCCTCGCCACAGGTACGGCGCTCGCGAGCGCCGTACCACAGGTCCTCCTAACAAAGGTCGAACCCCGTGCGTAGGGACGTTGCATGCAACGTCCCTACGCACGGGGGAAGGAAGGACCATTCATTCACACATATTATTGCGGGCATTCATTCGGCAACGGATGAACCTCGCTTTCTGCGGACGGATCGTATTGTTTCGTCCGTATAGACAGATTCTGAAATAACTATGGGTAACCTCAAGAAGGTTTTCTCCATGACCGTTTCCTTCGTGACCATTCTTTGGTCCGTGGGCGCGGGTGCATTGGCTTTCCCGGTCTCAGCACAGGCTGCCACTCTCAACAGCGGCGACTTGATTAAGGCTTCGGGTCCGTCAGTGTACTTCTATGGTAATGATGGAAAACGCTATGTTTTCCCGAATGAGAAAACGTATTTCTCATGGTTTGTCGATTTCTCGTCCGTTAAGACCATTACGGATGCAGAACTCGCAGCCATTACGATCGGTGGTAACGTGACCATTCGCCCGGGCACCAAGCTCGTGAAGATCACGACCGATCCCAAGACGTACGCGGTAACCAAGTGCGGCACGCTGCATTGGATCGAATCCGAAACAGTGGCCAAGGGTCTCTACGGAGATGCCTGGGCAACGCGCGTGGTTGACGTGCCTGATTCGTTCTTCACCAACTACACCATCGGTTCCTCGGTGGCCACCACGGTTCATCCCGACGGCCAGCTCGTGACCTACACGGGCGACACGAATAAGTACGTTGTGATGAACGGCCAGAAGCGCAAGATCGCGGATGACGCGGCTTTCGCAGCCAACCATTGGAACATGGTAAACGCGGTCGTTACGACCATCGCTTATGCCGCCGGCACGGATGTTGCGGGCGCCGAAGCGGATAATTTCTGGACGGTTTCCTGCGGCACGGGCGCCGCGGTTACGAACGGCAGCGTGACGGCAGCCTTGGCTTCCGACACCCCGGCAGGCGCTACGATCCCCAAGAACGCCATGAGCGTTCCGATGATCAAAGTCACCCTGACCGCCGGTTCGGCAGACGCCCTGGTCACCGGCCTGCGCTTCCATCGCGTGGGCGTGGGTTCGACCTCGGACTTCGCCAACGTCTACCTGTATGACCAGAACGGCACGCGTCTCACGACGGGCCGCTCGGTCAACGCCACTTCCAACATCGTTGAGTTCAACTCGTTGAACATAACGGTTCCGGCCAACGGCATGAAGTCATACTACGTGTATGCCGACTTCAGCACGCCGACCAACACCGGCGGCAACCATGCTTTCGAATTGGCTGACGCAGCCAGCGTGGTCATGACCGGCACGGGCACTGTTTCCGGCTCCTTCCCGGTGCGCGGCAACGTGTTCGTCGTGGGTACGGCTTCTGCCGGTACGCTCACGATCATGCCCGGCCCGACCCCGGCCTACCCGGTCATTGGCGCCAAGGATGTTGAAATCTCCTCCTTCAAGCTCACGGCCAGCACGAATGACATTCGCGTCAACCGCGTGACCTTGTACCAGGGCGGCGACATCAACAACACCGACTTGACCAATGTCACGGTGTGGCAGGGCACGACCAAAGTCGGCTCGGCCCCGGCCATCGATTCCTCCGGCCATATCGTCCTCACCTTCGACACTTCGTATCTCATCCCCAATGGTGTGACACGCGTGTTCTCGGTGCACGGCGACGTGGCAGGCCGCGCCGGCCGCCATATCACCACGTATGTGGAATATGCGACCGACGTCAACGGCACGGACACGGTTTACAGCTCGGGTTGCGCGGTTGTCATCACCAGCTTTGACGGAACAGGCACCAATAAAGTTGACATCACCACCCAGGGCGGCACTTTGACCTTCGCGTTCAACGGTCCTCCGTCGAGCAACATCGCCAAGGGCAAACTGGGCGTCCCGATGTACAACTTCTCCCTGACTTCCTCGGACAATGATCTTGAAATCCGCTACCTGCGCGTGGTATTGAACAGCATTACCGCTTCCCGCATCTGCGGCTCGGTCGCCACGACCAAGTACTTCAGGAACATCAAGATCGTGAACACCGACACCGGTACCACGGTCATGGGTCCCAAGGAATTGGTTTGCGGCACGCCCACGACGGGCGAGTCATTGAACTTCAACGACACGTTCACGCTCAAGGCGGGTACCACCCTCAATCTCGCGATTGCGGCCGACCTGTCCAACACCGAGGACGTGACCAACGAGTTCATCAGCAAACAGTACAAATTCACCTTCAACGCGTTCCAGCTCGGCGACGTGAAAGTCGTGACCACGGGTGAAAGCCTGACTCTCGACAAGATCGTCCCGAACGCCGCTACAATTGGTAACACCATGACGATCAAGGCTTCCAGCCTGTCGGCCGACCTGGCTTCAACGCCGGTCTCGGGCACGATCGTTAAGAAGTCGACCATGAAACCGGTCGTGGGCATCGCCCTCGGCTCGGGTGCTCAGTCAGACGTCACGGTCACCAATCTGACCCTCAAGTGTCAGGCCAACATCAACGGCGCGGGTTATACCTTGGCTGCTTGCAGCCAGCGCATCACCTCGCTCGCCTTGTTTGACGGCGACACGCAGGTCGGTACGGCCAAAGCCCCGGATTCAACCTCGGGCGAGGCTCAGATCTCGAACATGAACATGAAGGTTGCCAAGGGCACGACCAAGAACCTGACGGTCAAAGCGACCTTCAGCTCAGCGGCCAGCACTTCGACCTTCGATAAGATTTCGGTCGGTATCCCGGCCAGCGGCATCACGGCTCAGGATGAAGATTCCAACACGCTCGACATGAGCGGCGCGGCAATCTCCACGGATCTCCGGGTCACCCAGTTGGGTGCCGCTCCGAAGGTCATCCAGACCATCTTGCCCAACGGTACGGTAACGATCGCTGCAGACGCTCATCCGGCCTCGACCATCGTGGTCGCTGGTAAGGATGTGTGGGTGCCGTTCGCTCGCTATAAGGCCACGGCTCAGTACGAAGACATGTTGATCGATCGCATCACCGTGAGTTCCACGTTGGGCGGCGACAATGCTGACTTCGTGCAGATCGCCATTGCTTCAGGCGGCGCGGTCAAGGGCGCTAACGTGCTCTCGTCCGGTTCCGTCGGTTCAGTCGACATCGACTTGACTGGCAACAACGTCTCAGTTCCGAAAGATGGCACCGCCACCTTCGAACTGTGGGCCAAACTCTCGCCGGTTTCAGCTTCCTCTTCGGTGGCTGGCGCTTGGACGGGTGTGGCTCGCTCAGGTCATGCTCCGGCACTCAAACTCGCCAATGACATCAAGAATGGCGAATGGGATGCCAACTACGCCGGTAAGCTCAACATCCGCACCACGGGCAATGCGTCCGGTGAGCGTGTGTATGCGGCCACTGGCGCCACCGCTGGCAATGTGCAGATCCTGCGCAAAACCAAGCCGGTCGTGACCAAGCAGGCTTTGTCCAACTCGGTCCTGTCAGCCGGTGAGCTCGAGCTCTACCGCGTACAGGTCGGTGCGGACTCAGCAGGCTCGGTAGCCTTGAAACAGATGGCGTTCAACGTCTCCAAGTCGGCCAACGTGGCTGCTGGAAGCTTCCGCCTCTACCGCGGTTCGACATTGGTCCCGACGGGCGAATACAACGTCACACGTGGTGACGCTGGTCCGACCGATCTTAAGTCCAATACGATCGCCGCTGGTACGAACTCTTTCTTGGCGATTGTGTCCTTCGTTAACGAAGATCAGTTCTCAGGCTCGGGCAACATCTATTCGTTGCGCGCCACGGTTTCCTACACGGGCACTGGTAACAACATTACCACCTCGTTCTACCGCGGTACCTCACCTTTGGTGACCGGTTACCTGAAGAACAGCTCCGCCACTGGCACGTTGGTTTCGAGTCCGAATATCTATCTGATCGATACCACGAACAATGGCACTGGTGCAGTGACCAACCTCTATGAAGGTACGTTCGTCTGGGCCGATAACTCCGAAGTTCCGCACAATTATACTGTGCCGGGATCTCGCGATTGGACCAACGACGCCTACGTCGAGGATCTCACGCAGAGCGCCACACTGAGCAACTAACTCCTTCCCCCGGCCCCTTCCCCTTTGTTTAAAGGGGAAGGGGAGTTGGGCATAAGGTTTAGAAGTTCAAAGTCCTGGTCGCTTCGGCTACTGGGACTCGCAAAACCCTCCGGCGAATGCCGGGGGGTTTTGCTTTGCTCTTAACTCTCCCTCTTTCCCTCCCTTACCAAGGGAGGGACGTGTTGAGGGTTTTTTAGAACCCTCCCTCGTTAAGGGAGGGCAGGGAGAGTTAACGTCCGAAAACCGTGTTATTTTATCTTTCCGGACGCCGTGTTATCCTGTCATTTATTATGCCCTTCGAAATAACTCAGGGCTGATTGATTTATGCAACGACAAACTGCCATTAAGGTCTTAAAGGCCATTGTTTACGCGGGTATCTACGGCGGGCTGCTCATGCCGCTCATGTTTGTGCCAGTGGTCATCTTTCCGTTCGTCTTTTCCAAATTAATTTTCTTCCAGATCCTTGTCGGTTTGACGTTCCCGGCTTACATGGTTTTGGCCTGGGTGGAACCCAAGTACCGTCCGCACTGGAAGTCCGGAATGTATCTGGCCGTGATCGCGTATTTTGTCGCTTTGCTTTTATCCGTGATTTTTGCCGTGGATCCGGTGCGCGCCTGGTGGGGCAACCAGGAACGCATGAACGGCCTGTTCACCCTGCTTCATTTTTTCCTTTGGCTGACCATGACCGTGTCGCTCATCAAGACCTGGTCGCAATGGAAGTATCTGTTGAATTACCAGGTGATACTGGGCGTTTTTATGGCATGCGTGGCTTTGTTGCAAGAGCCGTTTCCTAATCTGCTGCTGTTTCCGGCAGGCGGCCGCGTGGGCGGATTGCTGGACAATCCGATTTACATGGGGGCGTATCAAATTTTCATTTTTTTCTTTTTAGCCTTGCTTTGGTTTAAGACAAAAAGCAATGGTTGGAGAGCTTGGTATGTGATAGCAGGCGTGGCTTCTATGTCAGCCATGTTTGCCGCCGGTTCGCGCGGTCCATTTATGGGATTGATATTCGGCATTGTGCTTGCGGCTGTGACCGTTGGCGTCCTGCATCACAATAAAAAGATTCGCACGGGCATGGTTATTGGCGTGACAGCGGCTTTGATAATTTATATTTATATGGTAATGGCCGGGGTAAGATCCCCGGTCCTGGCGCCTGTCTGGAAAGCACTTCCCGAGGCCCAGCGCATATTCTCGCTTGATACCGGAACGGCAGGACGCTTTATCGCCTGGCGCATAGCCTGGAACGGCTTTTTGGAACGGCCCATCACAGGTTGGGGATTGGATGACTTCCATATTTTGTTCAACCGCGATTACAATCCTCAGTCGCTCAGGTCGGGCTATTATGAGACTTGGTTTGATCGTGCGCATAACACGGTTATGGATGTTTTATCCATGACGGGCATCGTTGGCTTCGTGGCTTTTGCCGCGCTTTGGATCATGTTGTACGTAACCGTGATCAAGGCACGAAAGCGGGGGAATATAGACATACCCACCACGGCCATACTCATCGGCTTGCCCGCGGGTTATTTTTTACAGAACCTCTTCGTGTTCGACCATCCGGCGGCTTTCAGCATGAGCTATTTGTTATATGCGTTCGTTATTTGCATCGGGTTTAAGGAGTTTTCCGGGCATAGCGAAGTCGAGATCGATAGCAAACCATCCGCCACCAACCCGGTGCCGTGGGTTACGTACGGTGTTCTGCAAGCGGTATTCATTCTCGTAGTTTATCTGACTTCGGTTTTGCCGGCTTACGCTTCTTATATAACGATCAAGGGGAACAACGCTTTTTCGTCCGGTGACGTCGAGACCTGGCTGGCTGATGCCAAAGAAGCAGCGGGCATCCAAACGCCGTATCTGGACGAGCAGACGTTTTTGGATTCGCGCAATCTGATCACCATTGCCGATTCCGGAAAACTGGCGCAATGGCCGCATTGGAAGGAGATGTTGGCCATAATCAAAGATGTCACTGACCGCCATTTGGTCTCGCACGGAGTCAATGCGCATCCGCTGTTCATTTATGCCAGCACTTTGCAATCCATCGCCAGGGCCACGCGGGATGCGGAAATGTATGCGCAAGCCGAAGAAATGTTCAAGCGCGCCATTAAGGAAAGTCCCAAGCGCCAACAGATCCTGTTCAGCTACGCCCGCCTGTTGGTCGAGCTCGGCCGTTTTGACGAAGCCATGACACAATACAAACTTGCAGCCAGTTATGACGAGGAAATCGGCGAAGCTTGGTGGTATGTGGGCGTGAGCTATTGGTATGACCAGAACAAGCCGCAGGAAGGAGCGCCTTACATAATTAAAGCCATGACCGTCGGGCACCCGTATGGCATGCACCAGGTGCAAGAAGCTTTGATGGTAGCTCAGGCAGCCGATATGGTGGGCAATAAAGATCAGCTCAAGAATCTCATGACTATTTTGCCTACCATGCCCGCGGCGCCGGCGGATGTCTATGTCCATATCGCGGTAGCCATGGAGCATCAGGGGTTGATGGATGAAAGAAATTTGATTCTGGGTGCCGTCGTGCAAATGGATCCGGCATCCAAGGTGAGGTTGCAGCCGTTGATCGACGGCCGAACAAAAAGCATCGAAGAGTCGATTAAAATGACAGCCAGCTCCACGGCGGCACAGCCGACCGCAGTACAACCTCAGGCTCCTCCGGCCGGACTGACGGTCGCAACCGCTTCCACGCCCACGATTTTGCCAGCAGTTGAGCCTAAGGTTGTACAGCCGGCTACAAAGGGTCCGAGGAAATAAAACCTCGCTCATCCGAACGGACCCTCTATCTGTCTCGTCGGACTCGACATCTTTCCCCCGCAAGCGAGGGAAAGAAAGTTAAAAGTCGTATGGTATATCAAAAAGTGAAATTAGCGATGAAGGGTCGACGGCAGGAGTTGAGAAAAGAGTCTACGAGTTCAGAAAAAGATTTATGGCCGTTCTTGCGCTCGTTACGCAAATTTGGTTTTGTTTTTCGCCGCCAACACAGTATTGGTAATTATGTGGCGGATTTTTACTGTCCTAAAACGAGGTTGGTGACAGAGGTTGATGGAAGCATCCATGACAAGATTAATCAACAGCTTTTTGACAAAGAGCGTGATGCATTTATGAAAGCTCAGGAATATCAGGTATTGCGTGTAAAAAATCAAGAAATTACAGAAGATTTTGCTTCTGTATCTCTAAAGATTTTACGTTTATTAAACTTATAGATTCCTTTCCCTCGTTCGACGGGGGAAAGGTGGCACGATGTAATCATCGTGACGGATAGAGGGTCCGTATCGTCTGTTCCATTGTTGATTTCCAACTAAATCTTGCTCGTACTGCTTGATACGCTTTTTCAGACAATTCTTGTTTGCTTTTTTCGTCGTGTGCCAAATTAATGATCGCGTCAGCCATGGCGTCTAAATCACTTGGTGGGACGATGATACCTGTGTTGTCCAACATCCATTTATTGGCGCCAACATCCGTTGCTACGATTGGAACGCGAGCGGCCATGGCTTCTAGCAAAGTGATGGACATGCCTTCTTTGGTTGACGGCAGAACGAACATGTCAAAAGCGCGGTAAAGTTGTTTAGCGTCCATGCGTCGTCCGGCCAGCAGAACGTAATCTTCCTGTTTCAACTCAGTGTGCTTGCGACGGAGTTGTTCCATCTGCGGACCGTCGCCAACAATCACGAATTTAATGTCAGGATCTTTTTCGTGAATGTTTTTGCAGACGTCCAGATACCAGATGAGGTTTTTGGGAGGATATGCGTTGGCCACGGTGCCGATAACGGTACCGCGTAGAGACGCAAAATTTTGCGTCTCTACGGCGGGCGTCGCGCCCACGGCCAACACCGCACGGGCCGCATCACTATCCAACAATTGTTTTTCAAATTCATCAACGTCGATGCCGTTGGGAATGGTCATGAGACGTTCGCGCGGCATGATTTTGAGCCGTCTGGCTAGTTCCGTATCACCGGGATGCACGCAGACGATAATGTCTTTCCAGTGCGCTGATAATTTTTCAATCCAAATATAAAAACGTTTTTTCCAGCTCGGCAATTGTTCGTTGAATACCCAGCCGCCTATGCAGTAAACGGTCCAGGGCACGGACGTCAACTTGGCTGCCAGCGAACCGACTACGCCCATCATGGTGCTGTTAAGGTGGACGGCCTGGGGTTTTTCTTTGCGGAAAAGCCGGATCAACTCGAAGAGCGACATCAGATTTGTCAGAGGATTGATGTCGCGTGCCATCCAACGGAGATCGATGAAGTCGATGCCGGCTTCGCGGCATTTGGCACCTAGCTCGCCGCCGGAGGGGAAATCCCCTAAATCCCCTTTGACAAGGGGACTTTTTGTTTCGAAGTCTCCCTTGATAAAGGGAGATTTAGAGGGATTTCCGTTTTTGCCGGAGCAGATTTTAACCGGCAACCCGCGTTTCTTCATCTCGCACGCCAGGTCAAATAAAAAAGCCTGAACCCCGCCCCAGTCTTGGCTTGTCACCATCAGCAAAATTGGCCTTGGGTCCGGGGTAATTGGTACTGGTTTCAGGGGATTGGCTGGCTGCATAACTAAGCGCATAATACAGAATAAATTGGAATATGCAAAAGGACGGCGACATGCAAGCGTGGATTTGACGAGTTATCTTGCTTTTTAGCGAAAAATGGCATAAGGTAGCCCAGGAATAGTTACGTATTTAACTCTAAAATATGCGCGTATTGATAACGGGTTCGAGCGGTGAAATCGGAACAAATCTGGCCCTCAGGCTCTTGAAAGAAGGGCATGAGGTTTTTGGCGTGGACAAGCGCGTCAATACCTGGACCGATGCATTCCGTTACGTGATACAGGATCTGGCCGCTCCGTGTTCCAATTTTGAGGGCGGTATTTCCGGCGTGCCGTATCCCAAGCCAGACGTGGTCGTGCACTTGGCGGCCAATGCCAAGGTTCATGAATTAGTGGAGCATCCGGAGCGCGCCATGGACAACATACGCATCACGTTCAACGTTCTCGAATATTGTCGGCAAAATAAAATTCCCATTGTCTACAGCTCGTCGCGCGAAGTGTATGGCGACATACGGCGTTACAACACCGAAGAGACGCAGGCGGATTTTTCTTTCACCGAAAGCCCGTATTCGGCCAGCAAGATCAGCGGCGAAGCGCTTATTTATTCTTATGCGCGCTGTTACGATATTCCGTATATAGTTTTCCGTTTCAGCAACGTGTACGGCAGATATGACAATGATGCCGAACGCATGGATCGCGTGATTCCAATTTTCATCAAAGCCCTGCGCGCCGGCGAACCTGTAACGGTTTTCGGCAAAGACAAGATATTGGATTTTACTTACGTTGATGATTGCGTGGATGGCATTGTGCGCGGCATCGAACGATTGCTTGACGGCCGCGTTAAAAATAAGACCATCAACTTGGCGTACGGCCAGGGCAATTCGCTGGTCAGCATGGCCGAGTTCATCGGCGAGGCTTTGGGCGTGAAGCCGCAAATCAACGTCGAACCTTCTAAGCGCGTTGGCGAAGTTGCTCATTACGTGGCTGATCTGTCTCGCGCTAAAAGTCTTTTGGAATACGATCCGCAAGTGCCGCTCAAGGAAGGTATTCGCCGCGCGGTCGAGTGGACGATTGAATGGGAGAAAAATAAAACATAAAATTGAATTAGTTCAGGAGGATCTTTATGGATAAAACCCGACCAATCGTCGTCCTGACGGCGTTCTACAAACCCTTTTCCAGCGGCGCTGAATTATGCGTGGAGGAAATGGTTGCACGTCGTGATGGACGCGAGCTTTTAATTGTCACGTCGCGCCTGAGCCGCAAAAGTTCCAAACGTGATGAAGACCAGGGCGTGCACATCATCCGCGTGGGCTTCGGATATTCTTGGGACAAATTTCTTTATCCCTTCTTTTGCATTTGGCCGACGCTGCGCGCCAAACCGAAAATTGTACATGCGGTAATGGAGAGTTATGCCGGCATCGGACTCGTATTTTTGAAATGGATCAAGCCGTCTCTGAGAACGGTTTTGACTTTGCAAAGCGGCAACCTGGATGTGGATCCGAAATTATCCAAAGGTCCATTGGCATGGATTTGGAAAAAGATTCACACTGTTCCAGACCGGGTGACTGCAATCAGCGGATTCCTGGCAAAACGAGCGACAGCAATTCGCGGTTCTGACGAAAGCGTCAGCATCGTCCCGAACGGAGTTGATACTTCGGTCGCGCGCGGCATGTCAAAAGAACGTGTTCCGGGTCGCGTCGTGTGTATTTCCAGATTATCGCGCGAGAAAGGCGTTGATGTTTTGATAAAAGCGTTTTCAAAAGTCGCGAATCAAATGCCGGGTTCGGAACTTCACATTGTCGGCGACGGACCGGATCGTGCTTTTGTCGAAAGTTTGATTGCAGAAAACAATCTCCAGTCACGTGTTAAGCTTTACGGACACCAGCCGCATGACGAGGCCATCCGCATCGTGAGCACGGGCCAGGTTTTTGCACTCTTGTCCCGCGGCGAAGGCCAGGGAATCGTTTTGCTCGAAGCCGCGTCGGCCGGCTTGCCGTGCGTTGCAACGAATGTGGGAGGAATTCCCGAAGCCATGATTGACGGTCAAACCGGTTATCTGGTTCCTAATGAAGACGCGGATGAAGCAACGAAAAGAATTGTTGAAATATTATGTGACAATCAGTTGAGGGATCGGATGGGCGCGGCGGCTGAAGAGTTTTCCAAGAAATTCGAATGGTCCGCTTGCATCGCTCAATATCACGAGTTGTGGAATGGTTTGGAAAGCAAGATGAAGTTGGTCATCGCTACTGGAATCTATCCGCCGGAAATCGGCGGCCCGGCCGGTTATGCCAAGCGTTTGTCGCAAGCTCTGGCAGACAAAGGACACGGCGTAACGGTCGTGACATACGGCGACGAGAAGACTGAACAGGGTCCAAATAAAATAATTTGTCATTCTGAGGGAAGTCGGAGCGACCGTGAGAATCTTCAAAATGATACAGCTAGCGAGGCGTTATCCGAGTCAGTCGATATGTTATTCAACGTCATAGTCGTGAAACGCTCAGGCGGAGTTTTTGTGCGCTATGTCCGTTATGCCTGGCACGTTTGGCGTCAAGCTCGGCAAGCGGATTTGGTTTATTTGCAGGACACTGTTTCCTGCGGATTGCCAGGATCCATCGGAGCGGCGTTAGCCGGAACACCGACGATGCTGAAAGTTGTTGGAGATTATGCGTGGGAGCAGTACCAGCAGACAGATTATGTCCAACGTACAACATCCAACGTCCAACGTGGTGAAACTTATGCGGCGCGCGGAGCAGAATTGTTGGATGAGTTTTTGACACACAAACATGCCGGGAAAATCGGTTGGTTTGAAAAAATTGAAAGATGGGTTGCGAAGCGCGCCAAGGCAATCATTGTTCCAAGCAAGTATTTAAAAACCGTGGTGGAGAAATGGGGGATTGATTCTGGAAAAGTGAATGTGGTTTATAACAGTATTGAACCGCTGCCGGAGACCGAAATCCCTCTAAATCTCCCTTTGACAAGGGAGACTTCTGATTCCGAAAGCCCCCTTGTTAAAGAGCCTGCCCTGAGCGGAACGAAGTGGTGTCGAACGGGGGGTTTGGGGGATTTCCGATCAGGGAACAGGAAAATCATTCTAACCGTCGTCCGCGCAGTGCCCTGGAAAGGTGGAGATTTTTTGTGCGATTGCCTGAAGGATCTGCCTCCGGATTTTGTTTTGGTCGTGGCCGGAGACGGGCCATGCTTGGAAGAGTGGAAAAAACATACGCAGGAAATCGGAGTCGCTGAGCGCGTCTTGTGGCTTGGGCGATTGTCTCGTGCCGAAGTTGCGGAGTGGTATCGGCGCGCAGATGTTTTTGTTTTAGCCACGGGTTACGAAGGTTTTCCGCATGTGGTCGTCGAAGCCGCGAGCGTGGGTTTGCATTGTTTGGTTAGCGATCAAGGAGGTAATCCTGAAACAAAAGAAATGTTCCCTGATCTGGTAACGGTTTTGCCATACAAATACAAGCAAGCGTGGGTGGAGGCAATTAACTCTCCCTCATTCCCTCCCTTACCCTTCGACAAAGCTCAGGGCGGGCAAAGGGAGGGAGGTCAGAACCCTGCCGAAATCAGAACCCCTCCCTATGGTAAGGGAGGGGCAGGGGTGAGTTACGGAGCCTTGGACTTTGTCCACATGGTCCAATCCACCGAATCGGTGCTGAAAAACGTCGTATGAGCCAAAGCAAGCCTCGCGTTTTGATGATCAGCCTGGAGAAAGGCCTGCTTAAGGCCGGGAATCTGGCGCGCAAGCGCATCGTTGGTTATGGCGATTTTTTGGAACGTTTGGACATCGTGGTGTTCGGCCGAGAACCGTATGACGTGGTCGAGGGCAATGTGCATATCATGTCCACGGATTCAGGCTCGCCGTTTTGGTACGTCTGGGACGCGCTGCGCATCGTCTGGAAACTGCGGCGCGAAAAATACGACGTGGTTACGGCGCAGGACGTGTGCGAGACGGGTTTGGTCGGCTATTTTGCAGCTAAAAAGTTCAAAGCCAGGTTTGCGGCCCAGGACGTGGGCTATTTTTTCCATGGTGATTACTTTGCGCGAGAATCTTTCTTGAACCGTTTGCGCAGCATCTTCGGTCATTGGCTAATGCGGCGCGCTGATGCAGTGCGTGTGATGAGCAAACGCACAGAGGAGGCTTTAGTCAATGACGTAGGCGTTCCGCGCGAGCATATTGTGCGTTTCCCATTCGGCGTGGACGCGCAGTTTTTCGCTCCCATAGAACCGTTGCCCGAAGAAGACCGGCAAAAAATTGCAGGACGCCCATACTTCGTCATGCCCGCGCGTTTTGTGCCTATCAAGCGCTTCGATGTGGCCATCGAAGCCTTTGCTAAGCTCGCGGCAGAGCGCCCCGAGCCTTTACTGGTCCTGGTGGGCCGCGGCCCGTTGGAAAACGACATTT
>Ga0315281_10000571_pt1 | contig 51509 bp, 51 predicted proteins | sample YL17G07_0_MG_FD_204540 | JGI IMG/M metagenome (GOLD analysis project Ga0315281, IMG submission 204540) | Sediment microbial communities from Yellowstone Lake, YNP, Wyoming, USA - YL17G07_0 | ecosystem: Environmental > Aquatic > Freshwater > Lake > Sediment | place: USA: Wyoming | collected...
CGCGAGCGAGCCGTCCTGCCGCTGGACGCGGGCCATGGCCGCGGCCGCCTTGTGCGCCGCGGCGAGGTAGCGTTCCTCGCCCAGCAGCACGCCGCTTTCCAGAAATCCGCGGATGGCGTAGGCGACAGTGTGGGTGAAGGGGGCGCGGTCCGGGGTGAAGGCGTTGTTGGCGAACCATCCCGAGGCGGTCTGCTGGCCGAGCGCCCAGTCCAGGTTGCGCATCGCGGCGCGCTTGAGGTCGGCATCATCGGCGACCAGCGCGGTGGAAAGCAGCGCCCAGGTGGCGCGGGTGTTGTAGACGTGGGCCACGTCGTTGTGCTCGAAGCGGCGCCAGCAGCCGTCGTCGTCCTGCTGGCCGGCGAGCCAGTGGCCGGCCCTGACTGCCGCCTCCAGGCATTCCGCGCGGCCGAGTTGCAGGTAGCCCGCCAGCATGCCGTGCATGATCTGGCCGGTGTTGAAGATCACCGGGCGGCTCCCCGGCTCCCCGAAATGGCCGGGAAAGGCGCCGTCCGCCTGCTGGATGGAAAGCTCCCAGGCGATCATGCGCTGCGCGCGCTCGATCAGGTCGGGGCGGTCCAGGGCCTTCGCCGCAGCGAGGAAAGTCTCGATGATGTAGCCGGTTGTTTCCGGGTAGCTTGGCAGCCAGCCGTCCTCGAAACTCCAGCCCGCCGACACCCCGCCGGCGTCGGGCTGGCCTGCGCGCATGTCCTGGGCGCGGCACAGCCAGTCGATGGCAGCCGCCAGGTGGGCGGCATGGTCGCGCTCGGGCTCGTTGCCGCCGGTGAATGCGTCGCCGAGGATCAGGCGCAGGTGCTGCGGCCGCCAAGGCTTGTAGCGCAGGGGTAGGGCAAGCAGTCTGGTCAGGTTCATAGGTTCGGTTTCAGGTTGCAGTTTCCATGGTTTGGGCGGCGCCCAGCCCGCCCGGCAGCGCCACATGGCTGACCACGTAGCGGTACTTGCCGGAGGCCTCCGGCGCAATGGCGTCGACCAGGCGCACGGCGATGCGCACCTCGCCGCCCAAGCGTGCCCCGATGCCGGCGCGTATCCTGCCGGCGGCCTCGTCTGTCCAGCCAGGGGTGGGGACGACGAGGATCTCCACGTCATCGACGGTATGCTGGATGAACTTGAATTCGGCGATGCCTTCCGTTGCCCGCAGCACGTAGATTATCGCAAGCGCATGCATGATGGTGCCATCGCAGCGCACCACGAAATCCGTTGTCCGGCCCATCACTTCGGCGATCGCGTGCAATCCCCGGCCGGCCTTGCAGGGCTGCTGCGCATAACGCAGCACGTCGCCGGTGCGGTAGCGGATGAAGGGCTGCGCGTGCGAACACAGTCCGGTGATCACCGCTTCGCCGGCCTCGCCGGGCGCGACGGGATTTCCTTGCGTGTCGAGGACTTCGAGGATGATGCTTTCGCTCATCAGCAGCATCTGGCCGTGCGGTGTTTCGTGGGCGGTGAAGCCGATGTCGCGGCTGCCGAATTCGTTGGCGGCGGGAACGCCGAACACCTCCTCGATCAGCTTGCGCTGGTGCGGATAAAGCGGTTCCCCGGTGGTGCACACCACCTTGAGCGAGGACAGCTTGAGCCCGATGCCCCGCTCCCGCGCGTGCGCCGCCAGCAGGGCCACGCTGCTGGCGTAGCCGTAAATGCACTTGGGCCGGAACGACCGAATGGCTTCGATATAGGCGTCCATGTTGGCCGCCGACATGTCGAAGGCGTTCAGCACCAGCTGGTTGAGCAGCCGGTCGCGCAGCGTCTTGATGCGGTCGGTCTTGTTCAGCTCGACCGGTGCGCCCCACAGATAGACTTCCCGGTCGCCCACGTCGACGCCCCACCAGCGCCGCGCGCGGATGCGGCCGGCGGCATCGGAGGCCTGGCGCAGCCGCCCGTAGTGGAAGATGAGCGGCTGGCCGCTGGAGCCGCCGGTGTTGTACTTGAAGGCGCCGCCGGGAATGTCGCGCCACACCAGTTGCTCGATGTTGCGGGTGGCGTCCTGCTTGGTCATGGTGGGCAGGCGGCGCAGGGATTCCAAGGTGAGCGGCACGGAGCTTTCCAGTTCCAGGCCGGCGGCGCGCATGCGCCCGGCATGCCAGGGGCTGTGCTCTTGCGCCGTCTGGAGCAGTTGCTTGAGCTTGCGCATCTGCAACTGCTCGATCTCTGCACGGGAAAGCCATTGGCTCCGTTCCAGTTCCTTCAGGTATGGGAACGTGGGCCGGTGCATCAGGCGTTCGTGCAGCGGGTAGACGAGGCGGCGGGCGAGCAGCGGGATCATGGCGTGGCGTGGCGGCTGGGTCGCTGGGCGGCCTGGGGGCCGGGGCCTGCGGCAAGGCGGGAAAATTCTTCGGCGAGCACCGCCACCCTGCTGTCCCAGGAATTGGCGCGGGCGTATTCGATGATCGCGTCGCGATCCCAGTGGTGGGCGAGGGCGTCGGCGATGGCGTGCTCCAGTGCATCCCTGTGCCCGAACGGAACGATGGTGCCCAGTTCCGGCCTGCACACCACTTCGGCGTTGCCGCCCACGTCGGTGGCGACCACCGGCAGGCCGCACGCCATCGCCTCCAGAAATACATTGGCCCAGCCCTCGTTGCGGGTGGCGAGCACGAACACGTCTGCGGCCGAAAGGGGCCCCTTCAATTCCGCGGGGGGAAGCGGGCCGAGGAAATGCACGACGTTTTCCAGGCCGAGCTCCGCCACCTGCCGCCGCAGCGCCTCGCTCATGTTGCCCTCCGGGCCGCCGCTGCCGACGACAAGGTAGCGCATGCCGGGAAACTGCCGCAGCAGCCCGGGCAGGCATTCGATGACGCGATGAAATCCCTTGCGCTCCACCAGGGCGCCCACCGAGACGATGACTGGCGCGTCCTGCGGCAACCCCAGCGCCGCTCGCGCCTCCGCCCTGGGCACGGGGTGGAACCTGCCGGTGTCGACGCCGTTGCCCACCACGCGGATTTTGGCTTCGTCGGCACCCAGGGAAACGGCGTGGCGCTTGAGGGAGTCGGATACGGAAAACACCCTGCGGGCATGATCGAGCGCCTTGACAAGGCGGCCACGGCGCGCGGGATCGCGCGACAGGGGAACCTCGGTGCCGCGCAGGGTAATGGTGACTGGCACTTTGAGCCAGCGCCCCAGCAGCGTGGCCGCATAGCCGTCCGGGTAGGCGAAATGGGCGTCGATCAGGTTGAAGCCGAAGCGTTTCTTGAGCCGCAGCAGCGTTGGCAGGCTGCCCAGCGCCATAAAGAAACCATCGAGCGATTTGAACAGCCCCGGCACCGAAAAAAAGCGCGGGTGCAGCACCTCGAAACCGTCCTGCACCTCCGTGCGCGGCGCGTCCGGGCGGAAGTGCGGACGCCACCGGCGGATGATGCCCTGCAAGGGGAACCACGGCACGGGCGCCACCACCGTCAGCGGCAGCACTTGGCCCACACGGAACATGCGCTCGCGGATGAACAGCCCGGCATTGGGCTGGCCCGGATGCGGGAACAGGGTCGTGAAAACCACGAGGCGTGGGTCAGCCACGCGCCCGCCTTGCCGCAGTCAGCCGCGCATAAATATCCCGGTAGCGCGCGACGGACACACGCCAGTTGCGCTCGCCTTCCACGAAGCGGCGACCGGCGGCGCGCATCGCGGGCCACTGATCCGATGCGTTGAGTGCAGCCAGGGCGCTCCCGGCCAGGGCATCCACGCTGTCTGCCTTGAACAGCCAGCCGGTGTCGTTGTGGCGCACCAGTTCCTTGTGGCCGCCCACGTCGGAGGCAATGAACAGCCGGCCTTGCGCCATGGCCTCCAGCGGCTTCAACGGTGTGACCAGTTCAGTGAGGCGCATGGAATGGCGTGCGTAGACCAGGAGGTCGACGAGGTCGTAGTAGCGGTTCACCTCGCTGTGGGGCACGCGGCCGGCAAAGACCACCTTGTCGGCCATGCCAAGCGCTTGCGCCTGCCGCTTCAGGTTCTCTTCCTGCGGGCCGCCGCCGACCAGCAGGAGGCGTACATCCGGGGCTTGGGCGAGGATTTTCGGAAAGGCCTCCAGCAAGAGATCCAGGCCTTCGTAGGCGTAAAAGGAACCGATGAACCCCAGCACGCGCGCGTCGCTCAGGCCAAGCCCTGTTTTGAGCTGCCGGTCCGGCGCGCCGCCGAGCGAAAACTTTTCGATATCGACGGCATTGGGTATCACCGTCACTTTGTCGCTGGGGATGCCGCGCGCGACGATGTCAGAGCGCAGCCCTTCGCAGATGCAGGTTACTGCATCGACATTCCGGAAGGCGTAGGTTTCCAGGCTGCGCGTGAGTTTGTAGCGCAGGCTGCCTTCGGTGGTGGTGCCGTGGTCCACCGCAGCGTCCTCCCAGAAGGCGCGCACCTCGTACACCACCGGGATGCCCAGTTTCCTGCCCACGCGCAGGGCGGGAATGGCGTTGAGCGCCGGGGAGTGGGCATGCAGGACGTCGGGTTTGACTTCGCGCGCGACTTCTTCCAGCCGACTGGTGAGCGCCCGCATCAGCGCAACCTGATCCAGGCCGGGCAGTTGTGCCAGCAGGCCATGGGCAGGTTCGGTGCGATAGAAGTGCAGGCCGTCCACGTCTTCTTCGGCCACGGTGCAGTTCACCTGCTTCGGGCCGGTGAGGTGGAACGTCTCCCAGCCCAGGGCGTGCTGCTCGCGCAGGATGGACAGGGTACGGAAGGTGTAGCCGCTGTGTAGCGGGATGGAGTGGTCGAGGACGTGCAGGATGCGCATGCTTACGCGCCCTCGGCGACGTTGCGCAGGAACGATTCGAACATCAGCACCGTCCACAGGGTGGCGCTGTTGTCGCGCCGGCCGGACTGGTGCTGTTCCACCAGGTCCTGCAGGAAGCGCTGGTTGAACATGCCGCTGTCGGCCAAGGTGCTGCCCAACACGGCGTCGCGCACTTTTTGGCGCAGCGGGCCGCGGAACCAGCTCGCCAGGGGCACGGAAAACCCCATTTTCTGGCGATACAGGATGTCGTTGGGCAGGTAGGGTTCCAGCGCTTTTTTGAATACGTGTTTGCCTTCGCGGCCTTTCAGCTTGATCGAGGAGGGCAGGCCGGACATCCATTCCACCAGCTTGTGGTCCAGCAGCGGCACGCGCACTTCCAGGGCGTGCGCCATGCTGGCGCGGTCGACCTTGGTGAGGATGTCGCCCACCAGATAGGTTTTCATGTCCAGGTACTGCACGTGCGAGAGTGCGTCGTCCGGGGCGTTCCTGCTGTGGCGGCGCAGCACTTCGACGGCGGAATAGCCTTGCAGTTCGCGGCGGAAGCCGGCGCTGAACATCTGCCTGCGCGCTTCGTCGCTCATCACGGAAACGCCGTGGAAATAGCCTTCCACGCTGTCGCGGGCGAGTGCCTGGAAGGTGGTCTTGGCGCGGAACATTTTGGGCGCCCAGTCGGCCTTGGGGTAGACGCTGCCGAGCAGGCCGAACAGCGGGCGGCGCAGCGACAGCGGCAGCATGGAGCGCATGCGTTCTTCGTACAGATGCCAGCGGTAGCGCCGGTAGCCGGCCAGGTTTTCGTCGCCGCCGTCGCCGGACAAGGCCACGGTCACCTGCTTGCGCGCCATTTGGCAGACGCGCCAGGTGGGGATGGCGGAGCTGTCGGCAAAGGGTTCGTCATACAGTGCCGCGAGCTGGTCGATGAGGCCGAAGTCGTCGCTCTCGACCTGCTCCACGCGGTGGTTGGTGTGGTAGCGCGCGGCGACTTGCGCGGCGAATTCGGATTCGTTGAACTTGGGGTCGCCGAAGGAGATGGAGCAGGTGTTGACCGGCTCGTCCATCAGCCCCGCCATCATCGCCACGATGGCGCTGGAGTCGACCCCGCCGGAAAGAAACGCGCCCAGCGGCACCTCCGCCACGAGGCGTATCTTCACCGCCTCGCGCAGGCGCACGATCAACTCTTCCTGCGCTTCCTGTTCAGACATCGGCGCGTGCGGCCTGAACGGCACGTCCCAATACTGGTGCGGCTCGGGCAGCGGCGCCCCGACGCGCAGGGTGAGCGTGTGGCCGGGCGGCAGCTTGAACACGTTCTTGAAAATGGTGCGCGGCTCCGGCACGTAGCCGTAGCCGAAATATTCCTCGACCGCACACGGGTCGATGTCTCGCGGCAGGCGCGGATGGCCCCTGAGTGACTTCAGTTCGGAGCCGAACAGCAGCATTCCGTCGGCGAGGTGCGCGTAGTAGAGCGGCTTGATGCCGAGACGGTCGCGCGCCAGGAACAGGATGTGGCGGTTGCGGTCCCACAGGCCGAAGGCGAACATGCCGCGGAAGCGTTCCACGCAAGCCTCGCCCCATTGTTCCCAGGCGTGCACGATGACCTCGGTGTCGCAGTGGGTGCGGAAGGTGTGGCCGAGCTGCTTCAGCTCTTCCATCAACTCGGGGAAGTTGTAGATTTCCCCGTTGTACGTCACCACCACGCTGCCGTCCTCGTTGAACAGCGGCTGCTGCCCGCTGGAGAGGTCGATGATGGACAGGCGCCGATGGCCCAGCCCCACGCCCGGTTCCACATGCAGGCCGCCCTCGTCGGGGCCGCGGTGGAACTGTGTCTGGTTCATGCGATCGAGCAGCGCGCGGTCGATGTCGCGCTGCCCGTTGCAATCGAAAATGCCGACGATACCGCACATGTTTTCTGCCTGGTCCCTTACCTTAAACCCAGATTATCCATTAGAGCCAAAACACCGCTGTGGGAGCGGCGCCCTCGCCGCGATTTGCGGTTGCATTCGCGCCGGGGGCGGCGCTCCTACATGCCGAGCATTCCAATGGACAACCTGGGTTAAACCTGGAAACGGCCACATTTTCTCTTTACTCCCTCTCCCGCAGGGCGGGAGAGGGTTGGGGAGAGAGTGGGCGTTGAATTTAATCAACCAACGCCCCCTGACTCACCCTGCCATTGCTTCCAAGCACCCGGTCGTAAACGCCCAGATAGCTGGTCACCATCGCTTCCATGCTGAAGCAGGCCTCGATTTTTTCCCGTGCGGCGCGGCCGTGTGACTGCACCTCTGCGCTGTCCCGGACATAGCCAAGCAAGGCGTGTGCCATGGACGCCGGGTCGCCCGCGGGCACCAGTTTACCGGTTAGCCCCTGCTCGACCAACTCGGGGTTGCCGCCAACCGCTGTCGCCACCACCGGCAGCCCGCTCGCCATGGCCTCCAGTATGGTGTTGGAGATGCCCTCGCCGAGCGAAGGCAGCACGAAGACGTCCAGCGCGCGCATGATCTCCGCCACGTCGGCACGCTCGCCCGGCAGCCAGGCCAGGTGGCCGGCATCGGCCGTGTGCAGCAGGTCCAGGCATTCGGCGCGGCTTACGCCTTCGCCCACGATCACCAGCCGCAGCCGTTCGCGCAGTTCCGGCTGGTCCGCCAGCAGACGCAGAAAGGCGCGCACCAGTGTCGGGAAATCCTTCACTTGCGCCATGCGCCCGACACTGCCGATCAGCAGCTCTGCGCCGCTCATGAAGTCGTCCGGCCCGATGGGCGCGCGCGCGCCCTGGCGCGGGTGAAAGCGCACGCTGTCCACGCCGTTGTATATCTGGGTGATGCGCGCCGGCGCGACACCGACGGTGGATTCGAGCCAGCCAGCCAGATCCCTGCTCACCGTGATGTATTGCCCCACCAGCGGCCGCGCCAGTTTGCGCAGCAGATTGTATTTGCGGTTCCTGCCGTGCAGATCGAACACGTCGCGCCCGTGTTCGCCATGGACGCGCGCGCATACGCCGGCGGCCGCGGCCACGAACTGGCCTTCCAGCGCCGACAGGTTGCGCGTGTGCACCATGTCCGGGCGCAGTGCGCGCAGCAGCCGGAACAGCCGTCCGTACAGCCCCAGGTCATGGCCGGGCTGCTTGTCCAAGGCATAAAACTGCACGTCGTCGCGCTGCAGGCGCTGGCGGAAATCGGTGTAGCCGCCCAGGCACACGATGGCGTGGCGGTAGCGCTCGCGCGGCATGCCATTCAGCAGGTTGATCATGCCGTTCTCCAGCCCGCCCACGCCGAAATGCGCCACGACGTGGGCGATCAGCGGCGCCTGCAGGGTCATGATCCGGCTGCGGCCTGCTTCAGGCCCGCTTCGATGGCCGGCAGCATGTCGTTGACGAATTCCTGGAGGGTTGCTGCGGCGGGTTCCGGCCTGTCCTCATAGGGGGTGGACAGAATGATGGCGGTGCCGTCGTCGCGCACGCCCAGCAGTTTGGCTTTGGCCTCCAGCAGCTTGGCCAGGTGGTCGTTGACCGTATCGGTGTCGCCGATGCGGTTCCAGTTCCACACCAGCAGCCGCAAATTCTGCGCGCGCAGCCTGGTCTGCACGATTTGCCGGGGCTGGCCGGCTATCGTGGCGGAGCGCGCGGCTGCGCCGACGTTGCTCCAAACCGGGTGTTTCTGGTGCACCATGACGTTGGTGGAGGTGACAAGCTCGGAGCCTTCCCGCTGGTGGCGGTAATAGCCCAAATACAGGCTCACGGCCTTGTCGCCTTTGCGGTAGGTTTGCATCAGGCTGGCGCTGGCGCCCTCGTAGGCGGGCTTCCAGTCGGAAACGGGGGCCGTGTCCAGGCGCCAGCCGCCGGCGGCGAGGGGGGCTTCGAGCTTGATCGGGGCGGCAGGGGGGACGCGGCTTTGCAGGTAGGCGGCGTATGCCGGCCATAGCGCGGCCACGCCGAGCACGGCCAGCGTGGCCAGGGCGATGCGCTGGACCGGCAGCGCCGCCGCGATGGCGGGTGCTGCGGCAGGCTTGTCGCCTTCGGGCTGCGGCAGATCCTCGCGCCAGAACGAGCCGACCCAGAACAGCAGCAGCATCACCAGGCCGAAAAACACCCAGCCGTAGATGTAATGGTCCACGCCCAGCGCCAGCTTCATGTCGGACAGATGCGCGATCATCACGATCATGTAGGCGCGCAGGCCGTTGGCAATGACCGGCACGACCAGTGCCATGATGGTGAAAATGATGCGCCGCCTGGCGCTGCGGTAGGTGAGGTAGGCGTAAAGGACGCCCAGGGTGATGGAGGCGATCAGGTAGCGCAGGCCGCTGCAGCCTTCCACCACCGACCACTGGCCGCTGGGAATGGTGAAGAACGTGCCTTCGCGGTAGACCGGGATGCCGGTGAGTTGCAGCGCGGCGACGGTGAAGTTGGCGGTAAAATCCATCATCGCCGGAATCAGAAATTCGCCCATGGGCACCGCGAAGAACAGGAAGCCCAGCGGGAACATCAGCGCGCGGGTGACGCGCAGGCCGAGGATGGCCCACGCCAGCACCGGTATCATTGCCACCAGGGCGTATTGCTGCACCACCAGCACCCGCGCCAGATAGGCCAGCAGCCAGCCGAAGCCGAGCAGGAGCAATACCGGCAGCCCGCGCAAATCGGGCTGGGGCGTGAGCTGGGCGATCTCCTTGCGCCGGCTCCAGATCAAATAGGCGCTGATGGGGAAGATCAGGAAGCCGTGGGCGAAGGTTTCCGAGCGCTCCCAAATGGCGACGGTGGACCATGTGGTTTGCTGAAACAGCAGCAGCACGGCGACCACAGCGCCGAGCGTGAGCAGCGTGGCAACGATCCAGTCGGGCGCGCGGCGGTTGGGGGAAATGACGGCAGCTGTTTCGTTCATGCATTTTCTCCGGCTGTTGCCAGCGTGATGGCGGGTGGCGTGGGTGCTGCGCGGCGCGGGCCGGCTTCAAGCAGTTCATCCACCATGCTCAGGTTGCGTTCCCAGGTGTAGTCGGCCAGCACCCGCGCGCGGGCGGCCTCGCCCATGGTGTCGTGGGGTTGTTGCAGCAGCATTAAAACGGAGTCGATGAATTCCGCGCCGTCCCGCGCCAGCAGCACTTCCGTGCCGATGTTCGCATTGATGCCCTCCAGCGCCTGGGCCGAGGCCACCACGGGTTTCGCCATGGCCATCGCTTCCAGCACCTTGTTCTGGATGCCGCGCGCGATGCGCAGCGGCGCCACGGCGAGCCGGGCATGGGCGAGATACGGGCGCACGTCGGCCACGGCGCCGGTCACGCGCACGCCGGGCAGTTCGGCCAGCGCGCGCACCGCCGCGGCGGGTCGGGCGCCGACGATGTAAAAGCGCACTGCGGGAAACCGCGCCAGCACCGCCGGCAGCACTTCCTGCGCGAACCATTGCACGGCGTCGACGTTGGGCCAGTAGTCCATGGCGCCGGTGAACACGATGGGCGCCTCGTTCGCCGGATAGGGGCTGGGGTGGTTGTGGGCGGGCGAAAAATAGCCGGCATCCACGCCGTTGTTGAAGTGGCCGGTCCTGGCCGCGCTCTCCGGCGCAAGCTGTTTGAACAGCTCGGCTTCCGCCTGCGACACGAACAGGGAGGCGTCGAAATCCTCTGCCACCTGCCGCTCGTAGCGCAGCAGCAGTCGGCCTTCGCGGCTGTACAGCCGGTTCATCGGCCAGGATTTTTTCCCGGCATATTGCAGCCATTTGTCCGAGTCGATGTCGACGAAATCGACGATGCGGCGCGCATCCCCGGCGTCTGCCGCGAACTGCGCCATCGCCGAGGAAAATACCAGAATGCGACTGATCGGCAGTTCGCGCCGCATGCGCGCGACCCACGCCTGCATGCCGGCGTCGCGGTAGTAGCCCAAGGTCAGCGGCTGGTTGGTGGCCAGGCCGCCCAGGCTGCGCAGCCGCGCCGTGCGCGGGTCGAGCCGGGCGAAATGGGTGGCGCCGCAGAGTGCCTTGACGCGATCCACGTGCTGCCAGTCGTCGGGATCATCGACGAACGTGCCCAGATGCACCCGGTAGCGTTCGCTCAGATGCTTGAGCAAATGCCAGGAGCGGATCTTGTCGCCCTTGTTGGGCGGGTAGGGGATGCGGTGGGCCAGGAAAAGCAGGTGTTCCATCGCACTAGCCCAGGTTTTTGACGATGTGCGGGCCGATGGCGTTGGCCACGGACAGCGGCAGCCGCTGCCACAGCTTGATGAACAGCCGGTATTTGGGGTTGAGCGGGTTCTGGTCGGGCACGCTGTGGGCGAGGTGCAACTGGTATTCGTAGTGCAGCGTCTGCGGCTCGAAGCCCCAGTTCTTCTTGAAGTCGAAGGGCCCGGTGCCGCGCTTGCTGCGGCCGTAGTCGAACACCCTGATGCCGCGCTCGCAGGCGCGACGCATCAGTTCCCAGTACTTGAAATCGTTGGCGGCAAGGTCGCGTGCCGCCACGGTGTCGCCGGCGTAGTAGGGCAGCACCTCGTCGCGGAAATAGAAGCTCAGCACGCTGCTCAACACCTGTCCGTCCTTGACCACCGACAGCACTTCGCAGTCGTCGCCGAATATCTCCTTGAGCAGCGCGAAATAGCGTTTGGGCAGGGCGGGGGTGCCGTGGCGGTGGACGTTGTCGGCGAATACCGCGAAGAAGCGCTCGACGCCGTCGTCGATCTCGCTGGCGAGGCCGTTCTTGATGCCCTTCCTGACCATCGCCCGCTGCTTGCGCGGGATGGCCAGCATGTTGGCTTCCACGTCCGGGTCCAGGGCCTTGCGGAAAGTGACGTACAAATCCTTGCTCGGCCATTCGCTGTGAAAGGGCAGGATGTTGCGGTATTCCAGGAAATCCACGTTGAGGCGCGCCGCCAGTGCTTGCGCCGCCTCGTCCAGCGCGTGGCGCGCTGCTTCCGTGCCGGCAACGATGCCGCCGTAAACGCAGAACGGCAGCGAAGACAACGAATGCCCGAACAGCCGGCTGTTGATTTCCGCCAGCGGCAGCACGCCGCGGATGACGCCGCCTTCCTCGGCCAGCAGGAAGTGGGTGCGGTGGCCGAAGGCGCGTTCTATCACCTCCTTCCAGCCGGCGCGGTGGAAAAACGTGGCGGTGGGGGAGGCGTAGACGAATGCGTCCCAGCGCGCGGCGTCGGCCGGCGTCATGGTGCGCACTTGCAGCGCGGTTGCGAATGCCGCGCGCGCGTTCACGCCGCCCGCTCCATGAACACGCGGTCCATGCGGTCCCAGCGGAAATCCCGCAACAGCGCCTGGATGCGCGACTCCATGCGCGTCAGGTTGACGTAGTGGCGGAACCGCGTCTTCGCCGAAATGCCCTGCTGGCGGGGTTGATCCGGGTCGAGCTCCCACGGGTGGAAGTAGAAGATGCACGGCTTGCCGTCTTCGCGGTTGACCCGGCGCATGAGCCAGCGCGAGGCCTGGTAGGGCAGCAGCCGGAAATAGCCGCCGCCCGCCGCCGGCAGGTTGCGGCCCATGAGCGACACGGTGGTGGGGGGCAGCTCCAGCACGCCGCCCTCGCCGCGCGGATAGTGGGCGAAGCGCGGTGCTTCGGGCATGCCGTAATGGTCGTGGCGGATCGGATAGATGCTGGAACTGTACTGGTAGCCGGCCTCCTGCAGCACATCGAGCGCCCACAGGTTGTCCGCGCCGATGGAAAAGCTGGGGGCGCGGTAGCCGATTACCGGGCTGCCGGAGATGTCTTCCAGCAGCTTCCTGGCGCGCCCGATGTCCTCGCCGAATTCGTCCCGGTTCTGCTCGCTGACGCGGCGGTGTCCGTAGCCGTGGCTGGCAAGCTCATGGCCGTTGTCGACGATGCGCCGCACCATGGCCGGGTAACGCTCGGCGATCCAGCCCAGGGTGAAAAATGTTGCGTGCGCCTGACCTTCATCCAGCAGGGCCAGTGCACAGTCGATATTGCGCTCCACCCGGCATGGCAGGCTCTCCCACTGCGCGCGCGGGATGTGCGGGGCAAAGGCGGAGACCTGGAAATAGTCTTCCACGTCTATGGTCATGGCGTTGGAAATCATTCAACACCGAGCCAGTCATGCAGAAAGGCGGCGATGCGCTGCGAGGCCTGGCCGTCCCAGAATTCCGGGATGCGTCCCGCCTTGCCGCTGCCGTCCATCACCGCTGCGAAGGCCGCCATGATTTTCTCCCGGTCCTGCCCGACCACGGTGTTGGTGCCCTCGTCCACGGTGATGGGGCGCTCGGTGTTGTGGCGCAGCGTGATGCAGGGCACGCCCAGCGCGGTGGTTTCCTCCTGGATGCCGCCGGAGTCGGTCAGCACCAGCCGCGCCTGCTGCATCAGGCCGAGCATTTGCAAATAGCCCAAGGGGGGCAGCGTGATCAGGTTGGGGTTGTCCAGCAGCCGTCCCAGGCCGTGCTTTTCGATCTGCGCGCGGGTGCGCGGATGCAGCGGGAACACCACCGGAATGCGCAGCGCGATCCCGTTCACGGTCTCCAGCAGGGATTGCAGCACATCGCTATGGTCGACGTTGGACGGGCGGTGCAGGGTGAGCACCGCGTAGCCTTGGCCGGGCACGGGCCGCCCCAGCGTCTGCGCGGCCGGTACGGCGCGCTTCAGGTTGTGGTGCAGTGTGTCTATCATGACGTTGCCGACGAAATGGATGCGCTCGTCGGCGATGCCTTCGCGCAGCAGATTGGCACGGGCGCTGCGTTCGGTGATGAAGAGCAGGTCGGAAATCTGGTCGGTGAGCACGCGGTTGATCTCTTCCGGCATGGCGCGGTCGTAGCTGCGCAGCCCCGCCTCGACGTGGATCACCGGAATCCCTTTTTTCGAGGCCACCAGGGCGCAGGCGATGGTGGAGTTGACATCGCCCACCACCAGCACCGCGGCCGGCTGCTCGGCGTCCAGCACCGGTTCGAAGCGGCGCATGATCTCAGCCGTCTGCACCGCGTGGCTGGCCGAGCCGACTTCCAGGTTGATATCCGGCCGCGGGATGCCGAGCTCCTCGAAAAACTGGTGGTTCATGGCCTCGTCGTAGTGCTGGCCGGTGTGCAGCAGCCGGGCCGGCAGCGCATGCGGGCCGGACCCGAAGGCGGCCATGATGGGCGCGATTTTCATGAAGTTGGGCCGCGCGCCGACGACGCACAGGATGGGGTGTGTTTGCCTGTCTGCGCTGTGCATGAATTTAGTCGAGCTTTCCCGGGGTTTTTTCCGAGACCTTGAACAGCATCTGGCGCACCAGCGAGACCAGCCGGTGCAGGGTTTTTTCCATGTGGTCGACCTTTTGCGTCAGCTTGGCGAGGGCTGCCGCTTCGCCTTCCCACTCAGCCGCCACGGCTGGTTGCTGCAAGAGATTCGGAGCGGCCATCGGCGCGTCCGAGTCGGCGACTTCCTGGCGCAGGTCGGCGATGACTTCCTGCACCGCTTCCTCGTCCAGGGTGTGCTTTTCCGCGAGGAATCCGAGCAGCATGAGGCGGTCGCACAGCGTGTTGATCTTGCGCGGGATGCCGCCGGTGTAGGTGTAGATGTGTTGAAACGCCCCCGCGGTGAAGTCCGGATCGCCCTGCCAGCCGACCAGGTCCAGCCGGTGCTGGATGTAGGCCTGCGTTTCCGCGGCTTCCATCGGACCGAGGTGGTACGAGGCGATGACGCGCTGGCGCAATTGCTGCATGCCGTCGCTTTGCAGCGTCCTGCGAAACTCCGGCTGGCCCAGCAGAAAGCTTTGCAGCAGCGGGCGATCCGCCGACTGGAAGTTGGACAGCATGCGCAGCTCCTCCACGGCGCGCGGCGCCAGGTTCTGCGCCTCGTCCACCACCAGCAGAACGCGCTTGTTCTGGCGCAAACAGCCCTGCAGGAAATCCTCGATTCTTTTGAGCAGGGTCGCCTTGGTCGCGCCCTCGTGGTCTACACCGAAAGCCCCCGCCACCATGCGCAGCGTGTCGTCGGCGTCAAGCTGGGTGCTTACCAGCTGGGCGGCGACCATGTTCTCGCCTTCCAGTTTCTTGAACAGGTTGCGCACCAGCGTGGTCTTGCCGGCGCCGACCTCGCCGGTGATGACGATGAACCCCTCCGCCAGGCTGAGGCCGTATTCCAGGTAGGCCATGGCGCGTTTGTGGCCCTTGCTGCCGTAGAAAAAGCGGGGATCTGGGTTGAGCTGGAAGGGTTTCGCGTCGAGTTTGTAGAATGCTTCGTACATAGATTAAAACGTCATGTTGAGGGCCGCCGTGGCTGACTCTTCCCTGTATTCGCCGCTCGCGTCGGTTGACTCGCGTTGTGTATGGCGCAGATTGAGGGAGCCGTGCAGTTTCGGCTGGAACTGCCGCGTCAGGCCCAACGTGAAGAACCACAGTTCATCTTGCCGGGCGAGTGCGGGAAACGTGTTGCGCGTCCAATTGGCGCTGAAGTTCGACGTGGTGCGCGGCGCGAAGCGCCAGCTCCATGATCCGCTGACGCCGTATTGGCGGTCTTCGGTGGTGCTGGACTGCAACTGCCGCAGGCTGTTGAATCCGGTGAATGTCACGTTGCTTTTGCCGGTACTGATACCGAGCGATGCCTGGAAGCGCTTGCTGATGAAAGCCTCGTCGGTCAGCGAAGAGGTGAGCACCAGGCTCGAACTGAGCAACCGGCAGTTGGCGGGGTCGTAGTTGGGGTCGGTTGTCAGCACCCGGCCGATGGCGCCGCAGTCGTAAAAATAGACGGTGCCCAGCGGCGTCAGTTGCAGCGCGCGGGTTGTGGTGATGTCCTGGCTGTAGCCGGCGCTCCACGTGGTAACCCGGGTGCGGTGGCTGAGGTTGAACGAGTAGGTCTTGCCGAAGTAGCGCCTGCCGTAGCTGGCCTCGATCGAGGTGCGGGTGGTGGGCGCCCAGCCGAAGCCCGCGCTCCAGAACGATCCTTCCGGCTTGCTGCCGACGCTGGTGTAGCTGTGTTTTTCCCGCCCGCCGCTGGCAAATATCCTGAGTTTTCCGGTGAGCCGGTAACCGAGGGTGACGTTGGCAGATTGCGAATCGTTGATGCCATTGCTGACGTTTTGCTTGCTGTAGTTCAGGCCCCAGGACAGATCGTTGAAGGCGGATCCGCTGCGCAGCCCGAAGTTGAGATGGTTGCCTTTGCTGTCCGATACCGCGCTGCTGTCGTTGAAAACTTCGTCATGCGTGAGACTCAGGTCGGCCTGGGCAAAGGAGCCGAACTTGTGCACCAGCCGAGGGCCCAGGCTGAAGGTGCTGACGGTTCCCAGGTTGCCGGTGGCGGAGGTGTTGTCTATGCCGATCGGGGCGAGCAGCGAGATGTTCTGCTGGCTGACCGATGCGCGCGCGTCGAAGAACAGCACCTCTTTCGCCAGTTCGGCATTGGCGCTGCCGCCGAACTGGTGATTGAGCGTGTTGCGGCTGCTGTCCCGTGCGTAGATGAGGTTCTGCAGCGAATAATTGGCATTGACCTTGAGTCGCGCGCCGGTCCCGATGAGGGAGATTCCCGGGTTGATCTGGGTGACGAAGTCGCTGTGGCGGCTGCCCGCCGGCCCGAGCGTGACGTTGTCCGTATAGGTTTCGAGCAGATCCAGCCGCGGCGTGGCCTTCCAGTCGGCGGCGTGCGCGCCGGTTGTGCCCAGGGCGAGCGCGATCGCGCACAGGCGCAGGCCGGAGCCGGGACGGCCCCGCTTGTCGTTACTTGCCGTAGCCACCGTAGTATCCGTAGTAATAATCGGCTCCGGGCAGCGAGGTCGTCTTGTTGAGCAGCATCCCGATCACCTCGCACGATTCGATCTGGGAGAGCGCTTCCTTGAGCGCCTCCTGCGGCGTTTTCTCGGCTTCCACCACCATCACGATCTGGCCCATGTGCGTGGCGAGCACGCCGGCCTCGCTGGTGGCGAGCAGCGGCGGGGAATCGAAAATGACGATGCGGTCCGGATAGCGATGCTGGATGTCCAGAATCAGGCTGCTCATGGCTTCGCTGGCGAGCAGTTCCGTGGCCTGCCGATAGGTGCGTCCTGCGGGCAGAACGGTGAGGTTTTCGATGTCCGTCTTGATCAGTACGTCGGCGAGCGCCAGCTGCTCGTCCCGCAGCACGTCGAGCAGGCCTTTTTCCGTGTGCAGGCCCAGGTAATCCGGGATGCGCGGTTTGGCCACGTCGGCGTCCACCAGCAGCACCGTGCGGTCCATTTCCATGGCGATGCTGATGGCGAGGTTGATTGCGCAGAAGCTTTTGCCTTCCCCCGGCAGCGAACTGGTGACCATGATCAGGTTGCCGTTCCTGACCGGCGCGGCGCCCTGGCCGAAGGCGTTCATCAGCAGGGGGCGCTTGATCAGGCGGAATTCCTCGGCGATCTGGCTGCGCTCGCCGTCCGGGGTGACCAGGCCCATTTTCTTGATGCGCGCGCGGTTGATGCTTTGCGGCATCGGGGCTGTGGTGCTCGCGCGCGGCAGGGCGCTGAAATCGGCGGCCTTTTCCACACGCGGGGCATCCGGCGCTGCCTTTTCCGTGCGCGCAGCTGGCGGCGTGGCCTCAGCGGCGCCCGCAGCCTGCCCGCCGGCTATGGCAACCGGCGCAGGAGCGGGCGGCGCCTTGAGCGCTGCGTCGGTATCGCTCTGTTTGTTGAAGGCTTTTTCGATAATGCTCATAGTTGGGCTTCCCTGGGTTCCGCGGGCATCACGCCGCACGTGCCATCAGCAGTTGCAGCGCCATCAGCACGCCGTAGGCACCCAGCAGACTGACGAAGGACACGGCGTAGGCGAGCAGACCCTTTCTCTTCCTGTGCCTGGCTTCCGGCGTCTCGACCAGGGTGACCGCGCCGAGCAGCGGCAGGCCGGTGAGGTTGCGCAAGGACTGCCGATCGTCGACGGTGCGGCGCAGCTGGCTCATGAGGAAAGCCAGGACGATGCCGGCGCCGATGCCGCCGAGCAGCACCAGCGAGTACAGCATCGGGCGGTTGGGCCCGGAAGGGGTAAGCGGCACGCGCGGCGGGTCGATCACGCGGAAATCGACGGTGTCGGCGCGGGACTCCACGTCGCTCGAGAGCGATGCCGATTCGCGCCGGGCAAGCAACGCCTGATAGTTGGATTTGTACACGTCGTAGTCGCGCATGAGCTGGGTGTAGTCTGCCTCGACTTGGGGCGTGCTGTCTGCGGCGGCCTTGAGCTGGCCGTAGCGGCTGGAAAACTCGCCAACCCGTGCCCGCAGCGAGGCGACGTTGGCTTCCGCCTCGGCCATGGCGATGGTGAGTTGCTGGTAGACCGGATTTTGCGCTTTGGCAGCGGCTGCCGTTGCCGGTTTTTTGAGGGCGGCTTCCTGCTTCTTCTGTTCTTCAAGCTGCGCGATGATGCGCTTGGTGGAAATGATGTCGGGATGCTGCTCGGTGTATTGCAGGCGCAGCGCGTCCATCTGCTTTTGCAGCGACTTGATGCGCTCGTCCAGCTCCGGGTTCGCTGGCGCGGCAGGTGCTGCGGAAGCGGCGCCGCTCCCGATCTCCGGCTCCTCGTCGGCAAGCTGCCGCTTGAGTTGATCGCGCCGGTTGACTGCTTCGGAAAGATCGAGCGCAGCCTGCTTTTGCGCAGCGGCAGCTGCGGCAAGCTGCGCGTAATAGTCGCCGCCCTGTCCAGGCATGTTGCCCATGTGCTGGCGCTTGAAATCCCTTAGCGCGTTTTCGGAGGCAACCAGCTTCGCCTCGTAGGACTTGAGTTGTTCTTCGATGAATTTCTGCGACGATGCGATGTCCTTCCTGGTGCTGCCCAGGCTGCTTTCCACGAAAATGGTTAACAGGGACTGCACGACGCGTTTGGCCAGCTCCGGATTTTGGTGCTGGTAGGAGATGGTGTACAGGTTGTCGCGGCCGGCAGACTCCAGCTTGATCTGCGAAGCCAGGGTGTTGATCAGCTCTTCCATCTGCGCCGGGGATTTCGCCTTGAGGTCGAGATCGGTCATGCGCGCGATCTTCTCCAGGTTGGGCCGGTTGATGAGGGTGCGGGTCATCATGCTGACCTGCTGATCGGCGTTGGGCGCCACCGTCAGCCCAGCCAGCAGCGGCTGCAACAGGCTCTGGGTGTCGACATACACCCGCGCCGACGCCTGGAAATTGTCCGGCATGGCGTAGACCGCGATCCATCCCGCGACCGACACGATCCAGGCGACAACCACGATATACCAGCGCCTGCGCCAGACCGCTTTGACGTAGGACATCAGTTGTGCAAAGGCTTCATGCATGGCTTACACTCTTTATCGCAAAAACCAACCCGCAACACCCCGGCCCGTGCCAACGCTACAGGAATGAGCCTCGCAGGCGGGGGGGTGCCAGTTGGTTAGAAGAAACTTTCGGGAATGATCAGTACGTCGCCGGGGCGCATTTCCACGTTGGCCGAGACGTCGCCGCTCTTGACCAGGTCCTCCAGGCGTACGCCGAACTGCTGCTGCTTTCCGTCCACCGTGCGCAGAATGACCGCCTTGTTGCCCGCCGCCAAATCCGTGATGCCTCCCACCGCGATCATGATGTCGATTAGCGACATATTTTCCCGGTAGTTGAGCGCCTGGGGCCTGGCCGCCTGGCCGACGATGCGGATTTGCTGGCTGAAGGGACCGACGCCGCCGGCAACGATGACGGTGACGATGGGTTCCTGTATGTACTTCGACAGGGATTTCTCGATGTCGCGGGCCAGTTGCGTCGGCGTCTTGCCGCTGGCCGGCAGGTCTTCGATCAGATTCATGGTCATTTTGCCGTCCGGCCTGACCGGAAAGGAGCCGGACACTTCCGGATTGCGCCAGACGAAAACGCTGACGCTGTCCCCGGGGCCGATCAGGTAGTTCCAGTCATACAGCTTGTCCGCCTTGACCGGTGCCGGCGGGTGGGTTGTCGCGCAACCGCCGAGCAGTACCGCCGCCATCCCCAGCACGGCAAACCAGAGTTTTTTTGCATTCGATGCGTTCGTATTCACTGCTTTTCCTCCAATGCTGACCTTGCCAGGCAAGGCCCGATTATCCCACACAAGCGACTGAACAATCCCATTGTAGCAAAAGTCGGGCCACTTTCCCGGAGCCGGGCGCGATGCCGTGTGGCGGGGCCTTTGTGGGCGGTGGCCAAGCCGCTTCCGGTCGCGATTTCGACGTTGGTGATGAAGTTTTGGCTAAGCCATGCAGAGCCGGCAACGAGGCAGTATCATGGCGTTCCGGGCCCCAAGGACATGACATGACTGACGATCCCATCGAAATCCTGCGCCAGGACATCCGCGCCTTCGCCGAGGCGCGCGACTGGCAGCAGTTTCACACACCCAAGAACCTGGCCATGGCTTTGAGCGTGGAAGCGGCCGAATTGCTGGAACACTTCCAATGGCTCACCCCCGGGCAGAGCGCCGCGCTCGACGCCGCCCGCCGCGAGCAGGTGCAGCAGGAAATGGCCGACGTGTTCATCTATCTGGTGCGCATGGCGGACGTGCTGGGCATTGATCTGGCTGCTGCGGCGGCCGCCAAGATGCGGCTCAACGCGGAGAAGTATCCGGTGGAAAAGGCACGGGGCATTGCGACAAAATACAGCGAGCTGTAGAGCCCGTCCGGTGCTCGTATATAATCGCAAGTCTACTTATTGTGGCGGACTTTCATGAGCTACTATCAAAAACACGTGTTTTTCTGCACCAACCAGCGTGAGCCGGGCGCGGCCTGTTGCGGCAACCACCAGGCCCAGGAAATGCGCGACTACGCCAAGGCGCGCATCAAGAAGCTGCATCTCGACGGCCCCGGCAGGATACGCATCAACAGCGCCGGCTGCCTCGACCGTTGCGATCAGGGTCCGGTGATCGTGGTGTATCCGGAAGAGGTCTGGTACACCTATGTGGATCAGTCCGACATCGACGAGATCATCGACGAGCATCTGGTGCACGGCCGCGTCGTGGAGCGGCTGAAGATTTGACCCGCTACAGGCTGCGCATCGCCTGCCCGGGGGGCATGATAGAGACGGTGATCAACGACCCCGGCGCGGCGCGGCGCGGACTCGCGCTCATCGCCCATCCGCATCCGCTGCACGGCGGCAGCATGGACAACAAGGTGGTGCTTGCCATGGCCAGGACACTGCTGGAACTGGGCTACGTCGCGGTGCGGCCGAACTTCCGCGGAGTGGGCATGAGCGAGGGCGATCACGATCACGGCCAGGGCGAGGTGGAGGACATGCTCGCCATCGTGGAGTTCGTCTCGGGCCGCTACCCCGCGCTGCCGTTGCAGCTGGCAGGATTTTCCTTCGGTGCTTACGTGCAGACGCAGGTCAGCCGCGTGCTGGACAGCAGCAGGGTGGTGCTGGTCGGCCCCGCGGTCAACATGTTCGATTTCGGCGCGGCACCGGCTCACGCCCACGTCATCCACGGCGAACGGGACGAACTGGTGCCGCTGCCGGCAGCGCGTTCCTGGGCCGATGCGCATGGATTGGGCGTTACCGTGGTGCCGGGCGCGGACCATTTTTTCCACGGCAAGCTGACCCAACTCAAGCATATCGTGACTGAACTATGCCGCAACTAAGTGCCCGCGGGCTGCGCAAGTCCTATGGCGACACCGAGGTGGTGGCCGGCATCGACCTCGCCATCGAGCCGGGCGAATGCTTCGGCCTGCTGGGCCCCAATGGCGCCGGCAAGACCACCACCCTGCGCCTGTTGCTCGGCCTGATCGAGCCGGATGGCGGCGAGATTTCCATGCTCGGGCTGTCCATCCCCCAGGAGGCCCGGCGCGCCCGGCTCAAGGTCGGCGTGGTGCCGCAGTTCGACAACCTCGACCCGGATTTCACAGTGCGCGAGAACCTGCTGGTTTACGGGCGCTATTTCGGCATGGCGGAGGTGCAGATTGCCGCGCGCATCCCGGACCTGCTGGAGTTCGCCGGCCTCGGCACGCGCGCCGACGCGCGCATCCAGGCACTCTCCGGCGGGATGAAGCGGCGGCTCACCTTGGCGCGCGCGCTCATCAACGACCCCGACGTGATCTTCCTCGACGAACCCACCACCGGCCTCGATCCGCAAGCGCGCCACGTCATGTGGCAGGGCCTGCGGCGGCTGCTCGGGGAGGGCAAGACCATCCTTCTCACCACCCACTTCATGGAAGAAGCGGAGCGCCTGTGCGACCGCGTCGCCATCATGGACCAGGGCCGCATCATCGCCGAAGGCGCTCCGCGCGCACTGGTCGAAACCCACATCGAGCCCAGCGTGGTGGAGGTCTACGGCGAACACGTCTCTGCGTGGAGCAAGGAATTCGGGGCCACGCTGTGCGAGCGTTTCGAGATGGCCGGGGAGACGCTGTTCTGCTACACCCGCAATGGCGACGCCCTTCTGGAAAACCTGCGCGCGCAGAGGGGCATGCGCTATTTGCATCGTCCGGCGAATCTGGAAGACGTGTTCCTGAAGCTTACTGGCCGGGATTTGCGGGATTAATCATGCCTAACCGCAGAGGCGCAAAGGCGCAGAGGAATGGCTGAGACTTTGTTCAACCGCAAAGGACGCGAAGGGTCGCACAGTAAGGCGGCACGGCTTCGTGCTGCTTGTTGTACTTTGCGGTGATGGCATCCTGCGAAGTAAAAGTCGTCTCTGCGTCTCCGCGCCTCTGCGGTGAGAATCGGATTTATCAATGAGCCATCGCAATTTCAGATTACCGCTGTTCAGCCTGCGCTTCGTCCCCGTATGGCGGCGCCATTTCCTGGTGTGGCGCAAGCTCGCCATCCCCTCCATCCTCGGCAACCTCGCCGACCCCATGCTCTATATGCTGGGCCTGGGCTACGGCCTGGGCAGCCTGATGCCGCAGGTGTCCGGCGTGTCCTACATCGCCTTTCTCGCCGCCGGTACCGTGTGCTACAGCACCATGAACAGCGCCACCTTCGAAGTGCTCTACTCCGGCTTCTCGCGCATGCACGTGCAAAAGACCTGGGAAGCCATCCTCAACGCGCCCATGGTGCTGGACGACGTGCTCATGGGCGAATGGGTATGGGCCGCGAGCAAGAGCCTGCTCTCCGGCATCGCCATCCTGCTCATCATCTGGGTGCTGGGGCTGTACCAGTCGTTCTGGCTGACCCTGTGGATCATCCCGCTGGTGTTCCTGATCGGCCTCTGCTTCGCCGCCATGGGACTGGTGATGACGGCGCTGTCGCCGAGCTACGACTTCTTCATGTACTACTTCACCCTCGCCATCACGCCCATGGTGCTGCTGTGCGGCGTGTTCTTCCCGGTGTCGCAACTGCCGCCGCTGCTGCAGGCCATCTCTGCCTGGCTGCCGCTCACCCATGCCATCGGACTGGTGCGGCCGCTGCTGCTGGGGAATGTGCCGGTGAGTGCCTGGCTGCACGTGCTGGCGCTGCTGGGTTATGGCGGGGTGGGGTTCTATGTGGCGCTGGGGCTGACGCGGAGGCGGTTGCTGAAATGAACATGCGGCGGGTTGCGCGGCGCTAACCGGCTCCTCCGGAGCTGGCTAATTCTTCCTGTAGGGCACCAGCACAGCTTCCAGCATGGGGAAGTGTTTGGAGTTGAGGGTGACGAGTGTGCTGCCCGTGTGCCGGGCAGTGGCGGCGATGAGGGCGTCCATCAGGCCGGTGCCGTGGGCCTTGCCATAATCGCGACGCCATAGGCCCGCTTGCACGGCAATCGCGGGGGTGATGTCGGCCACTTTCAGCAGGGAAATGAACTGGTCGAGTGTTTCCCGCTCGCGGCCTTCCCGTACGCCTACATACACCTCCGCCACCGTGACGCATGAAACTCTCAACGACTGTATATTTTTCTGGAGGAAGGCGATGGCTTCCGGTTGTCCTCTCAGATAGTCGATCAATACGTCAGTGTCGAGTAGCAGCGTCTTGGCCATGGGCTATTCAGCCGCCGGAGAGATGCGGTCGGCTTCCTGGCGCAATGCGGAAAAGTCCGGCAAGTCGGCCCGATCCCTCCACATGCCGGCTGCCTGCTCCATGATTTGGGTGCTCGAATTGGTGCTGGCCTGTTCGATCAAGTGATCAACGGCCTCCCGGATTAATTGGCTCTGGGTTTTTCCGGTTCTGCCGGCGATATTTCTCAAGGAGGTTTGCTCCTGTTCCGTGAGATAAATCTGGGTTCTGATCATGCATACCTCCTCGTGATGTATGCTGATGGTGTATATGTTCGTGGGTGTTGTCAAGCGCAGGGGTGGGTTTGCAAAGCGTAACCCGCAGAATGTTCGTTAAATCCCGGCCGCCTGGATGTCCGCGTGGTACGAACTGCGCACCATGGGCCCGCAGGCGGCATTCCTGAAACCCATCTCCGCCGCCGCCTGCTGCAGCGCGGCGAACTGTTCCGGCGTGACGTAACGGGTGACCGGCAAATGGTGCGGCCCCGGCTGCAGGTACTGCCCGACGGTGAGCATGTCCACGTCGTGCGCTCTCAGGTCGCGCATCGTTTGCAGCACTTCCTCGTCGGTTTCGCCAAGTCCCACCATGATGCCGGATTTGGTCGGGATGTCCGGATGGTGTGCCTTGAAGTCCTGCAGCAGCTTGAGCGAATGGGCGTAGTCGGCCCCGGGCCGGGCGGCCTTGTAAAGGCGCGGGACGGTTTCCAGGTTGTGGTTCATCACGTCAGGCGGGCAGGTGCCCAGGATTTCAAGAGCCACTTCCAGGCGCCCGCGGAAGTCCGGGGTGAGGATTTCGATCCTGGTCTGCGGCGAGGCCTCGCGCACGGCGCGTATGCAGTCGGCGAAGTGCCGGGCGCCGCCGTCCCTGAGGTCGTCCCGGTCGACGCTGGTGATGACCACGTATTTGAGCCGCATCGCCGCGATGGTGGCGGCGAGGTGCGCCGGCTCGTCGGCGTCGGGCGGCAGCGGCTTGCCGTGGCCGACGTCGCAGAACGGGCAGCGGCGCGTGCACAGGTCGCCCAGGATCATGAAGGTGGCGGTGCCGTGGCGGAAGCATTCGCCGATATTGGGGCAGGAGGCTTCCTCGCACACGGTGTGCAGCTTGTGGCTGCGCAGGATCTGCTTGAGCTCCAGCACTTCCGGGCTGTTGGGCGATTTGGCGCGTATCCAGTCGGGCTTTTTCAGCGCCGGCTGGGGCACGATCCTGATCGGGATGCGCGAAGTTTTGGCGCGGCCCTTGTGTTGTTCGAGGTCGATGGTCATGGGGGCATTTTACCGCACTTGGCCTTTGGAAGGATGCCGGGTCTTTCAGCTCTCATTGTTCCGGGCACTCAGCAAGGCCAGAAGCTGCGCTATTTCCGGACTGGCGCGTGCAACCTTGCGGTAAGCCAGCCACAACTCGTTGGAAACGGTTGCCGGCGGCGCCCATAAAAGGCGCACGCGGCCCGATTCCAACGCGCCTTGGCACAGGTAGCCGGGCAATACGCTGACGCCGCAGCCCAGTTCGACCGCTCTTTCGATGGCGTGCAGGTTCGGGATGACCAGCGCGGGTTGGAACGGCGGGCGGCGCTTGAAAGTTTGCTGCCAGAAGCGGCGGATGATGGGCATTTCCACGCTGTAGCTGATCCATTGATGAGCGCACAGCAGGCCCTCGATTTCGCCCGGATGTTCCGCCGGCAGCCGTTCTGCGTCTGGCGGCCCTACCAGCAGAAAATGCTCCTCGTCGAATTTTACGAATTCAATGGCGCGCGTCGGGATTTTTTGCGTGGCGATGAACGCGTCGAGGTCGCCGCGTTCGAGTTTTTCCGCCAGGCTCTCCGCGAGGCCGAATTCGACGCGAAAGCGAAACGGCGCACTCGCCAGTCTTTCCAGGCCGATCTCGTGGAAGTATTCCAGCGGGGCTCCAAGACGCACCACCATCGGCTCGGCAGAAGCCGGGCCGCGCAGGCCGCGTGATACCTGGTCGAGCATATCGATCGCCTGCGCCATGCGGGCATAAAGTTCTTTGCCAGCTTCGGTCGGAATCATGCGCCGCGGCGTGCGCACGAACAGCGGCTGGCCCACCGCCGCTTCCAGCGCCGCGAGGTGCTGGCTGATGGCGGGCTGCGTAAGAAAGCGCGACACCGCTGCGCCGGATACGGTGCCTACGCGATAGACGGCCACGAAGCTGCGATACCAGTCAAAATCAACCATCAGTTATTTTATGGGGTTAAGGAAAATTGATAATTATTATTATATCTGTCGGCGACCTATAGTGGCAGGGCCGTGCTGTCCAACGGCTCAACCCATGAAAGGAGAGGCGCCAGAATGAACAAGCCAGGAAAAATACTGATCGTCGTAACGAGCTGCGCCAACATCGATGCCGCTCACCCCACCGGCCTGTGGCTGGAGGAGTTCGCCGTGCCCTACCGGGAGTTCAGGGATGGAGGCTTCGGGATTGCCGTGGCCAGCATTCGCGGCGGCGAAGTGCCGGTCGATCCGGGCAGCCAGCCAAACGCGCAAAACGCGGCGGCGTGGGCGGAGGCCATCGAACTCTTGCAGCGCACACTGCCGGTGGCGTCCGTGGATGCCGCCGATTTCGACGCCGTGTTTCTGCCGGGCGGGCACGGCACAATGTTCGATTTGCCGCAGGACGCGGCTTTGCAGAATCTGCTGGGTGCGTTTGCGCATGCCGGCAAGGTGATTGCTGCAGTGTGCCATGGGCCGGCCGGTCTCGTCGGTGCAAAAGCAGCGGACGGGAAGCCGTTGGTCGCGGGTAAACGGGTTGCCGGCTTCACCAACGAGGAAGAGCGGGTGGCGGGGCTGGACGGGCTCATGCCCTTCCTGCTGGAAACGCGGTTGCGAGAGCTCGGTGCCGACTTCGTCGTGCGTCCCAACTGGTCGGACCACATCGAATGCGATGGCAAGCTCATCACCGGGCAAAACCCGCAGTCGAGCGGCAGCGTGGCGCGCGCGGTCGTCGCCGCGCTCGTGTCGGAGGGTGTGGCAGCGTAGACGGCGCGATTCTGGCGGCTATCGGCTCAGTTCATCCGCGAGCTTGCAAACCAGCCCGTCGGCCAGCGTTTCAGAGTCGTCGCCGATGCCGACATCCCGGGTCTGGGTGACTTTCAGCCCCGGATAGCCGCACGGATTGATGGCCGCGAAGGGCGCCGGGTCCATGTTCCACGTTGAGGGCGAGGCGGTGGTTTTCGGACTTCGAATCAAACCACTATTTCAGTGGGTCTCGAAGTAAAGGTCTGGGTTGGGCATGGGCGAGTGGGATCACGGCGGGGGCTTTTCGCTCGATGCCAGCGTACGCATCGAGGCAGAAGACCGTGACGGACTGGAGCGCCTGGTGCGCTACTGCGCCCGACCGGCCTTTGCGCTGGAACGGCTACGGCAAGTCGATCCCGGGCACTTGGTCTACGAGAGCGTCAGGCCGGGCCCGGGCGGCAGCGTCAGCCTGATGCTGCCGCCGCTCGAACTGATCGAGCGCTGGGCGGCCCTGATTCCGCCGCCATCGTCACCGCTACTACGGCGTGCTGGCGCCGAACGCGCCGCTACTACGGCGGTCACCGCGCTGGCGGGAGCGGGGGCCGAGACGCCGCTTGTGGCAGCGCCAGCCCCGGCGCCCGCCACCCCGGGCGCATCACCCGAGGGGGCAGAAGAACCGGTCCACCGCCGGGCGGCCCGTTACGCTTGGGCGAACCCACATCGCCACCGCGCATGGCGCCGGCCCGTGGACCACCGCTGTGGGAGGTTCCGGTCGTCGGGCGGGGCGAGTTCGACCCGCAGGCCCAGCCGGCGCCGGACTACGAATTCGATCAGCGCATCGTGTGGTAGATGCTCAATCGGGACGAGGTTCAGTCGCTCATCATGGGGCAACTCGTGCCTGTGCCAGGGCCGCGATTCTGACCGTGTTTCACTTTTCACGGACTCCCGGCACGAAATCGGCGATTGCCTGCGGCTGCCAGAGCCAGAGATACTCTCGGAAGTCCCGTTGAATTTCCTATTTACCTTCCTTCAACGGCTGCCATTCTGGCGATGCCAGGCACATGGCAGGTACTGCGGTAATGCCATCCGCCAGCGGCCAAGGTTCCCCTTCGCCGTGGCAAACGACATAGAGTTGCTCCAATCCCAGAACATCATGGGCGGAGCGCATCGAGGGCGTCACCTTGGGAGAGCGCGTCAACTTGATTTCAAACCCCACACGGCGCCCGCCCCGATGAATCAGCAGATCCAGTTCCGCGCCGGTATGCACCCCCCAGAAAAACACTTCCCCACGCTGGGCTCCGGTACGGCGGATAACCTCGTGCAGCATGAAACCCTCCCAGGATGCGCCGCACTTGGGGTGTGCCAGCAGGTCATTCAGCCCACCCACGCCCAGCAGGGTGTGCAGGATGCCGCTATCGGCTACATACACTTTGGGTGACTTCACCTCGCGCTTGCCGAGGTTGGCATGCCAGGGTGGGAGCCGAAAGGCCATGAAGGTGCCCTCCAGGATATCCAGGTAGCGCGACACGGTTTTGTCGCTCACGCCCAGTGCGCGCGCCAATTCGCTTCCGTTCCAGGTTTGCCCGTGATAGTGGGCAAGCATGGTCCAGAAACGACGCAACGTGATCGCAGGAAGGTTGATGCCCAGTTGCGGCAAATCGCGTTCGAGGTAGGTGCGGACGAAGGCGTCGCGCCACTCGCGGCTTCCCTCCAGGTCATCTGCCAGCAACGCACGGGGGAAGCCGCCGCGCAGCCAGCGCGTATCAAGCCAGTCGGCGCCAGACTCGACGGATGCGATTTCGTCCAGAGCCAAACCATCGAGCTCGTGAAACGCCACCCGGCCCGCCAGCGTTTCCGCCGCATGGCGCAGCAATTCCGGCGCGGCACTGCCCAATAGCAGAAATCGGGCAGGCGTATCGGAACGGTCGGCAAGCACGCGCAAAAGCGGGAACAAATCAGGCCGCGCCTGAATCTCGTCCAGCACGACCAATCCGGTGAGGGGGCGCAGCACAAAAGCCGGATCGGACAGGCGAGCCTGATCGTCCGGGTCTTCCAGGTCGAAATGCCGTACCGGGCCTTGCCACTGGGCGGCCAACTGTCTTGCCAGCGTAGTCTTGCCAACCTGCCTCGGGCCAAGCATGGCCACAACCGGGAAGCTGGCCAGCCGGCGGGCGAGTTGATCGAGATGGGTTGGGCGCGGGACCATGGTGCGAAAATATTACCATGAAATATCGGAATTAGATGGCGATATTTCATGGCGTAGGCGGGGTCATTCTGCCGCCGCGATTCCGCGCGCTATCGGTCCAGTTCGTGCAGGAGCTTGCGGAGCAGGCTGTCGGTCAGCGTTTCGGCATCCTCATTGATGCACATATTACTGGTCTGCGTCACTTCCAGCCCCGGATAGCCGCAGGGGTCGATGGCCGTAAAGGGTGTCAAATCCATGTCCACGTTGAAGGCAAGACCGTGGTAGCTGCAGCCGTGCTTGATGCGCAGGCCGAGCGCGGCGATCTTCTTGCCATCCACGTAGACGCCGGGGGCGTCTTTGCGCGCCTGCGCCGTCACCCCGTAGTCCGCCAGCAGTTCGATCACCGCCTGTTCCATGCGGCTGACCAGCTCCCTCACGCCGTAGCCGCGCCGCTTCAGGTCGACGAGCAGGTAGGCGACGATCTGTCCGGGGCCGTGGTAGGTGATCTGGCCGCCGCGGTCGATCTTGACGATGGGGATGTCGGTGTCGCGCGGCAGGTGCTCCGGCTTGCCGTTGAGGCCCATGGTGTAGACCGGCGGGTGTTCGAGCAGCCAGATTTCGTCCGGGGTTTCCGCCGTGCGGCGGGCGGTGAAGTCCTGCATCGCCGCCCAGGTCGGCTGATATTCCACCAGCCCCAGGCGGCGCACGACGATCCCGCTCACAGCGCCATGGACACCAGCGGATGGCCGGACAGCTCGCGGTACAGCGCGTCCAGTTGCGCCTTGGAAGTGGCGCGGATGGTGCAGGTCAGGCTCAGGTATTTGCCGCCGCTGCTGGCGCGCATTTCCACCGTGGCGGCGTCGAAATCCGGGGCATGGCGCAGCACGATGTCCAGCATGGTCTGCGAAAAGTCCTCCTGCATGCGGCCCATGATCTTGATGGGAAAGGCGCAGGGGAATTCGAGCAGGGTTTCTTCGGTCATCGGGCAGGGGCGCGCATCACCGTCGCCTTGTATTCCTGGTACAGCGCGTGCATGCGGCGGAACATCGGCCCAGGCTTGCCGTCGCCCACCGGCTTGCCGTCGAGCAGGGTCACCGCCAGCACTTCGCGGGTGGACGAGGTGAGCCAGATTTCCCAGGCGCCGCGCACTTCGAATTCGGAGATTTCGCGCACCTCGCAGGGGATCCCGCTGGCGGCGGCGAGTTCCAGCACCACGTCGCAGGTGATGCCGGGCAGCATCAGATGGCTCTTGGGCGGCGCCAGCAGGGTGTCGCCGTGGACGATGAAGATGTTGCTGGCGGCGCCTTCGGTGAGGAATCCGTCGCGCAGCAGGATGGTTTCCATGGCGCCCGCGTCCACCGCGAGCTGGCGCAGCAGTACGTTGGGCAAGAGCGAGATCGCCTTGATGTCGCAGCGCAGCCAGCGGTTGTCCACGGCGGTGACGGCGGCCGCACCGGTTTCGCGCAATTCGGGCGCGGGCGTGACCAGCGGATTGCTCATCATGAACACCGTGGGCGGCACGCCCGCCGGGAAGGCGTGGTCGCGCTTGGCCACGCCGCGCGTGACGTGCAGGTAGACGGACTGGTCGTCGCCTTCGTTGCGCGCGATGAGTTCGCCGATCAATTCCCCCCACGCGGCTTCGGTGTGGGGATTGGCTAGGCGGATGCCGTCCAGGCTGTGCTGCAAACGGCGCAGGTGTTCCGCCAGCCGGAACGGGCGCCGCGAATACACCGGGATCAGTTCGTACACCCCGTCGCCGAAGATGAAGCCGCGGTCCAGCACCGGGATGCAGGCCAGGTCCGGGGGCAGGAATTCGCCGTTCAGGAAAACCATATTCATACTATTTAGCGAACATCAGCTTGATGTCGTCCCAGGTGCGCCCGAAGATGTTGCCGATCTCGATGTTTTCCAGGGCGGACAGGGGATGTTCGGCGAGCGGCTTGCCGTCCAGGGCCAGCTTCAGCGTGCCGACCTTCCTGCCCGCGCTGACCGGCGCCAGCAGCGGCTGGGCGCTGGAAATGCTGGCAGCCAGGCGCGGGTAGTGGCCCTTCGGCAGGGCGACGTAGACGTCCCGGTCGAAGCCGGCGTTGAGCGTCTTCTGCGCGCCTTTCCACACGCGCAGCGTGGATACCGTCTGGCCCTTCTGGTAGACGCGCACGGTGTCGTAGAACTGAAAGCCATAGTTGAGCAGCTTCTGGCTTTCCATGGTGCGCGCATTGTCGGACTCGGTTCCCAGCACCACCGAGATGAGCCGGCGCGGGCCGCGGCGGCCCGAGGTGATGAGGCAGAAACCGGCGGATTCGGTGTGTCCGGTCTTCATGCCGTCGACGTAGGGGTCCAGCCACAGCAAGCGGTTGCGGTTGGGCTGGGTGATGTTGTTGTACTTGTATTCCTTGATGGAATAGAGCGGGTAGAAGTCCGGAAAGTCGCGAATGATGGCGGAGGCCAGCAGGGACAGGTCATGGGCCGTGGTGTAGTGCTGCGGGTGCGGCAGGCCGGTGGAGTTGACGAAATGGGTGTTGCTCATGCCCAGCCGCTGCGCCTGCTGGTTCATCATCTGCGCGAAGGTTTCCTCGCTGCCGGCGATGCCCTCGGCCAGCGTGATGCAGGCGTCGTTGCCGGATTGAATGATCATGCCGTGGATCAACTGGTCCACGGTCACCGGCTTGTTGGGCTCGATGAACATGCGCGAGCCTTCGGTGCGCCAGGCTTTCCCGGAAACCGGCAGGGTCTGATCGGCGCTGATGCGCTTCTGCTTGAGCGCGGCGAAGGTGAGGTAGGCGGTCATCAGCTTGGTCAGCGAAGCGGGCTCGACGCGCTCGTTGGCGTTCTGGCTGACCAGCGTCTGGCCGCTGGAGAAGTCGCTCAGCACCCAGGATTTCGCGGCGACGGACGGAGCCGGCGGCAGCGGCAGGGCGGATGATTCGGCGTGGACAGCGGGAGCGAGAAAGGCGAAAAGAACGAATGCAAATAACTTCATTGGGGTGTGCGTCTCAAAATGGTAATTATAGCGCAGCGAACATTTAACAGGCTGTTAGCGCACCACTTGCAGCGGCGCAATGTTCAGTGTCTGTTGCAGCAGAGCCGCGGCCTGCCCGGCTTCGGACTGCGAGCGGTAGGGTCCGAGGTGGACGCGGTAGACGCCGTTGCCGGCGAGGACCTGCAGGGCATCGGCGAGGGCGCCCATCTGCTGGCGGATGCGGCTGCCGAAGCTTTCCGCGTTCTGCTGCGAACTGAACGCGCCCAGTTGCAGGTAAATGCCGCCGGCGTCGGCGACCTGGGGCAGCGCGGCTTTTTCGGGCTCGGGCGGCGCCGCTGGCGGCTCGCTGGGCTGGGCCGGCTTTGCAGCGGGGTTGAGCGCGTCGATGGACTCGACCACGACCTGGCCGCTGCCGCTTTGCACGATGCCCAGCCTGTGGGCCGCAGTGTAGGAGAGGTCGATCACGCGCTCGCTGTGAAACGGGCCGCGGTCGTTGACGCGCACCACCACCGACCGGCCGTTGCGCGGATTGGTTACGCGGGCATAGCTCGGGATCGGCAGGGTCGGGTGCGCCGCGGTCATGCCGTACATGTCGTAGGCTTCGCCGGAGGAGGTCTTTTTGCCGTGGAATTTCCTGCCGTACCAGGATGCAACGCCGCGCGCCTTGTAGGCCGTGAATCCGGTGTCGGGCACGTAGCGCTGGCCCAGCACGGTGTAGGGGTTGTTGGCGTATTTGTGCAGCGGCTCGGCCTTGGGCTCGGCGTCGGCAACGGCGTCCAGGTCGGGCGGCGGACTCTCGCCGGGGCCGTCGTCCTGGTAATAGCCGCCCGGCTTGACTACGACGGGCTTGTCGGCGCGGCTTGCCGTGTCCTGGCGCTGCGGCGCGCTGCCGCAGCCGGCTAGCCAGATCGCCACCAGCAAAGCCAAGCCGGCGCGGCATGCAGTGTTCGCGGAAAATCGAGCGCCCATCACGTTTTCACCAATTTCCTGTGGGTATGTATGCTCATCAAAATACCAAAACCCACCAGCACTGTCACCATCGAAGTCCCACCGTAGCTGACCAGCGGCAGGGGTACACCGACCACCGGCAGGATGCCGCTCACCATGCCCATGTTGACGAAGGCGTAGGTGAAAAAGGCTAGCGTGATGGCGCCCGCCAGCAGGCGCGAGAACAGGTCGCGCGCGTTGGCTGCGATCACCAGCCCGCGGCCGATCAGCACCAGGAACAGGAGCAGCAGCAGCAGGTTGCCGAGGAGGCCGAACTCTTCGCCGAATACTGCGAAGATGAAGTCCGTGGTGCGCTCCGGCAGGAAATCCAGGTGCGTCTGGGTGCCCTTCAGCCAGCCCTTGCCCAGCGCTCCGCCAGAGCCCAGGGCGATGGTCGACTGTATGGTGTGATAGCCCGCCCCCAGCGGATCCTGTGAGGGATCGAGCAGGGTGAGGATGCGCTGCCGCTGGTAGTCGTGGAGCACCGACCACAGCACCGGCAGGCTCGCCGCGAAGGCCAGCGCGAGCCCCGCCAGGATGCGCCAGCTCAAGCCGGCCAGAAACAGCACGTAAAAGCCGGAGGCTGAAATCAGCATCGCCGTGCCCAGGTCCGGCTGCTTGAGGATGAGGCCGACCGGGACGATCAGCAGCAGCGCGGCGACGGCGTAGTGCTTGAGACGCAGCGTCGCCTCGTGGCGGTCGAAGTACCAGGCGAGCATCAGCGGCATGGCGATCTTCATCAGCTCCGAGGGCTGGATGCGCGTCACGCCGACGTGCAGCCAGCGCCGTGCCCCGTGGCTGATGTCGCCGAACAGCGCCACTCCCAGCAGCAGCAGGAGGCCTGCGACGTAAATGGGCACGGCGAGCCGCTTCAGGTGCTGCGGCGGCACGTTGGCGACGATCCACATCAAGCCCAGCGCCACCACCATGTTCATCATCTGGCTCGTCACCTTGTCCAGGCTCTGGTTGGACGCGCTGTAGAGCACCACCAGGCCCACCGCCATCAGGGCTGCGAGCAGGGTGAGCAGGGGGCCGTCGAGGTGGGCGACCAGGCGTCGCGCCAGGCGGCTAATCATGATCCGGCTCCTCGGTGACGCTGTCCTGCACCAGCGTGGGCGCATCCGGCAGCTTGCCCAGCAGGTAGAAGTCGAGCACCTTGCGCGCGATCGGGGCGGCGGTGGTGCCGCCGTGCCCGCCGTTCTCCACCAGCACGGCCAGTGCTATCCTGGGATCGTCCGCCGGCGCGAAGGCGATGAACAGGGCGTGGTCGCGGTGGCGCTCCGCCACGCGGCTCTCCACATATTTCTCGGTCTGCTTGATGGCGATCACCTGCGCCGTGCCGGTCTTGCCGGCGATCGGGTAGAGCGCGTTCATGCCGGCCTGCGCCGCGGTGCCGCCGGGCCGGGTGACGTCGACCATGGCGCTCTTCACCAGTTCGAGATTTTCCGGCTTGAGCGTCAGCCGGAACAGCGATTCCGGAAGGAAGTTTTTCAGCGCGCCGGTCCTGACGTCCTCTATTGTTCTTACCAGTTGCGGGCGGTTGGTGACGCCGTTGTTGGCCAGCGCCGAGGTGGCAACGGCCAGCTGCAACGGCGTGGCCAGGTTGTAACCCTGGCCGATGCCCACGCTGATCGTGTCGCCGGCATACCATTTCTGCTTGTAGCGCTTCATCTTCCACTCCCGCGACGGCAGCAGGCCCGGCACTTCGCCGTCCAGGTCGATGCCGGTCTTGCGCCCGAAGCCGAACTGGCTGATGAAGTTGTAGATGTTGTCCGGCCCCAGGTCGTTGGCCAGCCCGTAGTAGTAGGTGTCGCAGGAAATCACGATGGACCGGCGCAGGTCCACCGAGCCGTGTCCGCCCACCTTCCAGTCGCGGTAGCGGTGGCTGCTGCCGGGCAGCATGAAATAGCCGGGATCGTGGATGGTGTAGGAAGGCGTGCGCTTGCCCAGCTCCAGCCCGGCCATGGCCATGAACGGCTTGAAGGTCGAGCCGGGAGGATAGGCACCGCGCAGGCCGCGGTTGATCAGCGGCTTGTCCGGGGAATTGTTGAGTGCCGCCCAGTTGGCGGGATCTATGCCGTCCACGAACAGGTTGGCATCGAAGCCGGGCTTGCTGATGAAGGCCAGCACACCGCCGGTCTTCGGCTCGATCGCCACGAGCGCGCCGCGATAGTTGCCGAATGCCTCTTCCGCCACCTGCTGCAAGCGGCTGTCCAGGTAGAGTCTGAGGTTGTTGCCGGAAACCGGCGCGGTGCGCGCGAGGGTGCGCACCGCGCGCCCCCCGGCATCGGTCTCGACCTGTTCCAGGCCGGTGATGCCGTGCAGTTCCTTTTCGTAACTCTGCTCCAGACCGATCTTGCCGATGTGATCCGAGCCGCGGTAATTGGCGGCATCTTCGCTTTCCTCGATTCGCTCCAGGTCGGCGTCGTTGATGCGCCCGATGTATCCGATCACGTGGGAAAGCGCCTCTCCCTGCGGATAGTGGCGGAACAGCCGGGCCTTGATGTCGACACCGGGGAAACGGTAGCGGTTGACCGAAAAGCGCGCCACCTCGTACTCGTTCAAACGGGTGCGGATCGGCAGGCTTTCGAAATTGTGGCTTTCCTCCAGCAGCTTCCTGAAGCGCTTGCGGTCCTTGGCGGTGATCTCCACCAGAGTCGCCAGTCCCTCGATGGTGGCGTCCAGGTCATCCAGTTTGCTCGGGGTGATTTCCAGCGTGTAGGCGGAATAGTTGTGCGCCAGCACCACGCCGTTGCGGTCCAGGATCAGGCCGCGGTTGGGGACGATGGGCACGATGGAGATGCGGTTGTTTTCCGCCAGGGTACGGTAGTGGTCGTGCTGCAACACCTGCACGTAGAAAAAGCGGCTCGCCAGCAACGCGAACATGAGGACCGCAAAGGCGGCGCCGACGACCAGCCGAACCCGGAAGTAATGCAGTTCACGCTGCTCGTTCTTGAGTTCTGCGCGATGTTTCATGGAATCAACGGCTCGATGGGGCTGAAACCTTGCCTTCCGATTTTGGCTGGCGCTGCTGCGGCAGTTGCAGCAGCGCCAGCACCGGCCAGATCACGGCGCCGCTGAAGGCGGGCAGGAACAGGCCCCAGCCGCTGAACGCAGCGCCGGCCATCAGTTTGATGAGCAGCGTGACGATCTGCAACAGCAGCAGCAGCGGGAAAATATGCAGCGCCTGCTGCCACAGTGGAAACATCAGAATGCGGCGGTGCAGCATGAGGGCGGCGAAGATTGCGATGGTGTAAGCCAGCGCATGCTGCCCGAGCAGGGCGCCGTCCGCCACGTCGATGAGCAGTCCCATGAACCATGCGGCCCCCATGCCCACCTTGCGCGGCTGGTGTATGCACCAGTAGATCAGGCAGAGGGCGACAAAATCCGGGCGCAGCATCAAGCCGAACCCCGCCCAGGGCAGCAGGTTGAGCAGCAGGGCGCACACCAGGGTGAACAGGATGAACCTGCCGGTGGCCGGCCGCAGGATTTCCTGCACCCTGCGGGAGCGGGTGACGAGCGGCGAGGTTGGCCAGTGGAATGGCATATCAGTTCCTCTCCTCAGCCGGTTTCGCCGCCACAGCCCGGGGCGCTGGCGCTGATGAGGCCGCCGCAGCGGGAGACGCTCCCAGGCGCGGCCCGGTCAGAACCAGCAACTGCCGGTTACGGTCCGTGCCGGCGCTCGGGGTGCAGATGATCTTGGCAAAGGCGTAGGCGGCATTGCGCTCGATCTTCGACACCACGGCGACCGGCAGGCCGGGTGGGTAGGTGCCGTCGATGCCGGAGGTCACCAGCACGTCGCCGTTCTGGATGTCCGCGTTGACCGGCATGTAGCGCAGCTCCAGCGCGCCGTCCTGGCCGAAGCCGAAAACGATGGCGCGCAGGCCGCTGCGCAGCAGTTGCACCGGCACCGCCTGGTCCTTGTCGGTGAGCAGGGTAACCTCGCTGCTGAAGGGAAAGCTCCGCGTCACCTGGCCGACCACGCCGGTGTCGTCGATGACTGCCTGTCCGGCCTTGACCTGATGGCGTTCACCCTTGTCCATGCTGACCTTGCGTGTGAACGGGTCGTGCCCCGCGTACATGATTTCGGCCAGCACCGCAGAGTCGGAGAAACGCTGCTGCGCGCCGAGCAGGTTGCGCAAGTGCGTATTTTCCGCCTGCAGGGCCCGGTAGCGCAGCAGTTGCGCTGAATCCGCCAGGCGCCCCTGCTTCAATACGGCGTTCTCACGCTGCAGCCGTGCCTGGGTGACGAAAAACTCGCCGGTCCGCGCAGCAATGTCCAACGGACTGCGGGCTATCCGCTGCAACGGATTGAGCACTACCGACAACGCCGCGCGCACCGAATGCAGCGCATTGAGACGTGCATCCGCGATCATCATGGCAACGCAGAGAAAGACAAGGAAGGACAGGCGTGCGAGCGCACTGGGGCCGCGCTTGAAAAAGGGTGGTGGCTGGTGGTCCATTGAGCTGAAGTGCTGAGTCCTGAGTGCAGAGTTCCGAGTCCAGGAGCTTGGCTGTTCGCCTGATACTCAGCACTTCAGCACTGGCATTAGTCGTTGGTGAATACGGTGCCGAGCTTGTCCATTTCCTCCAGGGCACGCCCGGAGCCGCGCACCACACAGGTGAGGGGCTCTTCCGCAACGATGACCGGCAGACCGGTTTCTTCCATCAGCAGCCTGTCGATGTCGCGCAGCAGCGCGCCGCCGCCGGTCAGCACCATGCCTTTTTCCGCGATGTCCGCGCCGAGTTCCGGAGGGGTCTGTTCCAGGGCAGACTTGACCGCGCTGACGATGGTGTTCAAGGGGTCGGTCAGCGCTTCCAGGATTTCGTTGCTGGAAATGGTGAAGCTGCGCGGGATGCCTTCCGCCAGGTTGCGGCCCTTGACTTCCATTTCCAGCACTTCGGAGCCGGGGAAGGCCGAACCGATGCGCTTCTTGATCGTTTCCGCGGTGGATTCCCCGATCAGCATGCCGTAGTTGCGGCGGATGTAGTTGATGATGGCCTCGTCGAACTTGTCGCCGCCGACGCGCTGCGAAGCCGCATAAACGATGCCGCCGAGCGAGATCACGCCGACTTCGGTGGTGCCGCCGCCGATGTCCACCACCAGCGAGCCGGTTGCCTCGGCCACCGGCAGATTGGCGCCGATGGCCGCAGCCATCGGCTCCTCGATCAGATAGACCTGCCTCGCGCCGGCGCCGATCGCCGATTCGCGGATGGCGCGCCGCTCAACCTGGGTCGAGCCGCACGGTACGCAAATGATGATGCGCGGGCTTGGGTGAAACAGGCGCGAATCGTGGATTTTCTTGATGAAAAACTTGAGCATCTGCTCGGTGATGGTGAAATCCGCAATCACGCCGTCCTTCATGGGGCGGATGGCGGTGATGTTGCCGGGGGTGCGGCCGAGCATCCGCTTGGCTTCGAGGCCGACCGCCTGGATTGTTTTCTTGCCGCTGGGGCCGCCTTCCTGGCGGATGGCGACGACCGAAGGCTCGTCCAGAACGATGCCCTTGCCACGCACGTAAATCAGGGTGTTGGCGGTGCCCAGATCGATGGCCAGGTCGTTGGAAAAATAGCCGCTTAAGAATCCGAACATAACACTACTTCCGCAAGGTGGGGGTGCTTCAAGTAAATGGATTATGATAACCTATTACCGTTCTGCATTTAAAGTTCTTGAGGTGAAATTTATGTCACTGACCCTGCCCGATGTAAAGCGCATCGCGCATCTTGCCCGCATTGCCGTAAGCGATGAAGAGGCCGCCGGCTACCTCGGCCAACTCAACGGCATTTTCGGCCTGATCGAGGAAATGCAGGCGGTCGACACCAGGGGTGTCGAGCCCATGGCCCACGCCCAGGACCTGATGCTGCGCCTGCGCGAGGATGTCGTCACCGAAACCGACCAGCACGAGCTGTTCCAGTCCATCGCGCCGCAGGTGGAAGCGGGGCTGTATCTGGTTCCGGTTGTTATTGAGTAGAAATGAATACCCAATATTTAGGCAGGATTTACAGGATTTTTCAGGATCAACAAAATCTCATCTGCTGATTGCCTTGAATTGTCCTGTAAATCCTGAAAAATCCTGTCAATCCTGTCCATTTGGTGAAGTCTTAAAAAATGCTGAATTCGAGTCTGAAAGAACTGGCGGCCATGCTCGCCGGCAAGCGGATTTCCAGCGTCGAAATGACGCAGGAGTTCCTGCGGCGCATCAAGGCCATGAATCCCATCTATAACGCATTCGTGACCGTCAACGAGGACATCAGCCTCGCCCGGGCCAGGCTTGCCGACGCGATGCTGGCTGCGGGCACGGGCGGCGCGCTGACCGGGGTGCCCATCGCCCACAAGGACATCTTTTGCGCCAAGGGATGGCTCACCACCTGCGGTTCCAAAATGCTGTCCAATTTCGTTGCGCCTTACGATGCTCATGTGATCGATCGTTTCAACCATGCGGGAACGGTGAGTCTGGGCAAAACCAACATGGACGAGTTCGCCATGGGGTCTTCCAACGAAACCTCCCATTTTGGCAAGGTGAAGAACCCGTGGGATGTGACTGCCGTTCCGGGCGGGAGTTCCGGCGGCTCGGCTGCGGCGGTGGCGGCACGCCTGGCGCCGGCCGCCACCGGCACCGATACCGGCGGCTCGATCCGGCAGCCGGCGGCGCTGTGCGGTATTTCCGGCATCAAGCCGACCTACGGCCTGGTGTCGCGCTACGGCATGATCGCCTTCGCTTCCAGCCTCGATCAGGGCGGGCCCATGGCGAAGAGCGCGGAAGACCTGGCGCTGCTGATGAACGTCATGGTGGGTTTCGACGAGCGCGACTCCACCAGTTTGCAGCGCGAGCCGGAAGACTATGGCCGCGACCTCGACCGGCCGCTCAAGGGTTTGCGCATCGGCCTCCCCAGGGAGTATTTCGCGGAAGGCTTGTCGGAGGACGTGGCGCGCGCGGTGCAGGCAGCGGTGGACGAGTACCGCAAGCTCGGCGCCGAAACCGTCGAGGTGTCGCTGCCCAATACCCGGCTTTCCATCCCCGTTTACTACGTGCTGGCACCGGCCGAGGCGTCCTCGAATCTGTCGCGTTACGACGGCGTGCGCTACGGCTACCGCGCGCCGGAATACAAGGATTTGACGGACATGTACCAGAAGTCCCGCGCGCAGGGTTTCGGTACGGAAGTGAAACGGCGCATCATGATCGGCGCCTACGTGCTGTCCCATGGCTACTACGACGCCTACTACCTGCAGGCACAGAAGCTGCGCCGCCTGATCGCGCAGGATTTCGCCGAAGCCTTCAGGAAATGCGACGTGATCATGGGCCCCACTGCACCCACCACGGCGTTCAATCTGGGCGAGAAAGGCGACGATCCGGTGCAGATGTATCTCTCCGACATCTATACCATCGCCGTCAACCTGGCTGGTCTGCCGGGCATGTCGATCCCCGCGGGATTCGGCGCCAACGGCCGTCCGGTGGGCTTGCAGATCATAGGCAATTACTTCAGCGAAGCGAAAATGCTCAACGTGGCGCACCAGTACCAAAGGGCGACCGATTGGCATGGGCGCATGCCGCAGGGAATTTGATTTATTAGCCACAGAGATCACAGAGGACACAGAGGACACAGAGGACACAGAGGGTGACTGTCAGCACCCACTCTCTGTGTCCTCTGTGATCTCTGTGGCAAAACAGGGGTTTTGAATATGCAATGGGAAATCGTCGTCGGGCTTGAGGTTCACGCCCAGCTCTCCACCCGCTCCAAGATATTCTCCGGGGCGTCCACCGCTTACGGCGCGGCGCCCAATACCCAGGCATGCGCGGTGGACATCGCGCTGCCCGGCGTGCTGCCGGTGATGAATCGCGGCGCGGTGGAACGGGCGATCAAGTTCGGCCTGGCGGTGGGGGCCACGGTCAATCGCCGCTCGGTCTTCGCGCGCAAGAATTACTTCTACCCGGACCTGCCCAAGGGCTACCAGATCAGCCAGTTCGAGATCCCTGTGGTTTCGGGGGGCACGGTCACGATCCAGGTGGGCGACAGGGAAAAAGTCGTCCAGCTGACCCGCGCCCATCTGGAAGAGGACGCCGGAAAATCCCTGCACGAAGACTTCCACGGCATGACCGGCATCGACCTCAACCGTGCCAGCACGCCGCTGCTGGAGATCGTGTCCGAGCCCGACATGCGCGGCTCTGCGGAGGCGGTGGCTTACGCCAAGACGCTGCATTCGCTGGTGCGCTACCTGGAAATCTGCGACGGTAACATGCAGGAAGGCTCGTTCCGCTGCGACGCCAACGTTTCGGTGCGCCCGCTGGGTTCGGACAAGCTTGGCACGCGTTGCGAGATCAAGAACCTCAACTCTTTCCGCTTCCTGGAGCGCGCCATCGAGTTCGAGGCGGCGCGCCAAATCGAAATTATCGAGGAAGGCGGCACGATCCGTCAGGAAACGCGCCTGTACGATTCCGACAAGGACGAAACGCGCTCCATGCGTTCCAAGGAAGAGGCGCACGACTACCGCTACTTCCCGGACCCGGATCTGCTGCCGCTGGAAATTTCCGAGGCATGGATAGCCGAGGTGCAGGCCACTCTGCCGGAGTTGCCTCCGGTCAAGCGTGCCCGCTTCGAGAAGGATTACGGGCTTTCCGGCTACGACGCCGCAGTGCTTACTGCATCCAAGGAAATCGCGGATTATTTCGAGGCCGTGGTGCGGGCGCTGGGCGGCGAGCCCAAGTTATGCGCCAACTGGGTAATGGGCGACCTGTCCGCCGCGCTCAACAAGGAAGAATTGGATGTGGGTGCCAGCCGCATCGGTGCATCGGACTTGGCTGGCCTGCTGAAACGCATACAGGATGGCACTATTTCCAGCAAGATCGCCAAGGACGTGTTCGCCGCCATGTGGGCGGGTGAAGGCAGAGCGGACGCGGTGATCGAGGCGAAAGGGTTGAAGCAGATTTCCGACAGTTCGGAGATTGAAAAGATCGTGGATGAAATCCTCGCCGCCAATCCCGGGCAGGTGGCCGACTACCGTTCCGGCAAGGACAAGCTGTTCGCCTTCTTCGTCGGCCAGGCGATGAAGGCCACCAAGGGCAAGGCCAATCCCACGCAGTTGAGTGACATCCTGAAGAGCAGGCTGGCAGGTTGACGCTCCTCGCGCAGCTACTGCCTGGCGGGTTGCGAGCCCTGCTTTAATTCCCTGAAGCGCGCTTTGGCTACCTCGAAGTTGGCGCGGACGGCTGCTATGTCTTGCCGCTTCTGCTCGCTGCGGGCTTCCTGCCGTGCGATCTCCTGCTCGGCTTCGCGGATGTCGTCAGCGAGGTCGGGCGGAACCGGTTTCCTGGCCTGCGCCATGGCGGCGGCCTGTTTCTTGTGCTTGTCGAGTTTTTTCTGCGCGGACTTGATCTGCAGGCGCAACGTCTGGATCACCACGTCTTCCTGCTGCAGGTTGCGGTCGCGGGTCAGGTCGATTTCCTGCTCGCTGGTGTAGGTGTCCAGCAGCGCCTGGTCCTTGCGCGACTGTTCCAGCTTCTGCTGCGCCTCTGCTTTTTTCTGCACCGCAGCATCCTCGGATTCCTTGCGCTGCTCCGGCGTCAGCGCGGGGGCGGTCTTCCTGATGACCAGCCCCCTCGGGTTCAGCTCGCTCTTGCCCTGGCCGGCATACTGCGCCGGTATGGAGTCGCCGTAGTGGGTCGACCCCTTTTCGTCCACCCATTTGTACATTTTGGCCCATGCCGGTTGGGCGGCGAGCATGGCGAGCAGAAACAAACCGGGAAAACGCATTGCAGTGGCCTTTGTATGGTCAAACGCCGAATTGACGGCGATACTCCGCCACCTCCTGCAAGTTCTGTGCCATTTCCGGGCGATGCTGCAAAAAGGCCAGCAGGTCGTCCAGCGTGGCAATGCTGATGACGGGCAGGCCGTAGATCCGGCTCACTTCCTGCACCGCCGAAAGCTCGCCCGCGCCGCGCTCCATGCGGTCGAGCGCAATCACCACACCGCACGGGACGGCGCCGCTGGCGCGGATCAGTTCCACCGACTCGCGCACCGAAGTGCCGGCGGAGATGACGTCGTCGATGATCAGCACCCTTCCCTTGAGCGGCGCGCCGACGATGTTGCCGCCTTCGCCGTGGTCCTTGGCTTCCTTGCGATTGAAACTGTACGGCACATTGTGACCATTTTCGGCAAGTGCCATGGCGGTCGCGCACGCCAGCGGGATGCCCTTGTAGGCGGGGCCGAACAGCACGTCGAACTGCAACTCAGCGGAAATAATGGCTTTCGCGTAAAATTGCGCGAGCTGCCGTAGCGAGTCGCCGTCGCTGAAAAGCCCGGCGTTGAAAAAGTATGGGGAGAGGCGCCCGGCCTTGGTCTTGAATTGGCCGAAGCACAGCACGTTGCGGCTGACCGCGAATTCGATGAAATCCTGATGCAAATCGGACATTGGTCGCACTTTTTGTACAGTTGGGGAGAGGTCGTTGCGTATTATAGCCGTGAACCTGAATGGTGTCCGCTCCGCGTCCAGCAAGGGTTTCTTCGCCTGGCTGGCGCGGCAGGATGCCGAGATTGTGTGCGTGCAGGAACTCAAGGCGCAGGCGGCGGACATGAGCCCCGAGATGCTGAACCCGGACGGTTACCACGGCTATTTCCACTACGCCGAGAAGAAGGGTTACAGCGGCGTTGGCATCTACAGCAGAGCGCAGCCCGAACGGGTGGCCGAGGGCTTGGGCATCGCCGACATCGACGCGGAAGGGCGCTACATCAGGGCCGACTACGGCAACCTCAGCGTGATTTCGCTGTATCTTCCGTCCGGTTCCAGCGGTGATGCGCGGCAGGCGGTCAAGTTCAGATTCATGGAGCGCTTCCTGCCCTATCTGCGCGAGCTGAAGGCGAGCGGGCGCGAGGTCGTCCTGTGCGGCGACTGGAACATCGCCCACAAGGAAATCGACCTCAAGAACTGGCGCGGCAACAAAAAGAACTCCGGCTTTCTTCCGGAAGAGCGCGCCTGGCTCACCCACGTGTTCGACGAAATCGGCTTTGTCGACGTGTTCCGCAGCCTGCATCCGGACGCGCAGGACCAGTACACATGGTGGTCCAACCGCGGCCAGGCTTGGGCGAAGAACGTGGGGTGGCGCATCGACTACCAGATCGCCACGCCGGGCATCGCGGCGCGGGCGATCGAGACTTCGATTTACAAAGACGAACGCTTCTCCGATCACGCTCCCTTGACCATACGCTACGACCATGCGCTCTGAGCCCGCCGGCCGGCGCTCTGCTGCAACAATCGCGCGCACCGTGTTCAGCGGGCGCATGTTGCTCGCCCTGGTCATGGGCTTTGCCTGCGGCCTGCCGCTGCTGCTTACCGGGTCGGTGCTGCAAGCATGGATGAAAGAGGAAGGCGTGGACCTTTCCGTGATCGGCCTGTTTGCCCTGGTCGGCCTGCCCTACACGCTCAAGTTCCTGTGGGCGCCCATCCTCGACCGCTACACCCCGCCGCTGCTGGGGCGTCGCCGCGGCTGGCTGCTGCTGGCGCAGGTTGGCCTGATGGCGGCGCTGCTGGCATTCAGCTTCAGCCAGCCGGCGCAGCATCCGTGGCTGGTGGCCATGGCGGCCATGCTGGTCACGTTCTTCTCCGCCTCGCAGGATATCGTGGTCGACGCTTTCCGCCGCGAGGATCTGGCCGACGAGGAACTGGGGCTGGGATCGTCCATGTACGTCAACGGCTACCGCATGGGCATGCTGCTGGCCGGCGGCGGCGGGCTGATTCTGGCGGACTACCTGAGCTTCCCCACGATGTACCGGCTGATGGCGGCGAGCTTGCTGGTTGGTATTGCCGCGACCCTGTTCGCGCGCGAACCGGCGGTTGCCGAAGGCACGCCGCGCACCCTGCGGGACGCGGTGATCGACCCGTTTGTGGAATACTTCCGCCGCGATGGCGCCTTGGCGATACTCGCCTTCATCCTGCTCTACAAGCTGGGCGACACCATGGCGAGCGCCATCACCACGCCGTTCTATCTCGATCTCGGTTTTTCCAAAAGCGAGATCGGGGCGGTGGTCAAGCTGTTTGGTTTCTGGGCGACGATTGGCGGTGGGCTGCTGGGCGGCATCCTGATCCTGCGTACCGGGATCGGCCGCGCCCTGTGGCTGTTCGGCTTGCTGCAGATGATCTCCACGCTCGGCTTCGTGGTGTTGGCCCAGGTCGGGCACAACATTGTTGCGCTGGCGTCGGTGGTCGCCCTGGAAAACCTCACTGGGGGCATGGGCACCGCCGCCTTCGTCGCCTTCATGGGATCGCTCACCAACAAGCGCTTCACCGCCACCCAGTACGCTCTGCTGTCCAGCCTGATGGGCGTGCCGCGCGTGCTGGCTTCCGCGCCTACCGGGCTGATGGCTCAGTCCATGGGATGGCCGGCGTTTTTCGTCTTCTGCACGCTGATTGCGATTCCGGGGTTGTTGATATTGCGGCGCTTCGCGTCGTGGCAAACCGCGGAACAGCGGGATTCGGCCGGATCCTAGGGGGCGGGGCGCGGCTGCGCGGGTTTCGGTTGCGCCACTGCCGGCGCTTTACCGCTTTGCTGCCACTTCTGCTTCAATTCCTGCCTTTTTTCCGGAGGCAGCTGCTTCAGTTTTCGATACTTTTTCCGCGCCAGATCTCGTTGCTCTGGCGTCAGCTTGGCCCAGTCCCTGATGCGCAACTGCACGCGCTGTTGCTGCTGCGGGGTCATCCGCGGATAGTGCTTGGCCACGCCCAACAGCTTCTTGCGCTGGCTTGCCGGCAGTCGGTCCCATTCGGCCTGCAAAGGAGCGAGCACTAGCTTGTCCGCACCTGCCAGCTCGTTCCAATGCGGCGGTTTGGCATCCGCAGAGGCCGCAAAGCCAGGCAATGACAGAACAGAAAGCCAGAGTGCCGCTACCGCGACGAGGACTCTAGCCATGAATCGAAATCCTTGTCCAGGTATGCGTGGATGGGCAGGTCGCCGGCCAGCAGGGCGGCATCGATGTCCGCCGTGTCGCCGTTCTGCCGGCTGTTCTGCCAAAAGAGCGCTGTCAGCAGTGCCAAAATTAGTGCGCCTGCTGACAGCCACCAACGGAAATGCGACCGCTGCGCGTGGCTCATGGTGCCGGAAAACCCGCCTGCCCATAGCAGGCCGAATACCGGCCGAGGCTCGCGATATCTGTCCGTTGCCTCTTTGCGCGCGGCGCGCAGGCGAGTCGCGATGTCCTGATCGATGTGGCCGAGCCCTGCGGTAAGCTGCCGGGCAATGCGCTTTGCCAGGTCATGTTCGTTCATAGCTTGATTCCTTTTTCCTTCAGCATCCCCGCAAGCGCATGCGTCGCCCGGGAACAATGAGTCTTGACGCTGCCTTCGGAGCAGCCCATCACGGCGGCAGTTTGTGCGACGTCCATATCTTCCCAGTAACGCAGCAGGAAGGCTTCCCGTTGACGCGGCGCCAGCGTGGCGACAGCTCTTTCAATGATGGCAACGAGTTGCGCGCGCTCAAGGTTTTCCACCGGGCCGTCCACAGGGTTAGTGTCCTGTTCGACCTGTAAAGTTTCCAGGAAATCGTGTTCCTCCTCTTCCGGATTGGACATGGAGGAAAACAGCGTGGTCCACAGGGAACGCACCTTCTGGCGGCGAAAATGGTCGCGGATGGTGTTTTGCAGGATGCGCTGGAACAGCATGGGGAACTCGTCGGCGGGACGCGCCGCGTACTTCTCCGCCAGTTTCAGCATGGCGTCCTGAACGATGTCGAGCGCTGCATGCTCGTCGCGCAGGGCGTAGACCGCCTGCTTGAAGGCGCGCCGCTCGACTTCTGCGAGGAAGTCGGAAAGTTCCAGATATGTGGCCAGCTGGGTGATCCCCGAGGATGTGCATGCCGAAGGCAGTTTGCGATGCGAATCATAGCAAGAAATTCCTTGCGGGTGTCTTGGCCGTTTATCGGAACCGCAATACGCAAATGGCATGGTGCGCAGATGCGCGAGCAGCCTTGCTTCCGCGTCGCCTGGCGCATTTAGAGCTTGACCAAACGCGCCGCAACCATTAGTGTTCAATGTTTTGTTAATGTTGAATATTCGCGGTGCAAGGCATGGTTATGGAATTGACAGGCGCTGAAATTGTCGTGCGCTGCCTGGCGGAAGAGGGCGTGAAATTCGTCTTCGGCTACCCCGGCGGCGCGGTGCTGAACATCTACGACGAGATTTTCAAACAGGACAAGTTCAAGCACGTCCTGGTGCGCCACGAGCAGGCGGCTGTGCATGCGGCGGACGGCTACGCCCGCGCCACGGGGAGCGTTGGCGTGGCGCTGGTGACTTCCGGCCCGGGTGCGACCAATGCAGTGACCGGAATCGCCACGGCGTACATGGATTCGATCCCCATGGTGATCATCAGCGGCCAAGTGCCGACCCCCGCCATCGGGCAGGACGCGTTCCAGGAAGTGGACGCGGTCGGCATCACGCGGCCCTGCGTCAAGCACAACTTTCTGGTCAAGGACATCAAGGACCTCGCGACCACCATCAAGAAGGCCTTCTACCTGGCGGCGACCGGCCGCCCCGGCCCGGTGCTGGTGGACGTGCCCAAGGACGTGACGCAGCACAAGTTTGCATTCGAGTATCCGCAAAGCGTGACTCTGCGTTCCTACAACCCGGTCACCAAGGGCCATCCGGGGCAGATCAGGAAGGCCGTGCAGATGATCCTGGAGGCCAAGCGCCCCATGGTTTATGCAGGAGGCGGCGTGGTTCTCGCCAACGCTGCGCCGCAGTTGACGCAACTGGTGCGCCAGCTGGGCTTTCCTTGCACCAATACGCTGATGGGCCTGGGCGGCTTTCCGGCCACCGATCCGCTGTCGGTCGGCATGCCGGGCATGCATGGCACTTACGAAGCCAACATGGCGATGCAGCATTGCGATGTGCTGATTGCCGTCGGTTCGCGCTTCGACGACCGCGTGATCGGAAACCCGGCGCATTTCTTCAGCGAAGGACGGCGCATTATCCATATCGACATCGACCCTTCCTCCATTTCGAAGCGGGTCAAGGTCGACGTGCCCATCGTCGGCGATGTCGCCAGCGTGCTGGACGAGATGCTCAAACTGCTCAAGGCCAGCAGGGAAAAACCCGAGCAGGCGGCGCTCAATGCCTGGTGGACGCAGATCGAGTTGTGGCGCGCGCGCGATTGCCTCAAATACGACCGCGCCAGCCCCATCATCAAGCCGCAGTTCGTGCTGGAGAAAATGTACGAAGTGACGGGCGGCAACGCTTATGTGACGTCCGATGTGGGACAGCACCAGATGTGGGCGGCGCAGTTCTACAAGTTCGATCAGCCGCGCCGCTGGATCAATTCCGGCGGTCTGGGGACCATGGGCTTCGGCCTGCCGGCCGCGATGGGCGTACAGTTTGCACACCCGGATGCCACCGTGGCCTGCGTCACCGGCGAAGGCAGCATCCAGATGAACATCCAGGAGTTGTCCACCTGCAAGCAGTTCAGCCTGCCGATCAAGGTCATCCTGCTGAACAACCGCTACCTCGGCATGGTGCGGCAGTGGCAGGAGTTTTTCTACGGCGAACGCTATGCCGAGTCCTACATGGAAGCCCTGCCCGACTTCGTCAAGCTGGCCGAGGCTTACGGCCATGTGGGCATGAAAATCGAGAAGCCGGAAGACGTGGAAGGCGCGCTGAAAGAGGCCTTCGCCATGAAGGAGCGCTTCGTGTTCATGGACTTCATCACCGACCAGACCGAAAACGTCTACCCCATGATCCCCGGCGGCAAGGGCCTGAGCGAGATGATCCTGGTTTAAGAACTGAAAGTGAAACTATGCGACACATCATTTCCCTGTTAATGGAAAACGAAGCCGGCGCCCTGTCACGGGTTGCCGGCCTGTTCTCGGCGCGCGGCTACAACATCGAGTCGCTCACAGTGGCGCCGACCGAAGACGCCACCCTGTCGCGCATGACCATCGTCACCAGCGGTTCGGACGACGTGGTCGAGCAGATCATCAAGCAGCTCAACAAGCTGATCGACGTGGTGAAGGTGCTGGATCTCAACGACGGCAGCCATATCGAGCGCGAATTGATGTTGATCAAGGTACGCGCCACAGGCAAGGACCGCGAGGAAATGAAGCGCATGGCGGACATCTTCCGCGGCCACATCATCGATGTGACGGAAAAGACCTACACGATCGAACTCACCGGGCCGGGGGCCAAACTGGACGCCTTCATCGAGGCGCTGGACCGGGACTCGATCCTGGAGACCGTGCGCACCGGCGCTTCCGGCATCGGGCGCGGCGAGCGGGTTTTGAAGGTTTGATTTAAGCCGCAGAGGGTACGGAGCGGTGTTTCTGCACTGCACGCTGTGGCCGCTGCGATCTCTTTGGTAAATATTCTCTTAAGAAAGGAAAATCATGAAAGTCTATTACGACAAGGACGCCGACCTCTCCATCATCAAGAAGAAGAAGGTCGCCATCATCGGCTACGGCTCCCAGGGCCACGCCCACGCCAACAACCTGCAGGATTCCGGCGTCAAAGTGACGGTCGGCCTGCGCGAGGGCGGCGCTTCGTGGGACAAGGCCAGGAAGGCCGGGCTCGCGGTGAAGGGAGTGGCGGAAGCGGTCAAGGGCGCCGACGTGGTGATGATGCTGGTGCCGGACGAGACGCAAGCCGAGGTCTACCTCAACGAAGTCGAGCCCAACCTGAAGAAAGGCGCGGCGCTGGCTTTCGCCCACGGCTTCAACATCCACTACGGCCAGATCAAGCCGCGCGCCGACGTGGACGTCATCATGGTCGCCCCCAAAGGGCCGGGCCATCTGGTGCGCTCCACCTACACCCAGGGCGGCGGCGTGCCTTCGCTGATCGCCGTGTACCAGGACGTCTCCAGGAAAGCCAAGAGCATCGCGCTGTCCTATGCGGCAGCCAACGGCGGCACCAAGGGCGGCGTTATCGAAACCAACTTCCGCGAAGAGACTGAAACCGACTTGTTCGGCGAGCAGGCAGTCCTCTGCGGCGGTTGCGTCGAATTGGTGAAAGCCGGTTTCGAGACCCTGGTGGAAGCCGGTTACGCTCCGGAAATGGCCTACTTCGAGTGCCTGCACGAACTCAAGCTGATCGTCGACCTGATGTACGAGGGCGGCATCGCCAACATGAACTACTCCATCTCCAACAACGCCGAATACGGCGAGTACGTCACCGGCACCAAGGTGATCGGCGATGAAGCCCGTGCGGCGATGAAGGAAGCGCTGAAGAACATCCAGACCGGCGAATACGCCAAGAGCTTCATCCTGGAAAACCGCGCCGGCGCGCCGGTGCTCAACGCCCGTCGCCGCCTCAACGCCGAGCATCCGATCGAGATCGTGGGCGAGAAGCTGCGCGGCATGATGCCGTGGATCAAGAAGAACAAGCTGGTCGATACCTCCAAAAACTAAAGCAAGGCGATAACCGCGAAGGACGCGAAGGTGCGCAAAGGATGGGACGAAGTTCCTTTGCGATCCTTGGCGTCCTTTGCGTTTCCATGAATACTCAATGAAAAACTACCCGCATCCCATCATCGCCCGCGAGGGCTGGCCGTTTCTGGCCGCATCCCTGATCGTTTCCCTGCTCGTGACCGCTTTCGCGGGCTGGGGCTGGGCGGCCTTTTTTTGGCTGATCAGCCTGTTCATCCTGCAGTTTTTCCGCGATCCGCCGCGCGTGGTGCCGGACGCGCCCAACCTCGTGATTTCCCCGGCGGACGGCCGTGTGGTCGCGGTGGAGCGCACCGGGGATCCGTATCTCAAGCGCGATTCCATCAAGGTGAGCGTGTTCATGAACGTGTTCAACGTGCATTCCAACCGCAGTCCGGTGGACGGCACCATAACGGGGATCTGGTACCACCCGGGCAAGTTCCTCAACGCAGACCTGTCCAAGGCGTCGCTGGAAAACGAGCGCAACGCCGTGTGCATCAAGACCGACAGCGGGGTCGATATCACCAGCGTGCAGGTGGCCGGGCTCATCGCGCGGCGCATTCTGTGCTATGTTAAGACCGGCGAACGGCTTGCCCGCGGCCAGCGTTACGGCTTCATCCGCTTCGGTTCGCGGCTCGACGTCTATCTGCCGTTGACGGCGCGGGTCAAGGTCAGCATCGGCGACAAGGCCCGCGCGACGGAGACCGTGTTGGCGGAGCTACCCTCCGTCGAGTAAATCCAAATACGGAACCCCATGCAAGATTCCCGCAGACCCAAAGCGCTGATTGACCAGAGGCTGCGCAGGCGCGGCATTTATTTGCTGCCCAACCTGTTCACCACGGGCGCGCTGTTCGCCGGCTTTTACTCCATCGTGCAGGCCATGAACGGGCGCTTCGAGCACGCCGCCGTGGCGATTTTCATTGCCATGGTGCTGGACGGGCTGGATGGCCGGGTGGCGCGGCTCACCCATACGCAAAGCGCTTTCGGCGCCGAATACGACAGCCTGTCCGACATGGTCTCGTTCGGCGTGGCGCCGGCGCTGGTGATGTACGTGTGGGCGCTCAAGGACATGGGAAAGCTGGGCTGGATAGGCGCATTCATCTATTGCGCGGGTGCCGCGCTGCGATTGGCGCGCTTCAACACCCAGCTCGAAGTCGCCGACAAGCGCTATTTCCAGGGCCTGCCCAGCCCGGCCGCCGCCGCCCTCATCGCCGGGCTGGTCTGGGTGATGCACGACTACGCAGTGGTGGGCCGCGACATCCGCTGGCTGGCCCTGGGCATCACGATATTCGCCGGCCTCACCATGGTGAGCAACCTGCGCTATTACAGCGGCAAGGACATCAACCTGCGCAAGAGCGTGCCCTTCATGGTCGTGCCGCTCATCGTGCTGATCTTCATTTTCATATCGAGCGACCCGCCCGCGGTGCTGTTCGGGATATTCGCCGCGTATGCCTTGTCCGCCTATGCGATGTGGGTGTGGCGGAAGCTCAGGCGCCAGCCCGCCAC
>Ga0315281_10000572_pt1 | contig 51492 bp, 69 predicted proteins | sample YL17G07_0_MG_FD_204540 | JGI IMG/M metagenome (GOLD analysis project Ga0315281, IMG submission 204540) | Sediment microbial communities from Yellowstone Lake, YNP, Wyoming, USA - YL17G07_0 | ecosystem: Environmental > Aquatic > Freshwater > Lake > Sediment | place: USA: Wyoming | collected...
GCGTAGGCATCACTGAATTCACATGCATTAAATCTTCAAACAAAAAGTTTATTGCTTGCCATCCAAGTATGAACCAAGCAACATTCTTAAACGCTTGTGCCTTCGACACAGTAGGATTTTTAATTCCTGCTATATCATGTATAATATTTCCCCATTGATTAATAGTGAAAGTCTGTAATGTCGTACCAGTCCTACCCTCCTCTGTCCTTTGTATCGGTGCAATATGACCAGGCAAGCCTGACCCTTGCGTCTTTATTATCACATCATCCGCATACTCCATTATGCTACGTTCATCCTGTAACTTTAATACCCTTCTTGCATGTGCCTCCGCCCCAAGCCAACCAGAGGTAGCCATAAAGTTATCAGCCAGCAATCCAAGCTTTGTTCCAAACTCACTTACATTTTCTTTACCCTTAAAGTAATACTCCCCCGCTTTACCAAGATAGAAAAACTTCTTATTCTCCGCATAATCTACCAAATCCTTTATCGCAACATCTACCTGTTTATTTCTTGGGAGTAAAGCATTACTTCTATCCTGCGCCCTCTTAAATTCACTTGGATTCATGGCTTTAAATATACCTAAAGCAGTATGTGGTCCACCAATCATACCCATCGTTCCTACAACCGATCCCGCTTGTGTATAAACAAATCTTGTGCTAAATGATAATAGATTCATCACAAGATTATTCCTAAGCACACTCATACCCTTCTTAACTAAAGGCATTCCATCAAATATTGAAACTGGCTGTATCCCAAGCAAAGAGTCTTTCATCTCCATTAACTCTCTCGCCCATCTTGGTGTTTGCAGTTGTAGTGAAACCGGCTTCACTTTCCTATTCACTGTAGCATCACCATATGGATCTTTCGCAGCATCTATATTCTCCCCTTTAGCAAAGGGGTAATACAGTGCATTTATATACGATGCAAATGGTGTAAACTCAAGATGCTTAATAGACGCATTTGAGTAACGCCTAAGTATGCCAAAAGCATCCATATCTAAATTACCTAACTCTGTCATACGTTTCTTAAACCCAAAGGCAGTTTCGTTTGGATGCACATTTCTGAAATCAACATTCTTTATAGCATCTTCATAAGCTTCTTGAGTAGTTGATAAAGGGTCTTTCCTATGTGTACGGAGATAATTTTCTACTCTCCAAAGCGTAGTATACTCCGCTCTATACACGATAGGCTTCAACCCATTCTTAACCATCATCTCATTAGTTTTACTAAACCACTCTTCATACTGTGACCTAATCCATTTATATCCTTCCATCTCTTTTCGTGTAAGGGTTGGGGTAGAAATCCCTACTTTCTTAAGAAACTCTTTGCCACCATCTTGTCTTGAGATAGCAAAAATACCAATGTTTCGTGAAGCTTTATCCCCACCGAATTCTTTAAGCTTAGCGTTTATCCGCTCTTCATTAATTAACTGTGATACAATCTTTTGCTTCTCCGCAGCATTATACTTAAACTTAATTTCTTCCCATTTAGTCCCTGGATTAAGTTGCTGCATAATATCGCATGCTCTTGGAAAGTTAAGAAACTTACCTCCTAAAGTAAATATGTTTCCTTCAGGCAGGTCTACCACAGTTAACTTTACCAAGTTCATATCCCTTTCCGATGCGATCATCTGCCCTCTACGAACTTTTGCAGGCGTTGTAGCACTACCAAGACCATCATCACTATTCTTTTGGATTGCGACAACAATACCTCTTTGCTCCTGCGCTGCTAACCACGCTTTATGAAGGTATGGCCTTATACGATCATCCCCTACCTCTTTCACAATCTTGTTTGCCCAGTTGTAGAAGTCAGTCCCACTTTTGGTGCGCTCCATATGTCCAATCGCAGATTCGATTAAGGCTCCTGAAAGAGCAACAGGGTTCATGTGAAGGGTGGTGTTGTTGAATTTAGAATCTACTTCAGTAAGGCGTTCATCAGATATAATACGGCCTTGTTTAACTTCACCTTTACCTTCCCCTTTAACCTTCACTGGATTCACAATCGCATCAACTTGTTCCTTGAACTCTTTGTTTAAGGTGTCGTTGATTTTAGCATATTCTGCTTCACTCATAACCTTAGGTTCGGCACTTGCAGGAGAGGTGAATAAGGGTTGTCCCTTATACAAGAGATCAGCCTTCATTTCAGGAGTGATGGAGATGGATTGGAACTTACCACCTTTGTTAATGTTCTGCAAAATTGTCTTATCCACCTTCCCTCCCCACTTCTTCCCATACTTCTCCATAAACTGGGGGATCATCTTGTCGTAGAGATTGTGAGCCCACTCACCGCCGACTTTGAGGTCGAGGCCGGAGTATGTTTTATCAGTTACCTTACCTGATTCTCTTGAAACATCATCTATAATCTTCTGTGCCAAATCTTTACCCACATAGTCTTGTAAAGATTCCTTAGAAACACCATGTATCTTAGATAAACCACTTTTCCCTTTTTCTTGATAACTTATACTATATAAACCATTAGGAGAGATTTCAGCATTTACATTATCTAAGTGCTTACTCAAATCATACCTCTTCGCTGTCTCTTCCCCATTAATCCAACTTACCTTATCATAACCTTCTTCAGCTGCCATGCGGAGGATACGTTTCATAGCGAGTTCGTGAGGGGCTTTGAGGAAGGGGGCATCGGGGACTCCCTTACTTCCCATTTCCTCTATATAGCTATTTTTATCTACCTCAGATAGTTTATTCCACTTTTCATCTGGTATATCAAAATACCTTTTAGCACCTTCTTGTGTCCCAGAAGTCCCTTCCTTCCTCGCCTTCAGCCCCCAATCACTCTGCACTTCTTCTACAAACAAAACCTTCTTCCCTTGAGCATCTACTCTATCATTAAGGCGGACATGGACAACTATTCCTTTTTCAGGAAAATGTGGGCCAACAAATGTACCTTTAGGCCATATTAATTCCACTTCCCTATAATTCTCACCGCCGGGGAGAGTGTGCTGGGAGAATTTGGTGTCGCGCTTCCCTTTAGTTACATCCACAACTTTAACTTCATTCTCTTTCAAGAACTTCTGTAACTCAACTTTACTTACCTTATCCTTCCCCTTCAAGAACTCTTCAACTCCTGACCATTTTACTTCTTCAGATGAAACCTGCTTCAACATCCCTCTCACCTGTTCCACCGTTGCACTATTTCCCATCTTATTCTCAACAATCTTCTGCAATCCAGAGTAAAACATGGGTGTAGCCTTCATCTCCTTCTTCGCTTGCTCCCAAGCCTTAACCGCATATCCTCTCGCCATCTCTCCAAACTCACCCACAATCTTCTTCACAAACTCTTGCACACTATCCAACCCGCGCTCGATATGATACACCGCTACATCTTTCAACGCCTTAAGATAATCAACCCCAGGCGCACCACCGAACAATTTATTTTTACTATAATTCCTAATAAAGTCTTTAGCCTTCTGCACCTGCTCTTCTGTCATCCTTGGCCTTGGCGCAGTAACATCAGCAACAGGATGCGTCTCGATCTCCTTCAAATCCTCTACTGTAGGCTCCTCTTGATTCGCAATCGCTTCCCAATCTGCATGTTCAGGATCAACTAATACTTTAACTGCATCTTTCACCATCCGTTCGGGTGGTGACATTGCCTTTCGTTCTGCATCAACAATCTGTTTCCATTGTTTCTCAAGCACATCGTTAGGTAAACTCCGTGAATCGCGTAGCTTCATCGCCACACGAAGTTCTTGCTTCATTCCCATAATTTGTTTATCAATAACATTCTTCTCTTTAGTTGTAGCAGCCTCTGCTTTAGCTTTAATTAATGGAAGTGTGTGCTGATAAGCAGTTTCAGGAGTGAACTTTGCAGCTTCAGCAGGAGTTTCTGCAACAGGTTTCTCAGCAACCACCGGTTCTGCCGCAGCAAATGCTTCCCTAACCTCTGGCGTCACATTACTATTCTTCAAGGCTTCCAGTTGTGCCTGCACCTCAGGAATCTTTTTCTCCAGTCGATCTATCTCATCTTGATTAAGTGACTGATGAACCTCATCTTTCCCTGGAACTTCCTTCCTAATCGTAAGCATCTCTTGCATCAGTCCTAAATTACGAGTGAGGGATTCAACAGTATTTTTGCGTTCCACAACACGATTATCAACAGGCTGTGCGCTCACACCTTGATCGGCAATTGGCGGGGCAACTTCTGCTGTTAAAGTTGGTTCAACTTTTGCTTCAACTTTCCCTATATCTCCAGCCCCAGTTGAAAGAATCTCATCAGGTTCTGCAACAATAGGAATCTCATCTCCCTTCATTTTTGCTGCCTTCACCGCTTCATCCACACTCTGCTTAAACTTCTGATTCTCTGGTTTAGCTATTTCATTTTCAATATCAGCCATATCTGCAACCATAGCTTCTAATGGCTTTTCTCCATCATTAACCCTTTGCTGCCATTTCATTTCCGCAAGGTTTTTATACCAACCTTCCAACCTTGCAACTCTTGCTTTAAGATAATCAGATGCCCCAGGAACTGACTTAATCAAATTAATATATCCATCAATCCTCTCAACTGCATTACCTGTAACATTCTTTACAAGGACATCCGCCACTTCTTGTGCCGTCTCAGGATTAACTTTCTCCATTTCAGTAATCCTAATCGTTAATGCCTTAATAAACGCCTCGTGTTTATTTTTAGCTTCAAGTGCTTTATTCATGTAGAACGCAGACTCCGCGCCTGACTTCGCTACATAATCATCAGCAAGCCGCTCAAGTCCTTTCCAACTTGATAAATCTGCTGCTGGGATAGGTTTATCCGAAAGAGCAGTCCTTACCATATTCTCTTCTTTAGCTTCCTTTTGTGCCGCACCCATCTCTTTCTTAGATAAAGGTTCAACCGCAGGTAAAGTCACAGGTTCAGTCGGAGCAGTTTCTAACGCTGGTGGAAGTTTCTTCTCCTTCACCCCTATCTCGCCAAACATAGCAGACAGTGTATTACGAAGGTCAGTGTTCTTCCCTTTAATTAAATCAACCGCAACTTGCTCTTTCTCGCCCGACAACGCTTTATCAAATGCGTCAAACTGTTCAGGATGATTCTTGAGCATATCTTGTAATCCTGCAATAACGTCGATCTTGGTTTTAATCGCACCCTGCACATCCCCATCTTTATCCTGTGCATCATATTGCTCTTTCCCAAGTTTATCTGTGTTAGACATCGGTATAAGTTTACCAATCTGTTCGTGTATAGGTTTAGTCTTAGCAAGAAAGAATATATTCATTACTGTACTTAAATGTGTTTCTAATTCATTTAAATCTATCTTTTCGCCTGATGCACCTTTTGCTACTGTATCTACAAATTTATCAATCGTGAACTGCCCCCCATTTTGAGCAAGATCAAGCAAAGGTACACCAACTGCTGTACGTAAGAATCCATTTTTTATAGCCCCAAATGGGCCGAATGCTGTATTTATAATCGCCATAGATTTTGCTGCATCAACAATCTTTTTTCCTGCATCAACCACATTTTCACTTTGCCCTATCGCTGGCAAAGTTTCCATAGCCGCTCCAGCAGCAGCACCTACTATAGCTTCACGTCCTAATGTCCTTAAATAATTAATAGCAACTGGCGAACCTTCGACTGCGGCAAGTGTTCCAGTAAATACTTTTCTTGCAGCACCAAACACAGAAAGCATCCCAACAACTTTTGCTCCCATGCTTGCAGTAGTCTCAATAGCTGCTGCTCTGTTTTGCCAAATATTGCCTTCCTCTTGCTCAGGTTTTGGAATAGAACCACTTACAAAAGAGTTTATTCCTGTAACTTGGTCTATTCCTCTCGCTATAACTCTACTCACCGCAGATACTGCTGCTCCCACTGGTGTTTCTGCAAAATCAGCGTATTGTTTCTCAATACTCCCTTTCTCAATCAACCCTGCTTTCTCTGCAGCCCATACATTAATTCCAAGAGGTGTTGCATTAATAACATTGTGTGCTGTTTTCTCATTAAAATCTCGTATTGTATTCTTTACATCAGGATGCCATCCAAGTAAAGCATATGTACCGGTTTTTGCTGACTCCCACGCACCTTGCATGTTCTCAAGACTGTAAGTATCAGGTGCCTTTGGTGCGAATGGCTTCAACAGTTGCTGTTTAAACTGGTCTTGCACATCATCACTTTGGTATCTAAACGAAGGACTTTCTTTCTTCATTTGTTCTATATAATTAGCCGCAACTCTATCCTTCACCTCATAAGGTTGATCCTCAAAGCCTTTACCAGCAGTTACTTCTTCCCAAGGTATTATTGCCATATCGCTGGCCCTTTATGTTCTGGATATGCAAGTTTTTCCCACTCCTCGCGAGGATCGTTGGATGTACTACCAGTAGAAGCAGCACCAGTATCAGGATCCACCCCATACCTTTTATAAATAGCCGCAAGTCCTGATTGTCTTTGAACTTCTAATGCATCTACAGCATTTTGTGCTTCAGTAGGCTTAGCACCCCAACCAAAGAATCCTGAAGTTTTGCCAAGCTTACCTAATTTGGTTTGTGTAGAAATTTTACCCTTCACATATATATTCTCCTGTTGTGCTATAGCACTCTCCATCTTCCCTGATGTTGCAACATCTTTCGCTACATCAAGTCGGCCTTGCTCAATCACAGTCCTCTTCTGCTCTTCAGCAACCCTCAGTGCATCAAGCCCACTCTGTGTAGCAAATTTAGATTTCTCATTCGCAAATTGTTCCTTCTTCAATCCAAAGTCATCCGCCATCTTACCTAACAGTGCATTTTGATACGAAACATTTTCGCTATGGCTCGCCGCATCAAGCGATAATCTACCCAACCCAAGTTGATACGCTTGGTCTTGCCCTCGCATTGTGATATCCTGGCCTCTTGCAGATGTTGATGCCTCTGTATCTTGCCCTCTTTGCTTCATCACATCACTTACCATCCCACCAACTACATTTGCAAGTCCACTATATATCTGTGCGGCTCTCGCTTTGTGTGTCCCTTGTGCTTTTTCCATAAGTGAATTGAAGGTATCCAACAACCCAGAAACTCTTTTATCATCAAACACCTTCGGTGTGGGTGGTGCGGGGTTGGTGCTGTTATTTTGATCATATCTCTCTTGTTGTGCATTAGCCACCATTGGACTTGTTGTAGTAGAAGGTGGATAGATAGTTCCATTCTCACCACTAAATGCTTCTACATCTTCATCTGTGTATGTTCTTGCCATTATCTATCCTCCTTATATTGTAGTATCATCATAATTATGATTTTCTGAATAATGATATTCCAAGTCTGCTCTTCCCTCTGCGGCTATACTCGCTTGTGCGCTCACACTGGTCAGCGACGAAGCCATAATTTGCGCTGCAAGTTTACCTATCTCACTAAGTGTACCAAGAATCATTGTTTTAGTACGTTCATAATTCCCTATCTCTATCTCGGCATTTCTCAGTTTAACCTGTGCTTCCGCAATCGCTTTCTGCACATTAGCATCATATACCTTTGCATCAAGAGATCCAAGCACCTCATATGCCTTTGCAATAGAATCGAAGGTAGCGGCTTCAACCGTCATTGCCTTCATTCCAGTTTCAGCTTTAGATAAACCTACAGCAAGTTTACTCTTAAATATATCAGCCTCACCAAGATAGTGTTTAAGCTGTTCATCATTATACATCAACTTTGATTTCATATTCTCAACCATCACACTATATTTAGTAGCAATCCCAGAAAGTTGAGCTTTATAGGTTTCAACTTGTAATGCAAAAGCACGTTGTTTTGCCTCTTCGCCTCTTACCTTTGCATCGAACAATCCATATTCTGCCGTTTTAACTTGTGCTCTAGCTACCATTGCTTCAACTTTAATTTTAAGTTCTTCAATCTTATATTTCTCAAACTCAAATTCAGCAAGTTTAGCCTTAATAGTTTCTGCATACGCCCCAACCACTGTGTTATATACACTGGCTTTAGTTGCGTATACTTTTGCTCTAAGTTCAACTTCTTCCAGTTTCGTCTTCTCATATTCAAATTTATTTAAAGCAGCTTTAACAGTCTCTCCATATGCTCCAACTGTTGCGGAGTATGCAGCAACCTTCTTCCCATAAATATCGGCCTTCAATCCTTCAACGGTTGCAAAGCCCTTTGCTGCTTCAACTTCGCTTGTATATGCTTGCAACTTATAAAACCCAGCTTTTACCTTTGTGTCCCATATTGCTATCTTAGTCTTAAACTCTTCTAACTTGATATTCAATTTACTTACTTCAGTATTCACAATCTTTATAGCGATATTAAAGTTCTCAACAACAGCTTGAAGAGCTCTATTCCTTATATTATTCAAATAGTCCATAGCTTTGCCTTCAAACACTGTTCCTACTTCGACCGCCTTATGGATATTTGCTTGTTCAAGCTTCCACACTTCTACAAGTATAGCATTTGATTTATCAATCCTGGCGTTCATCCACTCTAATTCAGTAGATAAAACCTTCTTCTCAATATCCCCTGTAGGTAAATCAAACCCTCTCTTCGACCATACCTGTATAACTGAATCAATAGAATCCGCTTTTGCTTGCGTTGCTCTTACTACATCCCTTGCATATTCTGCTTCCTGTACATTTTGTGGCATTCCTGTACCACCGGTTGTAAGAGCAGCGTTATACCAATTCTGGAGATTGACAAATAAAGTTGAGGTATATTCAGGATCATCTGTACTTGACCAGTCTATTCTCTTTTTATCATAGTCAAAATCTAAACCTAATTCATCAAGTTCGTCGATGAATGGATCTACTGTAAAAATGGGAGGTGGGCCAATCGTAGGATAAGTAACTGTAGGCGCAGTCTCACTAAACACCGCAGGTTCTGTAGGTAATGTAGGTCTATCTAAAGGTAGCATAGTTAAATCTACTGTTTCAGTAAATGCAGTTGGTTCAGTAGGCAATACAGGTTTATTCATTTGATCTAATGTTAAATCAGTATTATCACTAAAAACTGCAGGTTCAGTAGGTGGATTATATACAGGAGGTGTGTCTGTAAAACCTGGAACGGTTTCAATACTTACAGGATCAACAGTTATAAAAGCTGGGTCATCCGGAGTTTCAAACTCATCTAAAGCACTTAGAATATCATTAACTTTAACTTCTACATCCGCAATATTAGGAATCTCTTGCTTTAAATCATCAAATGCAGGAGGGTCGTTTACATCATCTATTTCTACATCCGCATCTTGTGTTTTTAGAGCGGTTAACGCTTTCTCTAACTGTAACAATATATCTGTAACAACTTTATACATATCTGCAGTATACTTTATTGCCGCATCAAATTTTCTTTCAACAACCCCTGTAGAGCTGTCTACAATTCCATCAACTCTGGCACTTACACTCATTACCTAACCCTCCTTTCATTCCTTGCAACTTCAGCATTCTCACTCTTCTCCTGCGTGATGATTTTAAACTCGTCTAAATCAAAGTCACACCCATTAACATTTTCAATCTTGAAGGTGTAATGTTCCCCAGAGAATCCTTCGGGGAACTTAATTCTTGCCCTTCGTATTGCAGTAGTCAAACTACTCACTATGTCTTCATAAGATGGGTAATCATCACAGGTTATAGTAACTTTAATTCTTCCTGCTGCCGAGCCTATGAGTTGCCCATCCATCACCCTCCTCGGCACAGGATTGTTAGGAGCAATCGCGTGGGTTGTAATACTCGCTGCAATCTTTGTTGTCTCATCAAGATCACCCGTCAACTCGTGTATCCCTGTTGGGCTTGTTGCAAGGACTTTATCATTCACAATGGCAAAGGAGTCAAAGCCAAAGTTAGTATACAGTGACACCGCTCCTGTCTTTGTATTCACAACTTTGCATTCATATACCCCTGTTGTTAAAGTTGCATTCACAAGTGCTTCGACACTAACTTCAATATCACAATCAACGGTTCCTACAATGCCTACATAAGCGGTAGCTTCAATCTCAATCTCTATATTTACATCTGTTGCTGCCACTCCTCTTGCATAACCAGTTGCGGCGAGTTCGACTATAATGGAACTGTCAGTTGCAGCCATTAATGTCACAAATCCTGACGCCTCACATTCGATTTCTATATTACTATCCACAAACCCAGAATTTGCTGTAAATCCAATAGATTCACATTCTATTTCTATAGCGCTATCTATAACTCCAAGTCTTGTTACAAATCCTACACTTTCGCATTCCAGAATTATATCTTGTTCAAACGTACCAAGTTTACCTACAATAAGCGTACCTTCTGCTTCAATAACAATATCGCTTTCAACAACTGCACCAGAGTTAGCCTCACAAGTGATTTCGATGTTACAATTAACTGTGGCAACTTTTCCTATAAATCCTGACGCTTCACATTCAGCTATAATATCTACATCTACTTCCCCTTCTCTTATCGAATAACCCTCAACTTCACACTCAACTTCAATATCTACATCTGCGTTTCCTCCCATTACAGGATAACCCTCGGCAAGGGTTGCTCTCTTTGCCTCATGTATGAAAACACCAGATGTTATAAGGCTGTCTCCAGCAATAAGTGTAGCCCTCTTTGCTTCATGATTAAACTCATAAATAGAGTAGCCGATAAAAGACTCATTACCAATGTCTTGGACTATTCCTTGCCATTGAAAAAAGGCGTCCATGTACGTATTATTACCAATACTGATATTAATAAGTGACTGTCCCAATAACCATGGGGACGCATCGGGGTAAGAATTGGTACCAATCCCCGGATTTGTCCCTGGATATTGAAAATATGAATCTATATTTGTAGTATTACCGACGGAAATTAATATTCCGTCTACGGCCCATGTGGACATTAATCCCCCTTAAGATTAGTATTGTGGGACTGCAAGGCGAAGTCCTGTTCCTGTGCCAACATTGGTACTTTCAGTCATAATAAAATAGTTATATCCACCATAAGTAACTACATCTTCGGCAGCACCCCAATCTTTTGTGGTCAGGTAAATACTTAATAGTTTGCCAGCCTTTAATCCCTGTGTGAAATTGGAAAGGCCCACTTCATGCATAAAATGTTTCCAACTTAAATCTGTTCCAAAACATCTTACGGTCGGTACGGAACCCTTAAAGTTTGACAGGAATCCAAACTCAATAGTCGGGAACAGAAAGGCCGCAGTTGTTAATACATCAGCACTCTGACCCTTTAACCTTGGGGCAAATAGATTAGATGTTGTTAACACCTGAGTTGCTAACCCCATATGGTATAAATTCATATATACATATGGAGGATATGCAGCTGCTGACGTGTCCCATCCAGCCGCCCTTGTTCTTTCAACTATTCCACTTGGAGCATATCCAGTTGAGCACCCATATACGCCTGTCGAGAGTTTGGAGAAGAAAATAGCATAAGTGGGAGCCACACCGATAAATATAGTCCCACCGTTTGTTACATTCAACTGTTGCCCATTAGCCTGTACGTCTGAAAGGGTGGCGAGATTAGTACCCGTATTCGCCCCGGCATCCCAACTCTCATATACAAGAGTTTTAAGGAAATTGGCAGTTGAAAAATCCAACATAAGATATTTATATGTAGTGCCGTCTGCATTCTTGGCCCTGAGAACCTGCTGATTTGATGTGCCTGTATTTGCATCATAAACTCCCCAACCCGCAGCAATTGTCGAGGTGATGGTTGTGTTGGCCTGCGTGCACGAAGCAGAAAGAAGAGTCTTATCTACCACACCCGTAAGCGGTTTTACACTCACATTGTCGATTGCAAAACGTGATCCAGTTGAAGACGGGGTAAATATCAATGATCCTGTTGTGGTTGCAAGAAGATCCTCACTAAACACCGCATTGGTCGTTCTGAGCGCCCCACTCGCCCCACCATAGGTGACAGTCACGCCATCAACTGTGGCATCTTTCACCTCAAAGGAAACTCGGTAGGTAATCCCAGCCACAGCAGGTATGGAAACTGCTTGTGTGAGTGTACCTGTTCCATCTCCATTCTTAGATGCCTTGCCCGTACCATCCGCCCACCCAGAACCCAATGTCCAATTGGTAAGTCCGGCAACGGCGCACGCACCATCAATTACCTTTTCGGCTCCTGGCCCTGTCATAAGAAGAACTACATCCGCGACTACTTCTGAAAGTGTTGCTCCTGCATTATAAGCATAAGTTGCAAACATAAAATATCCTCCTTTATTCTGATAATGTTTCTATCCAAGTTTCCATGACATGAGGCAGTGCTATCGTCATAGATGTTGATCCCATAATATAATCGGCATTGTTTTGCCCACACGTTCCCTGCATTCTTGGTTTAGTCCAAGGGGCTGCATCCACAAGGTCATTATCTGCCACGCTACTGGTCATCCTGAAATAGCTCGCGGTGCCGGTCGCACTATTGACGCCACTCCATACCCCTATTTTTTCAAGAACTCCAACTATAACCTCATCAAAAGTTAATCCATTAACTGGAGCAACCCCACCTGACATAGCTACTACGGTTTTAGCAAGTGTTCCACCGCTTACTGTGCAAGCGACAACCCATGTATTTGGGCTAATACCAGTTCCCGGCAATGCTTTTATTGTGGCAACAGCCCCACTTGAAGAAGCTATATACTTTGGGTTTGTTATGTTTCTATTTATTGCTGAGGCGACTAATGCAGCGGTCACAGTAAGACTTGTTAGATACACAATCGGTGAGTTTAATAATTCCACTGAATTTACAGTTACAGAATCCACCTGCCCCCCCGTACCGCTGAGCGTAACCTGTCCATAGGAAAGAACCTCCGGTGTCCATGCCCCACTGGATAATGTTATTTGACAAAGCATAGTCCCAGTTGCCGCATAGTCCGGGGAATCCGGAGGGGTCCCATCATAAATTCTGAAAACTCCATTAGTCAACAGTCTCTTCTTACTACAAAATCCTTGAAGAAGATTTCTAAATGCCGTACTATATTCAATCATTTGTGTTACCTCCTTTATAATTTATGTATTCCTATCGCTGCCGCAGCTTCTTTATCAAAAGTATCGGCATATTTGCCGAGCAATTTATCCGTTATTACGTGTTTTGTATGTTTCCCGGAACCTGCATTTATTATTCCGAGAATACGACTTACGAAGGTATAATGTGTATTGTCCATATCATCGAAATGAACTTCTCCCGAATCACCAGTATAATTCCATAATGTATACGTGTATACCAGATATTTCTCGTTCGCATAACAGGAGATGTCGGATATTCTACTACCGATAAAATTAGGGCCGAGACTTGGAGTTAAATATCCACTGCATGGTGTTTCACCAATATAGGAATAAGAATCTGAACTTGATTTTAGATCACAAATAACCTCGGTTTTCAACTCCCCACCGTTAGCACGATAAGCAATTTTATATTCAACACAGGTAAGATCGTTTATGAATAGTGCGTAATCTGAACTGCCTTCCTCATGTAAGGTATAGCCGGATTTAAATTTATAAAAACATATAAAACTCTTATCCACTTGAATATTGTCATAATCAAGAATATGCATTTTCCCCAAAATTCTTGCATATCTATACCATACACTATAGGTACAACACCACGTCACATCAAATACGCTCTCTCCTACTATATCGTTATAAGTAAACGTTCCAAGTTCGGTTTCCAGAGTTACATCACCAAATAAATAACTATATCTTGGACCTAATTCGGTATGAGCATTGCACACCGCAAGAGATCCCTCATTAATATTTGAATATGTCCATGTAGTCAAATCCACACCTATGTATTTATCCGGTGATAAGGCCGCAAATATATCACATGGATGAGCATAGGCAATCGTCGAACCATATTCTGTTACGCCGTTTTTTGTATAAACAATCCTGCCGCTCCCGCCGTCAATATTCTGCACGCATAATGTACTTATAACATCTCCATTTGCATCTTTATAAGAAGTATGCTTGCTTGTGCAAATGACAGAACTAACGGGGAAGGTTGCACTGTGGTTAAAAGTATCATCGTTTATATATTCATTCGGGACACCTATCAATACATCTATTTCACCGCCGGGCAATCCGAGAGAATAAGCTAACATCCCATATTGCGGCCATACATTATCCGTACGTTCAAAATAAGAAACGTCCACTCTTTTGTTCTCGATTGTAAAAGTATGCTTATTATATTTGCTATTTGATTTAACAGTGGATGGATTTCTATGGACGTAATTATCCCAAAATGTAACATATTTTAACAACCTAAAATTATAAGGTGTCAGCGTTACGCTTTCTGTTGCTATTTTCCATACAGCATAATGAGTTGCATCTTGGATGAGAAAGATTAATGTGCTTATTGTTACTATATTAGCATTAACAACTACTTCTTCTGGTGCAACAATCGTTATAATCACATCTCCCATATTGTTAATAATCCTAACCTTTGTCCCATCTTTATACGTAAAAGGAACTGGGGCATAAGTAGGTACACTCCCAAAGGAGGCTTCAAGGTTCATAAGTAACCTATCAGCCTCTGGGACATAAGCTGCTGCAAGTTTCTGATCTCCGAATCTTCGAATGATTTTGGATCTATACAAAGAGTTAGCTCACCAGATATTTGATGTTGAGTTTGAATGAGGATACAAGTACAGGGCCACCGACCACGATTCCAGTAGAACCAGCAAGGTTTAAGGCTGCACCAGAAGTTGCTACATTAAGTTGTAACCTTGGATCAGTTGCATTGTTAGTCCCAAGATCATTATTATGAACAAACCTGGCGTATGAGCAAGTTCCTGCAATAAGTCCAACACCTTCCCAATCATATGCAGTTTCCTTCTCAACATAGCCCAAGGTTGCTGCACCAAGATGAAGGCTATTAATTCTGACATTAGCGGTTATAGCATTAAGGGTAGTAGTGATTGTACCAGAACCTGTAATACTTGTAATGACAAAAGGTTCACCAGCATATCTTGCTCTCAAGTATAAGACAGACTCTGTAACACCCGCGCCTATAATGGCAATAGCTTCTATTACAGGACTTAGAGTAGCATCAGCATTAATAGCCGTCGCAAGACTTGTTGCAAGGATATCATTCGTGCTATCCCCAGCAACCTGAGTATACACAAGGGTCTTTGATGGAGTTGTGCATATAAGAGTCACAGTATCATTTGTACTTCCCTTAACACAAGTAACATTAGCCTCTTGCCTTGTTGAGACTGTGGATGGTGTAAGAGATGCCCCATCTTTAGTAAGTTTGAATAAAAGATTACCAGTGGGTGCGACATCCGCAGTTGTTGGGGCTGAACCATCATAGCCATAAATTACTCCGTCCTCAAACATCTCCTTAATCCCTTTACCCTGCGACAAACCATTCCTAAACCCTGTAGATAAAATTAATGTACCTGCCATCTTAAACCTCCTTTAGACTATACCTACAGTTAGAAACTGTGGTATGTTGTTGTTTACTCTAAATAATGATGCCCCGTGGAGGTAAGAATCACTCTCCATCTTATCAATGGTAAGATTGACCAATTCTCCGCCTGCACCACCTATACACATTCCTTGCGTAGTGTTAAATAATACTACATTTGTCTTAAGCCCTATGTTTACTAAAAGTCTCTCAGCGTGGACTTGGCTCCACTTAATTGCACCATAATCTGCTACAACTATCTGTTCCATCTCATTAGGGTCATTACCTTTCCAGAACATTATACGCTCTCCGTTGGAGATATAAAGACCATCGTCGACAGATGCAAGGAGAGTAGGTTCGGTTGCCATTCTCATTCTAAATCCTCTGATGTCAATGACATATAAGTTACCAGCGTCAGAGTATGTGATACCTTCATGGTTGGCGGTGTAAAGGCGATTATGGTAATATTCGATGACGTGGCCAGGCAACATCCTACTCTTGAAAGGTTCAGTTGTGTTAGGAAATGCTGTATAAACATCCTGTTTCACATAACCTATATCGACAGCATTTGAGCAGAATAGTTTATCAAGCACCTTTCTATACCACATTTTATTATTGCTCGTCAAGGTGGCAATCGTACTTGCTGTGTGAGCTACATCATTATATTTTTTGAGAACTCCAGCTTCAACAAAGTAACCATGCCCATCCTGATCAAAACTGTGAGGGGTGCCACTATACCGTTTAAGAAACCCTCCGCGCCTCGACCAATTACCAAGGTTGTTGATGTCTATATTACTCCCTGCACTTATGAAGTCAATGACTGTTTGTGGATTCTCATATACCAAGGAATCCACCTCATTCACTCCATGCACAGGTTTAACTGTAAAAGTTATAAGCATTATCTCCTCACCTTTATTCTCATACTGTTCTGACTCTGAACACTCATCACACGTTCTATGTTTGCTGAAGGACGATCACCAACACTTACCTCGAACAGTTGGCGATATCCTAATGCAATCTTACCATCTTCAGTTTCTGTGTCGCGCTTGCTAAACATCTTATACAAACACCATAACTTCATATCCTCATAATACTTCTCATGAATCTCAGGTGTAGGATAAGTAATACCAAGATGATTAAGAGGTAATCTCTTTACAACAAGAGTCAAGTCTCCATAGTCTACATCAGGATAAGGATATAAGATTATCTCATTACTTGCAGTTATGATGTAAGATGTAGGTTCTCCTGTTTCACTTCTCCATCCGGGTAACTGTTCATCCATCTCCCTCTCTGATTGTTTAATCAGCGGCTCCCCTGTCCAAGCCACAAGGACAGTATCCACCATAATTATCTTTGCGTGCAATGCATACTTTGCGATTGCAGCAGTCAATGCCATTGTGCATACTGTTGCGGTGGAGCGATCTTCAAGGACATATGCTCTACGACATATTTCATTTTGGCCTTCATCAAGGTAGTCGATAAGTTCCTGGGAATCCCAAAGCAACCCATCTGCTGGAACATTTGCTCCTTTATTCCTTGCTGTGTTTCGTACTGAATCGACTAATTGTGCAAGTACTCCTTTTAACAACGCGGTGTTATCAAGTTGGTAAAAATACTGAGCCTTACCAATAATAGACGATCCATAGGTAAACGAAACTTGTATAACCCGTAATTCTTCAAGTCTTGCAGTATTCTGAATTGCTGTATCAGTTGAAGATAGTGTTATGGTGTAAGATGTAGAACTGGGTGTTATAGTTGTTGCCACTTTAATAACTATTCCAGAATATACATCTACTATTGTATAACTTCCTGTACTTGGAGTTACAGCAGTTCCATCTTCATCAACAAAGTTAAGTACTACATGTTGTACAGTACCAGATATAAATATAGGTAGCATTAATACCTCCTACTCACCATATTGTTTAGACTTAAAGTTAATAGTATTACTTTTAGAAGTAATAATAGTAGTATTATCCTTTGTTACAAAAGTTATACCGCTTACTTTAGCTATAGTTGCTATGTAAAATGCGATGGTTAATAAATTATTACCCAATCCCCAAGCAAGGATTGCTGTACCTTTGCCTAATCCTTGCCCAGGTGTTAAACTATTATACACTTGATTTAAGTTCCATCGAAATGATACCTGCTTGTATATCACTGATGTTATTACCATCTATATCTTGTAATACTTTATCTAAAATAGTTGTAGCATCGGTATCATCTCGTATGATTAAATGCCATTCTAAACCTACTTTAGTAAGATACTTTTTATTGCGGATGTATTGAAGTAATAAAGTAAGGCTATCATTACTATCTTGCACAGACGATTCAAGAGCAAGAACTGAAGCATCGACCTTAACTTCCAGATCGCTTTTGATATACATTTCCCCCGTGCCGATAATTGTGTCTGACGCCGGCGCAGGCGAGCCTCCTGCCTGCTTATAGACCGCAACGGTATAAAGGCCATCATTCCATACTGCCCTTGACTCAGACGCTTCATACCTCCCCTTAATGACAGAATCCTCAGTTAAGGATAAATAAGGGTCGGCAGGGGCAGATGCAAATGCTCCATCTGCGTCATTTAGGCGGAAATTATCGGCTTCACGTCTGACTATGCAATATGTTGTTATTCCCGTTTCAGGATAATCACAAATTATTCTTTTTGATGCCATGTTATGCCTCCTATCCTATGCCAACCTTTTTTGTTATCATCTACCGCACTTTCCCATACATTGTATAAATCATCAAACCACTTCTGATATTCCCATTTCACATTGTCTATCAAAAACCTTTCTCCATACTTTCTGACTTCTTGATGGTCAACGTCTTTTGCCTTTATTGCTGCCTGAACAAAATCATCGAGAGTATTACAACGAAAACCCACCTTACCATTTACACAGTCAGGAATCGTACCGGGGAATACAGCAAAGTTCGTGGTAATCGGAGGCGTACCTGAAAGCATAGATTCTACGTGTGTTCCCGCAAAGCATTCAAGATATTCAGTAGGTGTAAAGGTTGCAATCGCTTTTGACATGAGTTTCTTCCTCTGCTCTATACCAACAAACCCTACATATTCCCATGTTCCCGGAGCTAAATCAAAATCGGGATCATTATTAGGAATAAGATGACCGTTAGAATGAACCCTTGCTCCCTGCCCTGCTATAATCAACTTCTTTCCTATTGCGTTACAGGCCATGGCAGCCGTAAGAATCCCCTTGCGCTTTATCATCCTGCCAATAAAGAAATAATAGTCTTCCTTCTCAGAAGAAAATGTAAAATCATCAGGTTCAAAGTAATTCGGTATCACCCGGTCATAATAACTACCGTTGATACACTCAAAAGGAGATTCCGAACCATAAGTAAAATTCTGTATATATGAACTTTCAAACGCCCTGAAATTGCCCTTGATTGAGCCTCGGTATCCTATCCCCGGTTCACAGTTAAGGAATAACTTTACTGCATCAGTAATAGGTTTCTGATAATGTCCTTGCGTAAGCAGTAAGAAATCATCGGGTCTTTTAATTTTGTTGATATGTTCAATGCAAGACATATAAAATTTTAAGGTAGATGGGTTCTTGGCGGTATTAAAATCATGCCTGAAATCGGTATTAGTCCAATCGTATCCGACATCAAATCTATTATCTCCGTCTCCATAATCTTTTCTAATATCTGAAAGAGTATGTGTCTGAATAAACTCGGCGCATTCAACATTACTTCCTTCACTTCCGTAAAAGAAAACTTCATGTCCTAAAGACATAAGCATTTTGGAGAGTTTGATGTTCTTCTGAGTGAAGGCGCATGACATATACTCCCTTCTTTGCGGAAGATGAGCTAACGATATAAGATGGAATCTATATTTTCGCATAATTATCCCCTTTAAAAATTCCATAATAACATTTACCTCTTGCCGTGTTTTCATCTATGAAGTCCGCTTTGCCTTCTCCCCTTAACCATTCATTTAACTTTAACGGAGTAAGCTCGTGTGGATGCCCTTCCGAAGTACCGCAATCAACCCACTCGAAAAGTCTGATTATCTTAGATACCTTCCTTGCATTCTTAATTACCCGTTCAGGACTGATAACGTGTTGGAGGACATTATATATCCAACACTCGTCGTAGACGACCGCATCAATCGGCATATCTTCGCCCGCACAGTGAATAAACTGTAAACCGGCTAAGCTATATCGTTGCTCTATCCATGCAGGGTAATCACAGGGGTCAACTACTACACCCTTTTCGAGATTTATGCACTTTAGTAATAAGGATACCGGCCCACCACCAATATCCAAAACTGCTTTATTCTGCATATCTATGTTGAAAGGAGACTTGCCGTTATGGAAAAACTGTAATCCCATTCTCTTGGCATATGCAATTTGTTTGTATTCCTCGCCAAAAGTATTAACCGCAGAACCCCACCAGTTCTTTTCCCATTCCTGATGATTCATTAAGTCAGTCCTTCCCATGTTTTAACCGATGCTTTAGCAAGACCGCCCACTGTTTTTACCGATGCTTTAGCAAGACCAAGAACTGTTTTGATTGCTGAACTTGCTGTTTCCGAATACACATAAAAACACATATCATAATAGGTGGTATAGTCTATCCAACCATTGAGATAGAGTGCGCAATATTCGGGATGCGATGGAGATGTACTATCAAAACCTGCATAAAGGTCAGCATAATCTCCATCATATTCACAAGAGATATAATATCTTGTCCCGTTGGTCAGAGTAACCCTTTGTGCCCCGGAAAAGGCGAACGTAATCAATCCATATGATGTACTTAATGAATTTATGTTTACTGCGTCAGAGGTTGCTAATAAGGTTGCAGGTTTATGCGGCGAACCGTTATCAGAATATAATCTTGCGTATATATTCCCATATACAGTCACGCTTTTTTTCAAATAAAACTTACAACTATCCATAGGTTGTCCATTACCAACAAAAGACTGGGCCATATAGTGCATATAGTAGGAACTATCCATCCCAATTTGATAATCACTACTTTTGTTTGATTCAGAATATGAGTCGATTAATGTTGCCATATATTATTTTCCTTTATGCATATTCAAAAAACTCAAAATCATCTTTCAACCACTCACGAATAATAGCCTCTGTTTCAGGGATATAGTATTGTATATAAGGTTTTTCTAACATACCCTTGCTTGGATCAATATGGGGAAGTTCTATATCAACTCCTATCCTTTTACAGATTTCAATCCAATCCTCTTGTAAATTTTCAAACTTCCCCACAAAATCAACTTTCAGGTTTTTATCTTCATCACATAAAAACGCCACCTGAGATTTAAACGGAGTTGCATCTTCATGGCAATATATCCAATCGTTGAATTTCGTCATATCATTACTAACAAACATGTCGTAACAGGAAACCAATCTGTCTAATGGATTTCTTACTATTGAGAATTTAAAAAAATCATCAAGATTTATTCCTATAGTGTGATCTTTGACTATTTTCAACATCTCATTAACGGTTAAATGCCCACGACCACCCTCTGCCCCTAATGCCTTTTCAATACTTGAACCGGCAGTCTTAGGAATATGAATAAAGATAATTTTATTTTTAAAATCTATCAGACTCATTTTATTTTTTGATATAAACTATAATTGATCTTTTGAACAAAGGAGCTATTTGTATATTGATAATTTGTTCATCGGCAATAGCCAAAGAATCTATTGCTGCGTTAATCTCTTTAATAAATACATCTGAATCTAAGAATTCTTTGCTGTCGATTGCTTTTATATATTTGCTTACCGCCTCCTCAGAATGCTGAACGATTTCTATTCTAACTGCCATAAATCCTCCTTTTACGTGTGAGTTATATAATCGCAAGATGGATTAAACATCATTTCATCCGCTGTAAATGCAAACCCTATAACTCTTATTACAACATCAGCCGTAGTAGGTTGTGTTTGCGTTACAGCCCCCGCTGTTTCAGAAACATAAATTGGATTATTAACCGTAAATGTTGCAAACAAAGAATCAGCTCGTATATTACCCCATAGTAACATCTTGGTTGCAGAACCATCACCGGCTGCCGCAAGGACACACATGCCTAAAATTCCCCTTGCATCCCCATCAGCCGCTGCCGCTGAATTGGCATCAGTCTTTTCCCACCTCGAATCTGTGGGGTCTTGATAGCACAATTCACCAAAAGCTAATGCCGCTCCCGCCGTTCCTGCAATTACAAGACCACTATATTTTCCATCGGCACTAAGAGCAGAATCTAAAAGTATGGGGTCATTCTCGGCGAGTTGGAGATCCCAAGTACCCGTGTCGCCTTTAGTGCCAGAAGTCCCAGTGTCGCCCTTTGTCCCTATACCTGTATCCCCTTTAGAGCCTGCGGTTCCAGTAGTCCCGGTGTCTCCCTTACCGCCTGTTGTCCCTGTTGTCCCGGTGTCTCCCTTCGCACCTGTATCTCCCTTGGAGCCTGTATCGCCTTTTACCGTTGAGTCTGCACCTGTATCACCCTTGAAACCGGTAGTCCCTTGAATACCCGTATCTCCTTCTGTGCCGGTATCTCCTTTAGTCCCCGTGCCCGTATCTCCCTTGACACCTGTGTCGCCTTTAGAACCAACTGTTCCCGTATCTCCCTTTGGGCCGGCCACTATTGAATTTGCTCCTGTATCTCCTTTTACTCCCGTATCCCCTTGAGTTCCTTCCCCAATACCAGTGTCTCCCTTTATTCCTGTATCTCCTTTATTTCCAATACCTGTATCGCCTTTAGTGCCTATTCCAGTATCACCATGAGTTCCTGTATCCCCTTTCGTTCCTGTATCGCCTTTAGTCCCATCAATACCTATATATCCTGAGTCCCCTTTGGAACCAGTATCGCCTTTGGAACCAAGTTTCACGGTTAATACTTTCATTAATTTCTCCTTTTAAAATTCAATATTTCAGGAAAGGGAGAAGGTTTCTCCCCTCCGCGAAAAAGTGAAGTTATTATTAGAATTTATATAAAACAACGCTGCCGTAGATCGCCACGCGCCAATTTTTAAGAATGTCCGACGCCATATTCAGTCCTTCTATATTTCTCAGCGTGGTCAGCCCGATACTCGGTTTAAACGTGAACCCCGATTTATCGACCATATCTACATCATAATTAACTTTAAGTCCCGGCCCTGACAAATGGTAAAGTTTATCTGTTACTTTTGCAATCATTATACCCCTGCACTTACATCACTAATGCCGCTCGGATTTGACTTCGCGGGCGGAAATAATGTACCTGCAAGCACGTCAATTATCGGAGAGAGCAAAGGGGCTAATGTATCCATAGTCTTTTTCTGGCCACCTGTACTGAGTTGCTGTAACCCGCTAACGAGAGTCCCTGCCATATCGGTAACCGCCTGTTTTTTAGCCACTCCCGTCCCGCTACCAAATAATTTCTCGGCAAGACTTATCAGGGTCGGTAGGGCACCTAAAATCGCTATTAAAATATTCATTCCGATTTCACCTCCTTTAGAACTGGGATTTGTTGCATGGCTTTTATTAATAACACCGCCATTTCGCCTCTTGTAACTGGTCTGTCCGGACAATAATTGCCATTGCCGCAACCAGACGTGATATTAAGTCTTTTAAGTTTTTCTATGTATTTGCAGAAAGTCTCTCCGCCACTCATCTGTGCGTTAACATCATTGAATACTTTTCCAGTGCAAACGTCAGTAGGAATTAAATCTGGCAATACATCTAAAGTAATGCCATTATTGGTCATTTTGAGTGAATTAAGTGTCCAACAAGAACCATTAATATCTACATCAAAGGCATCGGCACATCCGGTCAGCAAAAACAATGCCAGGAAAATAACTCCTAAAACTGTAATGACATCTTTCATTACTGTTGAACCGTCCCGCCAGTGACCCGCTTGTCCTTAGCGCAGTAGAATGCAATTGCAACCATTACCGCCGTAATCGCATTAGCCAATCGTTGTGAGAGACTTAACTGAGGCATGAGCCATTGCCATAAGTGCGGTAACGCTGCAAGTATCCCAAATAGGGTTGTTTGCCAATTTTTCATATTGATCTCCTTCGCTTGTTGTCATATTTTGTTCATGTAATAGAGCAATCGACTTCCTTTTTAATTTCTAAATGCGGCCAGTCCTGATTCTTGAAGTTTCTGCCTGAATAAAGACCAAGCCTTTCACCAATCAATGCACATTCCCTGTAATCGGGAATCTCGTTGTCATTCACATTTGCCTTCAAATCCCACGTTGCTTTTCCATCTTTAACGACTGCGAAGTCAAACGCCCTTGATTTATCGTTATCCTGTCTGTCGTCGTCGAGATTTACAATGTGATTACTTCTGAGTGTCCATGTCACTTTATAAGTGTTCTCTTGCAAACGGAGGGGTAACATGCCTGCAATCTTCCTGAACTTATTGACAATATCTAAGGGTTCCCTGTCCTGACAATAAAGGGCATACTGCTCTTTGTAATCCCGGTCAACCGAGGTTATGACTACCTTGATACCGGCAACGGCGCATTGCTCAATAAATTGTTCTATAAGTTCGGGATGCTCAAATTTATTAGGGTCTCGGCTCATTGTCTTTTCCTCCCTCTCTCTACCCAGCACCATACGCAATCATTGTCAGTCGTACTTCCCATGCAAATATGTCCGGGATGATTAAAGCAAATCATTTTCATCATAAGATTGCCATTACACCACTTCACCATAGCGTTGCGTTCTGCATCGGTCAAGTTATAATGGGATTTACCTTGCATATTATCCTCTATCCTCTAATCTACGGATTTGTTGATCTTTCTCGGATAGTTTTGCTTTGAGATTCTTTATTTGTTCTTGCCAGTCTGCCGATATAATTCTTCTCAACTCAGATACTTCTGTTCGTAATGATGCAAAATCCTCTTTAAGTGCTTCTGTAGCTGTCGTCAGGTTGTTTACCGTTTTGTCTAGCTTTGCAAGTGTTCCGTCTTCCGCGCGAAGTTTCTTCTGTAGTGTATCCATTTCGGGGATTTTCCTTGATTCAATTAGTGCCTTACACGTCCCACAGATTTCATCACTTCCGTGAACTATAGCCTTTCTGTTTAGGTTTAACTTGATCTTTTCAGATACATAAATCCCGGCAACGAATAGCAAAAACGACATTAAGATTAAAGCAATGACTTCATGAAATTGAATTGCGACCTGAAAAGGTAAATTCATCTACCAAAACCTCCATTTATCAGACAAGATTTTGTACCACTGTCCATATCTCAATACTTAGAACTCTTACTCTTTGCTTCAGGTGGATCGTCTACACATCTTGGACATACCTTCTTACCTGTCCATTCTTCTACCATTTCAGATTCGTGGTAATCAAACTTACATCTTGGACAGGTCACCCACTTATCGTTCTTTTTGAAACTTAATCCTTTATGTGTGACTCGCATTATGTGTGTTTCCTTAGATGGAGAATGATAACATAAGTGTCGCCATTAGTGTGACCAAAGGTTGTGAATGCAAGATCGCCTGTTATACCAGTACTGGCATTGTTTGATAATGCTGGAGAGAACGTCATATCTCCTATTTGATTGCTTGGGATGAGGAGTGCTACTACATCTGCGCTAGCTTCCCATAGCATCTTAACGCCCATACCGTCGGTCATATATTGGACTCTTGCGATTGATACAGTTGAACAGGCAGGGGTTAATGCACTTACATCAACTTTAACAACATCGGATTCACCTGTTCCATCAGAGACACTGAGAAACTTTATAACAATCTTGCTCGCGCTTTCTGTGAGTATTTGTGTGGATACTGCGTCTGCCATATTAATCTCCTTAATGAGTGGGGATGTACGATCAAGGTGTGAACGTACATCCCCTTAGATTAATTACGCTGCGTTTACTGCTACTCCTTGACCTGCTGTTGCTGCTACAACACTTGAAGTTACAAATACTCCTGTTGTAGTAGACATCTTTGTTACATTAACTGCGTAACAAAGCGGGTTAAGGACGATTGCACCAACAGTTAAAGTTGCTGCACTTGCAATAGCTTGTGCAGGTACTGCAGTGGAGTTTGCGGCATTGATGAAACCTGTGTTTTTGAAGAGCAGAAGTCTCTCAACATCAGCGTCTGCAGCTGCATATACAAATCTATTATTGATGTGGCTTGACCTTCTCCATACAAGGCAGTTGGTGAAAGTGTTATCTCTCATAACCTTTCCCGCTCCTGCAATAGCTCTGGTTAAGAGTATGTTGGCGCGGATAATAGTTCCTGAGACAAGATTAGCAAGAGAACCAATAGTACATCCATTGAACTGTGCGGAGTCACCATTAAGAACCAAGTCAGCTGCACCCGTCTGATCAAGGTCGGTTTCTTTGTATACCTCGCAGTTGTTCATAACAAGATACTCACCACCGTCAATAAACGAGTATATACCTTCAGCAACAGTACTCATATTTCTGAATTTAATGTTAGTAAAACTGTTTCTCACACCTGTATTTATTACAGTAGCTAAATTAAGAGCGCCAGTAAGGGCGGTGAGATCTATCTTTGCATTCTGTCCATATAGCCTACTTGTTCCATCAAGGCCAACAAAATGGATTCTGTTTTTAGCTACAGTTAACATTTCAGTTAGTGTGTGTTCAGTATTACCAACGAGACAAATTACATCGTCTTTATTAGTCGTTGCGGCGTCGTACGCCTTTGAAATAGTTTTCCACGGCCTTCTAATACTGTTTGCTTTTGTAGAAACACCATCACTTCCATTACCATAATCAACAAACGTTGTTGTGCCGGATGTTACTGGAATCCCACCACCGCCCCACATTGGAATACCATTCCAGGATGGGCCACCTGCTCCAAAATCGTATGTACTCATTCTATCCTCCAGGTTACTTCCCCATCTGCTTTGCAGACAGAGGATTTTTTATGCTATGTTTACGTTTAGTTTGAGGAGAGGGTGACACTTGCTGCCTTACGCAAGCAAGTGCCTTTCCCCCAATCATAGGTCGCCTTGTTCGCAGAGGGTTGCCTATGTCACGTGTTAAACCCATTATCCGCCGCTACTTCCGTAAATGCCGCGAGGGTCAGTGCAACCAGCTACGAATCTCATCGTCGATTTGTACTGTGCATTATCGGTCTGGAAGTCGCTGTCGTTGGCAAATTCCTTCTGCCTTCTCCAGAAGAAGTTAAGGCAGTTAGGCGCGTCAGTCTTAATCCACCAAGCATCGCTATCGGTGAGGAAGTGGCCGACAAATACACCTTCCGGCATCGTACCCTGTGCAGGGTTGATGTCGTTGTTGGCACCACCGGGCAACTGGGCAGATTTCAGAATCTGGTCAGCCATAAATGCGTTCGCGGGGCTAACGATAAGCTTGCGAGCCATTGCACGATACTTCAAGCCACGATCATTAACAAACTCTCCGATGCCAATTAAGGATTGCTCGTATGAAGTTATGTCGAGATCGGCGGAGGGGTCAAGCCTGTTGCTCCAAGTTCCACCTTTGTATGGATGGGTAGTGGAACAAATATAAGAGGCATCAGCACTTTTGTTGGTGGCGAAGCAGTTGTTGAGAATGTCGAAAGCATAGATTTCAACAGTCTCGTTCATACTCCGTGCTAACGATTTTGGGCGCTGATTCATCTGGCGGTACTGGTCGTCTTCGTACATTACACGAGTGATGATGAAACCAAGGCCATACAGAATCGCAGTATATGTCTGTTTGTAAGTACGATATACTGTATCGTAAGTGATGGGATCAGCCTCACCCATTGCCACCGCGAGAGCGAAGCTACTGAGACCAAAGTCAGTTTCGGTTGCTTTAACTGTGCTTTGTATATCAAAAACCTTGCTAAACTCTTCCGCCCAAGCTCTGTCCTCTGTCCCCCATATTGTGCGAAGACCAGGTTCAAGAAGTTCAGGCATGTCTTTAGTATATATTGGCATTTACATTACCTCCTTATATTCCGACTGCGCCAGCACCTTTATAACGGTGCTCGTTGAAGATTACTTTTAGTTTGCAATGTTCACCCCAAGCGTTATCGGGGGAATCGACTTTGCCAATCACTAAAAACATTGCTGTTTGATTCGAAGCGGCCGCAAGCTCCATAATGGAAAGATAAGTTATGCTGCTTCCAGCGGCGTAGGTGATCATGTCGGCTGAAGCACCAACCTCGGTGAGGCCAGGTGTCTGACCTGTGGTGGACTGTACAGCCCAAATGATATACGGGTCGTCGAAGACCTGAATTGTTTTGCCACCAGCACTGGCGCTATCGTTTACATAGTCAGCCGCAACACCTATACACTTTACATCATCAGTCGCGGCTATTACTTGTACTGTGCCAGCACCAACCAACATCACTGGATCATTCTTATATATAGTCTGGCCTGTGGTAACTGTATAGGTGTGTGACCTAATCTGACCACCGGTGAGATGATCGATAGGTTCAAAACCGCTTGAGAAATCTTTATTTGCCATTTTCCTTTTTAACCTCCTTAAGTCTTACTTTCGTCTTCAAATTCGCTGTAGGTTAAACCTTTGCCTCCAGCATCATCTACAAATTTACGTTTTGTTTCTGCAAGTACTTCCTTTGATTTTGCAGCGAAGTATGCATCACGGCCTTTAGCCATCGCCTCTGGCATTTTACATAAGATAAGATTGCGCTTGGTGACATATGTACCAAGTGGTGTGCCGTCGATGATAGTGCGTGTAAGGTAATCCTTTGCCTCTATTGGAATCCAACCTTCGGTCTTGCTCTTTTCCAGATTGTCTTTGCGAACCCAGCGAAGGCGAAAACCTGGGATGGGTTTCACATCAAGAATTTGAGCTGGCTTCCAAGGAGTTGTACTTTCGTTTGCTGTGTTTGGTTTTACTGTTTCCATTATTTCACTCCTGCGGCACGTTGCCTATTTATTAATGATTTTTGCTTTGCATAGTCTTCGTTACTTACGCCAAGGTTGCGAGCAAGGTCTTGTTCGACGGAGGAGAGTTTTACAACTGTAACACGACCACTTCCGCCAGCGCCCTCAACTCCATCTTGGCTACGCCCATTCCCACGCGGCTTCGGTTTATAATCAAACTCTTTCTCAACTCTGAGTTTAACCTCAGCAAGGATTTCAGATAAATCGGCATACTCAAAGTCAGGGTCTTGCCATACTTCTTTCTCCATCTTGATGGCAGCCCCTCTCATCTTAGGGTCTGTGCGATACCACTCGGTGGAGTGAATCCAGCTTTTGTAGATTTTCTCGTCTTCAGGTTTAATACCTTCTTCAGCAGTAGGAGTAGGTTTAACCACAACCTTCGGTGCTGCCTTCATCTCCTTAATCTCAAACTTAAGATCAACGATTTTGTCGTCAATATCGCTCTCTTTGTCGAAGTCAGCCTTCTCTCGCGCTTCGCGCTTTGCCGCTTTCAACTCGGAGAGTTTTGCATCGAGTTTACTAACTTCATCATCTTTAGTGGTATCAGAGATTGCCCCTTTTACACTGTCGAGGGACTCGACGATTGCCTTGTTCCATTTGCGCATCTCTTCAATGCCTGCTTCTTTAGCGGCAAGTTGCTGCTTAAGTTCTTTAGCTTCTTCAATAGCGCGTTCGCCCTCTTTTGCTTTCCAATATATCTTGTTCCAGCGAGCTGACCCTTCAGGAGGATCTTCCTGCTTCTTTCCCTTTCCAGTTTCATCAGAATTTGCTTTTTCTTCTTCTACTTTTACTTCAAGTTCGTCTGCCATTTCAGTCTCCTTTGCGCCGCGATGCGGCTATTTACCCTTATGTTTAAAGTATTCCACTTCAGCAAGGCGAGCCTTTGCAGCCTTCTTTGACATAGGCTTTGATAGGTTCTTACCACTGTGGGAGACTACCTTATATAAACCTCCACCAACAGGTTTAATCATTGGACTTATACCTTCCGAGAAGGTCTTCTTCGTTCATCACACGGTATTGCATATCGAGAACCCAACTGCCACTGTAACGACCATAGAACACCTTGTCACCGGGTTTGCAGAAATCGACGTTATCGCCACAAGCGATTACCCATCCGAAGTTCGTCTGCATTTCGCCTTCTTTCTGGGCGGAGACTGGGATGTATAAACCTTTAGACTTCTCGACTTCGGCTTGCACAACGTAAACCCTACCAGGATACGGGACTATTGGAAAGTCCTTGATTATTTGTGCTATGTTGACAGGTTTATACTCTACCTCTTCCTGTGTAACATCATTACCAAACACTGGCTTTGAATAATCAATGCGTCTGTCAGTTACTATCTGGGGCATCTTTCTCTTCCATCCTTTCTATTGTATTAATTGCTTGGCTAAAGCCAATCACAGTGGCTACTGCTTCAAGTTTATTAGTAGCAGAGAGTATTGATTCGAGATGTTTTTGCCTCTCGCTGCGGAGGAAAGCAATAACATCCTTTGTTTTCTGGAGATTAAGCCAATCTTTGATTAGCACTTGGCGTTCCTTTACCTTTCTGTTGCTGCTTGAGGTACATCTGTGCGATGTGAGCCTTACGATGGAACTCAAATAGGTTCTTGGAGTTGGGGCTCATCTCAGCAGCATACACGGGGTTTATTGAGAAAGCCTCATGGATGCGGATGTGCTCCATATCGTCGTTTTCAGGTAAGACCTCAACCCCTTTTTCCTGGAACATCGAGGCGTTTTCGTCTAAAGGTGACATTGCAACAGGTGCTTCGGGTTTAGGAAGTATTCTATCAATGTTACGAGTGCCAAGGGCCTTGTATAAGTCGTAGGTGGCGGCATAGTTTGCTTCTGCATTACCACTGGTGAGACTGTTTTGACGTACATCGGCAACTATTTGCTGAGCCTTCATAACTTCTTCCGCGCGGGATATGATTTTTGGGTCACTTACAGGGATTACGTCAGTTTCACCAACAAAGTCGCTCCTACCGATCTTCTCTTGCGCTCCCTGTGGGATGTTACGCTCACCCAGAACTTTGAAGTATTCATCTTCATCGAAGAAGATACTGTTGAGGATGTATATTTTACGCAGTTCTTTGTGGAATGATCTGTGAATGCGGGCGTGAATGGCGCTATAAACTTTACGACCTTCCTCAAGAAGAGCTAAAACCGTGCTTGCGGGAGTGTCTGAGGAGGGTAATTGCCCTGTCATTGTCTCACTAACCGAGGTGACGAGTTTTGCATACTCATACAGAAGGCCAAGGGTGCTGTATAAAGTGTTATTTGGGCCTTTAAAGTCAAACACAAAGAGTGCCTTACCTATATCGTCGAGGAAGGTTTCAACTTCTTTAAATATACCCTGTTCAAACACGAGGTCGCCTTTACTCAGACCAGAACGCTTGGCGATGAATCCACCTGCGAGGTTGGCGAGGCTACCTGCATCCACAACTTCGTTTAGGATGGTGTTCATTGCTTCGTTAAGACCCCTGAGTAATGTACCGAAGCCAAGGCCATAGATACCTTCAGGATTAGGAAGGAAATAATAATGTGTGAAGTACTCAATCGACTGCTCTTTACCATTCGCATCGCTGAAGGAACGCTTTGTGATGCGTATAACTTCACGACGTTCAACATCAACAGTAATAACATAAGGTTCAGCAATGCCATCACCATTAAGGTCCCAGTCGCGGTGTTGCTCGGCAAATACTCTTGGAGTTCCTATTGTATCAAATCCTTCTTGAGTACCTTGGATGCTGTCTTTAGCGTTTTTGATGCTATTTGATGTAACATCGCTTAGTGTGCCGGCTTTGTAATCCCAGGCTTTCTGGAGAAAGATACCTTTAGCAACTCTCTTCCTTATATCATTAACGGTTAATGGGATAAGGTGTGTCTTACGAGGCGCGGTGTCGAAATCTTGGCAATGGTATGGCACAACGAGATCTTTAGCGCTGACATATTCACTCACGCATCGGCCTAACGTGAAAGAGTAATATGTCTTTCTAAACACACTTCCGATTAATGCAAGTTGTAAGAGCGTCTTATCCATACTCTCGCAGAACTCAGTCATTTTGTATAGCAACTGGTAGTTCATGTACTTTTGGACACGTTCGGCTTTCTCAACATCTTCATCGCCTACAGCAATAGTGTGGACGACTTCACGAGCGGGGATAATTGATTCGTAAGCACGAGCGTGAAACTGGATTGCGGCAATCGTCAGGACGGGGAGGCATACATTGGAACAGTTCTTCCAAGGGTATGTCTTGGTGTCCATGAAGTTACTGAATAACTTTATAATTTGAGCGACATTATCTTCCCAAGTTTGGCGCGAGGCGAGGTCGTTCACAAGGTCTTCGATGACAATGGAACCCATTTGCGCGAGGACTTCAGGACCGGTCATGAGATGTTGCTCGTTGTAGATGTCTTTGAATGCTGGAACGGTAACGTTCTCAATGAGAGCAGCAACATTTACTACTTCATTCTTAGCGACTTGGATAGCAGTGTAGAGATGCTCCAGCTCGGCAGTAGTCTGTTGCTCCTGGGCCTGTAATTCTTCAGGTGATGCCATTATATCTCCTTACTTGCTATAAACGACATAGTATCAAGGTTATAAAACTTGAAGAAGCAACACGACCATCCTTGCGCGATGTAATCGTTAAGGTGCTCTTCGCTGATATACATAGTGATTACAGTCATGTTAGTATCCTGTACTTTGACTACGCCCAACTTGAAGGCGCTGGCGTCTTACACTATCTGCAATGTTGTGCATTTGAGCTTCGTAGTGCTGAGGGTCGAGAAGAAGTAACCTGTAGAGATTCTCCATTGCATGGTCACTTTTGTCTACGGGTTTTTGCTTCATACCCCTCGATGCGGCGGTGCTCTTCTTATATGAATCCCAAACATAGTGGGTGATTTCATATCTGAAATTTTTGCAGTCACGGTTGATAAAGATGCGAGTGTTGCCACTGGTATCCTTGAGAGTCTCGCGGACGCGAAGAATGCCACGCGCTTTATCTTTTGAAGCGACGAGAGGGATAGGGTATAAACCTGCTTCGGCAAGATCGAATGCGAAACAAGAACCATTGGAAGGGTCACGGGTGTATGCAAGAGGGTCGATGATGATGAGGTTAGCTACCTTACCACGCTGGCGTTCCTGAATCATATTGACGAGATCGATAGCACTATCGGCAGAGGAGAAAATTTCATCAACCAAGAATAAAAGACCATCGCGCCTTACACAGAGAAACAGTATATTATGAGGAGTACGAGGATGAGGGTCTATGGCTATGTAGAGAGTGTAATCGTTCTTATTATCTCCCTTCCACCAATCGTCGAAGGAATCTATGAGATGAATGCGCTCGTTGTATTCTTTGTAGACAAGGCCACTGAGGAATAGGAGATGGCCAGTGGTACGAACCTCGCGCTCTTCGACGCTAAACCGGCTTAAGAGACGCTTGGCGGCACTTGCATCAATCGCAGGGTTATCGAAGATGTTAGCGAAGAATACTTCAATTTCGGGATCGCCTTCAGAGTTGTGGATCTCAGTGATTTCATCACCAACCTTCTCAACGATGCGACTTGCTTTGCTGTACAACTCATCATTGATCCAAGGTGCAGTTTGGCCATAATTAGCTTCTTGAATAGGGGTGAGGGCGAAGACTTCCTCGCCATTGGTGTCGACGAGGCGCATGAGATTCTCATCCCGAATTTCTTGTGGGGGCTGCTCATCGTAAATAACACAATGACGCGAGGCACCTTGGAACTTTGAGACTTCGCTCTCATACATCATGAATTCGATGAAACCGCCGTGGCGATTTGTTACAGCACGCACCCTACCCGAATCCTTCACAACATCAACGATGCTATCGGAAGGAATGAATTGTTGGATGTAGGGCCATATCACTTTAGAGAAGTTATTGGGATAATCAACGGTGCATAAACGGATGCGACGACTGGGATCGAGGCGGTGCGCTGGCATCGACGCAGCGATGGATTTAGGAGCTTTGCCAAGGAACTGGGCGCAAGCTTCCATCACAGTGCCGTATGTCTTAGACGATCTATTACCACCAAGGATGACGCGAGTCTTAGCAGGGGAAGCGTGAGCATACTTTAAAATAGGCGCGGGGGCGTAGACGCTGAATTTAGATTCATCCTTCGCAGCCCAAGTCTCAGTCATTTCGAGGATTTCAAGAAGGTCGCTTTCGCTTGCGCTATCAATTACGGTGGAATAAGGATTCATCTAATCACACCCCACAAATTTACGTGAGAGTTCTTCTACTGTATGTTCAACAGGTGAACACTCATCACCATCAATATCAGTGGATGTGGGAAGGGCTTCAAACTCGACAGAGATAGATTCCGCAGATTTAAATGCTTCCGCTTTGGTATCGGTTTCATTCTTCATCCGCTCGATACGTTCAGTAGCAAGGCGACGTTTTTCTTCAAGAGTTAGGTCACTATAACCTTTCTCACTTCGGGCGGTTACGTCGAGTATACCCTTCTGGATTGTACCATATCCCGCACGGTCAAGGATGCTTTCAGCTATCTTAATCTTATTCTTCTCACTGGTAGTGGAGTACATCGTGCGTTCAAGAACATCGAGAGCGAGAGGGGATAATTCCTGTAATGTCTTAGTCACATCCGCCACACCCTGATCACGCATTATCTGCAACCTATCAACTTCGAGTTTGAACAGTGGGGAGTTGATAATGATGGATAGGTAGCATTGAGAGATATGAAATTCTTCACACAATGAATTAGACGAGGCGCCAAGCACTACGCGCCGTGCTAACTCTTTATGGTAAGGCCGGACGCTCTTAATCCCATATCTCTCCACCGATGTGGAACACCCTTCTTGAGTTGCAGTTTTTCCCATACACATAGTATACCACGGTTCGCGCCTCGAAGTCAACCTATTCCCGCAACTATTTTCGCTGTGCATAAGCATACAAGAGTAGTCATTATTAATAATAAAGTTGTAGATGAGCATACAACTTTGTACAAACTTAGACATGCGTTTTGCAGCCATATTTTCGAGGGGCCTGTATTATAGTATATAGCACCACACATCCCCCCCCCCCCCCGGCTTCGTGGGTAGGGATAATAAGGATGTGATTGATTAGATGGGGCGGACGGCGCAAATACCGCTTGACAAACACGTGTCGATTGTGTTAACATTAGAGTATAAAACAAATCGGGAACAATAACAATTTACTAACAATTAAACCAAAGGAGAAAAGCAATGGCAAGAGAGGAAATTAAAATACTTATTTGCAAGAGCAAGGCTGATAAAGATGCTGGCATCGGTAAAGAGTTTATCATTAATGCTGACGTAGATGACTTTGGAGATATTATGGGTATTGACACAGTACGGAAAGACCAAAGGTATGGTTTCCGTGTGCGTATGCAAAAAGAGGAATGCAAAGATAGAAATTGGGAAGATGGCGTAAAGTATCTTGATGGGTTGGTTGAAAAAGCCAAGGCTGTTAAGTGTGAATTTTCTTACACAGTACGGGATTGGGTGAAAGGTGCATCGTCAACAATATCGGCGGATGATAAAGCCCTTCTGGCAATGTTTCGCGGGATGTCAAACGCACAGATTGCCGAATTGGTAGCCACACATAAGGCATTAAAGGTTGCCTAACACACCATCAACAACCACAGGAATTACGGTCGGCGCAAGCCGGCCTTTTCCTGTTTATGGTTGTATTGGAAGGATGGGACGGTTTAACCGTGCGCGGGCGGGAACCGTAGTGTGGTTATACCGCGGAACCGTGGCCGTGGCGCAACGTGAGGGCCGTGGCGGCGTTTCCGGCGTGCCGGTCGTACGTTTATATACCCTGATGTTAACGTGGCCGTTTCGGCCCGTATGTGTTATTATTGATAATGTGGTTAATGTGATATATTGATATATTGATGGCAGTAATTAGTGGTTGTCCTATTGTTATAATCAATTTTTTTTTAAACGAAACGTTAGGACAACATAACAACACCTAATCACACCCTCCACAGAAACAATAAAGCACATTAGTACTACTAAGCACAGAAGTCGCATTAATCACAATGATAGCATATGCTTCATAAGTGACAAATTTTGTCACTCGGCTGGCATAAATTGAATAGTAAAATGACCGCTCACTTCATGAGCGGGGTGGAAGAAAAGGGGAACTACAATGATACAATGTTATGTGTTAGGCGGCATCAAAGTTTACTGTACTCCGCTGGAACTGTTGGAAAGGATGAATGGTGCGATTGTGAAGGTGAAGTGATGGAAATCTTAATCCAAGGTGGAGTGATACTCATTGTTATATGTATAGGATACTATATGTGCTTGATAGGAGGATAAGATGAAACTTAAAATGAAAGTAGTTACAAGGAATGTGTGTAAGGTGTGTGGGTATCCGTCAATGTATCAGGGTGATAGCTGTGCGGCGTGTATGATATGGGCATTGCGTGTAGGGACGGAGCGATGGCCAGCCTCACGGAGTGTAAGGGTGAATGAACAGATTCGTGAATATCTATTGGACAACCTTGAGAGTACCAGTTATGTCGAATCATGCAAGATGCTGTATATGAAAGGAAGCGCGAACCTTGGATAAGAATGAACTCCTAAAACTCCTCGATGACCCAGCGGTGATGAAGGCTATTGAGGCAAAACTTAATAAGGATGCGCGTAAAGCCACCAAGAAGGTTACGGTGCAGGATGTAACGTATTACCATAGGTGTAAGTTATGCGGGTTTACCTGGGAATCGCAGAAACCTGCAAAATTCCTTGGCAAGGTGATTAATGACTTTAAAATGGAGCATGAGTCGTGTAAAAGTTGTAAGGTTAATTTAATGACATTATCAAAGGAGATGCTGGTGGATAGAATGATTGAAAGAGCGAAAGCATATTTGTGTCATGGGAGGATGGGATGACTATCATCATCATTCGTAACGCACAGGGAGATATTATCGAAGAGCGCAGATGGCGCGGTGGCTTTCGTAAAGCCATCACCGCCACAAAGGGAGAGCAGATGAACAGAAAGTTCGGCCGGGCGCCATTTAAGAACTGGAGGCTGTGCCTGTCTACAGAGTTTGGGAAGGTGAAGTAATGGTAGAGATATTCAATGATCTACTCGATCTAATACTTGCGTTTAGCATCATCGGACTTGTGCTGTTTATAAGGTATGTGATAATGAAGGAGACTCAATAATGAGTGATATGACAATATGTAAGAGATGCGGTGGCGTGTGTACTCGCTTCGCCGACGCAAAAGGCGATGTTATATGGGAATGCAGTCAATGTGGGGATCAAGTAAAGTTTATAGTCGAAGATAACGTAATCAAATCCGCAAAGCATCTCCATGATAATGCGCCAGCAATGGTGGAGTTTCCCAGCGGCGACAGGGATTATTTAGATTAACAATGAAAGGAGATATAATGATACCACAACTTTTACAAGATGGTTTAGACCGATATGTTAAACGTGGGATAGCTTGCGGAGATTTCCTTACCGCTGTATTAGAGAATAACCTTATGGAGGCTTTTGGCAGGGCAGATGATCTTAATAGAATAAACCTTTTTAATATCTGTAAGTATGTGTATAATGAAATGCCTGGAGCTTGTCACGGCAGTCCAGCAAAGGTAAGGGAATGGTTGAATAAGTTTAAAACAGAAGGAAGGAATTAAAACCTATGACTAAAGTAATCCATATCAATCACGAACATGTATGGGAGCAAGGGCAGTTACCACACAGGCAGGCAACACTGACTTGCACCGTATGTGGGCTGTGGGTGTATGATAAGAAGGAAGAGAATAAAAAGGTGGTTATAACTAATGGAGAATAGCGAGAAGAAACATGATTATGAATTTTGGCTTATACTGTATCTCTTTGTATCGAATATAGCTCTTATAGCCTTATTGATTTTTGTGGTTATGGAAGGTGGATTCAATGCAGGGTGGGTAGCGCGGGACAACCATCCAAACCTAACCGAAGTTATTAAAGAAAGGAGTAAACAATGAAAACGTTCTCATTCATAGTTGATGGGGTGAAGTACAAGTGTATTGCAGATAAAGCAATTGGAGTTACAGTTTACAAAGGCGACAAGCCCTTTCGCTGTATATTAAACGCCGACTTACCTATTAATATGAAAGCTATGAAAAAGTTGTATGGTAAAGATTTGCACAATAAAGAGCAGCTTAAAGCTGGGTATTTAAAACTATGGAAAGAATGCTTCTCCACAAAAATTCCAAAAGAAGTTAGATACAGAAGTTTATCCGATACAGAGAGAGGTGCGTTTACAGTAAATTTAGCACCAATATGCCCTTTTGGAGGTTAATATGACCAAACGTGACTTTAAGTTCCTTGCCAACGCCATCGGTCGCGCCGATTACCTTGGCATCACTAACAAGATTACATTCGCCTGCGATCTCGCAGAGCGACTTAAAGGTGAAAACCCTCGTTTCAACAAATTCATCTTTATCGAAGAGGTGAAGCGATGCTGTAGCATGATTGACCTAAACCGATGGGCAAATTACCTTTGGAGTGATATTCTGGCACACCGATGAACAAAGCGTAAGCTTCTAAAGGAGGAATATGACAAATAAGATGCTCAGAAACAATCAACCGCGCTTCCCTATGGTTAAAACTGGTAAATACACCCAAGGTTACCGCCTTGGTGTGATGGACTCCACCATCCTTGGGAAGCTCATTGAGAACGGGATTGTCCTTCACATATGCAATAATTTTCAGCAATCAGGGTATTGGGTATCACGCATCCGTGGCATTATCTACCACAGCGACCCTGAGCTTCTTAAAGTATGTAAAGGCGCAAAGAGAGATAATATAGCAGTACTATGGACTCTTGATAAATTCAACGAGCCCAAGCTCACCCAAGCGATGATGGACGAGGCATACAGACTTCAAAGTGTCACCACCAACGAACGTCTCGCGCCAGTAATTAATGACCTTGTGGCTAAGAGGTTGAGTAGGATTCTTGATAAACCCGTGGGAGAAACGGTGTTTGAAAGCGACTCTGCGATTAAGGACTATATTATGGGAACGCTGAGCCAAGAGGAAGGAGAGAAAGGATGAATGACCGTAAAGAGCTTCACAAGTTTATCGTTGAGAAGTTTGGGGGATGTTGGCATGAAACAATAGGTTTAAGTCATGGTTGGTGCGATCCATCCTATGCTTATACATGTATTAAATGCGGGTTAAACACTTATGATAAGACTTTAAAGAAAAACCTTGACCTCGACACTCCTAATGGCTTCATGTGGGTGTGGGGGAAGATGAGGGAGGATGACAACAGATGGTTTCATTTTATAGTTTTCGTTGCACATAAAAGTCCTCACTATGAAGAAGGGATATCTGATTATTATAATGGGCTTGCGGATTTGGTTGATTTAATCGACACCCCCTCCCGATTCATAGACGCGGCGGAGGAATTTTTGAAGGAAGAGAAGTGATGAAAATAATTCGTCATCTTAAAGTTCCTACAGGCGATATTCTCGTTGTGGAGGGCGAACGAGGGAAGTTAGAAATGCTTTCCCTTGGAGATTACGGCAAAGATGTGAACGTAAAATGTGACTGTATGGGCCTTACGCGAGAGATTGGAAAGGTTGACCATTGTGACCTTTTGCCTCTCGATGAAAAATGGGTCATAACAATCAGCACTCAATATGGCTGTTCGATGGGGTGCAAGTTTTGTGATGTCCCAAAGGTCGGTTATGGTAAGAATGCAACATTCAATGATCTTATAAGGCAAGTTCTGACTGGGATTAAACTTCATCCCGAAATACAATCAACGAAACGTCTTAATATTCACTATGCTCGCATGGGAGAGCCAACATGGAATCCTAACATACTTGATGCAACAAAATGGTTCAAAACACATATAGATCCTGAGTATAAGATACATCCTGTTGTTTCGACTATGATGCCAAAACGTAACGAATGGCTAAAGACGTTTATGCATACATGGATGAGAATAAAAAACAGGCTTCTTCAAGGTGAGGCCGGATTACAAATAAGTGTGAATAGCACAGACGAGGGCGAACGGTCTGATATGTTTAATAATAATTGTCATACACTCGAAAGTATAGGCAGAATCATGGAGGGAATTGCCCCCGCCGGACGAAAAATTACATTAAATTTCGCGCTTGCTGGATACGAAATTGATCCAGTAAAACTACTTAAATACTTTGACCCTGATGACTATATCATAAAACTCACACCGATGCATAAGACAACGCAGGCACTTTCAAACGGTATAGAAACGGTAGGCGACTATACCACATTTACGCCATACCGTGAAGATGAACTACGGCTAAAAGGTGCAGGTTATGATGTTCTTGTTTTTATTGCTTCAGAGTATGAAGACCTTGGAAGGATAACTTGTGGCAATGCAATACTTTCAGGTTCAATGCCACTCTGCCCATATTCGGAAATTAACAAGGAGGTAAAACCATGACATTGGGAGATCAGATTGCGGAGATAATTGATGAACTGTTAGATGATAGGACGGATTTAGTCCAAATTAACTGTGGCACTAAAGTTCAGAATTATAGAGATATAGCAACAAAGCAGAGGACAAATGCAATTAATCAGATTCTTGCCCTTCTCCCCTCTCTAAAGGGGTTCGTAAAGATGGTAAAGTGTCCGAATTTAGGTAATGGAATGCCTAATGGCATATGTAGTTTATGTAAAGACACAGGCGAAATCTGCGTCCCTCTCGAATTGGAGGATATGGATTGGGATGGAATATTGCAAGAAATATGGGAACGACATTATATAATAACCACCAAAACCGGCGAGGTCATAAAGAGAAAGGAGAAATAATGTTCTGGTCAATATCTGAAGGGGTAAAATTAATAGCGAAGCAAATGGTAGAGCATCCCGAAGAATGGCAGCAATCTCAATATGAGTTTTGGAATAAAAGTAATCCTGACATCCGCATATGGGTAGCTAATGGAACAAGTTTTATTACAATGAATAACAACTCTATATTTACATTGGCTGAGAAATATTGTCTTGCTAATGCAATCAAGAAATCTATAGGGTTGAGGTTGGGGAAGGAGTCCCCACCACGCTAACCGTTCACGGCTTGAGCATTCAGCACAATAAATAAAAGATGAAACATACAATTTTGTCCAAAACCGACCAAAATCGTCTAATTTTGTTTGACAACCGACACGCGCTATGTTATACTACATATACGCTTAAAGAGTGGTAATTACGAGAGGAGAGAAACAATGAACCTATCTATAAAACTCTCCATGAATTTATCAACCCACCAAAGAAAGGAGGTGAAATACACATGAAGATCGAAAAACTTAATTACTCCATCAAAACTGGAGAGAAAGACGAAGAGGGCAACGACATATTCACAAAGCACAGCGTTGACTTTAACATCCCTGTTGATCTCGACGAGATGTCGCAGGTATGGGGCGCGAATGTAGCATACGAGAAAGCAATGGCAACTATCATAATCGACGCCAGACGCCTTTGCTACAAAGCCAAGGACAATGCTGAAGCTCAGGACTTAGTGTCTAAATGGATTCCTGGCGTTTCCACTGGTAGAAGCGGCATGACCAAGAAGGAGCTCGTTGACCTGTTGGGTGACATGAGTGAGGAAGAGATTACAGCGTTGAAGGAAATGGCGAAGCAGAGAAGGGAAGCACAGCCGGCATAACTTACATCAACAAGAGGTTTATGGTGACTGTATACTGGAACCATAATTTCACCCTTTAAGAATGGAGATAAAACAATGAACTTTCTCAAACTTAATCAAATCAAAAATAAACCTTGGATCGACTATTCCAGTCTATCCACGTACATGACCTGCCCGCGGAAGTACTGGTGGCGCTCCATCCAGCACATCACCACCGCCACTGACCACCCCGCTCTTACCAATGGGAAGGCTTACCATGCTGCCATCGCCGACTACCACCGCGCACGACTTGCTGGTGCTTCGTTCAATGATGCCGTAGAGAAAGGTATCGCCGCCGCTATCCCCATCATGCAAGAGATTAAGGTTGAAGATAACAAGCGCAACGCGACTGTAGCCGAATCCTGCTTACGCAACTACTTTGTGCGGTGGAACGATGATGTGAGTACCATCCTCCATGTTGAAGTAGGGGGTGCAGTTGACCTCGGCGACTTCCTCTACGTTGGATTAATTGACGCTATTAAAGATACTCCTTATGGCATCGGCATCAATGAGACTAAGACTACCACAATTGTTGGCGACCGTTGGCAACTGCGAGGCAAGCCTAACATACAAATTGAAGGGTATATGTTTATGGCATCTGTCTTGTTAGGCAAAGATGTTTTAAGTGGAACGCTCGACGTAATTCCTATCCATGAAGATCCCAAGAAACGCAAAGACCCGTTTCGCATCCCAACCACCCGCACCCATGAGGAGCTTGCTGGATGGCATCGTAACGTCGCGCATTGGTTTGCTAAAATAGAGCAGGATAAGCACGACAACTTCTTCAGCATGGACACTAATCAATGTGTGCCGCTTATTGGAAGTGATTGCCCTTACCACATTGTGTGCAAACTCTATGAAAACCCCCATGGCAGGAGCGACATCCAAGTCCCTGGCGAGTATGTAATCAGACCTTGGTTGCCTTTGGACAGCCTTATATCAGCATAAAAAGGAGTAACCTATGCTCATAACCATTTGTGGAGATTACATGACTGGTAAAACAGTTAGCGCCTGCACCTTCCCTAAACCTATGAAATACCTCGATTATGATGGGAAGTTTCTCAGCGCCACCACTGCCAAGAATCCCGATGGCACCTTCGTAAATCCTGACTGGAAGGAAATCGAAGTTGTAGCAATGTACGAAAGTGGAGGACAGCAAGACCTCGACTTCAAGTTCAGTCTCGACGCTAAAGCCGCACCCGCTTTCGCCAAGGACTCCTTGAAGATAAACGATAAGTTCAACGCCCAAACGAAAGAAATATTTGGAAATCCTGGCAAATACAAGACTGTTGTTGTAGACAGCCTCTCACGGATGTTTAGGGTATGGAAGAACTTACTCATGGTAACTAACAGTATCCCTAATCCCAGACCTGGCGACTACATCTTCTTCGATGGATTACTCGACAAATGGTTTACAATGATGAAAGAGATGCCAGTGGACTTTGTAATCCTGGTATCCCACGAAGCCATTGATAAGGATGAGTTAACCGGCGAAATCAAAGAATTCCCTCTTGGCATCAGCGCTAACTTAGGCAAAGCGATGGGGCGATACACCAATGAGTTATACCGTCAGATGGTAGAACAGGATAAGCATTTATGGTACACCAAAAAGAAGGGGAGGTTCAATGCAGGTTCATCACTGAGCCTCCCTTCCCCAATACCAGCAACCTACCACGAACTGAAGAAATATCTTCCGGCAAAGGAGGTAAAGTAGTGCAAAGAACCGGTGTTGTATTACAAGCTATAGGTCAAGTAGGAAGTCATAAAACAACAATCTTAAACATATGCAGAAAAGCACTATCAAAAAGTGGGTATACAATAAGTGAAGGAATACCAATCTCTATAGTGATTGAGCAAATATATGTTGAAGAGAAGGAGGTGAAATGGTAGTCAAGGAGATCACTGTTGGTAAGACATTCAATACAGGGAACTATACATCAGTCAGATTTGATGCAACTGTTTCCATCGAACCAGACGATAATATTGAAGACGAAGTTAAAGAATTATCTGATGATATAGACTTCTAGTTTCAACAGAAAATAACCAAGCCAGCATAGCTGGCGCAAAAAGGAGGAGTACATTATGCCGAGATTCGATGTGGACCTCACGCAGGTCGATGTAATCAGTGGAGAAGTTGAAGGTGTCGTGCAGAAACTTGAGTACCAGATTAGAACAGGAGAGAAATGGAACAACGCTGGCACATCAACAGTTGAGAAGGAAGTATGGGAGAATCATGCCGACGGAGCCACCGCTCGCTTGCACTTTACCATCGCAGTTCCTGGTAAAGGCAACCTATTCCATGAGCTCTATTTCAGCGACAAGGCTATGCCTATGACCAAACGTGTATTGAAACAGATGGGCGTCAACTTCACCCCTACAGGCTACAATCCTGATGATGCTTTGAATGCTCATGTCGGCATGACCGTCGCTATCGAGGAACAGGCAGGGTATGACCCCAGATCAAACATAGTGAAGTTTTATAAGGCATAGCTATGGAAAGAATCACAGAGGTAGAAATAAAGATAGCATGTTTAAATAAAGCCTGTGATATTGCTGTAGTAAGACCAAAAGTAAGCATAATGAAGTTAGCCCAAATAATGTATGATTGGGTGAAAGCAAAGTCTAACAAAGCGTAACTGTGTGTATAAGCCCACCACCCACTTCGGTAAAGGGTATCATTGCCCTTCTCCAAGTTCTTGGGTGACACCGATATACCCAAGGGTGGGCTTAAATAAAAGAAAGGAGAAAGAAAAAATGCCCATAGACGACACCGAGTTCCAGAAACAATTAGACATCCTTAGAACTCTCATAGAACCTATCTCTAAAGATGCCTTACCTAACGACAGTTTTGTAGATAAAACACATTGCGGCAACCTCTACACCCACATCGTATACGAAGACAAGGAGAAAACCAAGATCATCAAAGTCCTCGCCGACCTTGGTAAGAGCGGAACATGTGCCAACGCACATCTTAACGAGTTATGCGAACTTTTAACAGGCTTATTCTTATATGTGCCAAGCAAGAATGACCGTTACAAGGTGTTTATTATGGCCGCTGGGCATAGCTGTGGCCCAGGCACCACTTGTTTCGATGTGATGCTTAGACGCTTGATGACCATCGACACCAGAGTGAAAGGATAAGGAGGTGTAAGTGCCCAACAGTAAAGAAGTTCATCCCATCCACATTGCAGTTCCTATAGAATTGTGGATCGCGTTCAAGAAGATAGTCCCTGAGTCAGGCGTCACATCCATCATCATCCGCCGCCTCCTTCGGGATTATGTTAATGCCATCAATAATGGTAGAAGTACAATCGAAGTTACGAAAATAGTAGTATAGGAGATAGACAATGATACTTACAGACTTATTAGAAACCCCCAACGCTGACCTCACCGATGAGGAAGTGGAACGCAAAATCAACGTCCTACGCAAGCTCCGAGTCTTTCAAACCGAAGAAATTGAAACTGAAGATGGCATCGATGAAGATGGAGAACCTATCATTCGCACCACCAAGGTTCATAAAGCTAAAGCCATCAAAAGTAATAAAAGTAAACGTATCAACGACCTTCTCACTGGAATGAGCGAGCAAGACAAGGCAGATTTCATGAAACTCCTCGCCGAAAGGAAGGCCGCCGGTGGATAAGAAACTCATACATTCAATAGAAATCAGTACTATTATCATCGGCAACCGTCAGCGTAAGAAGCTCGGTAACATCGAGGAATTTGCTGACTCCATCAAGCACCATGGGCAGATATATCCTATCATTCTCACCGAGGATAACAAACTCGTCGCTGGCGAGCGTCGTCTTCGCGCCTGCCTCCATCTCAAACTTACTCATATTGATGCCATATACCGCAAGTACGCTGAACTTGACTCCTTCATCATCGAAGCAATCGAAAACATCGACAGGAAAGCCTTAGAGTGGGAAGAGGAAGTCAAGATCACCGAGGAACTTCACAAAATGCTTATCCTTAAATATGGCGATAGATGGAGTGGGCGCAAGACTGCGGAGAAAATAAAAATGTCCCTTGGTGGTGTCAGCACCAATCTCCAACTCGCTAAGGCACTTGACGAAGCCCCTGACATATTCGAGAAATGCCGTACAAAAGAACAAGCCCTCAAAGCATTAAAAAAGTACAAACTTGATGAAGCAATGGCGGAGTTGGCGTTGCGTAACAGCAAGAAAAAATATGGCCTTAAAGCCAAGCAATATCTTCTCAACGGTAACAGTCTCGACCTAATTAAGCAAATTCCTGACGCATCTATAAATGTCCTTCTCACCGATCCACCTTATGGCATAAACTTAAGCGATACTATGTTCCACAGTACCCGTGATATGCCCAGTGAAAATAAAGATCACTATGAAGATTCAACTGAATATTTCAAAGACCTTATTGAAGCCCTTATCCCTGACCTTAATCGCATCCTTAAACCTGATTCTGCTGTATGTATATTCTGCGCTTACGAGCATAGTAAATGGCTCGCAGACCAGTTCCGCACGATTGGTTATGCCATGGATGTCCTGCCAGGAATCTGGGTTAAACACAATGCAGGGCGGTGTAATGTACCTGAAAAATATTTCAACCGTGGCTATGAGTATTTCGTCTATGGCACTCGTGGGATGTTTACTCTCGCTAAACTTGGCACGAACAATGTCATCCAGTGTACTAACATCAACACAATGGATCGTATCCATCCATCAGAGAAACCGCTTGAGTTAATGGAAGAACTTCTATCAAGATTTTGCCTTCCTGGTCATACCACCCTTGACCCATTCGCAGGCTCTTGCTCATCTGTGGTGGCATCGATCAAGCGAGGTTGCATCCCCATCAGTTTTGAACTCGATCCTAAGTTTTACAACAACGGCTTACAGCGCATCGCTAAAGCATTAGAAATGAAAGATGAAGGGAAGATGCAGGTGATACAATGATGCAAACTTGTGAAATATTAGTATTAATAGGTGTTGGGGCTATTGGAGGCATGCTTTCTTCTTGTATGGCAAGAACTATAGGTAGTAAACAAACCCTTATAATATGGGGTGTTGGACTTTTAGTAGTATCTATATGTGCTTATTTTATAATAGAATGACCGTTCAAGTTGTGATCGTCCATAAGTAAAGGAGAACCCAATGAATCAATGCCCAATATTTAATTTTAATGAAGTATTATTTAGCACCTGCAAAATGTGCTGCTTCCATGGCTCTATAGAAGGCAACCATTACATATGTTTATTCAAATATAATGATAGTATAGAAGAACAAATATGGTAGATACTAATTCACTTGAATCCATCACCGTTCCTGCTGTAGGCCCACTTGATGCAAAAATTGCCTTCATCGGCGAAGCCCCTGGCCATGATGAGGAACTTGCCCACGAACCTTTCGTAGGAATGTCCGGCAACATCCTTAACATAAAACTCCATGCCACTGGCATCATCCGTCATCAGTGTTACATTGATAACCTTATACAGGTGCGCCCCGCTACATTCTATAAGCACCAAGAGACACTTGGTTACAGTGGCATCCGCCGTCCTAAGAACGAGAATGACTTCAGCATCTTCTGGAGCGGCTCACGTCCTACACAAGCTCTCATCGACGCTAAAGCATCCCTTCTTGCTCGCCTTGAGAATGTCAAAGCTAATGTTTTCGTCCCTCTTGGTAATAGCGCACTATGGGCATTAACAGGCCAGTCGAAGATAAGCATCTGGCGTGGCTCGATATTACCTTGCACCCTCCCTTCTGGTCGCATCATTAAGATAATCGCCTCCTACCATCCCGCTGCTGTCATACGCGATTGGAAACTTGGGGCTGTGCTTCAGTGCGATTTAGAGAAGGTTAAAGTGCAGAGTGCATTCCCTGAGGTGAAGTATCCACAGCGCGAACTTCGTATCGCTCCTACTTACAGCGATGTAGTAGATTACATATACACAAACAACGCTTCGGAGGTAAGTTTCGACATTGAAACTTCCCCTTCCGATATAACTTGCATCGCATTATCCTCATCACCAAACATTGCTATATCCATTCCCACCACCAAGCATTACTGGGGAAGCATCAGCCGACTCCATGATGTGCTGAAAGCTATAGAATTTTTATTAACCGACAAGGCTCCAAAAATTGGTCAAAATATCTCCTACGACCTCCAGTACCTCATCCGCATCTGGGGCATCCTTCCTACTAAACCGTGGCATGATACTATGATAGCCCAACACACATGCTATCCTGACTTGTCGGGTGAACAAAAGGAAGAAGGCTCTTCCAAGGCTAAACGTGTCATGAAAACAAAGTCCCTCGCGTTTATCTCCTCCATCTACACCGACGAACCCTATTATAAAGATGAACTAAAGAAATGGATCGATGGCAAGTCCAACGATGAGGCATTATGGCGCTACAACGCTAATGACGCAGCCGTCACCCTTGAGTGCCACTACGCTCTGCAGAACGAGATGAAAGAGTTAGGTGTCACCCATACTTACGACTTTATGATGGAACTCCTCGAACCATTGCTCTACATGATGTTGCGCGGAGTTCGCATTGACGAATCCGCTCGCGCCCAACACGTCATAGACATGACAGCGAAGCTTAAGCATAACAAAGAGATATTTACTGCTAAATATGGTGAGATAAACTTACGCTCACCTAAACAAGTACTCGAACTCATACACAAACTTGGCCTTAAGCCGCCTATGAAAGATGGCAAGCCTTCCACCAACAAACAGGCTCTCGACAAACTCGCAGTCAAATCCCCAGAGTTCAAGAACATCATTGGCTTCCGCGAGGCATCGGTCTTACTGAGCAATCACCTCCAAGCGCCTGGCGATGGAGAGGATGGCAGATGGAGATGCTCCTTCAACAGTACTGGAGCCGCCACTGGTAGACTCTCATCAAGTGCTGGTATCTTCGGTAGCGCCACCAACCTTCAGAACGTCAAGGCCAGCCTTCGTAACATCGTTATCCCTGACGCTGGAATGATATTTAGCGAAGCTGACCTTAAAGGCGCGGAAGCTATGATCGTCGCTTACTTATGCGAAGACGAACTCCTCATCTCCAAGTTCATCAACGGAGAGAACATCCACACCCACACAGCGATGATGATATGGCCCACTCTCACTCCAGACGCTATAGCCTTAAATAAAAAGATATGCCACCGCGAAGGCCGTGACACCGAATCCTTCTACCATCGCGCCAAGACTACCCGCCATGCTGGTAACTACAACGTCGGCGCATACACTCTCAGCATGAACCTTAAAATCCCTAAGGCCGACGCCGAGAAACTCATCCAGCGCTTCAAAGATAGAAGCCCGAACCTTGCAATGTGGCATAGTGAAGTAGACCAACAGCTCAAGAAGGATAGAACTCTCATCACCCCGTTAGGCAGAAAGAGAAAGTTCTTTGATAGGTATGGACCTGAACTACTCAAACAAGGACTCGCATATATCCCCCAAGAGACCGCCGCTCACATCTTAAACCTTGGGCTTATCAATGTCTATAATCAACTGTGTGCGCCATACAAAAGTATCGAGGTTCTACTGAATGTCCACGACAGCATCCTTGTGCAGCATCCACCAGAGTTGACATTCTTCGTCCACGACCAACTGCATAAGTTAATGTCAATCCCTGTCACAATCAAGGGGAGAACCTGCACCATACCAATCGACATTAAGTGTGGCACATCGTGGAGGGATTTAAAGTGAATTGTAATATATGCCAGCATACTTATTTTAATATATATGCAAGAAGGCTTAATATAAAAATAGAATATGATGAAGCTACCAATCTTTTTGACACTATAACTGGTATGGAGTATTCATACATCCAGTGTTGCCAGTGCCATGCCACTGTTTGGGGCATCGAGAGTGGTTGGTATCCTTGCCTTGCCTCTGATAAAGAAAGATGGAGAAATAGAAATTTGAAACCTACCCTTCCTACCAACGAAGACAATGCTAAAACTCGTTTGCTCAAAAGCCTTACCGCTGACGACATCAAAGCAATACTTGCTATGAGAGGTAAAGTGTGAGTGATTCTCGCAGGGCAGGTTTCTGGCTCGATACATACCTCCAGTACACCCAACAAAGTGAAGCTCCCACCAACTACCACATGTGGAGTGCCATCAGTGTCATAGCCTCTTGCCTTCAGCGTAAGGTATGGTTAAACTGGGGATTCTTTAACATATTTCCTAATCTCTACATCGTCCTTGTCGGCCCTCCCGGCACCCGCAAGAACACTGCGATAGGCATTGCAACATCAATGGCAGATAAGGTAAAAAACATCCATTATATTGCTGATAGTACAACAGGAGCCTCCATTGTAGAGGAACTCAAACTGTCTTTATCATCAGAAGCTACGTCAATAAATAAACATGCTGAACCTATCAGACATAGTTCTGTTACTATAGTAGCCGAAGAACTCAGTGTCTTCTTCATCATGGATAAAGATATGATGAAGTGGCTCACCGATTGGTTTGATTGTAAAGATAAATGGGAATATAAAACTAAGGGTAGAGGCACATATCCTATTGAAGGAGAATGGGTTAATTTAATCGGCGGAGCAACGCCTACAAGTTTTGCCAGTACTGTTTCTGCTACTGCTATAGGCGAAGGTTTTGCTTCGCGTCTCATCACTGTTGTCGAAGACGCTCCGCGTAAACTTAATGCAAGGCCAAAACTTACTCCAGAAGAAGTAATACTATATAATAATTTAACATTTGACATACAACAAATAGCAGCCTTGCAAGGAGAATTTACTTTATCTATTGAAGCAGATAAATGGTTTACCCATTGGTACGAACATCCTACTCCTAATCCTATGAAAGATGATGAAAGATTTATGGGTTACTTCTCACGCAAACATATCCACCTTCTTAAAACATCTATGGTAATCTCTGCTTCTATTAGCAATAATAAGATTATTACACTTGACCATATACAATATGCCCTTGATATTCTTGAGAATACTGAAACTCGCCTCAGTGATGCCTTTGGTGCAGCTGGGCGTAGCGTCCTCGCCACCGACATAGACGATATAATGAAGCTCCTCAAGATGCACAAACGCCTCGCTAAAGAGCAAGTGTTCGGCCAAATATGGCGTAATGTTAATCCCATTAACCTTGAACACATCTTCACTGTGTTGAAAGAAGCTAAAGCAATAAAGGAAGAGGTAATAGATGCTAAGGTATACTATGTATGGCTCAAAAACCTTGAAGATATTAATATGGAAGATTTACCAAAGAAGGAGGAAAAGTGCCAGACTTAAAATGCAACAGTTACTGTCCACAGTGTCAGTGCAACGAGTGTCCTGTTATTGAAGGGTTAAGGGAACAGGTGGCATCATTACAAAGTGTTATTGAAAAGATGAGCATCGAAGATAAGGAGAACTTAGAATGAAAGAGTTAACAAGGTTAGAGATGACATGTTTTTCTACTTTACATCATATGCTTGATTTAACAGAGGTAGAATATGATGCTATTCATAGATTCATAGCATTATTTTTAGCTAAATATAAGGAGGAAAGTGAATGAAAACAGCATGTTATTACTTTAACTGGGGCGGTGGAGACGAAGGGCGTCCCTCATACCCACAGGAGTATGGGGCAAGGTGTGAGAAACAAAAGATGTTCTTCCCGTTTCCTGTATTTTTAGGTAGAAATCCAAGAGAAGAGTGCAAAGGTTGCTCTTACTATAACCGCAAAAAGCGGAGGCCGTCTTCATCCCAGGAGGTGTAATGAGACACAAATATCCAATCGCTGTTGTTGCTGGTAGTTATAGAGAGTTTTTATGTTACTGTGAGCATAATAAAAAAACACCAGACAAAGATGCAGTATATACAGTTACACAAGAAGGTTTACAAGGTAGATATTACTCAGAAATAGTTACATATGGCACATGGTATAACTTAAAGTATATACGCGATATACTATTTGAACTAAACACAAGATTAAGCCAGGAGGTTCTATGACAATAGCTAAAGCATCTTATTATTACCCAGGTGGAGACGGTAGAAGCCAAAAGAGTTAGAAAGGAAGGGAGGCTAAAACTTCCCTTCCATCCCTCTACCCACTTTCCGCTGCTCATTATCCCATTCTCTTTCAATCTGCTCAAGATAATCTAACTGTGCCTTCTGTGGTTTATCCATCTCTTCTAATATCCCCATTACCATAGTTTCTCTTTGCTTCGGATACGTCCCCATAAATACATCATAAAGATTAGCTTCAGGATTCTTCATCTGCCTATACGATTTCTTCATCTGTGATCCACCCGGCACCCCAAGAAACTTACCCGCTAAATCAAGTGCTGAAGACCGTGATGGATTTCCACTAAGCACTTGGCCAGTTGAGATCAGTGTATCTCCCACTGCACCAAATATAGACGACCCATACTTTAACCCACCTACAACAGGCACAAACTGACTCATCTCTCCCGCTCCTTTTACTGCCGCCAGTCCAATATTATCTCCTTGTGCCAGCGAAAATCCAAACGTCCTTAACGGCGTAGGCATCACTGAATTCACATGCATTAAATCTTCAAACAAAAAGTTTATTGCTTGCCATCCAAGTATGAACCAAGCAACATTCTTAAACGCTTGTGCCTTCGACACAGTAGGATTTTTAATTCTTGCTATATCATGTATAATATTT
>Ga0315281_10000573_pt1 | contig 51430 bp, 40 predicted proteins | sample YL17G07_0_MG_FD_204540 | JGI IMG/M metagenome (GOLD analysis project Ga0315281, IMG submission 204540) | Sediment microbial communities from Yellowstone Lake, YNP, Wyoming, USA - YL17G07_0 | ecosystem: Environmental > Aquatic > Freshwater > Lake > Sediment | place: USA: Wyoming | collected...
GGCTTTGGACGGGAATCAAGCCCCTACAGGAATAAATACTTCTAATTACATTTCACCCATAAGGTGATCGTTTTGACCTGTTATCCGCCATTTCGGGTATTGGACCTTAGACTTTCGACTTTAAGCTGCTTTTGTACAATGCGCTCTTGGGCAGACCGCTCAGATGGGCGACGAGCTTGAGCGCGCTCATCCTGTCCAATCCCATTCTCTCCTGAACCGCACCTATATAAGCGGGAATGTCCACGCGCTCCCAGTCAATCTCCTCTTTGCTCCCTTCAACAATGACCACAATCTCTCCCCGTACGCCTCCTTCCCCAATCTTCCCAATTATGTGGCTCAGCGTCCCTCTCACGAACTCTTCATGCACCTTTGTCAGTTCACGCACAACGGCCGCTCTCCGCTCACCCATAACCGTCCGCATATCGTGTAGCGTATCTTTTATCCGCTTCGGCGATTCGTAGAAAATAATTGTCCTTCGCTCTCCAGAGAGACCTGCGAGCCGCTTCTTTCGCTCAGTCTCTTTTCTCGGAAGGAACCCTTCAAAGACAAAACGTTCTGTGGGCAGACCTGATGCGGCGAGGGCCACCACTCCTGCTGAGGGCCCGGGGATAGCAACTACTTTCATACCCTCCCTAATAGCCTCCCTCACGATTATGGAGCCAGGATCTGATATACCAGGCATTCCAGCGTCGGAAACCAGCGCGATGTCCCTGTGCGCGCTGAGATGGCTCATGAGCTCTCGGGCCTTCGCTTTTTCCCTTGCGCCGTAGTAGGTTAAGAGCTTTGCCTTAATATTGTAGTGCTGCAGAAGTATTCTGGTCTGGCGTGTATCCTCGCACGCGACGAAATCAACCTCACTGAGAACTCTCAGCGCTCTGAGCGTGATGTCTTCGAGATTGCCTATTGGAGTTGCGACAAGGTAGAGTATGCCCGACGTCATTTTCTATGCGTTCCACCATGACGATGCTTCACTCGGCCAACTGTTTCAGTATAATCTCGAGGATCCTCTCAAGATCATCCTGTGAATAATATTCTATCTCTATCCTTCCCTTCCGCTTCCCAGGTACTATTCTCACCTGTGTTCCAAGCGTGCTTCGCAAATTTTCTTCTATCTTTATCAGATCAGCTGATTTTCTCAATCCTATCTTTTGTTCATGCGCTGGTAGAGTTTTGATCCTGGCCGCGTATTGCTCCGTATCTCTTACCGATAGGTCATTTGATATGATGAGAGCGCTTAGTTTTTTCTGATACTGCGCTCCCTCAACCATCAAAAGCACTTTCGCATGCCCTACGCTGATTTTCCCTGCTGAGATATCATCCTGAATCTCAACAGGCAACTTCAGAAGCCGAATCGTATTGGCCACGGTCACCCTATTCCTGCCGACCTTCTTTGCGATGTCATCTTGCGTTAGGCCGAATTCGCTGCTCAGCTTTGTGTATGCCTTCGCCTCTTCTATCGCGTTAAGATTTTCTCTCTGGATGTTTTCAACGATTGCGAGCTCAAGCGCCTGCTCATCATTGACATTCTTTATAAGTGCGGGTATCTTGGCCCATCCGAGCGATTTCACGGCCCGCAATCTCCTCTCTCCCGCAATGAGTTCGAAGTCTCCGTTCACCGGTCTTACAATAATCGGCTGAACCACTCCTTTCTCCCTTATTGATTCAATGAGCTCTTTCTGCCTCTCTTCATCAAACTCTATCCTCGGCTGATATTTGCCAGGGTTAATTCTGGATATTTCCACCTCTATTATTTCCCTATCACGAACAGTTATTATCTCCGGTATCAGCGCGTCCAGCCCTCTCCCCAATGCTCTCTTAACCATGTCTCCACCCTCCTTTCCATAGCGTGTGAGTTGTTATATGTTATTGTATTATAGTATATAATAGTATACTATATTAGCCATAATTATGCCATAGAAGCCTCATACACATCATGATTTCTTTCCAGAAATTCCCTTGCGAGCTTTGTATAGCTCATTGCTCCCACGCAATGTTCATCATACACGATAATCGGCTTCCCGAATCCCGGTGCCTCTCCCAATCTCACATTCCTGGGTATCACCGTCTCATATACCCGTTCTCCAAAATGGCTGCGCAGTTCATTCTCGACCTGTTCAGAAAGATTTGTACGAGGATCAGCCATAGTAAGCAGGATCCCCTCGAGTTCCAAAAGAGGGTTGAGTCTTTGCCTTACAAGATTATAAGTCTCCAGTAATTGGCCCAATCCTTCTAAAGCATAATATTCGCACTGAATCGGCATCAGAACAGAATCGGCTGCCGTGAGCGCATTCACTGTGAGAAGCCCAAGTGATGGCGGGCAATCTATAAATATATAGTTGAATAATTGCTTACTTACTTGCAGGCAATTAGATAGGAAATACTCGCGCCGATCCATTCCAGTTAGCTCCACTTCGGCGCCGGCCAAACTTCTATTCGCCGCCAGTAAGCTCAGACCTTCCCATGGTAGGGCCTTTATCATATCTTCTGTAGTTGCCTCGCCTACCATGCATTCATAAACACTCTTAACCGTTTCATTCTTCTGCAAACCCAATCCACTTGTGGCATTGCCTTGAGGGTCAACATCAACAACAAGCACTTTCTTACATGTCTTCGCAATGCATGCGGCAAGATTTATGGATGTAGTTGTCTTCCCTACTCCGCCCTTTTGATTTGCAACGGCAATAATTTTTCCCATATGAGTATATCAGTTGTTTTAGAATAATTATGCATAATGGCGTCATTATGTCAATCAAAAAAATTTATCTGGAGTTTACCCAGTTCTATTTAAAAGGCAGTTCTCACCACGAAGAGCACGAAGAAAGACCAGGTTAATCGGCCTATTCCTCTATCTTCGTGACCTTCGTGTCCTTCGTGGTAAAAAACGATAATGCAGTGTTTTATTTAAAAGGCGGTTCTCACCACGAAGAGCACGAAGAAAGACCAGGTTAATCGGCCTATTCCTCTATCTTCGTGACCTTCGTGTCCTTCGTGGTAGAAAACGATAATGCAGTTGTGAAGAATCTTAACACTGACTCACCCAATATGTTACAAAATGGGACGGCGAAAAAACGCTGAATGTCCAGGAAAATTTATATGTTCCACGTGGAACATGATGCCCCAGACGCACGACGCCATGCGCTATTGCATGGTACCCGTGATTCTCTGGTGAACGGATAGACGCCGGGAAGAGCCAATCATGCCACTTTGCGCGGAAGGATACGTTCTACGTGGAACATCTGTTACTGATCATTTCGTGCCCTGGACTGCTTCTCCAGCAGGACCATAAGGATAGATATGTCTGCAGGTGTGATTCCCGATATTCTCGCCGCCTGACCTATAGATAACGGCCTTATTTTTTGGAGTTTCTCTCTCGCTTCCTTCTTCAGACCATTCATTGAAGATAGGTCAACCCACTCAGGTATTCTCCTCGATTCCATTTTCTTGAATTTGCTAATCTCTTCCAGTTGCCTTTTCAAGTAGCCGGAATATTTAATTTCAATCTCGAGCTGCTCTATCACTTCTTTATCGTAAGCCGGGAGCTCGGTAATTCCTTGCGATTTTAATACTCTATAACTGGCGCCAGGCCTTTTTAGTAACTGCTCTACTGTATATTGCCCTAACTTAATCTCCCGCAATCTAGCCATTCCCTCATTGATGCATCTCAGCTTGGCATCGAGTCGCTCCACTTCCTCATTAGAGATTAATCCAAGCTTGTTCCCATAATGCATCAGTCGCGCATCAGCATTGTCCTGTCTTAAGAACAGCCTGTATTCTGCGCGAGAGGTAAACATCCTGTAGGGCTCCGTTGTCCCCTTTGTCACAAGGTCATCTATCAGTACTCCAATATATGCCTCTGATCTGTCGAGTATAAAAGGTTCACGCCCTTTTACTCTTAATGCCGCATTCACTCCTGCAATCAGGCCTTGAGCTGCTGCTTCCTCATAACCTGACGTTCCATTTATCTGACCCGCAAAATAGAGGTTCCTTACCTTTTTAGTTTCAAGTGTGGGATACAGCTGCGTAGGCTGGGAATAATCGTACTCAACTGCATATCCCGGTCTCAAAATCTCAGCGCGCTCAAGGCCTATTATGGACCGCACGAGCGCGAGTTGTACATCATAGGGGAAGCTTGTGGAAGCCCCATTGAGATACATTTCGGCTGTGTTCCTACCTTCTGGTTCAATGAATATCTGATGGGTATCCTTGTCAGAAAATTTGACTATCTTGTCTTCGAGTGATGGACAGTACCGCACGCCTGTAGCTTTTATTTTGCCCCCATAGAGGGGCGAGCGATGAAGGTTTTGTTCTACGATTTTTTTCGTTTCAGTTGTAGTCTGCGTTATGTAGCAAGGCATTTGATCGACTTCCATTTTCCTTGTGCTGAAGGAAAACGGTTCCGGTGTCGCGTCCCCGTCCTGGCGTATCATTTCATCAAACTCGATATCCTTCATGCTGACCCTTGGGGATGTGCCTGTTTTCAGCCTCCCCATTTCAAATCCCATATCTTTGAGATTATGTGCCAATTCTATAGCCGGCGCTTCTCCGGCACGACCAGCATCAAAAGTCTTATCTCCTATGTGGATAACAGCATTTAGAAACGTTCCCGAAGTTACTATAATCGCCTTTCCGCAATATATACTTCCTGTTGCGCATGTCACTCCTATTGCTCGCTCTTCTGTTGTATTTATCTCATGCACCGTGTCTTGCTTCAGATCAAGGCCCCTCTGATATTCGAGTACCCTTTGCATTCTGAGCTGGTATGCCTTCTTGTCCGCTTGTGCCCTGGAAGCCCATACAGCAGCTCCTTTCTTCTTATTGAGTATTCGGAATTGTATCCCGGTCGCATCAATGTTTCGGGCCATTTCACCCCCAAGAGCATCTACTTCACGGACGATATGCCCCTTCCCCAGTCCTCCTATCGCAGGATTACACGACATTTGCGCTATTGTATCCAGATTTGAAGTGAGCATGAGTACACTGCATCCCATCCTCGCACCGGCAAGCGCCGCCTCGCATCCGGCGTGCCCAGCTCCCACAACGATTATGTCGTACTCATCATTATGACTTTTCATGTTCAAATGTTCAGCATTGTAATGGGACAGTTATAGGGGGTAGCCGCAGATTTACGCAGATGAACGCTGATACACCTATATAAAATCTGCGTGTATCTGCGTGTATCCGCGGCAAGAAACCTTGACCACTCAAACAATCCTTTTTATCTGCGGCAATTCATTGCTGGATTCACCCTGTAAGTGACCCATTACCCGGCATTAGCTATTTCCCTATGCAGAAGTTCGAGAAAATCCTGTCTAATAGCTCATCACTTGTTTCTTTACCAATTATTTCACCGAGGATATCAATTGCTCTCCGCATTTCCATAGCGATCAGTTCCTCATGATAGCCGTTTGACCCTGCATTTACTGCTCCCTGCAATGAATCTTGGCATTCTTTTATCGAATTTACATGCCTTATGTTATAAAGCAATCCGCCGTTCAATTCTTCACAGCCAAAATTTTCAGCGTAGATTTTACATATCCTCGATTTAAGATTATCAATTCCATCTCCATAGAGAGCAGACACTTCAACAGACGGCCATGACGAGCTTGCCTCATGAATCGCGTCTCTATCTAATCCAACGGCCAGATCTGACTTGTTAAATACCGCAATCCCCGACTTTCCTGCTGAAATTTTCGCAATTTCGCTGTCCTGAGACGACCAGCTACATGATCTATCTATTACAAACAGGAGAATGTCTGCATTGGTCATCGCCTCTTTACTCCTCCTCACGCTTTCGACCTCGATCTCGTCTTTACCTTCGATGGATATCCCCGCTGTATCTACAAGCACAACCGGAATTCCATCGATATATATTGATTCCTCAATCAGATCTCTCGTCGTACCCCGTTGCGCTGTTACTATTGACCTATCCGTGTCTAATAGCCGGTTAAAAAGGCTTGATTTTCCCGCATTTGCTTTCCCCACTATAACCACTTTAAGTCCATTCCTTATCATTTTTCCAGTCTTGAACGATTTGACTAAGCTATCGCAATCGTATATATACCTATTTATACTATCTATGATTATATTAATCGATTCGCACTTAATATCTTCTTCAGGAAAATCCAAACCTGCCTCAATACCTGCCAGGATGTCTAATAATCCATCCCTTAACCCAACTATTTGACTTTTAAGCTTACCACTCACATTCGCCATTGCGAGCGATACAGCCCTTTCGCTTCCCGCGCCTATTACTTCCGCAACCGCCTCAGCTTGAGTGAGATCTATTTTACCGTTTAAAAATGCGCGTTTTGTAAATTCACCTGCGTGAGCTATCCGGGCCCCACATTTTACGCACGCGCCAATGACGTTATCCAGGATAATTGGGTTTCCATGACATGTGATTTCCACCACATCCTCACCTGTATAGCTCTGCGGCTTCTTCATTACGAACATCAATACTTCATCGATACATTTATCCCCGTCCATCAGATGGCCGTGATAAACAGTACGCCCTGCGAAGAAGCTCATCCGTTTCCCGCCTGAACGGGTGAATAAATTGCTCGCTATTTCCAATGCCCTCAGCCCTGAGAGCCTCACCATTCCTATCGCTCCTCGCCCATGCGGCGATGATACCGCGACAATAGTATCTTCATCGTAGTTATTCATATTTTTGCAATGGCTCATAAGGTATGAAAAAATTGCCTACCGCCCCTTTTTTGTAGGGGTCGGATTTATCCGACCCGTCAGCGGGCCACGTGTTCCACGTGGCAAGCTTGATACTTGCCCGGCTTCAGACGGGAATCAAGCCCCTACACGATGCGTTACACATGCGCAAGCGACAAACCGGATTTTTTCACACCTTCTCAGTTATGGTGGTGTATATTATAAGTGTGTCACTCCTGCGAACGCAGGAGTTCAGCTTTTATTCTGGATTCCCGCCTGCCTGCGCTAAGCGCCCCGTCGCTAAAGCTCTGGAGCGCCTGGCATTCACATCCAAAGCAGCTCCGGCGGGGTAAGGTTCATCGACCGCTTCGCTGTAGGCAGGCGCACTCTGGTGGGCCTTAATTACACTAGAGTTCTTTTTTAAGCCCTCTTCTGTGATCTCTGCTCTTTGGCCTTATTCTCACGCTACGTCCCAAGGCACTATCCTCGCTTTGCGACTCTAGATTTTCGCTGCCTTGTACCGCCACATGAATTATCTTTCTCTCCCATGCACTCATCGGTTGTAACAGCTCAGATTTTCCGCTCCTGCTCACTCGCTCCGCAATATCTCTCGCCATCTGCGACAATTCATCTTCTCTTCTCCTTCGATATCCATCTACGTCTATAATGATGGATTCAATCTCCCTCCCCGCAAAGCTCCTGCCGACTATCCTCTGAACAATATGCTGGAGCGCCTCGAGCAACCTGCCTCCTCTTCCTATCAATTGCCCTGTTCTTTCACACCCGATTTCAACAGCGATCGTCTCACCCTCAAGAGCGCATTTGATCACACCTTTCTCCCCGAGGAGCATGAGGATCTTACCTATAACCTCTACAATTTTGTCGCTAATCTCATTATCCATGACTATATTGCGCAATATTGTCTTATATTATCTTATCATGTACTTCTGCTGCAATATCCCCAGGAGCGTGCTCGCGGCAAAATAGAGATTGAGCCCCGCAGGCATGTTATAAAATATAACACCAAACATAACAGGCATCATATAGCTCATGAGCTTCTGCTGTTGCTGTTGCTCAGCCGTTGTCCCCATCCCGGTGGGAGACATCTTCTGCTGTATATAAAATACCGCGAGCATGACTATCGGCAGCACATTTAAAAACACGTATGCCTGCCCATCAACGACTCTCCCGATAAAGGGAATAACGTTCTTCCCCGTTGACATCTTGAAAAGTGCATCAGGTTCCGATAGATCCTTTATCCATAAATAAAATGGTGCACCCCATAATTCTATGGCGTTTTGAAGTACCCTGAAAAAGGCTATCAATATCGGCATCTGTATGAGTAACGGGAGGCATCCCCCCATCGGATTAATCCCATGCTTTTTATAGATCCTCATCATCTCTTCCTGCTTCTTCTTAGGATCATCCTTGTATTTCGCCTGCAATCCGGCAATTTCGGGCTGGAGATTTTGCATCGCCTTCATCGAGCGAAAGCTCTTTTGATTGAGGGGATAGAGTATCGCTCGTATAATTATAGTGAGCAATATGATTGCCACACCATAGTTTCCGCATACCCTGAAGAGCATATTGAGACCTATGAGTATCCATCTCCCGAGAAATCCAAACCATCCAAAATCTATGACATCCAATGCACCGAATGACGAGAGGGCTGTGTACTCTTTTGGGCCAATATAGAGGCTCAACTGGATCTCCTTCTTTTCACCTGGTTTAAGCTCCAGTGATGCCAGTTCTATAGCTCCCCTTACCCCTTTCCGGCCGTTCGCCAGCCGGACCGCGGCCGCGCTATATCCGACACCGCCCTTTTTAGGTTTAAGCACTATCGAGAAAAATTGGTTCCTCAGCGCGAGCCACTTAACGGCAGCTCTTTCCTTCTTCTCCCTGTTGAGTTTGCTTCCTGCTATCCTATGAATGCTCCCATTTTCACCAAAGACATCCACACCTACATAGCTATCTCTCTCAGCGTGGGTAAGCGCAAAAACAGCTCCCGCGCTCACATTTATTCCGGACAATGAAATATTTTCAGACCCCGCATTTTCGAACTCGATCGTTGAGTCGATCACAAAACCCTGTTGGCTCGTCTTAAATCTCTTGACCACCACGAGCGGACCAAAAGCCTTCTTAAAGCCCACGTACCCGTCTTTTGGCTTCTCCTCAAGCAGATCATAGATTGAATCCCCATCCACCTGTGCGCCGCCATATACTGATAACGCTATTGGTTGGAGGAGAGGCAATAACGGAGCAACTAGTTCTACAGGGCCTTTTTTAATGATTTCCGAGCAATATAATGTCGCGTTCGATATGCATCCTCCCGCAGCGCTATAGCCAACGCTCATTGACTTAGTATCTACTGTGGATAACTTCCCTGGAATCGCCGACCTCCTCACTTCTAATACATCTGCATTTTTCGGTACTTCTTTGACCTCCTGGACAGTCTCTTGCGTAGGAGGGGTGTTCTCAGCGATGCGCCTTTGATTCGCATCTTTTGAAGGAGGAGGCGTGACTATTCGGGTGTACGTTATGATCACCACGAAGCAAAGCACGAACGCCAACAGCATCTTCCTATCCATACGTTTCTATTTCCTTGGGGGAGAGAGTGATCTTCGCGCGATAGATTGATGCGCTGTCCTCGCCATCCGCTTCGGGCACCGGGTCATGACCGCCATCGAAGAACTTGTTGCAGCGCAGGATGCGACGCGCCCCGAACAACAATCCTCTCAGTGCTCCGTGCCTCTCCATGGCGATGAGAAGATACTGCGAGCACGAGGGATAGAACCTGCACCGAGTTCCAAGAACAGGGGAAACGGTGCTCTGGTAGACGATTATCATACCCCTCAGCAGAAAATTCGCTATTTTATTCCCCGCTGATACTCGCGTCCTCATAACCCCCTCTTCCGAAATAACCTGCAGCGAACCGATACGGCTACGTTCGATAAAAATCTGTTCCAGGCATTGCTATGATTTAATATGTTTCTCCGGAGATACGCAGATGCACCCAGCTTTCTCAAATAATTTCATCATATCTAACACGTTATCCTGCAACGTCTTACATACTGCGGCCTTCCGCGCAATAAGAACAATTTCAAATCCGTACGCAATCCGCCCTCTATTGAGCCTCACTGCTTCGCGCAACAATCTCTTCGCCGTGTTTCGTTGCACCGCATTTCCTATGCGCTTTCCCGCGACTATGCCCACCCGTGTGCCGCATCTGGTCGCCACTGCATAGAGTATACAGCATGTGCCGACATGCTTTTTCCCCTGTTCTATAATCCTCCTAAAATTCCGGGAGCCGTGAATGAGCTGTTTCTTGCCCAGGCTATACGTGCGTGCCATGCGCCTCTATCTGTGATCACCACAGTGGAAACAATGCTAGCCCACGAGCCGCTTTCTCCCCTTCCTGCGCCGATCCCTGATCACCTTTCTGCCCGACTTCGTTTTTTTCCGCTTCAAAAAGCCGTGTACACGGCTTCTCCATCTCTTTGAAGGCTGATATGTTCTTTTCACTATTCCATCCTCTCCGTGCTTGAGCTCAACGCTTCACGATGTCGATTTGTCTCGCCGGTGTAGAATATCAAGAAGCACCGTCTGCGCACAGGGAAAAATATACTTCCCCCGGCGGCTTTTCGTTCAGCTTCGCTCAAAGAAGTTGTGCGGACGCTTGGCGTGTGGTAAATTCGTCATCCACAGTCCAAGAATGCTTGTGGATAAGTTGTGGATAACGTAGGAAAGTATATCCCTACCGGGAAGTCCGGAGAAAATCATTTTTCCTCATTGCAATTTTAAAAAGGTAAAATTCTTCGATAAATATGCAACACTCTTTACGTCAAGCTGATACAGCGATGAGCAGCGCGTAATGGGTCAGTTATGGGTGGGCAGATGTAGTATTGTCGTGATGTAGGGGCGCGATTTATCGCGCCCGGGTTCGATAAATCGAACCCCTACAAATCTATACTACCCGTAACTGAGGCATTACAGCAGCGCGTAATGGGTCAGTCTTGGGTGGTACTCAGTAATACTGTCATCCCCGCGAACGCCTGCCTATGCCGGAGCGGCTTCGCGCAGGCAGGCGGGGATCCAGCATAAAACCTGGACTCCCGCTTCCGCGGGAGTGACAGATATGACAGTTTGCCCCCCATAACTGACCCATTACAGCAGCGCTTCTTTTTACCTTCACAGGCCCATCTCAAATCGTATATAATTATAGAGGGGGTTGCTATGAACAATTCAGCGGGTACGCTGTGGAGAAATGTATTAGAAAAGCTCGCCAGGGGCGTGAATAAAGAAACAGTCCAGACGTGGCTTCAACCGGTTTGTGCAAAGCAGATTGAACAGGGCTGCCTCACGCTCGAGGTCCCGAACAAGCTCTTCAGCGATTGGTTGAGCCAGCACTATCAGAACTCGATTGAACAGAATGCGAGCGAGCTCATGAACACACCGGTGAGCGTACGATTTGTCGTAAAAGAAGATGTGGATCCCAGGGAATCCACTCCATCCACGCAGCCACAGAGGCCAGGGATTTCGTTCACGAGGAACAGGCTCTTCAGTTCCGAAATCAAACTCAACCCGAAATATACATTTGACACCTTCGTGATAGGCCCGAGCAACCGCTTTGCCCATGCAGCCTCGATCGCTGTTGCTCAATCACCGGCCAAGGCCTACAATCCGCTCTTCATATACGGAAGGGTGGGACTGGGGAAAACCCACCTCATGCAGGCAATCGGGCACTATATTCTCAACAAATTCGTCGAATCAAACGTCATCTATATCTCCAGCGAGAAATTCACAAACCAGCTCATCGACGCCATACAGAACAGAACCACGATCAAGTTCAGGAATAAGTATCGAAACGTTGACATCCTCCTGATCGATGATGTGCATTTTCTCGGTGGCAAGGAACAGACCCAGGAAGAGTTCTTCCACACCTTCAATACCCTCTACGACGCTCACAAACAGATTGTCCTCTCCAGTGACAGGCCCCCCAAGGAGATTCCCAATCTTGAAGACAGGCTCGTATCCCGCTTCGAATGGGGTCTCGTGACGGACCTTCAACCGCCTGACATAGAAACGCGCGTCGCGATACTCCGCAAAAAGGCGGAACAAGAGAGGATTGTATTGCCCGACGAGGTAATTTTCTACATCGCGTCCAAGATAAAATCGAACGTGCGAAAGCTCGAGGGCGCCCTGAGCCGTGTGTCCGCGTACAGTTCCCTCATGCAGGCCCCCATGAATCTTGAGATCGTCGAAGCGATACTCGGCGATCTGGTCGGCGGCGAAGATGCGAAATCGGTCACGGTGGAGGCTATCCAGAAGAAGGTTGCGGAGTATTTTGATATACGCGTATCTGATATGATGAGCAAGAAGAGGCCCCAGTCCATAGCCTTCCCGCGCCAGATCGCGATGTACCTCGCGAGAACGCTCGTAGGATCTTCCCTGCCCGAGATCGGGGAGGCCTTCGGAGGCCGGGATCACACGACCGTGCTGTACGCTACCAGATCCATTGAGACACGCCTCAGGAAAGATGACGGGCTGAGGAAGATTATCACGTATCTCGAACGCCAGCTGAAGAATTGATCATGTGCATCGGCTTGTTGATAACCTGTGGATAGAGTGGCGTGCCGCATCACGCGGAATGCCCTGGGTGTGAAGCGCCCTCCACACAACAGGAAATCCACCGGTTGTTCACAGGCTCACACTCGGCTCGATGAAATACAGGGCGTATAAGCATCTTCGACCGGGAGAGCGGATTGCAGCATATCGTACCGGATGGAGGTGGTCAGTTCTTCTACAAAATCGAGTTACTCACACTACTACTATGACTGCTTTTATATATAGGAAACTAAATATAGTTCTTATGTGTGGGATATGTTATTAACGGCAGGATAAAACAACCGGTATGTTATTGCGAGGAGTCCCGTCCCGCTGAGGGGGACTCGCAATGGCAATGGCGGAAAGTGTAAAAAATGTGCTCCCATTAATAACTCGTTAACGGAGGGGTTATGAAAATTAAATGCGCTAAAGATGAGATTCTCGAAGGGCTCCAAACCGTCCAGAGTATCGTGAGCGGTAAGGGAACACTCCCGATACTCTCGAACGTGCTCCTCGAGGCTCGTGAGGGGGAACTTGTGCTCACGACCACGGATCTAGAGGTGGGGATGAGGAAGCGGGTAAAGGCGAAGGTTATAAAAGAGGGCGCCATAACGTTACCCGCAAAGCGCCTGCTCGCCATCCTGCGCGAGCTCCCCGTCAGCGAGGTCGTGATGGAGGCATCTGATCAGAAAGAGGTAACCATCAAGTATGACGCATCGTACTTCAAAGTGCTCGGCCTTCCGAAAGACGAGTTTCCACCGCTCCCCGAATTCCGAAAGAACCGTTCGCTGAAGATTCCCCAGGGGGCTATGGGCGAGATGATTCGTAAAACGCACTATGCGATATCCCACGATGAGAGCCGCTACGTGCTCAATGGGCTGTACCTCCTGCTCTCAAAGGGGAGCATCACCGCCGTCGCTACGGACGGGAGGCGCCTCGCCCTCTGTGAGATAGGCGCCGCAGTGCCCGAGGGTATTGACAGGGGAATCATTATCCCCACGAAGGCTGTCAGCGAGTTGGGGAGGATTCTTGGGGCCGAGGGGGACATTGAGCTTTTCCTGGGAGAAAATCAGGCCGCCTTCAGCAGGGATGATTGCGCGCTGGTGACTAGGCTCATCGAGGGGCACTTCCCGAGCTACCAGCAGGTCGTCCCCCAGAAATCCGAGTACAAATTGATATTGGGCCGCGAGGAGCTCCTCTCTGCGGTGAGGAGGGCGGCCCTGCTCACCAGTGAGCAGTCGAACTCGATCAAGGTTTCTTTGAAGAAGAACATGCTCATTGTGAGCACCAATACGCCGGACGTGGGTGAGGCCCGCGAGGAGATGGTGATATCGTATGGCGGGGAGGAAGTCGCCATCGCCTTTAACCCGGACTATCTGATCGATGTGCTCAAAAATCTCGAGGAGCAGGAGATCACCTTCGAGTTTACCGACGCTCTGAACCCGGGCGTGGTGAGGAGCGGGAAGTCATTTCTCTACGTGATCATGCCGATCAGGCTCTCCTGAGCGCGCGTCCCCGAATCAGCGTCTCTGTCCGGAAGAGGGCAGCTCCGTATGTCTAAAGAGGCAGTCGCCATAGGGGATGTGCTCAGCGTCGTTTTGAAAAGGCTCGGGCTCGATCACAGGGTGCGGGTGGCGCGTATCGCCCAGGATTGGGGGCGGCTTGTCGGATCGAAGATCGCGCAGCACTGCAGACCGGTGGCGGTGAGGGGGAGAACCCTGGTGGTAAACGTGGACTCCTCGGTGTGGCTGTCGGAGCTCAGCCAGTTCTTCAAAGAGAAGATGCTCGAGCAGATACACGGTGAGCCGGGGGGCAAAAGTATAAAGGACATCCGGTTCAGGATCGGAGAGATTTAAATGCCCAAGTACGATGCGAGAACCATCATCGTCCTCGACGGCATCGAGGCGGTGCGCAAGCGCCCGGCGATGTACATCGGCGATACCGGCCCCCGCGGATTGCACCATCTCGTCTATGAGGTTGTTGACAACTCGATCGACGAGGCCATGGTGGGCTACTGCAAGAAGATAGACGTGAGTGTCCACGTTGATGGATCGGTGACGGTGATCGATGACGGGCGGGGAATACCCGTTGATGAACACGCGACGGAGAAGAAGCCCGCGCTCGAGGTCGTGCTCACCACGCTCCACGCGGGCGGAAAATTTGATCATGAGGCGTACAAGGTGTCAGGGGGTCTTCACGGTGTGGGGGTGTCCTGTGTGAACGCACTGAGCGAGTGGATGGAGGCAGAGGTCAGGCGGGACGGCTATATCTACAGTCAGAAATTTCAGCGGGGTAAAACCGCCTCGAAACTCCAGGTGATCGGGAAGAGCAGCAAGACGGGGACCAAGATCACCTTCAAGCCCGACCCCAGGATATTCGCGGTTATTGAGTTTAACTACGACACGCTCTGCACCCGGCTGAGAGAACTCGCGTTTCTCAACGCGGGGATCGAAATCAATCTCAAGGACGAGCGGAGCGAGAAGGAGAACGCGTTCACGTACGAGGGGGGAATCGTTTCGTTCGTCCAGCATCTCAACGAGAATAAAACGTGCCTGCACAAGAAGGTGGTGTACCTGCACAGCACCAGGGAGGATGTTGAAGCGGAAATCGCGCTCCAGTACAACGACGGGTACATGGAGGCGATATTCTCCTATGCCAACAACATCAATACGATAGAGGGCGGCACGCACCTGAGCGGCTTTAAGTCGGCCCTCACCCGTACGGTGAACGCCTACGCGCGCCAGGCGGGCTTCTCAAAGGAGAGCGACAGGGCGATGAGCGGTGAGGATATACGCGAGGGGCTCACGGCGGTCATCAGCGTGAAGGTAAAAGAGCCGCAGTTCGAAGGCCAGACGAAGACGAAGCTGGGGAACGGCGAGGTGGAGGGGATCGTCGCGTCAATCGTGAACGAAGGGCTGGCCGAGTTCCTCGAGGAGAATCCCGGCGACGCGAGGGGAATCGTGGAGAAGTGCCTGCTCGCATCGAGAGCGAGGGATGCGGCGAGGAAGGCGCGCGACCTGACGAGGAGGAAGGGCGCGCTGGACGGCCTGTCGCTGCCGGGAAAACTGGCTGATTGTTCGGAGAGGGACCCGGCGCGCTGCGAGCTCTTCCTCGTGGAGGGGGATTCCGCGGGAGGTTCCGCGAAACAGGGCCGGGACAGGCGGTTTCAGGCGATACTTCCGCTGAGGGGAAAGTTGATCAATGTGGAAAAGGCGAGGCTCGACAAGGTATTGAACAACGAGGAGATACGGACGCTCATCACCGCCGTGGGCACGGGAATCGGCCAGGAGGATTTCGATATACGCAAGCTGCGGTACCATAAGCTGGTGCTCATGTGCGACGCGGATATAGACGGCTGTCACATACGGACGCTGTTGCTCACATTCCTGTTCAGGCAGATGCGGCCGTTGATCGAACAGGGATACGTCTATATCGCCCAGCCGCCGCTCTATAAAATCAAGAGAAAGAAAACCGAGCGCTATGTGGAAAACGACAAGGAGATGAACTCCATCCTCCTTGATCTTGGCTGCGAGGAGGTGAAGCTCGTCAGCCTGAAAGACAGCAAGGAGTTTGACTGCCGGAAATTGAGGGGGATCCTCGATCTGCTTGTCGAGCTCGAGTACTTCGCGGGCATCCTGAAACGGAAGGGCGTTAAGTTCGACGAGTACATGGCGCACAGGGACAAGAAGGACAACAGGCTCCCCCTCTACAAGGTGAGGAGCAATGGTGAGGAGCGGTATCTCTTCTCTGACGAGGAACTCGCGCGCCTCACCGCTGAGGAAGAGAAGAAGCACGGGCGGGATCTGGAGATTCTCACCGAGGGGATTGCGGCAGCCAGGGAGGAGCGCGGAATCGAGGTGCTGGAGCTCTATGAGGCGCGGGAGCTCTCGCGGGTCCTCGAATCCCTTGGAAAGGCGGGGCTCAACCTGGAGCACGTGAACGATTCAAAAAGACCGGTCTTCGAGTTGCGGGTCAGCAGCGAGGGAGCGATTCGCATCCATTCGCTCGTGGGCATCCTGCATGCGGTCAGGGAAGTGGGGAAGAGGGGGTTGAGTATCCAGCGGTATAAGGGGTTGGGAGAGATGAATCCCGGGCAGCTCTGGGAAACGACCATGGACCCCGAACGCAGGACACTGCTCAAAGTGACGATGGAGGATGTCGTTGCCGCAGACCGCATGTTCACCGTCTTGATGGGGAGCGATGTTGCGCCCCGCAGGAAGTTCATCGAGCAGAACGCGCTCCATGTGAGGAACCTGGATATATAGCTGTGTCACACGTCATTCTCTGTGTCCTCTGTGCTTTCTGTGGCTGCTTGAACCTTGGTTGCGGCCAAAGGCCGCGCCGTACTACAAACGTGCAAGACTTTGTTTTTTTAGAAACTTTTTCACCACGAAGAACGCGAAGAACACGAAGATAGTGCATTTTACGCTTTTCCTTCGTGACCTTCGTGGTAGAAAAACAACTTTGGTTGCGGCCAACGGCCGCGCTGTGTACTCTGTGGTGGAATATCAAAGCTGCTTTTCTAAATTGGCGATAGTCCGGGTGCTCTATGATTGACGAGTCAGGAAAATTGGTACTGCGCGATATCGAAGATGAGATGGAGGAGTCGTACACGAGCTACGCCATGAGCGTGATCATCTCGAGAGCGCTCCCGGATGCCCGTGACGGCTTGAAGCCCTCCCAGCGGCGCATCATGGTCGCGATGAACGACCTGCATCTGCTCCCCCCCGCGAAGCACCGGAAGTGCGCGAAGATCGCCGGTGATACCTCGGGCAACTACCACCCGCACGGCGAGCAGGTGATCTACCCGACGCTCGTCCGTCTCGCGCAGGACTTCAACATGCGCTATCCGCTCGTTGACGGCCAGGGGAATTTCGGATCGATTGACGGCGATCCTCCCGCCGCGATGAGGTACACCGAGGCGCGCCTGAGCCATGCCGCCGCCGCGATGCTCGAAGACCTCGACAAGCGCACCGTGGACTTTGCCCCCAACTACGATGAGACGCTCAAGGAACCCTCCATCCTTCCCGGAAAATTCCCAAACCTCCTCTGCAATGGCTCTTCCGGTATTGCGGTGGGAATGACCACCAACATCCCCCCGCACAATCTGAGGGAGATCACTGAGGCGGTCAAGCTGGTGATCGCGAAACCGAACGCGGCGGTGAGCGAGATTATCAAGGTGCTCCTGGGGCCCGACTTCCCGACAGGGGGGATAATCTACGGGAGAGAGGGCGTCCATTCGGCCTACGCGAGGGGGAGGGGGCATATCCAGCTCCGCGGCAAGGTTGCCGTCGAGAGCCACAAGGGCGGAAGGGAGTCAATTGTCATAAGCGAGATCCCCTATACGGTGAATAAGGCCAATCTCATAGAAATCATCGCCCGGCTTGTGCAGGATCGGACGATCGAGGATGTCAGTGATATCCGTGACGAATCGGACAAGGAGGGGATGCGGATAGTGGTGGATATGAAGCGGGGGGGAGAGACACAGCTCGTGCTGAATCAGCTCTACAAGCACACGCCGCTTCAGATCACCTTCGGAATCATCCTCCTCGCGCTCGACAAGGGCCAGCCGCGCGTGATGGGGGTGAGGCAGTTGCTCCAGTGCTACATTGACCACCGCAAAGAAGTGGTGATCAGGCGCACCAGGTACGAACTCGCGCAGGCCGAGGCGCGCGCGCATATCCTCGAGGGGTTCAAGATCGCCCTCGCGCGCCTGGACGAGGTCATCGCGATTGTCAAGAGGTCGAAGGACCGCGAGGACGCGCGGAAGGGACTCCTCTCGAAGTTCCCGCTGAGCGAGGTACAGGCCAACGCGATCCTCGATCTCCGCCTGTACCAGTTGACCAATCTTGAGGTCAGCAAAATAGAGAAAGAGTACGTTGAACTGATCAAGCGGATTACCCATCTCCGGTCCGTACTCGAGAGCGAGCGCAAGGTGCTGGATATCATCGTGCAGGAGCTGGAGGGAGTCTGCGCGCAGCTCGGCGACGAGAGGCGCACGGAGATAGTTGACGCGGGTGTTGAGCTGAAGATCGAGGACCTCATCGCCGACGAGGCGTCAATCATCACGATCACCCATGGGGGGTACATTAAACGGGTGGCGACCACCGCCTACCGGCAGCAGCGCCGGGGGGGGAGGGGAGTGGCCGCGATGGAGACGAAGGAAGCGGACTTTGTTGAGCACCTCTTCAGCGCGTCTGCCCATGATTACATTCTTTTTTTCACCGAGCGGGGGATGGTCCACTGGCGGAAGGCATATGAGATTCCCGAGGGATCGCGACAGTCAAAGGGCAAAGCGATCGCCAACCTTCTCAGCATCCCCTCGAGCGACAGGGTGGCCGCGCTCATACGGGTGAGGGAATTCACCGAGGGGCGGTTCGTCATCCTGGCTACCGAGCGGGGTGTGGTTAAGAAAACAGCGCTCCCCGCGTTTAGCAGGCCCCGCAGGGGGGGAATCATTGCGATAGGTGTGGGTGACAGAGACCGCCTCATTAACGCGAAGCTGACCGAGGGACACAACGAGGTGCTCCTCGCGACGAGTCGCGGTCAGTCAATACGGTTCAGCGAGGAGGATGTGCGCGAGATGGGCCGCGGCGCGCGAGGGGTGAGGGGAATCTCACTCAGGGACGGGGATAAAGTAGTCGCCATGGAGATCGTGGACGATACCGCCGCGCTTCTCGTTGTCGCGGAGAAAGGATTCGGGAAACGGACTGAGTTTTCTCAGTTCCGCAAACAGTCACGCGGCGGAAAGGGAATCATCGCGATGAGGACCGGCGAAAGAAATGGCCTCGTCGTTTCGGCGATCAGCGTGCGTGACGATGATGAGCTCATGATGATCACGGCGAATGGCATGATGGTCCGCACCGCGGTGAAGGAGATATCGACGATCGGGAGGGCCACTCAGGGGGTGCGGGTGGTGAGGTTGGAGGAGGGAGACCGCGTTTCATCTGTCGCCAAGGTGATAAGTGATGAGGAGGACGGGGGAGAGAGCGCTGAAAACGAAGCGCCCGAGGAGATTCCCCCCGGCAGCGAGCCATCATCTTGACGTTATGAGTGCGTGGCGCATGGAGGATACGCGAGGAGAAGCCTTCGCGCCCAAAATGGCGGATAACAGATTGAAACGTTCACTCGATGGGTGAAATGTAATCAGAAGTACTTCTCCCTGTAGGGGCTCGATTTATCGAGCCCGTAACGCGGGTCGGATGAATCCGACCCCTACATTATCCGCCATTTTTGGTCCGTGCACCACGATTGACAGGAAAGATACATTATGCTCGATATTAAATTGATAAGAAAAGACCCGGAAATGGTAAAGGCCGGCCTCGCGAGACGGGGGGATACGAGCGCCATAGATAAACTGCTCGAGCTGGATCGAGAGAGGCGCGAGCACCTTGTGAACATAGAGAGGCTGAGGAGCTTAAAGAATCAGGCATCAAAAGAGATAGCGGAGCAAATACGAGAGAACAATGCTCAGGCGGATGAGGGCTGGAAACCTAGGATATCAGCGGAAATAAAAGAAAAGATCAAGGAACTGGAACGGCTCGAGCCAGAAGTGGGGAGATTAGAGGGAGAAATAGCCATATTGCTGCTTCAAATCCCAAATATACCACATGAATCGATCCCGAGTGGAGGAAGTAATAATAATAATAGATATGTCAAGCAAATAGGGGAGATTTGCAGATTTGATTTTAATCCGTTGCCTCACTGGGAGATAGGTGAATGTCTAAAAATATTGGACTTTGAATCTGCCTCAAGGATGAGCGGTTCAAATTTTCCGCTCTATAAGGGTGTCGGAGCGAGACTCGAGAGGGCACTATACACGTTTATGATTGATCTGCACGTGCGCGAGCATGGTTATATAGAGATAATACCTCCCTACATGGTAAAACGCGATTCGATGACAGGGACGGGCCAGCTCCCAAAGCTGGAAGAGGATATGTATCTTTGCGAAGCTGACGACCTGTTCTTGATTCCCACAGCGGAAGTGCCGCTCGTTAACATCCACCGGGAGCAGATGCTTGATGAGCGCGTGCTCCCGATCAGTTATGTCGCATACACGCCGTGCTTTAGGCGCGAAGCAGGCTCATACGGTAAGGACACGCGTGGTCTCATGCGTGTTCACCAGTTCGACAAGGTTGAGATGGTGAAGTTTACCAGCCCGGAGGGTTCCTACGGCGCGCTCGAGGAGATGCTGCTCCATGCGGAGTCGGTGCTGAAGCTCCTTAAGCTTCCCTACCGGGTATCGGAACTCTGTGCGGGAGAGATCAGTTTTGCGTCGAGCAAGACCTACGACATTGAAGTCTGGGCGGGCGGCATCGGGAGATGGCTCGAGGTCGCTTCGATAAGCAACTGCGAAGATTTTCAGGCCAGGAGAGCGGCTATCAGGTGCAAGAGGAAAGAGGGGAAGGGCACATTCTACCCCCACACGCTCAACGGTTCCGGCGTCGCGCTCGCTCGGACCTATTGCGCGATACTCGAAAACTACCAGCAGAAAGACGGAACCGTAACGGTTCCGCACGCGCTCGTTCCCTACATGGGGGGAATTGAGGTAATCAGATAGGTAACTACTCAGGTAGTCAGAAGCCGGGAGCCAGAATCCGGGCCAGAATGGATCGCGAATAAGCTTCCAGTAGCTTGCTGACCTCTTCGAGTAACTGCATTAACTCGGAATTCCGGCTCCTGACTCCTGAATTCTGGCTCCTGAGCAGTAATGTCGCCGCTGGCGTCCTCATTCTAACTCCTGGCTCCTGACTCCTGAATTCTGGCTCCTGAGAAGTTACTTAAAATAAGCTTCTGCGTTATCCAGCGGATTGAAACCGAGCCGGCCCCGCGTTTCCTCCAGATCGAAAACGCGCCGGTCATTGTTGCTTATTGCGAACGCGAGGAGGAACTCTCCCTCTCCCATCTGCTTCTCGAGTGCCCGCGTGAATGCCGCGGCGCAGTCACGTCTGCTCAGAAACATGGCGCGCATGTAATCCTCCGCGGGCGTCCCCCTCTTGATCGAAGGATCGTCTTCGCGTACCGTCCAGCCGATGCGCAGCGCGACGAACTGCATGCCGAAACGGCGCGCGTAGTACCTTCCCAGATCCTCGCCGAAGAGCTTGGATACCGCATAGAGCGAATCGGGGGCGGGGGCGAGATCGAGCGTTGCGGGGATCCGCCCTTCCGTGTAGAAGGATAGATCCAGCGCCTCGGGATTTGGCCCCATCGTGTAACCGTGCAGCACGTGGTTGGTGCTCGCGAAGATAATCCTCCTCACGCCCGCGCGCCTCGACTCTTCGAAGACGTTGTAGGTCACGATTATGTTGTTGTTCAGCACGCTCTCCCACGGCGCTCCCGGGCGCGCGTCAGCGGCGAGATGGATCAGCGCGTCCAGGCCGTTGAACGCACCTGGCACTTCTTCGGGATCAGAGAGGTCAATGAGGACCGGGCAGGCCTGCCTTCCGTGATCCTGCGGGACCACCCGCCTGTCATAGAGCGTGAGGGTGTAGTGCGGAGGGAGGCCTTTCACCAGCGTGGTTCCGATGTGGCCTGCCGCTCCGGTGATTCCAACGCGCGTGAGAGGGCTTCTGTTATTCTCCATGCCGATCTCCGCCCCTGTGAGATGGATACGGTTTCGCCTTGTCTGGCGCGCCCGTAATCCCTCAGAAGGTGTGAAAAAATTGCCTATCGGCCTTTTTGTAGGGGTCGGATTTATCCGACCCGCGTTACGGGCTTGATAAATCAAGCCCCTACACGATGGTTTACATATGCCGTAGTGACAAAACTGATTTTTTCACACCTTCCCAGTCATAGAGGGGATACTGCTTAGTATTAAGCACGGAGACACGGAGCAGACGGAGTGAACGTACACTGAAACCACTGAGAATCCATTGTGTTTCTCCGTGCTCTCCGTGTCTCCGTGGTGAATATTAATTTTAGTTCTCTGTCGTCCGTTTGCCCGCTATTTTAACTGGTAATGGACGCCGGGAGGAGGTGTTGGCGGAATCCCTTTCCGGCGCCACACGACGTAGAGCGCAGCCCCCACTGCGACGACGAGGACCAGGAGGAAAAGCTTTTTTGTCGCCCCTCTTGACCCGGCTGGTTTTTCCATCTGCGGATGCCGCTGCGATGCCTGTGGCTGACGGGGGCTCGGTTCCAGTGCGGGAGCGGCGGCAGCTTTCGGATGTGCTGTGGAAAAGGCCCTGGATAACAGTTCCCGCGCTTTTGTGTCTCGTACCTTCTTTTCTTTCGAGCCCGCGACCACGGAGATGAAACGGTTGCCGCCGCGCTTCGCGGTGGCGACGATTGAATAGCCGCCGAGCTTGAAGTAGCCCGTCTTCAGTCCGTCGCAGCCGTCAAAACTTCCCAGGAGCCGATTATGGTTGCGCATCTCCATTGTCCCGTTTCTGAAACCGCGCACCTGTGTGGAGGTGTACCGGAGCGCATCGGGGTATTTGAGGAGTGCGCGCGCGAGTGTTACGAGATCGCGCGGCGAGCTGACATCCGGCTCCTGATCCTTGGCTGGCGGCAGGCCGTGAACGGTATGGAATGCAGTCTGCTTCATGCCAAGGGCATCGGCTTTTTCCTGCATCATGCCGACGAACGACTCGGTTGATCCGGCAATGTGGAGGGCGAGCGCCGTTGCGGCGTCGTTCGCCGACTGGACCATGAGCGCGTACAGGAGCTCTTCGAGGGGGAATGCTTCTTTTTCCTTCAGATAGACCTGGGAGCCGCCGATGCGTGCGGCGTGCGCCGTGACGGGGACTTTATCGCTCAATGTGAGGGTATGCTGCTGAATCTTCTCCTCGATGAGCAGGAGATCCATCAGCTTAATGATGCTCGCGGGGTAGCACTGTGCGTCGGCGTTGTCCTCGAAGACGACGTCGCCGGTCTCCGCGTTGACCACGATGGCCCCGAGGTATGGCGTGCCCGTCCGGTCGGGAATCCTCGCGCGGCCAGAGGCCGACTTTGCTCTGGCAGGGCCTGAGGGGATTGCAGACTGACAGAGCAAAGAAAGTACGCCGGCTAAGATAATTATCCTCGTCATAGTATCTCCCTTGAGGAGGTTGTCTTTCCGGTTTTCATGGGCCGCACATTCTATCATAAATGCGGCGGGGCGGTTAAGAACCTGTCAGCTGGACTTTCCCCATTTTTTACAAACTACGGTGATTTTTCACCACGGAGACACGGAGAGCACGGAGAACCCGCAGAGAAAGAACTACCGTAACGACTTGTTATTTAAGGTATTACGTTATCTCCGTGTCCTCCGTGCCTCCGTGGTGGATTATGCATTGGAATATATCTATGAAATATTATCTGTTTCACTTCACAAATACTGCATCCACTTCCGACACAACGTATTGTGTATTTTGATGATAGGTTTTTGGGGATTGTCCTGAATTACACGCAGGCAGGGAGTACGTCCTACATTCCGCGGGCTTCGAGCATCTCTTTCACCTTCATCAGGCGCACCCGGGAACTTCTCTCGGTCTCTTCCAGCTTGCTCTCGATGATCTTCTTCGTGCGGCTGATTTCGGGAATCATGACATACTCGAGCGCGTTCACGCGCCGGCGAGTTTTTTCAATCTCGCGGGCGAGTCTCCTGAGGAGCTCTTCCAGTGAGGCGAGCTCAAGGATCCGCGGGAGCAGCGAACCCAGTTCCGAGGTCGCGATATCGAGCTCCGGAGGAGTCGCGACTAAACTGTACGCCATCTCCAGGCGGAAATTCTCCAGGCGAAAAGAGGGGCAACTCACCCCCATGACTTTCTTTGCCTCCGTGGCGATCTCAGCCTCACCCCGGCACTCCTCCAGCGCGAGCGCGATGATGTCCTGAGAAGAGGTGGCGGCGGCCAGGGCGAACAGATTCAGTGTCCGGGGGAGGAGCTCATCCATCTGCCCGCGCTTCCTCCGGAATTCGTCCACCAGCGGCATGAATTCCTTAACGAGCCCCTCCAGCTTGTCCTTCAAGAGCCGGTGTCCCCTCAGGGAAAGCTCAAGGCGCTTGCGGAGCTTGAGCAGCTCCATCCTATTAGGGTTGACAAGGATCCTCATAGTAATGACAAATGACATATACCAAATGACAAAACAACCTCATGATCCAAAGTTCAAACCGCAAACATCAAATTTCAAAATAAATCCCGAATTCCAACTTCCAAACTGCAATAGTGGCTTTGAGCGCTATGTTGTGGGATTTAGCTTTTTAAATTTTAGACATGTTCGTGATTTTGCGGCTTGGAGTTGCCTTTTTGTTTTGTCATTTGAATTTTGTTATTTGGATTTCTCCTTCGTGGGATAGTATCTTTCTATGTGCTCTTCCTTGATCCTCTTCAGCTCAGCCGCCGGGAGCATCCCCAGGAGCTTCCACCCCAGGTCCAGCGCCGCCGCAATATCGCGGTTCTCGCTCTCACCCTGATTGATGAATTCCCTCTCAAACCTCTCCGAGAATTTCACGTAGAGGAGGTCCAGCGGCGTCAGCGCGGACTCGCCGAGCACCACGGAGATCTCCTGCGCGGACTTCCCCCTCGCATAGGCGGCGTAAAGCTGATTCATCACCCCGGCGTGATCCTCTCTCGTCTTCCCCGTGCCGATCCCCTTATCCTTGAGCCGTGAGAGCGAGGGGAGCACGTCCACAGGCGGGTAAATCCCCTCGGTATGGAGGAGGCGCGAGAGCAGGATCTGCCCCTCCGTGATGTATCCGGTGAGGTCGGGTATGGGGTGCGTCTTGTCGTCCTCGGGCATGGTGAGGATCGGCATCTGGGTGATCGATCCCTTCTTATCTTTTATCCTCCCCGCCCGCTCGTAAATCATCGAGAGGTCGGTGTAGAGATAGCCGGGATAACCCCTGCGCGACGGCACCTCCTTGCGGGCGGCCGAGATTTCCCGCAGCGCCTCGCAGTAGTTCGTCATATCGGTGAGGATGACCAGGATGTGCATGCCGAGCTCATAGGCCAGGTATTCCGCCGCCGTGAGTGCCATTCTGGGGACGGCGATTCTCTCAATCGGCGGATCGTTCGCCAGATTGAGGAAGAGGACGGCCCGCTCGAGGGCGCCCGTCTTCTCGAACTCGCTCATGAAGAAGTGGGCCTCCTCAAACGTGATCCCCATAGCGGCGAACACCACCGCGAACTGCTCGCCGGTCTTCAGGACCTTCGCCTGCCGGGCGATCTGCGCCGCCAGCCGTGAATGGGGCAGACCCGAGCCGGAGAAGATGGGCAGCTTCTGGCCGCGCACGAGCGTGTTGAGGACGTCAATCGTTGAAATGCCGGTCTGTATGAACTCAATGGGATAGTCACGCGCCTCGGGATTGATCGGCACGCCGTTCACGTCCATGTACTTTTCCGGAATGATGGGCGGCCCCCCGTCAATCGTTCTCCCGAAGCCGTCGAATATTCTTCCCACGATGTCTCGGGAGAGGCCGAGCTGCAACCCCTTCCCCAGGAACTTTACCCTCACCTCCCCCGGCGTCATTCCGCTCGTCCCTTCGAATACCTGAACGAGGGCTTTGTCCTCGTTGACCTCCAGCACCTGGCCATGCCTGACCTTTCCCCCGGGCAGGATAATTTCGGCGATCTCGGCAAAGGAGACCCCTCCCACGTACTGCACCAGCATTAACGGGCCCACAATATTTTCAACGGTGAGATACTCTTTCCTCATAGTTTTTCTCCGCTTGGTTTAAGCGCTTCGATCGAACTGGATATCTTTTTCATGAGCTCGTCGAGCTTCGCGATATCGGACTCCGGGATGTTCTTGGCGCGGGAGATCTCATCCCGGGAGGGGAGTGCCATGATCTCCTCCATCTCCACTCCGAGCGCGATCGCCTGGTAGGCCCAGTGATAGAATGCGAGGATGATCTGGAGGAGCGTGAACTGCTTTTTTAGAGAAGTGTACGTGTCCACCGGATCGTAGGCGTTCTGGTGGAGGAAATCCTCCCTGATCATTCTCGCGGCCTCAAGCAGCAGCCGATCCTGGACCGAGAGGGCATCCATCCCCACGAGCCTCACCAGCTCTTCAAGTTCCGACTCCCGCTTTAAAATCGACATGGCCTCCTGGCGATTTTTTGACCAGTACCTGTTGATCGTTTCATTGCAGCTCCTGTCCACCAGCTCCTGGTACAGCGAATAGCTCGAGAGCCAGTTGATCGCGGGGAAGTGCCTCTGACCCGCGAGCTTGTCGTCCAGGCCCCAGAACACCTTCACCACGCGCAGCGTGGCCTGGACCACGGGCTCAGAGAGATCGCCGCCCGGCGGTGAAACCGCCCCGATCACCGAAAGGCTGGCCTCCCGCTCATCCCCTCCGGCGCAGATCACGCGGCCCGCCCTCTCGTAGAAGCTGGCGAGACGGGAAGCAAGATACGCAGGGAACCCCTCCTCCCCCGGCATCTCCTCCAGCCTGCCTGACATTTCGCGCATCGCCTCAGCCCATCGGGAGGTAGAATCGGCCATCAGCGCCACGCTATATCCCATGTCCCTGTAGTACTCTGCCATCGTGATGCCGGTGAATACCGAAGCCTCCCGCGCCGCCACGGGCATATTGGACGTATTGGCCACGAGGATGGTTCTCTCGATGAGCGGCCTTCCCGAGCGCGGATCGGACAGTTCGGGGAAATCGATGAGCACCTCGGTCATCTCATTGCCCCTCTCCCCGCACCCCACGTACACAATCAGGTCGGCATCGGCCCACTTTGAGAGCTGGTGCTGGACGACGGTCTTACCGCTCCCGAACGGCCCGGGGACACAGGCGGTGCCTCCCTTGGCGATGGGGAAGAGCATATCCAGCACTCTCTGTCCGGTGACGAGGGGCGATACCGGGGGCAAACGCTTCTTCACCGGCCTCGGCGCTCTCACCGGCCACTTCTGGAGAAGGGTGAGCTGCTTCTCTCCGTCTCCGCACGTAATCACCGCCACGGCCTCTTCGATCATGACCTCTTTTTCGGAGATGCGCGCGATTGTTCCTTCGTAGCCCGCGGGGACCATGACCCGATGTTCTATGATGGGGGTTTCAGGGATCACGCCGATGATGTCTCCGGCCGCCACCTCATCCCCTGCCTTTTTTCTCGGAACGAAATGCCACTTCTTCTTCCGGTCGAGCGGAGGCGCTTCAGCCCCACGGATCACAAAATCACCGAACGCGGCCCTGAGCTTGTCGAGCGGCCTCTGCACGCCGTCAAAAATAGAGGTGACCAAACCCGGCCCCAGTTCGACCGTCAACGGAGCGCCGGTGCACACGACCGGTTCGCCGGGGCCTATCCCCCCTGTTTCCTCATACACCTGGATGGAGAAGCGATCGCCACGAATTTCGATCACCTCCCCGAATAGGCCCATCTTTCCCACCCGCACCATCTCGTACATCTCAGTGCCGGCCAATCCCTTTGCCACTACCAGAGGCCCGCTCACCTTGATGATCGTCCCCTGGGCTTTACCCACATCATTCATGAGTTACTCTCCTCGATGATATCCGCGCTCTTCTCCTCTACCTTGATCTCCGCGCCGATCTCGGCGGCGGGGGATCGGCTGATCAGATCTACCCCCACAGAGCGGATGATCAACTCCCTCATCCGCTCCATCCCCACACTCTTTTCTCTCCGGCGACTCGGGATAACCATGAGCGCATAGGCGCCCGCTTCTTCAAATTCCCTGATCGTATCAGGCGCCAGGGCCGCTGCCTCCTCAGTAATGAGCACCAGTGAGCCTCTCGGCTGAGCGCCGATCTCACCCAATGCGCGCGACACTCCCGCCGAATCATCCGCAGTGTAGAGCACCGCTCCCCCCGCCCTGAAGGGCAGGATCGCCTGCGCGCTCCCGATCACACACACCCTGCCTTTAGTCACTCCTCAGCCTCGCGTACACCTGCTTCGCGTCAATCGGCGTGAGCACCGCGGACAAGCAGAGATTCAGGTTAAAATGCTCTACCCAGAGCTGGCGCACGTAGTGGAGCACGCGCGTGGCCCCGCAGACATCGTGCCTGCCACGCCTGGCGATTCGCGTCAGATAATCATCCGATTCCCTGCCGTATGACTCGTAGAAATCTTCGTCAGCCAGCGAAAAATCCGCCGGGCCCAGGAGCCGCACGAGTCTCAGCGGCGACTGATCCCTCGCCACGGCTGCCAGTTCTCTCATCGGGGGAGCCGGTATGGGGCCCCGGAAGAAGAAATTCCCGAGCCACCCTATGTCTATCTCGCTCCTGAACGCGCGCCAGCAGACCTTGAGCGCATTGAAGGAAACCAGCGCGTGGATGTATGGCTGCAATCCCGGCCGCGCGGATGCGAGTCTGAGCATCTCTATGAGGTACGCCCCGTCAACCCAGAGTGAGAGCGCTCGCACCGGATGCGCTGCGAAGAGTGGGCGCGCCTCGGCGGCTACGGAAAATCCGCTCAGCCACGCGAAACCGGCCCCAATGCGTTCCGCCCATCGCTCGGTCTCCTCGGCGGTCGCCCGGGCGATTCCCTGCCGGATGAGGAGCTCGTGAGTCTCCTGGAGTTCCAGGCCCCTGAGAAATATATCTATCGGACCGTCGGGCGGACTGCCTGCCATGAGAGAGTAGAGGCTGTGGCGGAAGTTCTGCCTCAAGAGACGGTCATATCCGTAGAGCGCTCCCGGGTGAGGGAAGAGCTCAACGTATGCGGACTTCGCAATCCTCCCGTGCGCCTCTTCCGAGGTCTGGTCCCTGAGCAGCTCGAGGAAAAAGTCTTTCCGGAGGAGACGCACCTCCAGAGAGGCACACCGGCCTGACACATAGGCCCACTCCTCAACCGCTTCACGCTGGATGGGCATTGGCTGTTTCTCCACAATCACCCTCAGATGCACCCGCGTGGGGCCGGTCCGTCACACGCGCCGGGGCTCGATTCATCGAGGCCCGCACGTCACGCATGACCCCACAGGGCGCCGAAAAGCTCCCGTTCGAGTTGAGGAGTCATCTCCTTCTTCATCTCTTCCAGCCAGCCCGTGAGAGACCTCTCGATCTCATAGCGCGGCGTGCGAAAGATGAACCCACTTTCAAAGGGAGCTTTTTCCTGAGAGAGGGTGAATCGGGATTCCGGGCTTCGCTTCGAATTCAACTCAGCAACGAGATCGGCCAGAAGACGCGCATCCTGCGATCCGGGTAAATACTCACCGCCATCCTGCGCGTCGATATCCGAAATCCAGTTCCGCAGAAGCTCCCGGTAGCGCGCGCTCGGGAGACGGAGCACCTCCTCCCGCACCCGCGAGAAAATATCCTCGATGACCCTGTTGCGCGCGGCGAGATGCTCGCGCCTCATGGCACGATACGCCTGTGCTATCTCCCTGAGATTGTGCTGCTCAAGACGGGCCTGTTCCTCCCGGACATGGGCGCGCGCCTTTTGCTCCTCTTCCTCTCCGGCCTGTTCGAGCATCTGTGCGCGCTCATCCCCGGCCTGCGTGAGGATGCGCCGGGCCTCCTCTTCTGCCTCTTGCATCACCAGCCTTTGTATGTTCTCCACCGCTTTTTTCATTTTGCCGCAGCACCCATGGTGACGACCAGGTCCGGCTTGGTGACCCAGATGATCATCAGGATCGCCGCCAGGAGGGCTATCACGGCGTAGGTTTCTACAAGCGCGGGGAGCAGTATGGCCCTCCCGCTCTCATCCGGTTTTTTCGCAGTAAGGTTGATCGCCGCGGCGGATGCCTCCCCCTGGGAGATTGCGCTCTGCCACTCCACGATCCCCATGCCGAGCCCGATGAAGAACAAGCCGATACCGACCAGCGGGGTCGTCTCAACCTTCCCTGTGATCAACCCGCTGCGCAACGCGATCATGATCGCACAGATAAAACCGTAGAACCCCTGGGTCCCCGGCAGGGCGATCAGCACGAGGAGTTTGCCGAAAAGTTCGGGCTGCTCCGACAGGACACCGCCTGCCTGGGCCCCCGCAATCCTGATCCCCTTCGCGCTCCCCGTCCCGCTGAACATAACTGCCGCCATGGCCCCGGCGACGGCCCAGGCGAACCCTGACTGCAAGAAATATTGACGCAAGAACTCAATCATCGCTCACTCCTCCTTCCGTATTTAGCTATCAAGCTATCGAGCTATCAAGCAATCGACTGTTTAATGTTTTATGTAATAACTCCATTACCCGATAGCTCGATAGCTGAAGTAGCATCTTTTTGCTCGATAGCTTGATTGCTCGATTGCTGTTTACTGTTGTATCAGCTCCACGCTCTCGCTCGAGAACCCATGCGGTTCGAACCACCGGCCGTCGCCCTGATAGAAACGGCCGAAAAATTCCAGCAGTATCAAGCGCGCCGAGTGCACGAAGGCGCTCAGGATGCTCAGGAAAAAATTGAACAGGTGTCCGAGCACCATCACGCCCACCACCAGCGTGCCGCCCGCGACGGGGCATGAGAGCACCCCTCTAAGGAAGGGGAAGAGGCTCAGGATGATCTGCGGGACGAGCGTCGCGATGATGTTGAATGACATCCCAACAATATACGTGGTCAGCCCAAGCGCTAAGAGGCGGGAATATGATAGAACATCCCCGATGAAGGAGACGGTGCCATAACCCCCGACAATTCCGTACAGGCTCACCACGCCGAATATGAGCTTCCCTGCCACGCTCTTCTCGTCGCGCCCCTGGGTGAGCACCAGGCCAGCCGCCCCGCAGGCCACCGCGGCGATGCTCCCCCACCGCGCAACGCCGCCTCCACGCCCCGCGAGCGACGAGACCGCAAAGGCGAGCAGTCCGCCGAGGTACACGAGCCAGAGGACGCCGTCGTAGAGTACCCCCCGCCAGTTCATCTGCTTCGCGTCCTTGATAATCCTCATCACGATGCCGTAAAACTGATTCACTATACCGATGATGAGCGTTATCACCAACGCGATCACCGGCTTGGCGAGCATGTCGAGGAGAGTCGTCTTTTGGACAAAGCGCTGGAGGGCATTGTTCGGCCCGAGGTAATTATAAATGTCCGCGGCCCAGCTGCCAGTAAGCACCCCGAAGATAACCGTGCTTGCTCCGCAGTAGGAGAAGAGACGGAAAAACTCCCTCAGGTTCTCCTGGAGGCGGTACCGCCTCATCAGAAGCCAGGATAAAAACATCAAGAGGGAGCCGTACACGACGTCTGCAAAGCAGATACCGAAAAAGATGAGAAACACGGTGATCAGGTAGGGTGTGGGATCGATGCTGAAATAGTCAGGAAGCCCGAACATGTCGATCAGAAGCTGGCCCGGCCTTGTCCATCGGGACAGCTTTATGGAAACAGGGACGCGGTCGCCCGGTCCCGGCTCAGTGGCAATCGCGCTCACACCCGGGAATTCCTTTTCCATCTCGGAGATCAGGCGCGGTGTGTCGGATGCCCTCGCATATCCCCGCGCGACGCCTATCATCTTTGAGCACACCATCTCGCGCGCTTTCTCCGCTCTCTTCTTCTCGCTCTCCCAGTACCCCTTGAGGCACTCCAGCTTCCGCACGACGTCCGGCGGGAGCAGATTCCGCATCTCTTCCTCATGTTGCGCACGCTCGCCGCGCGACACCCCTTCTTCCCTCGCTATCTCACCGATCCGATCCGACACCCTCCCCTGAAAATCGGGATACTCGAGAATTTTGAAACCGTGAGCGCGCAGGATGTCAGCGCATTTGGCTTCATCCTTCCTGCACCCTGCGAATAGTATCTTGAGCTCGCCCCCTTCGCCCCCCTCGATCTCCCATGCCAAAAGAATGGCCGCTTCTTCATCCCGAGATAAATTTGCAATCCTCGCGGCGCTTCCCTCAGCGAGGATGAGGAAGGTTCTTTCGAGAGACCTCATTTCAGAAATAGGCCTGGAGAGAAACTCAAATTCCCTCACGACCGCTTTCTCCATCGCGAGGAGATTCAGTTTTCCGAGGCACTCCTTGAGCAGCTTGCTCCTGTCTTTGACCCGGGCGTAGAGGGCGTCCATGTCCAGGGTCTCGAGCGCCTCGCGCAATTCACCTTCGCTGGCGATGGTTTTTATGGGGAGCATGCTGTCAATGAAATTCCTGCGCTGCGTGAACAGCGCCTGAGCGTGCAGGAGGAGCTCCTTCACCCTGGCCAGCTTTTCCGCCGCTTCCTGTTCGTCCAGGCTGAGCGGGCTCCCCGTTGAGTTGAGTTTCGTGAACTCCTGATCCAGGCTCACCAGATGGAGCGCTGAGGTGGAATAGAGCCACTCCTCAAATCTCTCCCCCTCCCTCACGGGGAAGAGGACGGTGAGCTTTTTCATCCGTTCGATCGCCACAGCGTTATCCCCTCAGTAACTTCTCTGTGATCGCGCGCACGCACCCCTCTGCTTTTTCCTTCTGCGTTTTCTCTATTGCTTCCATTCCCTGCGATTGCTCACGTCGGATCTCGGAGAGCTTTTCCCTCAGCTTCTCTGCATATTGCTCCTTCAGACGCAGCTTCTCTGCTTCCGTCCGCGCTGCTCTTTCTTCCGCCACCTGCTTTCTCTTACTCTCCAGCGTCCCCATCAGCTTCTTGGCCTCCAGCCGCGCCGCTGCAACCACCGCTGAAGCCCCCTCCTCTATGCTGAAAATCTCTTCTTCCAGATTCATCATTCACTCACCACTCAATCAGTTGGTCATCCACGCCGGGCAGCATATCCTCACAACTCCCTGCCACTCTCCTGTGAGAGAATCATGTCGTGCAATTCACCATGCGAAGGCCCGGCACGGCTGTTGATCATGCCAAAAGGGCACCGGGCGCGCAATCATTTTCGACACGCACCGGTAATGCCTCAGTCAGGCACTGACAATGACAGTAACGTGCGTATCAGTGCTTCACTGAGAAGGTGTGAAAAAATCCGGTTTGTCGCTTGCGCATGTGTAACCCATCGTGTAGGGGCTTGATTTATCAAGCCCGCTGACGGGTCGGATAAATCCGACCCCTACAAAAAAGGGGCGGGAGGCAATTTTTTCACACCTTCTGAGGCATTACACGCACCGATGCGGTCTTATGTCAGTAGATAGTTGATTTAAATCAATAAAATTTGATGGGTAGATACTGCCCATCTATGCTAAATTATGGTGGGTATCGGGAGACCCTCATGCTGCGCAGGACTTTTACATACATCCTTCTCGCTGGATCCCTCTCCCCTGTCCAAGGCGCGGAGCTGCTATCCCTCAGGGACTCTATAAGAGAAGCACTCGCCGCGAACCCGGAGATTCTCGCCGCGAAGAAGGCTTCTGAAGCCGCTTCCGCAAGAATCCTCCAGGCTGCCGCTCTCAAGGACCCGCTCCTCGAACTGGAGTATGACCGGATAAACGCCGACAGGGACCTGTCGGGGCATCCGATGACCATGTACGCAATCTCACAGGAAGTCCCCTTCCCGACAAAACTCTACTATCGCGCCAAGATCGCGTCGCGGCTCGCCAGGATGGCCTACGAAACCTACCAGGCAAAGGAGCGGGGAATTATCGCCCAGGTGAAAAGCGCCTACGCCGACCTCTTTCTCGTCTATAAGTCCATCGATATCACGCGAGAGAACAAGAGCATCCTTGAGCAATTTTCGTCCACCGCCACAACGCGGTACTCCACAGGCAAGGGGACGCAGGCTGACGCCCTCAAGGCGCAGGTCGAACTGGCGAAGATCGAAAATGAGTTGATCATGCTCGAGCAGAAACGGCTCACCTCCCAGGCCAGGCTCGATGTACTCCTCAATAGGGATCCTTCTATGGGAATTGCCATCCCCATGTACACCATCACGATCACTCGCACCCCCACCCTTGATGAATTGTATACACTGGCGAAAAACAGCAATCCGGAGCTCAAGGCATACCATTACGGAATCGAAAGGGGAGAGGCCGCCCTCAAGCTTTCCGTCAATGAGTTCATGCCCGATCTCATGGTACAGTTTAAACAGATGGTGGCACACGGCGACCTCCAGGGAGGCATGTGGGCCGGGACGCTGGGCATAACCCTCCCCCTCTGGTTTCTTCAGAAGCAGGTGTTCGGAGTGAAAGAGATGAAGTCTGAGCTCGATATGGTGAAGGCCGAATACCAGATGAAACAAAACATGGTTCTGTTTGAGGTAAGGGATTCCTATGCGAGGGCGGAGGCGAATAGGAAAATATCAGATCTTTACAAAACCTCCTTTATCCCTCAGGCCGGAGAGACTGTCAAGGCAACCCTGAAAGGCTACGAATCAGGCACCGGCGATTTTCTCACTCTTCTTGACAGCCAGAGAATGCTGACGGATTTCAGGATCGAAGAATACAAGGCGGCTATTGGATTGACGATTGCCGTTGCTGATCTTGAAAAGGCTGTGGGCATCGAAATCCCAAATCCCAAATCCCAAATCCCAAATCCCCCCTCAGCTTCGCTCAGGACAAGCGCATCCCAAATCCCAAAACAAAATTGAGGGCCTATATGAAAGAATTGAACCGCCTTTATATTTCACTCCTCATCGGATGTTGCATCGGCATGATCGTTATTTCTGGATGCGGAGACCATTCCGGCAAGGGCACCTACTATTGCCCGATGCACCCCACCTATACCTCCGACAAACCCGGGGACTGTCCGATATGCAACATGAAGCTTGTGAGACGTGAGAAAGCAGTCCATGGTCCACAGTCCATAGTCCATGGCCCGCAGCCAACGATCCACGGTCCGACAGGAACTATGCCGATGCCGGCGCGGGAAAAAACGCTCGCCGAGGTATGCATCGAGCACCACTGTACCATGAAGAATTGCCCGATGATGCTACGGGCACATCTACTCCCCGGAGAAAAAGTTAAATGTCCGGTCTGTGGAGAGTGGATCACAACGGCGAGCGGCAAGCTTATTGAGGTTGCCAGAACCCCGCCGATAGGTACCGCACAACCGGAGGGACGGAAAAAAGAGCGTAAGATCCTCTATTACCGCAATCCCATGGACCCTCAAGTAACCTCCCCTGTTCCTATGAAGGACTCGATGGGCATGGATTATGTGCCGGTTTACGAGGAGGCACAGGCAGGGGCCGCGCAACCGGGAGTTTATATAAGCCCTGAGAAACAAAAGCTCATTGGTGTCGCCACTGTGGAGGTTAAGAAAATCCCGCTCACTAAAACAGTTCGCGCATCGGGCAAGATCGCTTATGACCCAGAGCTCTATGTCACAGAGGAAGAATTCATCCAGGCTCTCAACAACGAAGATACCCTTAAGGACTCTCCATCAAAGGATGTCGTTGAGAGGGCTCGATCACTGACCGAAGCGGCCCGGCGTAAACTTAACCTCCTCGGCATGAATGAACAGCAGATCGCCCAGCTCGAAAAGACACGGAGGGCCGACCGCAGCCTCTATCTTCCGCTCAAGGGAGAGGATGTCTGGGCGTATTTTGCTATCTATGAATATGAGATAGGCCTTATTAAGGTCGGCCTGCCGGTTGAGATATCGGCAACGGCATATCCTGGGGAGAAGTTTCATGGGGAGGTAGCGTCGGTAAATCCTGTGCTCGATCCGATGACAAGAACAAACCAGGTGCGTGTCAAAGCAGCAAATCCCGAGGATAAACTTAAACCGGAGATGTTTGTCACCGCGGAAATAAAAGTAGCTCTGGGGAACAAGCTCGCTGTCCCCTACTCGGCGGTCCTTGACACAGGTCTCAGGAAAATCGTCTACCTCGCCAAAGGGGAAGGGATGCTGGAGTCTCAAGAGATTAATGTGGGTCAAAAGGCTGAGGGGTATTACGAGGTGCTCGATGGGTTGCACGCGGGAGATGTCGTTGTCACCTCCGGAAATTTCCTCATCGATTCGGAGAGCAGCTTAAAATCGGCGATTGGCTCCCAAAAACAGCAGCACGAGTAATACCTTTTGAGCCGCGGATTGACGCGGATTGGCACGGGAACGAGTGGCTTCGAGTCATATCAGTATGAGCACTAGTCGCTCTCCCTCAGAGGTAATGCGCACATGGGCAGGCTCATAGATAAAACCATAGAATTTACCGCGCACAATAAATTCATTACCTTCCTGATGGTCGGGGTTGCCGTGGTAGGCGGCATCGTGGCAATCAAGAACATACCGCTCGACGCTATCCCCGATCTATCAGATACGCAGGTGATTGTTTATACAAAATGGGACAGACCTCCCCAACTGATCGAAGATCAGGTCACCTACCCAATCGTGGCGGCTCTCCTCGGCGCGCCAAAGGTAAAGGATATACGCGGCTTTTCGGACTACGGATTTTCTTATGTCTATGTCATCTTTGATGATGGAACGGACGTCTACTGGGCCCGCTCAAGGGTTCTTGAATATCTCTCCAAGGTGATCCCGCAGCTTCCGCCCGACGTAAAAACTGAATTGGGGCCTGACGCGACAGGCGTTGGCTGGGTATTTGAATACGCGCTCGTTGATCCCACCGGTAAACATTCTTTACAAGATCTCACCACCTTCCAGAACTGGCACCTCAAATACGCACTGCAGTCCGTGAAGGGGGTCTCGGAAGTGACCAGCGTGGGCGGCTTCGTGAAGCAATATCAGGTAGTGGTCAATCCGGATGCCCTGCTCTCTTATAACATCCCTCTCAGCGATGTGGTAATGGCCTTAAAGAAGTCAAACCAGGAAGTGGGCGCGAGGCTTCTGGAATTCTCCGGCAGGGAGTACATGGTCACCATCAGGGGCTACATCAAGTCCTTGAAAGATATTGAAGAGATCGTGGTTAAATTCGATAAGAACGGTATCCCCGTAAAAATCAAAGATGTCGCGAACGTGCAGTTCGGCCCTGATATACGTAGAGGGGTCGCGGAGCTCAATGGCGAGGGCGAGGTCGTGGGCGGAATCGTCGTTATGAGATATAAGGAAAATGCGCTCAAGGTGATCGAGCGGGTCAAAGAGAAGCTCCGGGACATCCAGCTCCCTGAAGGGGTAAAACTCGTGGTCACCTATGACCGCGCGGATCTCATCCTGAAAGCGATCCATACATTAAAGAAAGAGCTCTTCCAGGAAATGGCCGTTGTAAGCCTGGTCATTTTGATCTTCCTGCTCCACATCCCTTCGGCGTTGATCCCGATCATCACCCTGCCCATCGCGGTCATCATCTCGTTCATCCCGATGTATTTCATGGGGCTCACCTCGAACGTGATGAGTCTCGGAGGGATCGCGATTGCTATAGGCGCAATGGTTGATGCCGCGATCGTCGTCGTGGAAAACTCCCACAAGAAACTGTCGGTGTGGCAAGAGACGGGTAGGGTTGGAGACTACCACAACATCCTGCTTGAAGCGATTAAGGAAGTCGGCGGGCCGGCATTTTTCTCACTGCTGGTAATCGCAGTTGCCTTTTTGCCGATCTTTACCCTCGAAGGGATGGAAGGGCGTCTTTTCAAGCCGCTTGCATTTACTAAGAACTTCGCCATGTTCTTTGCCGCTGTCCTCGCTATAACACTCGATCCCGCTGTGCGATTTCTATTCATGCGGCTTGATTTTTATAGCTTCCGGCCGCGGTGGCTCTGTAGCATTGTGAACCATATCTTTGTGGGAAAGATCCACTCGGAAGAGAAACACCCCATAAGCCGTTTCCTCTTCAGGATTTACGAACCCGTGGTTCACTTTGTGCTCAAAAGACCGCGCCTGGTCATCGGCCTGGCGGTGGCGCTCTTCCTGTTCAGCATGCCTTTCTTCTTTAAAATCGGCAAGGAATTTATGCCCCCCTTGAATGAGGGCACCATCCTCTATATGCCCACGACCCCACCCGGCATTTCAGTCACCGAGGCGACGAAGCTTCTCCAGATACAGGACAAAATCCTTAAATCCTTTCCCGAGGTGGTGAGCGTATTCGGCAAGGCAGGGCGGGCGGATACCTCGACGGATCCGGCACCCTTCTCAATGATGGAGACGGTTGTAGTGCTGAAGCCGCAAAACGAGTGGCGGCATAAGCCGAGATGGTACTGCAATATACTTCCCGGGTTCTTGCAGAGGCCGCTCCGCCTTATCTGGCCTGACACGATTTCCTGGGAAGAGCTCATCGAGGAGATGGATAATAAACTCCAACTGCCCGGACAGGTCAATGCATGGACACTCCCCATCAAGGCGCGGATCGATATGTTGACCACCGGCGTCCGGACACCGGTCGGGATCAAGATATACGGCGATAACGTAGCCACGATAGAATTAATCGGCGCTCAGATTGAACAGCATCTCAAGAAGATCAAGGGGACGCGGAGCATCTACGCGGAGCGAACCTCCGGCGGCTATTTCGTCGATATCGATTTAAAGAGGGACGAACTCGCCCGGTACGGCCTGACGATTGAAGATGCCCAGATGCAGCTCATGTCGGCGATAGGGGGCGAAAATATCACTATCACCATTGAGGGCCGGGAGCGCTTTCCCGTCAATATCCGCTACCCGCGTGAGTTGCGGGATGATATCGATAAAATAAAGAAGGTCTATGTCTCTACCCCGTCAGGGGCCAGCATCCCCCTCGCCCAGCTCGCCGAGATCAAATTGACCACTGGCCCATCAATGATCAGGGATGAAAACGGCCGCCTCTCCGGGTATGTGTATGTCGATATCGCTGACAGGGATCTCGGGAGCTACGTGACCGAAGCAAAGTCAATCCTGCGAAATAAGCTAAAACTCCCACCCGGCTACTCGCTTGTATTCAGCGGCCAGTATGAATTTATGGAGCGGGTCAAGCAGAGAATGAAAATTGTATTGCCGCTGACCCTGTTCATCATTTTCTTTTTACTGCATATGAATACCCGGAGCTATGCGAAGACCTTCCTTGTATTGCTCGCCGTACCCTTCTCGCTCATCGGTGTGGTGTGGATCCTCTACCTCTTGCACTACAACCTGAGCATCGGGGTCTGGGCGGGGATCATAGCACTCCTGGGCGTTGACGCGGAAACAGGGGTTTTTATGCTTCTCTACCTCGACCTCTCCTATGATGATATGAAGAAAAAGGGGCTCTTGCGCACCGTGAGCGATCTGAAGGTAGCGATCATCCATGGGGCCGTCAAAAGAATCCGGCCGAAAATGATGACCGTCGGGACTACGTTCATCGGATTACTCCCCATCATGTGGGCGCAGACGTACGAACTGGGTGCGGATGTAACCAAAAGGATCGCCGCGCCGATGGTGGGAGGGATATTTGTATCATTCATTATGGAACTTGTCGTCTATCCTGCCATATATTTCATCTGGAAGAAAAAGGAATTGGATACACCGCACTCCCTCCGTCCAGATTGATGAGGAGATTCCCCATTTTTCGCTGTCCCCTTTTGTAACATATTGGGTGAGTCAGTGTTAAGATTCTACACAACTGCATTATCGTCCTTTACCACGAAGGACACGAAGGTCACGAAGATAGAGGAATAGGCTGATTAACTTGGTCTTTCTTCGTGCTCTTCGTGGTGAGAACTGCCTTTTAAATAAAACTGGGGGAACTCCAGCAGATTGATGCGTTGCGACAAAAATCCTCCTGAGGTATCATTGCCGCATGAATCATAGCACCGTTGCCCTGCTCGTCTTCCTCCTTGCCTACCTGTTGTTCGTATTCCTTCCCTTCAGGAGGACGCACACCGCCGTCGCCGCGAGCGTCCTGCTCATCCTCACCGGGATCATTTCGTTCAAGGAGGCCTTCTCTGCCATCAACTGGAACGTGATGGGGATCTTCGTCGGCACGCTCGTTGTTGCGGATGTATTCATGGAGAGCCGCGTGCCCGCGTACGTCGCCGAGATGATCGTGGATAGGGCGCGGAGCACCGCATGGGCGATACTGTCCATATGCGTGCTGACAGGGTGTATCTCTGCGTTTGTGGAAAACGTCGCCACCGTGCTCATCGTCGCCCCGATTGCGTTCTCACTCGCCAAGAAATTGAACATAAACCCGACGAAGATGATGATCGCGATTGCCGTGTCGAGCAACCTCCAGGGCACGGCCACCCTGATAGGAGATCCGCCCAGCATGCTCCTCGGGGGTTTCGCGAAGATGAACTTCGGGGATTTCTTCTTCTACAGGGGGAAGCCGAGCATATTCTTCGCGGTCGAGCTGGGGGCGCTGGCATCGTTCTTCGTCCTGTACTACATCTTCAGAGGGCACAAAGAGAAGGCGCAGCTCATCCCCATTGAAAAGGTACGATCCTGGACACCCACGGTCATCCTCGTAGTGTTAATCCTTGCCCTGGCACTTTCTTCTTTCTTTGATACCGGCTTTTCCTACATGGCGGGAATGCTCTGCATGCTCGCCAGTATCGCTGCGATAATCTGGGAAAAGTTTGTCAATAAGGGCTCTATCGTCGAGGGGATAAAATCGCTTGATTGGGAGACCACGTTTTTCCTGATGGGCATTTTTATCCTCGTCGGGAGCATCACCCTGACCGGCTGGATCGAGGTCATCTCGAATTTTCTCTCCGGCCTGGTGGGCAAGAATATTTTTCTCGGTTACACCCTCATCGTGTTCACCTCGGTAGTGATCTCCGCGTTCGTGGATAACGTTCCTTTTCTCGCCGCCATGCTCCCCGTAGCGATCTCCATGTCGGACAAGCTGCGGATCAATCCCTCGCTCTTCCTCTTCGGGCTGCTCATCGGCGCGAGCCTGGGAGGAAATGTCACTCCCATCGGCGCATCGGCAAACATCGTCGCCTGCGGCCTGCTCAAGAAAGAGGGATACGCGGTGAGCTTCCGTGAGTTTATGAAAATCGGAATACCCTTTACCCTAGCTGCGGTTGCGGCAGCGTACGTATTCATCTGGTGGGTGTGGGGGCGTCTCGCGTAACGGCGGAGCGCGTGTCGGCGTGGGGCGTGTCGGCGTGAAGATCCTCGATCTCCTTGAACGCATCGTCGCTGAAGAGCACGCCCTCCTTGATCTTTGCCATGGCCGATTCGCAGAAATCCTCTATGCAGCCGCTGATCAGTTTTACTGGCCGACCGCGCCGATGTCCGATTGCATGCCTGCCCGTTCACCATCGGGGCACCCCTCGGCGAGGGCGACGAGAGAAGCCGTGAGCCTCTCGGCTTCCCGCTCAACCGCCCGCCCTCCCTCGATGGCCTGGCCGGAGGCTCTCCGCGCGGAAGCGGCCAAACCCCTCCATCGCGAGCCTGAACACCCCCACGATCCTCTCCGCCATCCCGCAGATATTCTCGCTCAGGGCATTACGGCGACTCAGGAATTCTCTGCGCGCCACTTCGGCCATAGAGGCCCTCACTATCCGATGACTTCCCTCATCGGGGATTGTGCCTGAGCCTGAACACCAGAACCGCGATCAGCACCCAGATCCATACCTCGTACCAGCTCACCGCCCTTTGCATATCCGCGAATAAGCTTATACCGCCCCTGATATCGCCGCCGGTTTCCGTCAGCGAGTCAACAACCTTGACGATAAAGGTGACGACGCGGAGCACCACGCTGAACAGCGCACACGCGAATACCGATTCAATGAGCTTATAACCAAGCCGTACGAGGAGCCCCTCTGAACGCCCCGGTTCCTTCTCCCCTCGAGCAGTGCGGAGAGGTGGAACGGGTTCGCTCATGCGTGACGCTCCCCCGAGGAAAAGGGGCTGCCCCATGCGGGAGAATCGCACCTCCCCTCTCTCGAGCGTGCCACCGCACCGCGCGCAGATACTCCCGCCAAAATAATCGATCTCGCAGCGGTTGCAGTACATCAACCTGTCCCCCCAAACGATTCGATCGCCCTGCGCTCATCGTCGTAGATAGAGAAGATGTCCTGCAGGCGGGCCATCTCAAGGACATTACGGGGAGCTCCCTTAAGATTGAGGAGTTTCAAGCCACCCCGCTGCGCATCCAACCGCTTCTGCTCGGAGAGCAGGACCCCTATGGTCGAGCTGTCAATGTAGGTAACCTTTCCCAGATCCACCACGATCCTGGTAATGCCGCGGTTGATGTACTCGTCGATAATCTTCCTGAGCTCACCGCAGTTATAGATATCGATCTCCCCCGCCACCTCGATAACCCCCACCTTCCCCTCTTCGCGCACGAGCACTTCCATCTTGCCCATCATTCCCAGAATTTTTCTCTTCATAGCACCTCCAGAGGTTAGTCCATAGTCGACAGTCCATAGACCGTAATGAAGCCTTTTATCTTCTCGCACTTCTTCGGTCCTATCCCCGGTACTCTCCTGAGCTCATCCGCGCTGCGAAACGGCCTTCGCGTGCGCTCTAAAACGATCGCCTCTGCCATCTTATCGCCGATGCCGGGGATTGTCGCCAGTTCATCCTGTGCAGCGGTATTGATATCAATGCGCCTCACCTGTACAGGCCTCCGCAAGCGCCTCAGGGCCATTTCGCTGTTCCGCTCCCTCGCGGCTATATCCTCACCAGCGCGGGGCACGTACACGAGCTCGTTTTCAACGAGCGCGACAGGAGAATCCAGGTACTCCAGCGCCGCATCCCCCTGCGGCCCGGCGGCGATGGCGGCACCTCGGGCCATGCTCCCCTTCGCTACCCTGTACGCCCCGGGTCGTTCAACAGCGCCCTCGACCGTCACGACGAGCGCGTCTCGCGCCCCGAGCTGCGATGGCGAAAGGAAGATCTGCGGATACCTGACGTATCCGAGGAGGAGGGCAGAGGGAATCAGGACTGCGAGAAAAACAAAAACCGCCAGCCGCTCCTCAAAATAGAATTTCATACTCCGGGAATATAATTTTGCCGCAGATTAACGCGGATGGCCGCTGATTTTACTCAAGTTAGCTAAAACAACTTTATTAGCACCTGATTTCTCTGATTAACCTGATTTTCTGTAGCGCACCCTTTAGAGTGCGGGTATAAATCAGGTCAATCAGGTGCTAACATCAAACTTTATTGAAATTCCTAAACATTAAAGTAATGTTTCAACCTCTCTACATTTCTCGGTGTTCATCCGCGTCAATCCGCGGCTCCCACGCTATTTTACCACGATGTTCACCAGCCGCCCCGGGACCACGACGGTTTTCACCACGCGCTTCCCCTCAACATGCGCCCGCACCCGCTCATGGGCGAGCGCGCGCTCGATGACTTTCTCCTCTCCGGTTCCCGCCGGGACAGTCACCCTCCCCCGCACCTTCCCGTTGACCTGCACAACGATTGTCTGCTGCTCCTCTTCGAGCAGTTCCGGAACGCACTCCGGCCACGGCTGCCTGAAGATGCTCTCCTTCTCACGGAGCGCCTCCCTGAGTTCCTCAGCGAGGTGAGGCACAAACGGCCCGAGGAGGACGACCATTGTTCTCAACGCCTCCCCGAGCGCTGCCGTCTCCCCCCGACTCCTCGGTCCCGTCCTGCGCAGGAAATCCCTCACCGCATTCTCGAGCTCCATCAATGATGCCAGCGCGGTATTGAAGTGGAAATCCTCTTCTATGTCGGTCGTCACTTTTTGAATGGTCTTATGCGTGCTTCGCCTCAACGCCCTTGCTTCGGGCGAGGGCGATCCCTGCTCGTTCCCCAACGTGCTCCTGACCTCTTCGAGCACGGAGAAGAAGAGCTCCCAGAAACCGCGAAGGAACCTGTATGCGCCTACCACGCTCTCATCGCGCCACTCGGTATCCTTCTCCGGCGGGCCTATGAAGAGCGTATAAAAACGGACAGTGTCAGCCCCGTATTTCTCAATCAGGGCGTCCGGGCTCACCGTGTTCCCCCTGGACTTTGACATCTTCGCCCCGTCCTTGATGATCATGCCCTGGGTGAAGAGGTTTGTGAACGGCTCGGCAAAACTCACATATCCCATATCCTGCAGCGCCTTCGTGATGAAGCGGGAATACAGCAGGTGGAGTATGGCGTGTTCAACGCCGCCGATGTACTGATCCACCGGCAGCCACCGGTTGACGAGCGCCGGGTCAAACGGTTGCTCGCTGTCCCGGGGCGAGATGTATCTCAGGTAGTACCAGCTCGAGTCTATGAAGGTGTCCATCGTGTCTGTTTCCCGTCGCGCGGCGCCTCCGCACGCCGGGCACCTGGTATTCACAAAAGAAGCGCAGCCCGCCAGGGGAGACTCGCCCGTGGGGCTGAATTGAACATCCTGGGGGAGCACCACGGGAAGTTCATGTTCGGGAACAGGCACGATGCCGCAGGAATCACAATAGATAATCGGTACCGGCGCGCCCCAGTAGCGCTGCCTGGAGATGAGCCAGTCGCGGAGGCGGTAGTGCACCGTTCGCCGGCCGAACCCCTCCGCCTCCATGAGATCCCCCATCTTTTCCATCGCTTCCCTGTTCGGCACACCGTCAAACGCGCCTGAGTTCACCTGAATGCCGTCCCCCTCGTACGCATGCTCCAGTTCCCTCGCGTCGAGGCTGTGTTCTGGGCTCTGGATCACGAGGCGGATCGGGAGTCCGTACGTATGCGCAAACTCAAAATCCCTCTGATCGTGCGCCGGGACAGCCATCACCGCCCCCGTGCCGTACTCCATGAGCACATAGTTCGAAACCCAGAGGGGGATTTTCTCTCCGGTGAATGGATTGATCACTTCCTCTCCGGTGAAAAGCCCTGCCTTTTCCGTCTCATCGGCCGAGCGCATGAAACGATCCTGCCGGCTCACCGCCTCCGCGAATTTCACGATCTCCCTCCCGCGCGGATTCCTCTGGCTGATCTTCTTTACCAGGGGGTGTTCCGGCGCGAGCACCATGTAGGTCGCTCCGTATATCGTGTCGAGGCGCGTGGTGAAGCAGGTGACCGCTTCTCCGGTTGAGGCGAGGCGGAAGTCGATCTCGCAGCCCTCACTCCGACCGATCCAGTTCCGCTGCATTGTCCTCACCCGTTCGGGCCAGTGTTCGAGCCGATCCAGATCGTCGAGGAGCCTCTGGGCGTACGCCGTGATCTTAAAGAACCACTGTTCCAGTTCCTTCTGAATGACGGCGCTGGAACACCTCCAGCACTTCCCATCCACCACCTGTTCGTTCGCGAGAACCGTCGGACAGGATGGGCACCAGTTGACGGAGGCCAGTTTCCTGTACGCGAGTCCCTTCTCGTACAGCTTGAGGAAAAGCCACTGCGTCCAGCGGTAGTACTCCGGCATGCAGGAGGTCACTTCGCGGGCCCAATCGTAGCAGACCCCCCAGTCGCGCATCTGGCGTTTCATGGTGGCGATGTTGCGCATCGTGCTCTCCCACGGAGGCAACCCACCTTCGATCGCCGCATTCTCGGCGGGGAGCCCGAACGCGTCCCACCCCATCGGGGTGAGCACATTGTAGCCGCGCATGAGCTTGTAGCGGGCGACGACATCGCCAATGATGTAGTTCCTCCCATGGCCGACGTGGAGTGCCGCCGAGGGATATGGAAACATCATGAGGCAGTAGTACTTCGGCTTCTCCGAATTGTCAGGAGCCCTGAAGAGACCGCTCTCGGCCCAGTACCGCTGCCACTTCTTTTCTATCTCCACCGGATTGTATTGTTTAGTCATAGCTCCGGCATGTCTTTACTGAAATCGTAAGAGATAAGAAGTAAAACGTGAGACGGGTAGCGGAATATCTTGATTCTTACATCTTACGTCTTACGTCTCCCATCTTACGGTTTACCTTCTCCGAACACATCCGCCGTGTACACCAGCACCTCGTACTGGTCCGGGTGCCGCCATGCGTCAGCGGGAAGCCCCGCCTTGTACTGGCAGAGGTGGTTCCAGAAAAACTCGGCGTCCTTGTCGGGGAAATGCTCGCTCCACACCTGAGGGAGGTATGTCCCCCCGCCGAATCCCCCTCTGGATTTAATGTAAATGCCGTGGACCCCCTTCTGTATCGACAGTGGATCCTCAATGGGCATCAGCGGCGACAGGGCGGAGATCTCTATTTTTATGTCCCCGAGTTCCCTCTCGGAGACCGGCGGGAACCGGTGGTCGCTGCTGCACGCCGACACCGCCATCTCCCTGACGGTTTCAGCGAGCGGGCTTGATGAGATGAAGTTTCCTATGCATCCCCTGAGCGCCTCCGGATGCACCGGGCTCGACTGGGCGGCATTGGTGATGGTAACAAACGCGCCGCGCTTTTCCATCAGCCGGTCGGTGAGGGGATAATTATTCAGATCAGGGATCTTCTTCTCCTTCACATACTTCTCGACTGTATCCCCGGCGATTTTGAGGAGCGTCTTCTGTTCATCCCGAGAGAGCGCACCCCGATCCGTGGCCTTCTCCTTCACTTCCCCCTCCTTTGCCGGCTTCGCGCGCCTCCCGGCACGTTGCGCGGTTGATTCCCGACCACCCGTGCAACTGCACGTCACGGCGAGCGCTACTGCAAATGCAACGGCCTTTAATAAATTCTTCATCCTTGCTCCTCTAGCATAAAGTTTGTGTTGAACCACTGAAGCCACTGAATTCACTGAGATTAGACTATAGGCCTTTTTACCTGGGCACACTTGATGCTATCGGCAGCAATCGGTCAGCTATGGGCGGCAGATGTGATATTGTTGTGATGTAGGGCGCGATGAACTTGTTCTGAGCGTAGCCGAAGGATCGAACCCCTACAACTCTATACCACCCGTAACTGAGAAGGTGTGAAAAAATCTGTTTTGTCGCTCCTGCATATGTAGCCCATTGTGTAGGGGCTTGATTTATCAAGCCCGCGATGCGGGTCGGATAAATCCGACCCCTACAAAAAAGGCCTGGAGGCAATATTTTTACACCTTCTGACCCATTACTATCAGTAATTTTTGAAAAGGCTATCCCCTTTCAGTGTATTCAGTGTCCCTGCCTTCCGGCAGGCAGGTTCAGTGGTTATCATCATTTGCTCTGCGGCACCGTGAAGACCATGGACACATAGCTGACGCAGTGGCTGAAATCGCCCGTCATGTCACCGGAGGTTTCGTATTTCAAGAGGTGCCCGCGCGCATCCTTGGTCAGGACCTCGAGCAGGATTTCGATCGGGTAGTGCCCGCAGATCGTCGCGCCCGTTCTCTCCACGTAGGCGTTGAATCCCGGGGCGTCACGTCTCTGGATAATCTCGACCGCGCCGAGGTCGAGTCTTTTGAGATTTTCCCTGATGTTGTCGGTGAAGGGCAGATAGCCAAAGCCCGCGCCGTAGTGCGTGAAATCGGAACTGGCGATGATGATCGTCTTCCCGTCGAGCAGTTTCTTGAGCGGAGAAGCGATCGTTTCAGCATCTCCGCGCCGGAGCTGGCCGATGATAATCGGCACGAGCGTGAAATCGCCCAGCACCTCCTGGAGAAACGGGAGCTGCACCTCAAGGGAGTGCTCATTCTCGTGAGCCTGAGGCAGCTTCGCGTAGAGCTCGCACGAGAGGAGCCCGGCGCATGCCTCCCTGTCGAGCGGTACCAGGCCAAGGGGCGTTTTGAACGCATCGGCATCACTGAGGGCGGCGCCGCGGAAAGCCGCGCGATGCGAGGGGGCAACAATAATAGCCCTCTTGAATCCCTTGCCCTTGAGGAGGCTATAGCCATACGCCGCCGCCCTGCCCGAGTAGCTGTACCCCGCGTGCGGCGATACGAGCCCCACAATCCGTCCATCAATCTTCTGGGCGGGAACCGCGCTGAGATATTCCACAACCTCTCTCCTTAGCTCTGACTCCCTCCCCGGATAAAACTGCCCCGCCACGGCGGGCTCCCTGACCACCTGCCCGGTATTTTCCTTTTTCATGGCCATCTTCTCCACATTGTTCTTCCCATGGCATGAAATGAGCGCCCATGCCACCACAATGAACGCAACCGCCGGTATCGTTCGATGAGTATTCATCTCTCTGGAATAATCAAATATGCCTGTATGCCTGGGCTGATAGTAGCATAACCACCGCAAAAATCAATTCCACATAAGCCGCTCATATTGCTATACTACAACTAACAGGGAGTAGTTACTGTGAACTATCTGTCTCAGAAAAAAGCCCGAGACAAAGTCCTTTCTCTCTTCATGCATGGCATCAAGCAAATCGGCATGCCGATTGACTCTATATATCTCTTTGGCTCAAGAGCCAGGGAAACCGCACGGCCCGACTCGGATTATGATTTGCTGCTCGTTATTCCTCAAAAGGCGCACGACACAAAGAGCAAGCTCTATGATCTTGCCGTGAATGTATTCTGCGCTACGGATGCTGATATTTCTCTCAAGATACTGAATAGGAAGGAGTTTAAGCGACTATTATCTCTGCGCACTCCTTTTATAGAATCCGTTTTAGAGGAGGGCATCAGGCTTGCATAAGTATAGCCAGGAAGTAATTAAAGAATACCTCCGCACCGCTGGAGAAAAACTGGAGTCTGCAAGGATTCTCTTTGAGCACAGCAGATTCGACGATGCTGTGTCACGAGCCTACTACGCCGTCTTCCACTCCGCTCAGGCTTTGCTTCTGAGCATTGGCGTCAGGTCCGACAGCCATAGCGGGACACGACACCTGTTTGGCCTCCACTTCATTAAAAGTGGGAAATTCGACAAGAGATTTGCCCGATACCTGAAGAAGCTCAAAGACGACAGGGAAAACGGAGATTACGGAATATTTACTTTCATCGAGCGAAAAGAGGCAGATGCTGCGCTCAAAGAAGCGAGAGAGTTTTTCAAGGAAACGAAAAAATATTTAAAGATGTAATACCCTATCGTACGTTGAAATACCCCTCGCTTACATCATACAAGGAGTATAGACCGCGCCTCCCTTGAGGAGTCCCAGCCTGATAGTGCTTCCGACTGTCACCGATGAGTTTCTCTTCAATGTCTCTCCCCCATGCGGGCGTAGCAATGGGGGTTCATGTTGGTGTAGGAGTTCTCGTAGGTGTCGGCGTTCTCGTCGGCGTTCTCGTCGGAGTCTCGGTCGGTGTTCGTGTGGGCGTTCTCGTCGGCGTCACGGTCGGCGTGTTCGTCGGCGTGCGCGTCGGCGTCGCCGTTCTCGTCGGCGTCGGCGTGGGGACTTGCTCGATGCAATAGAGGGCATTATTATCAGAGCTGACAAATAACTTCCCCTCACCCCCCAGTGCAGGAGAGGAATACAGATGATATTGGGCCCGATAGCTCCAGTTGAGCGCGCCGTTCGAGTTGAACGCGTAGAGATTCTTGTCATTATAACCAGATCCGACATACACCCTCCCGTCACTTCCCAGCGCGGGAGAGGAATCCACATAATCTCCAGTCAGATAGCTCCAGTTGAGTGCACCATTCGAGTTAACCGCGTAGAGATTATGGTCATGAGAGCCGACATACACCCTCCCGTCACTCCCCAGCGCGGGTGAGGAATCCACATAATCTCCAGTCAGGTAGCTCCAGTTGAGTGCGCCATTCGAGTTAACCGCGTAGAGATTATGGTCATGAGAGCCGACATACACCCTCCCGTCACTCCCCAGCGCGGGTGAGGACTCTACAAAATAACCAGTCTTATAGCTCCAGTTGAGCGAGCCGCTCGAGTTAAACGAGTAGAGATTATAGTCATTAGATCCGACATACACCCTTCCGTCACCCCCCAGTGCAGGAGAGTAATACAGATAATACTGGGGGGCCCCATAGCTCCAGTTGAGCGCGCCGCTCGAGTTAAGCGAGTAGAGTTTACTGTCCTGAGAGCTGAAATACACCTTCCCGTCACTCCCCAGCACGGGAGAGGAATTCACATAATTTCCAGTCAGATAGCTCCAATTAAGCGCGCCGTTCGAGTTAAACGCGTAGAGATTATAGTCAAAAGAGCCGACATACACTCTCCCGTCACTCTCCAGCGCTGGTGAGGAATCCACAATAGCATCCGCCGTCTTATATGTCCAATTAAGCGCGCCGTTCAAGTTAAACGAGTAGAGATTACCATCATCAGAGCCGACATACGCTCTCCCGTCACTCCCCAGCGCGGGAGAGGAACGCACCCAATCCGTAGTTATATAAGTCCACGAAAGTCGTGGTATAGATGGCCCTGCATATTCGCTCTGCCCGGTGTGCCTCGCATCATGGTGAAACATCGGCCAGGGGCTGGGGTAGGGCGTAGGGGTGATCGTTGGAGTAGGTGTAATTGTCGGCGTCTCAGTCGGGGTATAGGTGGGGGTTCTAGTATCCCACGTCGGCGTGATCGTCGGCGTTCTCGTCGGCGTCGGCGTTCTTGTCGGCGTCGGCGTTCTTGTCAGCGTCGGCGTAATTGTCGGAGTGGGGCCTTGCTCGATGCAACAGAGACCAGCACCCCAAGAGCCGACATACACCCTCCCGTCGCTCCCCAGCGCGGGAGAGGACTCTACATAATAATCGCTCAGATAGCTCCATGTGAGCGAGCCGTTCGATTTAAATGCGTAGAGATTATAGTCTTCAGAGCTAACATACACCCTCCCGTCACTTCCCAGCGCGGGAGAGGAATCCACATAATCTCCGGTCAGATAGCTCCAGCTGAGCGAGCCGTTAGAATTAACCGCGTAGAGTTTACTGTCATAAGATCCGACATACACCCTCCCGTCACTCCCCAGCGCGGGAGAGGAATATACTTCATCTTCGGTCGCATAGCTCCAGGCGAGCGCGCCGTTGGAATTAACCGCGTAGAGATTATAGTCATAAGAGCCGACGTACACCCTCCCGTCACTCCCCAGCGAGGGAGAGGAATCTACATAAAAATCGGTCAGATAGCTCCAGGTGAGCGTGCCGTTCGATTTAAATGCATAGAGATTATAGTCTTCAGAGCTGACATACACCATCCCGTCACTCCCCAGCGCGGGAGAGGACGCCACATAATCTTCAGTCGCATAGCTCCAGGCGAGCGCGCCGTTGGAATTAACCGCGTAGAGATTATAGTCATCAGAGCCGACGTACACCCTCCCGTCACTCCCCAGCGCGGGAGAGGACGCCACATAATCTTCAGTCGCATAGCTCCAGGCGAGCTTGCCGTTAGAATTAACCGCGTAGAGATTATAGTCATCAGAGCCGACGTACACCCTCCCGCCACTCCCCAGCGCGGGAGAGGAATCTACATCATATTCAGTCCAATAGCTCCATCTGAGCTTTGGTATAGATGGCCCTGTATATTCACTTAATCCTGTGTGCCTCGCATCATGGTGAAACATCGGCCAGGGCATCGGCGTCGGGGTGATCGTCGGGGTTCTCGTCGGCGTCGGCGTTCTCGTCGGCGTCGGCGTTCTTGTCACCGTCGGCGTTCGTGTCACCGTCGGCGTTCGTGTCACTGTGGGCGTTCGTGTGGGTGTTCGTGTCGGTGTCTCGGTCGGCGTGCGTGTGGGCGTTCGTGTCGGCGTCTCGGTAGGCGTGTTCGTCGGCGTCCGTGTTACGGTCGGCGTGCGTGTCACCGTGGGCGTTCGTGTCACTGTGGGCGTGCGTGTAGGCGTTCGTGTCGGCGTCTCGGTCGGCGTGTTCGTCGGCGTCCGTGTTACGGTCGGCGTTCGTGTCGGCGTTCGTGTCGGTGTCTCGGTCGGCGTTCGTGTCGGCGTTC
>Ga0315281_10000574_pt1 | contig 51399 bp, 45 predicted proteins | sample YL17G07_0_MG_FD_204540 | JGI IMG/M metagenome (GOLD analysis project Ga0315281, IMG submission 204540) | Sediment microbial communities from Yellowstone Lake, YNP, Wyoming, USA - YL17G07_0 | ecosystem: Environmental > Aquatic > Freshwater > Lake > Sediment | place: USA: Wyoming | collected...
GTCGTCGCAACACCGGCTTGTTCGGCGGAGCATAGGAGCTCGTCGAGGGCCTCCGCTGGTGTCTTCCAGCTGAGTGTCTTTCGCGGTCGGCTGTTGAGCGCGTGCGCGACCGCGTCGAGGTCGTCGCGAGAGTGGCGGGCGAGGTCGGTGCCTCTGGGGAAGTACTGGCGCAGCATGCGCGTGCCGGTGCGCAGATTTCGATAGGCACGGACGAACAGGAGGAACAGGACGACCGAGGCGGCGACGACGCCGATGATCACGTCGATCCTGATCACGCCTGAGCCTCCTCGAAGAGCTCTTCCCAGCGCTCGAGGAGCGACTGGAGCGCGTCGCGCGACCGCTTGTGCGCGGCCATGGCGTCGGCGTTCGACCAGTCCTCGGCGAGCGTCGCTTCGAGCTCCGCCACCTCCGCCTCCCGCGTCGCGATCTCGGCCTCCACGCGCTGGAGCTCGCTCGGCCGCGGCTTCGGCGCACGCTGCGGCTTCGCCTGCGGCCGCTTCTCCTGCTTCCGCTCCGCCGCCGCCGCAGGCGCCCGCGCGGCGCGCTCCTCGCGCCGGCGCAGCATCTCGGCCCAGCCGCCGTCGTAGGCGTGCAGCTCCCCGTCCTCGATCGCGAGCGTCCGCTCCGCGATCCCGTCGAGCAGGGCGCGGTCGTGCGAGACGAGCAGCACCGTGCCGGGAAACGCGTCGAGCGCCGCTTCGAGCGCCTCGCGGCTCTCGAGGTCGAGATGGTTCGTCGGCTCGTCGAGCATGAGGAAGTTCGCGCCCGAGGCGACGGTGACCGCGAGCGCGAGACGGCGGCGCTCTCCGCCGGAGAGCACCGCGACAGGCTTCTCCACCTCGTCCCAGCCGGAGAAGAGGAACCGCCCGAGCAGCGACATCGCGTCCGGGCGGGAGAGGCTCGTCATCGTCTGCACGCACTGGAGCACGGAGCCGCGCGTGTCGAGCTCGGCTTCCTGCTGCGAGAAGTAGGCGGGCACGACGCCGTGGCCGAGCTGGATCTTCCCCCTGGCCGCCGCGCGCCGGCCGAGCACCGTCTCGAGCAGCGTCGTCTTGCCGGAGCCGTTCGGCCCGACGAGTGCCACGTGCTCGCCGCGCTCGAGCGCGAACGACGCACCGCGCAGGAGCTCACGCTCGCCGATGCGCAGGTCGAGGCCCTCGACCTCGAGCACCGTGCGCCCGCTCCGCGCCGGCTTCAGAAACTCGAAGCCGAGCGTGCGCGTGCGGCGCGAGAGCAGCGCGACCTCGTCGGCCGCCTGCTTCCGCTCGCTCTCGAGCCGCTGGATCTGCGTCACCTTCGCCTGCGCCTGCTTCGCCTTGTCCTTCTTCGCGCGGAACCGCTCGACGAAGCGCTCGAGCCGCTCGATGTCGCCCGCGATGCGCTGCGTCTCCTTCTGCGCGTGCAGCGCGCGCGCCGCCTTCTCACGCCGCCACGCGTGCCACGGGCCGGGAAAGAACGTGCCGCGGCCGGCGACGACCTCCAGCGTCGCCGTCGTCACCGCCTCGAGGAACCAGCGGTCGTGGGCGACGAGGATCACGGCCGCGTCGAGCGACTGGAGCTCACCCTCGAGCCACTCGAGGCTGGCGACGTCCAGATGGTTCGTCGGCTCGTCGAGCAGCAGGAGGTCGGGGTCGCCGCCGAGCGCGCGCGCGAGCGACGCGCGCGTCAGCTCGCCGCCGGAGAAGGTGCGCAGCGGCCGGTCGAGGTGCTCGTCGGCGAAGCCGAGGCCGCGCACGACGGAGGTCGCGTGGTCGCGCCAGCCGTAGCCGCCGGCGTGCTCGAGGCGTGCCTGGGTCGCGGAGTAGCGGTTCATCGTCGCCTGGTCGTGGACGCCGCGCGCCATTGCCTGCTCGAGCTCCGTCAGCTCTTCCTCGAGCCGGACGAGATCGCGGGCGCCCGAGAGCACGTACTCGCGCAGCGTCACGTCCCGCTCGACCGGAGGGCGCTGGTCGTGCAGCGCGACGCGGGTTCCCTTCTCGAACGAGAGCTCGCCGCCGTGCTTCTCGGTCTCGCCGGCAAGGATCCGCAAGAGCGTCGTCTTGCCGGCGCCGTTCGGGCCCGAGAGCGCGACGCGGTCGCGCCGCTCGACGCTGAAGGAGACCCCGTCGAAGAGCAGGTTCCCGGAGATCTCCTTGCGGATGTTGGAGGCGATGACGACTGCCACGACCCGCCAAGGGTAGATTCCAGCCGCGCAAGTCCGGGGCGGACGCATATCGTTCCCGGGGCAGTGGCGACGACCCACATCGAACAACGCTCGATCGACACCATCCGCACGCTTGCGATGGACGCCGTCCAGCAGGCGAACTCGGGCCATCCCGGCACGGCGATGGCCCTCGCGCCGCTCGCCTACCTCCTCTACACGGAGGTGATGGACCACAACCCGGCGAGCCCGCACTGGCCCGACCGCGACCGCTTCGTCCTCTCCGCCGGGCACGCGTGCGTCCTCCAGTACGCCGCGCTGCATCTCGCGGGCTACAACCTCTCGCTCGAGGAGCTCGAGCGCTTCCGGCAGTGGGAGTCGCTCACGCCCGGCCACCCCGAGGTGCACCACACGCCCGGGATCGAGGCGACGACCGGCCCGCTCGGCCAGGGCTTCGCGAACGGCGTCGGCTTCGCGATCGCGGAGCGCTTCCTCGCCGAGCGCTACAACCGGCCGTACGACGAGATCGTCGACCACCGCGTCTACTGCATCTGCTCCGACGGCGACCTGATGGAGGGCGTCTCGAACGAAGCCGCGTCGATCGCCGGCACGCTCGGCCTCGGCAAGCTCGTCTACTTCTACGACGACAACCACATCACGATCGACGGCACGACGAGGATCTCGTTCACCGAGGACCGCAACGCGCGCTTCGAGGCGCAGGGCTGGCACGTGCAGCAGGTCGACGACGCGAACAGTCTCGCGGAGCTGCGCTCCGCGATAGCTGCTGCGCAGCAAGAGCTGGAGAGGCCGTCGCTGATCGTCGTTCGCAGTCACATCGGCTTCGGCGCCCCGCACGCCGTCGACACCGCGGGCGCGCACGGCGCGCCGCTCGGCGAGGAAGAGGTGCGCGCCACGAAGGCCGCGCTCGGCTGGGATCCCGACCGGCGCTTCCTCGTCCCCGACGACGTGCGCGAGCACATGAACGTCGTCGCCCGCGGGATCGCGCTCGAGGACGAGTGGGACAGGAAGGTCGCCGCCTGGTCGGCGAAGTATCCGAGCCTGCGCGAGGACTGGGACCAGGTGCACACCGGCAAGCCGCGGCCGGGCTGGATCGAGGCGCTCCCCGAGTTCGCCGTCGGCGAGAGCCTCGCGACCCGCGACGTCGGCGCGAAGGCGATGGAGGCGTTCAAGCACTACACGCCGACGATGATCGGCGGCGCCGCAGACCTCGTCGAGTCGACGAAGACGGAGTTCAAGGGCGGAGGCGTCTTCTCGGCGACGCATGCGGGCCGCAACATCGCCTTCGGCATCCGCGAGCACGCGATGGGCGCGATCGTCAACGGCATCTCGCTGCACAACGGAATGCTCAAGCCGTACGGGTCGACGTTCTTCATCTTCTCCGACTACATGCGGCCGTCCGTGCGCATCTCGGCGCTGGCGAAGCTGCCGGTGGTGTGGGCGTGGACGCACGACTCGGTCGCGCTCGGCGAGGACGGCCCGACGCACCAGCCGGTCGAGCACTACGCGGCGCTGCGCGCGATCCCGAACTTCTGGCTCTTCCGGCCCGCCGATCCGACGGAGACCGTCGGCGCGTGGAAGGTCGCGCTCGAGCGCGAGGACGGCCCGGTCGGGCTCGCGCTCTCCCGCCAGAAGCTGCCGACGCTCGAGGGAACCCGGTGGGACGGGGTCGCCCGCGGCGCGTACGTCGTCTGGGAGGCCGTGGAGCAGAAAGGGCTGCCGGACCTGATCCTGATCGCCTCGGGCTCGGAGGTCGCGCTCTCGATCGACGCGGCGAGAGAGCTCGGCGAGCAGGGCATCCGGGCGCGTGTCGTGTCGATGCCGTGCTGGGAGCTCTTCGCGGCCCAGCCGGCCGACTACCGCGACGAGGTGCTGCCGCGCGACGTGCGGTCGCGCCTCTCGGTCGAGGCCGGCGTCTCGTTCGGCTGGAGGCAGTGGGTCGGCGACGACGGCGACTCGATCTCCATCGACCACTTCGGTGCGTCGGCTCCGGGCGACACGGTGCTCGAGAAGTTCGGCTACACGGTCGACAACGTCGTCGCGCGCGCGCGCGCCCTGCACGCGCGCCTGGCGTAGCCGCCGTGAACGTCGCCGTCGCCTTCGACCACCGCGGCGTCCGCCTCCGCGACACGGTCATCGAGACGCTCGAGGCCGGCGGGCACGCGGTCGTCGACCTGGGCGCTCACTCTGGCGAGCCCCGTGTCGATTACCCGGACAAGGCGAGGGAGATCGGCGAGGCCGTGAAGGACGGCCGGGCCGAGCGAGGCATCCTCGTCTGCGGTTCCGGCGTCGGCGCGTCGGTCGCCGCCTGCAAGATCGCCGGCATCCGCGCTGCAATCTGCCACGACACCTACTCGGCGCATCAGGGCGTCGAGCACGACGACATGAACGTCCTCTGTTTGGGCTCGGAAGTGATCGGGCCGAGCCTCGCCGCGGAGCTCGTGCGGGCGTTCCTCGGGGCACGGTTCGACGGTGGCGAGCGTTACGTCCAGCGGCTGGCGAAGGTGGCCGCGATGGAAAGGGAGACACATGGCTGAATCGAACCTGCACAAGCTGAGCGCGAGGGGCCAGTCGGTCTGGATCGACTCCCTGTCGCGGCACATGCTCGAGTCCGGCGAGCTGAAGCGCCTCATGAAGGAGGACGCCGTCGTCGGCGAGACGACGAACCCGACGATCTTCCAGAAGGCGATCTCCCAGGGCGATGCGTACGACGCGCAGCTGAAGGAGCTCCTGAAAGCGGAGAGCGACCCGAAGGAGATCTTCCTCCACCTCTCGGCGCGCGACGTCGAGGCGGCGCTCGACCTGTTCTCGGCCGTGCACGAGCGCGACGCGCAGGACGGCTTCGTGTCGTGGGAGGTCGACCCGACGCTCGCGTACGACCGCGAGGGCACCTTCGCCGAGGCGATGCGGCTGTTCGCCTGGATTCCGAAGCCGAACCTCTACGTGAAGATTCCGGCCACGAAGCCGGGCCTCGGCGCGGTCGAGGAGTGCGTGGCGCACGGCAAGAACATCAACGTGACGCTGATCTTCTCGCTGGGGCGCTACCGCGAGGTCGTCGAGGCGTACCTCCGCGGTCTCGAGCGGCTCGTCGCGCGCGGTGGCGACCCGGCGGGCGTCCACTCCGTCGCGAGCTTCTTCGTCTCCCGCGTCGACTCCGAGGCCGACAAGCGCCTCGAGGCGATCGGCTCGAAGCAGGCGCTCGCGCTGCGCGGCAGGCTCGCGATCGCGAACGCGAGGCTCGCGTACGAGCACTACGGGCAGGCGTTCTCCGGCGAGCGCTGGGAGTACCTCGCCGGCAAGGGCGCGAACCCGCAGCGGTGCCTGTGGGCGTCGACGTCGACGAAGAACCCCGAGTACCGGGACGTGATGTACGCCGAAGAGCTCATCGGCCCGGACACCGTGAACACGATGCCGGAGGAGACGGTCCGCAGCTTCCAGGACCACGGCGTCGTGCGCGGCGACACCGTCACCGAAGGCGTCGCCGAGGCGCACGAGCTGCTCGAGCTGCTCGCGTCGGCGGGCGTCGACTACGACGACGTCACGGAGACGCTCGAGCTCGAAGGCGTGCAGAAGTTCGCCGACTCGTTCGAGGAGCTGCTCGAGGGGGTGCGTTCCAAGCGCGGGCAGCTGGTCGGGAGCGCCTGAGGCACTCCCGACTGTTGCAGGCATGAAGATGATCTCACCCTCCGATCTCGGTCTATTGCGATGAGCGAGCGCAGCGAGCTCATCGGCAGAATCTGGGAGCGCGACGCGACGGTCTGGACCGGCGCCGACGAGGCGAAGTGGCTCGGCTGGCTCGACGAGCCGGGCCGGATGCGCGAGCGCGTCCCCGACCTCGACGCGTTCGTCGCCGAGGTCGCCGAGGACGGGCTCGACGCGATCGTGCTGCTCGGCATGGGCGGCTCGAGCCTCGCGCCGGAGGTGCTGCGCCGGACGTTCGGGAGCGAGGCGTTCCACGTGCTGGATACAACGCACCCGGACGCGATTCGCAGGCTCGAGGCGACCATCGACCTCGACCGCACGCTGTTCATCTCGGCGTCGAAGTCGGGCTCGACGCTCGAGACGCGCTCGCACACCGACTACTTCTGGGAGCGCGCCGGCAAGCGGGGCGCGTGCTTCGTCGCGATCACCGATCCCGGCTCCGAGCTCGAGCGGACGGCCGTCGAGCGCGGCTTCCGCCGCGTCTTCTCCGGCGAGCCGACGATCGGCGGCCGCTACTCCGCGCTCTCGCCGTTCGGCGTCGTGCCTGCGGCGCTGATGGGCATCGACGTCGACCGGCTACTCGCGAACGCCGAGCGGATGGCGGAGCTCTGCCGCCTGGACGGCGGCAACCCGGGCTACGAGCTCGGCCGCGAGCTCGGCACCGGCTGGCAGGAGGGACGCGACAAGGTATGCATCGACGACACCGCCGGCAGCTTCGGCCTCTGGGCCGAGCAGCTGATCGCGGAGTCCACCGGCAAGCAGGGCAAGGGGCTCATCCCCGCGCCGGGGGAGTCTCCGGACGGCCCCGACCGCCAGCGCGCGACACCGCAGCTCGCCGACCCGTACGCGATCGGGCGCGAGTTCTTCCGCTGGGAGTTCGCGGTCGCCGTCGCGGGCTCGTACCTCGAGCTCAACCCGTTCGACCAGCCGGACGTGCAGGCGGCGAAGGACAAGACGAACGAGGTGCTCGCCGCCGGCGACGAGCCGCAGGTCGAGCTCGAAGGCTCGATCGACGGTCTGCTCGCGCAGGCGAACGAACGCGACTACGTGTGCGTGCAGGCGTTCGTCGAGCCGAGCGAGGAGAACGACCGCCGCATCGCGGGTCTCGTCGGGGAGCTGCGCCGGCGGAGCGGCCTCGTCGTGACGCACGGCTACGGCCCGCGGTACCTGCACTCGACCGGCCAGCTGCACAAGGGCGGCGCGAACACGGGGCTCTTCCTCCAGGTCGTCGACGATCCGGGCGAGGAGCTCGCGATTCCCGGCCGGCCGTTCGGCTTCCGGCGGCTGCTCCGCGCGCAGGCCGCCGGCGACTACGCATCGCTCGAGGAGCGCGGCCGCCGCGTCGCGCGCATCCACATGGAGGACGTCTGATGCAACTCGGAATGATCGGCCTGGGCCGCATGGGCGACGGGATGACCGACCGCCTGCGCGAGAAGGGGGGACACGACGTCAAGACGTACGACCCCAAGGTCGCCTCGCGCACCGCTGCGTCCCTCGAGGAGCTGAAGGCGCAGCTCGACGCTCCGCGGGCCTTCTGGATGATGGTGCCGGCCGGCGAGGTGACCGAGGCGGTCTTCCAGGACCTCCTGAAGCTCGCCGACGAGGGCGACACGATCGTCGACGGAGGCAACTCGAACTTCCGCGACTCGCAACGCCGCCACAAGGAAGCGCAGGAGCACGGCCTGCACTTCGTCGACGCCGGCGTCTCGGGCGGAATCTGGGGCCTGGAGGTCGGCTTTTGCCTGATGGTGGGCGGCGACCCCGAGCCCGTGCAGCGCCTCGAGCCGCTCTTCGCGTCGCTCGCGCCGGAGGACGGCTACGCGCACGTCGGCGCGTCCGGCGCCGGGCACTTCACGAAGATGATCCACAACGGGATCGAGTACGGCCTGATGCAGGCGTACGCCGAGGGGTTCGAGATCATGGAGCACTCCGAGTTCGACCTCGATCTCGCCGAGGTGGCCGGCATCTGGCGCTACGGCTCCGTCGTCCGCTCCTGGCTGCTCGACCTCCTGCACACCGCGTTCGAGCAGCACGGCGGCAACCTCGACGACATCGCGCCGTACGTCGAGGACTCGGGTGAGGGCCGCTGGACGATTCACGAGGCGATCGCAGAGAACGTCCCGGCGCCGGTCATCTCCGCCGCGCTCTTCGCACGCTTCGCGTCGCGCGACGAGATCAACTTCGCCGCCAAGGTCGCCGCGGCGCTGCGCAACCAGTTCGGCGGTCACGCGATCAAGGCGATGGAGAAGGCGCGCTCCGGAGATCCGCGGTCACACTGATGGCAGCAGGAGACCCGCAGCCGGAGCAGGAGAACCCGCTCCTCGAAGGGCTGTCGCTGCGGCGCACCCCGGATCCCTGCGCGCTCGTCATCTTCGGCGCGTCGGGCGATCTCACGACCAGGAAGCTGATGCCGGCGCTGTACGCGCTGATGCTCCGCCGCCTGCTGCCCCAGCGCTTCGCGATCGTCGGCGTCGCGCGCACCGAAGGAGACGACGCCGCCTTCCGCAAGGACATGGAGAACGCGGTGCGTCAGCACGCGCGCGACGAGTTCCGCGAAGAGGTCTGGAACGAGCTCGCGGGGTCGATGCACTACATCGCGACCGAGTTCGCGGACGACGACGGTGAGGACGCGCTCGCGGCGCTGCTGGCCGGCCTCGACGAGAAGCACGAGCTCGGCGGCAACCGCGTCTACTACCTCGCCGTTCCGCCGGACGCGTTCCCCACGATCGTGGGCGCGCTCGGTAAGCGGCGCACCCGGAACGGCTGGACCCGCCTGATCGTCGAGAAGCCGTTCGGCCACGATCTCGCGTCTGCGCAACGGCTCAACGCGATGCTGTGGGAGCACTTCGCCGAGCAGGAGATCTTCCGGATCGACCATTACCTCGGCAAGGAGACGGTTCAGAACATGCTGGCGCTGCGGTTTGCGAACGGCATCTTCGAGCCGATCTGGAACCGCCAGTTCATCGACCACGTGCAGATCACGGTGGCCGAGTCGATGGGCATCGAAGGGCGCGCGGGGTACTACGAGTCGGCGGGCGCGATCCGCGACATCTTCCAGAACCATCTCCTCCAGCTGCTCGCGCTCACCGCGATGGAGCCGCCGATCGACTTCACCGCCGAGTCGGTGCGCAACGAGAAGGTGAAGGTGCTGAAGTCGATCCACACGCCCGGCCCGAAGTCGGTGGTGCGCGGCGAGTACGGGCGCGGCTACATCGAGGGCGAGGAGGTGCCGGCGTATCGAGAGGAGAAGGGCGTCGCACCCGACTCGATGACGGAGACGTACGTCGCCGCCAAGCTGTTCGTCGACAACTGGCGCTGGGCCGACACGCCGTTCTACGTGCGCATGGGCAAGCGGCTCGCGCGCCGCGAGACGACGATCGCGATCCAGTTCAAGCGCGCGCCGCACCCGCCGTTCGAGGAGACCTCGGCCGAGGGGCTGCGCCCGAACGTGCTGCTCGTGCACGTGCAGCCGGACGAGGGCGTCTCGCTCGCCATCGGCGCGAAGGTGCCGGGCCAGGGGATGTCGATCCGCACCGTGCACATGGACTTCCTCTACGGCGGCTCGTTCCGAACGGGCATGCCGGAGGCGTACGAGCGGCTGATCGTCGACACGCTGCTCGGCGACGGGACGCTCTTCACGCGGGCGGACGAGGTCGACGAGCAGTGGCTGCTCGTCGACACGATCGTCGCGGCCTGGCAGCGCGACCGGCCGGGCTTCCCGAACTACGCGGCCGGCACGTGGGGGCCGCCGAGCGCCGACGACCTGCTGCACCGCGACGGGCGGTCCTGGCGGCGCCATTGAGCGCGCCTCTCGACCTCGAGCACTGGAACGGCGAGGACGTGCGACTCGCCGACGTCGAGGCGGCGCTGTCGAGGCTGCGCGCGTCCTCCGCGCCCGCCGGCGGCCCGCCGAACCTCCGCACGAGCGTGATGACGCATCTCGCGTGGGTGCCGGCGGGCTGGCAGGAGCAGGCCCGCGCCGCGCTCTCCGGCATGGGCGAGCGGCACCCGTCGCGCACGATCCTCCTGTTTCCGGATCCCGACTCCGGTGTCGACCGCATCGACGCCGGCGTGTCGCTCGAGCGCTACGCGATCCCCGGCGCCGACCGCGCCGTCTGCTCCGAGGTCGTCGAGCTCCGGCTGCACGGCAGGCGCGCGAAGGCGCCCGCGAGCATCGTCGGGCCGCTCCTCATCTCCGACCTGCCGGTCTTCCTGCGCTGGCGCGGCGAGCCCACGTGGGAGTCGCAGGAGCTGGAGCAGCTCGTGCGCATCGCCGATCGCGTGATCGTCGACTCGACCGAGTGGGACGACGTGCCGTATCCGTACACGCGACTCGCGCAACTGTTCGAACGCACGGCCGTCTCCGACATCGCGTGGGCGAGGACGTCTCGCTGGCGCACGATCCTCGCGCCGCTCTGGCCCGACATCGCGAACGTCGGGACGATTCGCGTGCACGGAACGGCCGCGCAGGCGCACCTGCTCGCCGGCTGGCTCCGGTCGCGCCTCGGCCGGCCGGACATCGCGCTCGGGCACGTCGACGCGGAGCGCCTGGAAGGCATCGACCTCGACGGCGTGCCGGTGCCGTTCCCGCCCGGCGACCCGCCGTTTCCGAGCGACGTGCTGTCCGACGAGCTCGACCGCTTCACGCGCGACCCGGTGTACGAGGCCGCCGTGTTAGCGGTCGCCGCATAAAGAAAACCGGGCCGCCTCGCGTCGTACACGCAGATGCCTGACGAGCTCGAGACGCTGTACCGCGCGCGGTTGCCGGAGTTCCGGCGCGTCGCCGCGGCGATCGCCGGCGATCGGGAGCTCGGCCGCGACGCCGTGCAGGAGGCGTTTGCGGCCGCAGTCCGCAGGCACAGCAGCTACCGGGGCGACGGCACGCTCGAGGCGTGGGTCTGGCGAATCGTCGTCAACGCCGCCCGCGACGCTCGCCGCCGGAGTGCGGCCCCGGTGCCCGCCGCTCCCTCGACGAACGGTCACGCCCCGGTGCTGCCGCTCGACCTGCTGACCGAGCGGCAGCGCGAGATCGTCTTCTTGTACTACTACGCCGACCTCGACTACGCGGCGATCGCGGGCGCGCTCGCGATCAGCACCGGCACTGTCGGCGCGACGCTGAACGCCGCGCGGCGGAGGTTGCGCGACGCCCTCCAGGAGGTGGAGACGTGAACGAGGCGGAGCTCTTCGACGCGTGCGACGCGTATGTCGCGCCCTTCCGGGGCGAGCCCGAAGCGTGGGAGGACGTCCTGCGGCGAGCACGCTCGAGGCGGCGTCTGCCGCGGCGCAGGATCGTCGTCGGGCTCCTCGCCGCGGTCGCGGTGCTCGGCGCAGCCCCCGCACTCGCCGTGCTGCTCCTGTCGCGGCCGCCGCGTCTCCCGGACGGGGCGGATCGCGCGCAGATCGAGGTCGCGCTCGACCCGCAGTCCGGACGGATTCTCGCTCAGGTCGCGCCGTGGCGAGGCCATGACGGCATCTGCTACTTCGTGCCGAGCGTGCGCGCCGGTTGCGTGCGGCGCACGCCGCGCAGCACCGTGATCCTGTCGTCGCCACCGATGGGCTTCACGTTCTACAGCCGTATCGTGTCCGCACGTGTGCTTCTCGTGGGCGGCGGGTGGCGTCGGATCGTCCTCCACTGGTTCGGCCCGCCGCTCGACGTCGCATTCTTCTTCCCGCCGAGACTCGGCGACGTGCGCGTCCTCCAGCTGCGCGACCGGCATGGTCGCGTCGTCGGGCAGTCCCTGTACGGGCCTTAGGCGCGGAGCAGGCCGAGCAGCTCGTCGTGCACGAGCGCGTTCGAGGCGATGAACTGCCCACCCGGTCGGGGAGGTGCGCCGTCGAGACCGCCGACGCGCCCTCCCGCCTCCTCGAGGATCGGCAGGAGCGCGGCGTAGTCCCAGACCGCGAGCCGCGCGTCGACGGCGGCGTCGAGCGCGCCTTCCGCGACGAGCATGTGCTGCCAGAAATCGCCGAGGCCGCGCGCGTGCCAGACGTGCGGCTCGACCGCCGCGAGATCGCGGGCGTGCGTGCACGAGACGGCCGCATCGTGCAGCGCCGGCACCGCCGACACGTGGATCCGCTCGCCGTCCCGCCATGCCCCCTCGCCCCGCGCCGCCCACCAGCGGTGGCCGAGCGCCGGCGCCGACACGACGCCGCACACCACGTCGCCGTCGCGCTCGAGCGCGATCAGCGTCGCCCACACCGGCAGCCCGCGCGAGAAGTTCTTCGTGCCGTCGATCGGGTCGACGATCCAGCGGACCGCACCGCCGTCGTCCCCCTCCTCCTCGCCGAGCACGGTGTCGTCGGGCCGTTCGGCGGCGACGCGCTCGCGCAGCGCCCGCTCGACGGCGCGGTCGGCATCCGTCACCGGCGTCAGGTCGGGCTTCGTCTCGATGCGCAGATCGGAGGCGCGGAAGCGCGGAAGAGAGAGCGAATCGGCGAGCTCGGCGAGCTGGAGCGCGAAGGCGAGGTCGGCGCCGGCCATGCGGCCGAGCCTATACGGCGGCTTCTACTTGCCGACGACCTTGAACTTCTTCTTCGCGGCTGTGGCGATCTTGAGGGTCGGCGCCGTGACGACGAGCTTCTCCGGATTGGACCAGCCCATCTGCTGCACGCCCGTCGGCAGGTTGTAGTCGATTCCGCGGATGCGGTACCACCAGGTTCCCGTCATCGCGCCCTTCCGGAACGGGAGCACGTCGGAGGTCGACCGGGTGAGGTAGCCCGTCGTCTTCGAGCGCGGGTCGACCTCGGGGCTGAACGGGTACTTCGTCTTGCTGTACTGCACCTCGTAGACACTCGCGCCGAACGCAGGCGTCCAGGCGATCAGCGGAGAGCCGTAGAACGCCGGGGTGGCCGCCGCAGAGGTCAAGCGCCCGTTCGGCGCGAGCCCGGTCACGAACGGCGCCGCACCCGTCGTGAGCGACGGCTCGCTTTCGATTCCGAAACGCTGGACCCTGCCGGCCGCGCAGACCTCCGCCGGGAGCTCCAGGTCCTGGTACATGACCGAGCCGCCCGCGCGGGTGACCGCGTCCCCCGCCGAGTGGGCGAACAGCGTCGGCGTGGCGAGGATGAGCGTGCCTGACCCGACGCTCGCGATCGTGGCCGAGTCGCCCGTCGGCGAGACCCCGATGGTGATCGCGTCTCCGACACGGAAGCCGGTGGTCGTCGTGACCGGGATCGTCGTCGTTCCCTTCGGCGCACCGGGCGGTGCGACGACGGTGCCCGACAGGCCGAGCCCGACGGCGGCGACGGGGATGACCGTCCAGTAGTAGCCGCTCTCGGGCCAGTTCGTGTCCCACAGGTCGATGGGCGGGCCGATGACGCCGCTGACGGAGACGCTTGACGAGCCGCCGCCGGCGGCGGCGCCCGACGCGTTGCCGGTCGGGTCCGGGGGAGGCGTCGTCCCGGGCGCGGCGGGGACGTCGCCGGGAACGGCCGCCGTCGGGGTGGCGGCGCCCCACTGCTCGTTCGGGCCGTTCGGGACGACGTCGAAGTCGGCGGTGAGGTTGCTGGACTCCTTGCCGTCGCCGAGGTAGCCGCTGCGCGCGGCAGCCATCGAGGCGTCGTCGGTCGGGAGGGAGAGCGGCCCACCCAGCCGCGGCGACCACACCTGGCTACCGACGACGGCGCTCGAGTAGACGCGGTTCAGGCACTGCTTGTCGGTGAAGATGTAGACGCGATAGAGCTCCGCCGTCGCGCCGCTGATGCTCTGGTCGCCCGTCCACATGAACGCCGGCATGAACCTGTGCGCCGGCGATGACGAAGTGCCGTCCGAGACGACGTCCGACACGGTGCCGGTCAGCGCGATCTGCCCGGCGGTGACAGGCGTGTTCGAGGAGCTGTAGATGGGGCTCCAGGCGCCCCACAGCGCCGCCGGCATGCCGTTGACGAGGTAGCCGGACACGTCGGCGCGGTGTGCGCGGATGCGCCAGCGAACCGTGCCGGTCCACGCCGGCGACTGGTGGAAGGTGTAGAACTCGCGCTCGTCGAGGACGTTGGTCCGCACGCTCTCCAGCTTCCCGGTGTCGATCAGCCAGACCTGGTAGCTGTCCGCTCCTTCGATCGGCGTCCAGCGCAGCAGTCCCGGAAAGCCCGGCAGGGGCGTCGGCGGCGGCGGCGGCGTGACGTCGAACCCGAACGGCGCGCTCCACTGCGTCGTCGTGGCCTCGAGAACCGCGCGGACGCGCGCATACAGCGCGTGCGGAGAGCCGGTGATCCACGGCAGGATCAGCGGCGGCGCGGCGACCGGCGTCGTGAGCTTGGCGTCGTTGTACAGCGTGCCGTTGTCGCGGAAGGTGCTGCTCGTCGAGAGCTGGAACTGGTACGTGATCGCGCCCGGCACGGGGTTCCACGCAAACGACGGCGTCCGGTGGAAGTCGGTGGTCAGCGGCTCGTCCGCGCGCAGCATGAACCCGTGCAGCCCCGTGGGCGGCGCGACGTCGGCCGACGACGCGCCGGCCACGAGAGTGGCCGCGGCGGCGAGGACGGCGAAGAGGGCGGCGAGGCGGGCGGCGTGCATCGTCATCACTCGTTTTCGGCATCCGCCGGGCTCCGGCTGTCCCTCGAACGAGGGATGCCGGGCGCGTGGAGAGCACCGCGAGCGGCTACGGCGACGAATCGCCTCTCGAGGCTCCGTCTCGGCTCCGCCATCGCGCGTGCCTACTTGCGGCGGGAGGGCTTCTTCGCCGGCACGATCTGCACCCGGAGCGTGACGGGCGTGCCGGAGACGCCCGCCGCCGAGAGCGGCGTCAGCGTGAGCACGCTCGAGGCCGCCGCCGAGCGTCTGAGAGCCGCGAGCGTGCCCTTCGGGACGGCAAAGCGAAGGTCGTTGTTCCCGGCGCGCAGGCTCGCCGTGCCGAGCGCGAGGGAGCCGAGGCCGGCGCTCAGCAGGCCCGGGCCGCTTGCGCTGACGATCAGCCTGATCTGGACGGCGGCTGCCGGCAGCTTGAGCAGCTCCGGCCCGAAGACCGCGATCGTCGGAGCGACGTCCGCCGACGACACGGGGACGACCGGCGAGCTCGAGGGGACCGGAGGCGGCGGAGTCGACGGGACGATCAACGGCGTCGCCGGGGTCGACGTGACGGTCAGCGAAGCGGTCACGACGAAGTCGGCGGCGTCGACCGCCTGCGAGGCGTTCGGGAGCGAGAGGAAGCCCTCGTTGTCAGACCACGTGCAGGTGTCCCACGGGATCGACGCGGTGGCCGTGCCGCCGCTGATCGAGAGCGGCAGCGCCGAGCTCCCGGGGCCGTCCCAGTAGAAGACCGGCTGCGACAGGGATCCCGCCGGAATCGCCACGCTCACGGCGAGCGTCGCCTTGAAGCACGTGGTCGCCGTCGAGCCGGCGCCGCGCGCGAACTCGAGAAACCGCGTCGAGAGGTGGTTCACGGCCACCTTCTGAGACGTGACCGCGCCGGTCGTCAGCCCGGTCGAGATCGTCGCGCCGTAGGGCCTGGGCCTCACGGTCTGGAGCGCAGCAATGGAATACGACGACGTCAACTCGGCGAGCGCCCAGGCGTTGTACGTGTCGGCGAGCGTCGTCCCCTTCGCGACGAGAGCGGCGCTCACGGAGGAGATCGCCGAGCCGGCGCCGCCTGCACCCTGGGCGAAGACGTCCTTCAGGAACGAGCTGCCGTACTTCTCGGTCAGGTATTCGAAGAACGTCCAGCGCGAGTAGCCGTTGTTCAGATAGGTGTCGGACAGGTCGCACTGGTTGGTCAGGACGTTCGGGTCACGGCAGTCGAGCGACATGTCGCTCGGCCCAAAGGCGAAGGCGTGCGTGGCTCCGTACGCGTCGACGCGGTAGCCCATCCATTCGGCGCTTCCCTCGAGCAGCCACGCGTCGGTCACGAGGGGGGGCTGCCAGATGCCGAGCTGAACCTGGTGGAAGAGCTCGTGCGCGATCGTGTGCTGGTCGAGCGAGGTCTCCCGCTGCGCGCCGTTGAGCTCCACGTAGGACGACGTCTGAGGATTGGCGTTATCCCCGAACGTCAGTCCGAGCGCCTTGGCGACCGTGAGATCGACGACGTAGATGTCGAGACGCGCGTCGCCGCCGAGCGCTCCGTCGCCGGGCGGCGCCGGGTACCCGTCGGCAAGCTCTGCGGCGTACGCGCGTTCGGCGCGCGCGGCGACGTCGCCGGCCTGGGTTTGCGTGATCGCGAACGCCGTGAGCGGGTCGCTCTCGTAGTGCACGAGGAAATGCGGGGTGCCGAGGCTGTACGGCAGGGCGTTCCCGGGGCCGATCGTCGGCCGCGCGGCGAAGACCGGGCCCGCGAGCACGGCGGCGCCCGCGGTGACGGCGCAGAGCAGCCCGAGTCGGCGCAGAAGCGGCATTCCGGTCCGCAGATCGGCTGCTGAGGCCGTTTCCTTTAGGAACGTCCCCCGGCGGGGCTAGTCGAAGGCGAGGTACAGGAACGCCACGCCGACGGTCGCCGCGAAAAGGAGCCAGAAGACCCCGAAGAGGAGCCAGCCGAGACGTGCGTTCCTGCGTGCGAGCTGTCGGTCCATCACACGACCAGGTCGAGGGCCATCGCCGCGAAGAGCAGGGCGAGGTAGAGGAGGGAGTAGTGGAAGAGCACCATCGCGCGCCTCGGGGTCGTGTCCCGGCGCAGCCGCTCGGCGAGCCAGACGAAGACCGCGCCGAGGCCGAGCGCCGAGGCGAGGTAGAGCAGCCCGACCGTCCCCCAGGCCCACGGCAGCACGGTGACGGCGACGAGGCCGACGGAGTAGAGGACGATCTGGCGGGCGGTCTCGCGGTCGCCGCGCACGACGGGCAGCATCGGCACCCCCGCAGCTCTGTAGTTGTCCTTGATCAGGAGCGCGAGCGCCCAGAAGTGCGGCGGCGTCCACACGAACACGATCGCGAAGAGGATGAGCGCCGCGACGGTCACGTGCCCTGACCCTGCCGCCCAGCCGACGAGCGGCGGCACCGCGCCCGCGGCGCCCCCGATCACGATGTTCCGCGGCGTCGTCCGCTTGAGGAAGCGCGTGTAGACGACGACGTAGAAGAGGTTCCCGGCGAGCGCGAGCACCGCGGTCAGCACGTTGACCGTGCTCGCGAGCAGCACGAACGAGAACGCCGAGAGCGCGAGGCCGAACTCGACGGCCCGGCTGGGCGCTACGCGGCCGGAGGCGACGGGCCGCTGCTTCGTGCGCTCGCCCATCAGCGGGTCGATGTCGCGGTCGAGCACGTGGTTGAGCGCGCTCGCCCCGCCGCACGCAAGAGCGAGGCCGGCCATCGCGGCGACCGCGGTCGTCGTGCCGGGCCAGCCGCGCGCGCCGACGATCATCCCGCAGAATCCCGTGACGAGCAGCAGCGACATGATGCGGGGCTTCGTGAGCGCCACGTAGTCGCGCCAGGGGATCAAAGCCGGGTGAAAGGCATGATCCCGGCTGTGATCCCCTGGGATGTTGTCTGCCGAGCCTTCGGCCGGGGTTCCCCAGGGGACGCGCTCGCCGCGAAGGCTCTGCGCGCAGACGACGAGGAGCGACGCGAGCGCGCACGCGGCGAGCGCGGCGTGCGCTGCGCGGCCGGGTACCGCGGCGGCCGCGGTGAAGAGGGCCGAGGCGGCGAGCACGGCCGGCACGAGCTCGCGGTGCGCGAGCCAGGCCGTCACGAGCAGCGCGGCGAGCGGCGGGGCGACGAGCGCCGCGAGCAGGCGGTGCGCGGTGCCGAGGCCGGCCGCGCCGGAGACGACGGCGAGCAGCGTTCCCGCCGCCGCCAGGAGCGCCGTCAGCCGCAGCCAGGGGCCGGGAGCGACGCCGGTCAATGCTGCTCCGAGAGGCGCCGTCGCAGATCGCGCAGCGGGCGTGCGCTCGTCACGTCCGGGACGTGGTCGAAGTTGTGCGCCGGCGGCGGCGAGCTCGTGCACCACTCGAGCGTGTCGCCGAGCCACGGGTCGTCGCCGGCGCGCGTGCCGAGGCGCAGCACCTGCGTGCGCCACACGTTCGCGGCGAAGACGAGGATCCCGACCGTCAGCACGCCGGAGCCGATCGTGGACGTGAGGTTGTACCACTCCCACAGACCGCCGTGGTGGTACGTCCAGATGCGCCGTGGCATGCCGAGCAGCCCGAGCATGTGCTGCGGCAGGAAGGTCAGGTTGAAGCCCACGAACATCAGCCAGAAGCTCAGTTTCCCGAGACGCTCGTCGAGGATACGCCCGAACATCTTCGGCCACCAGTAGTGGAGGCCGGCGAAGATGCCGAAGATCGAGCCGCCGAAGAGCACGTAGTGGAGGTGGGCGACGACGTAGTACGTGTCGGTGACCTGCCAGTCGACCGGGAACGCGGCGAGGAAGACGCCCGACAGCCCGCCCATCGTGAACAGCGCGACGAAGCCGAGCGCGAACAGCATCGGCGTGTCGAAGTGGAGGTTCCCGCGCCACGCGGTCGCGAGCCAGTTGAAGATCTTGACGCCGACCGGCACCGCGATCAGCATCGACGTGATCATGAAGAACGCGTCGACGCCGATCGGCATCCCGACGGCGAACATGTGGGCCCCCCAGACGAGCAGCGAGAAGCACGCGATGCAGACCGTCGAGAACGCGACGGCCCTATAGCCGAAGATCGGCTTGCGCGCGAACACCGGGATGATCTCGGAGATCATCCCGAAGACCGGCAGCACCATGATGTAGACCTCGGGGTGCCCGAAGAACCAGAAGAGGTGCTGGTACAGCAGGGCGCTGCCACCCTTCGACGGGATGAAGAAGTGCGTGCCCGCCCGGCGGTCGAGCAGCAGCAGCGTGAGGCCTGCGGAGAGGGCCGGCAGGACGACGACGAGCAGGATCGCGTACGCCTCCATCGCCCAGACGAAGAGCGGCATGCGCATCCACGTCATCCCGCGCGCGCGCATGTTGTGGATCGTGACGACGAGGTTGATCGCGCCTGCGAGCGACGAGATCGCGAGGATCTCCAGGGCGAGGATCCAGTAGTCCTGTCCGTTTCCCGCGCTGTAGAGCTTCTCGGAGAGCGGGACGTAGGACGTCCAGCCCGCCTTTGCCGGCCCGCCGGCGGCGAAGAAGCTGCCGTAGAGCACGATCCCGCCGAGCAGGTACGTCCAGTACGAGAACGCGTTCAGGCGCGGGAAGGCCATGCTGCGCGCGCCGATCATCAGCGGCACGAGGAAGTTCCCGAAGCCGGCGAGGATCGGGACGACGACGAGGAAGATCATCGTCGTGCCGTGCATCGTCATCGTGCTGTCGTAGGCGTCCTTCGTCAGGAGATGCTCGTTCGGCGTCGCGAGCTGCGCGCGCATGAGCAGCGCGAGGACTCCGCCCGCGGCGAAGAACACCAGGGCGGTCCCGACATAGAGGATCCCGATCCGTTTGTGGTCGACGGTCGTGAGCCAGCTCGCGACCCGGCCGCGCTTCCAGTCGACCGGGTAGACCGGTTCTGCTCTAGCCGCCACTCGGCGCCGCCCCCTTGTAGACGTGCTGCTTCAGATACGCGAGCAGCGCGTCCAGCTGCTCCTTCGTCCACGTCTTCCCGGCCGGCGGCATCTTGCCCCGCCCGTCGCGGACGATCGACGCGAGCCCGGCCGCCTGCGTGACGATCGGGTTCGCGTCGAGCGCGGGTCCGTAGTCACCCTGACCCTTCATGCCGTGGCACGTCGCACAGACGCCCTGGAACTCCGCGCGGCCGAGCTCGGTCGTGGCGGCACCGGCAAGCCAGCTCTGGTACTCGGCGTCCGGCGTCGCGATCACGGTCGCGTGCATCGCCTCGTGGTAGAGGCCGCAGAACTCCGCGCACTGGCCGGTGTAGGTGCCCGCGCGATCGGCCTTGAACCAGGTGTGGTTCGTCCTGCCGGGGATCGCGTCGGTCTTGCCCCCGAGCTGCGGGATCCACCAGCTGTGCGCGACGTCGGGTGACGTGATCGTCAGGTAGACGACCTTGCCCGCGGGAACGTGGAGGTCGCCGATCGAGCGTGCGCCGTTCGGGTAGTCGAACTGCCAGTAGTACTGGTGGCCTTCGACCGCGATGTTCAGGCGGTCGCCGGCGTTCGCGGCGGGCACGTCCGAGATCTTCGGAAGCTCCAAGAAGACGACGATCCCGATGATGCAGAGGACGATCGCGGGCAGCGCCGTCCAGACCAGCTCGAGGCGCGTGTGGCCGTGCACCTGCGCGCCCTCGATCTCGCGCCCGCGGCCGCGGCTCCGGTAGCGCCAGACGAAGACGACGAGCACCGTCTGGACGATCACGAAGATCGCGGCCGTGAACCCGAAGATGACGTAGTACGTGGAGTTGGCGTGACCCGCGTTCGGCGAGTGCGCGTGCTGGGGCGTGAAGCCGCCGTTTGCGGCAGCCGCAACACCCGCCGTCGCCAACGCGACGAACGGCACCAGCATCGACGCAAGCCTCCGTGCCACCCGGACGGGCATTCTATGGACGTGGCCGAGAGCTCGTTCGTCGACCTGCCGTCCGTCGTCCCCGACCGGTTCGAGGTGTTCGTGAACGGCGTCGAGCAGGCCCGGGGCGTCGACTACGAGGTGGTGGGACGCTCGCTCGTCTTCCCGCGGCCGATCGCCCAGGAGGGTCGCCTCGGCTTCTGGCGCTGGACGGCGATGTGGCTCGGCATCGCGGGCTCGTATCGCAAGCACGAGAACGTCGACATCGTCTACGAGCTCGGCGGAAACAAGAAGGTCGCCACAGGGCTCCGGCCGAAGGCGTACGAGTAAGCGGTCGGGTGGCGACCATTCGATTAGCTACCTGGTCGCAACCGGGCCGCGCCGCCATCAGACAGTGACCGGCAAGTACCCGGTTGAGTCAAGACCAGGTTGCGGCCGTTTGCCTGTTAGGCGCCGACCGCCGAGAGGGCGCGGCGCTCGTGCGCCGCTTGCAGCAGCTCGGCGACGACACGCTCGAAGACGTCGCCCCCGTCGAGCGCGTACTCGGTGCGGAAGTCGACCGCGCCGTTGAGCTCGGCGACGACGAAGCCGTTTCCCGTCGGCAGGAGGTCGACCCCGACGAGGTCCGCGCCGATCGCGGCCGCCGCCGACAGGGCGAGCACGCAGGCGAGCGGCGGCGGCTCGGTGGGCTCGCTGTAACCACCGAGGGAGACGTTCGTCCTCCACTCTCCGGTGGCGGCGCGCCGCCGCGCGGCGCCGACGACCCGGCCGCCGGCGACGATCATCCGCAGGTCCCAGCCCTGCGGCGGCACGAGCTCCTGTGCGAGCACGCCGTGCTCGCGGAACCAGCCGCGGAAGCGCAGGCGGTCGAGCTCGTTGTCGAGCTCGACCTGCGTGCGGCAGAGCGTGACGTCGCGGCCCCAGCTGCCGAAGCGCGGCTTCAGGACGAGCGGCAGCTCGGGCGCCGCGGTCGGCATCCCCTCGGCGATGTGCCATGTGTGCGGGTGCGGCACGCCCGACAGGCGCAGCACCCGCGAGGTCAGCAGCTTGTCGTGCGCGGCGACGAGGGCGCCGGGTGGATTGAGGATGCGGACGCCGCCGGAGGAGAGCCGCTCGAGCTCGGGGATGCCGCTCTCGATCCCGTCGAGGCCCTCACGGACGTCGAGCCGTCCCAGCGCGACGTCTCCGGGCTCGAGCAGGCGGAGCGCGTCGCGCGGACGCAGGACGGAGGCGGTGAAGCCGATGCTCTTCGCCGCCGCGACGAGGCCGGCGTTCGTCTCGGAGCTGCTGTGCGCGAGCACCGCGAACGTCCTGCCCGAATCGGGCGCGGCCGGCGGGCGCTCGTGGGCGTCGCTGTGGTGAACCGGAGGTGACGGACTAGTGGTGGGAGCGGGCGGCGGTCCGGTCCTTCGGCACCGCCTCCAGCTTGTAGCCCACGCCGTAGCGCGTCTGGATGAACGTGTGCCGGGAGGCCCGCCGGTCGACCTTCTCGCGCAGGCGGCGGACGAAGACGTCCACCGTGCGGTCGCGGTGGGACTCGCGGCGGCCCCAGAGCTTCTGCAGCAGCTCGTCGCGCGTCGAGACGCGCCCGCGCTCGAGCGCCAGCTGGTAGAGCAGCCGGAACTCCGTCGGCGTGAGCTCGGCGCTCTCGCCGTCGACGTAGGCCTGCACTTCCCGTGGATCGATGCGCAGCTCCTCGATCTCGATCGGCGCGCCGCGCGGCGTTTCTTCCCGGGGCGTTCCGCGCCGCGCCGCCGCCCGGACGCGCGCGACGAGCTCCTTCATCGAAAACGGCTTGACGAGGTAGTCGTCCGCGCCGATCTCGAGTGCGTGGACGCGGTCGTGCTCGGTGCCCCGCGCCGACACGACGACGATCGGCGTCGGAATCCCTTCTGCCCGCGCGGTCTCGATCAGCTTCCAGCCGTCCGTTCCCGGCAGCATCAGGTCGAGGACGCACACGTCCGGTTTCTCGTAGCGCAGGCGGGCGAGCCCCTGGTCGCCGTTGCCGACCCACGCGGCGTCGAAGCCGGCCGCGTTGAGGTGGCGGGCCATGCCCTGCGCGATCACCTCGTCGTCCTCGACGATCAGCACCCTTGGCATCGGTGCCATTATCGGGTGTCGGGCAGTACGACCGGGTCGCCGGAGAGTTGAGGGGTGGTGAAGGGATGGTGAACGAGGAGGAGGCTCGAGCGCGCGCGCTGGTCGCCGGGGTGGCGGAGCGGGTCGTCGTGCTCGATGCGGAGCGGCGGCTCGTCGCGGCCAGTCCCGCCGCGGCCGCCGCGCTCGGCGACGCCACCCTCGGTCGCCGGCTGGGTGAGGACGTCCTCGCCCTCGAGCCGCGGCCGCTCGTGCTCTTCCTGGCCGCGCTCCCCGAGCTCTCCGCCTATCAGGAGCTGCGGGCCGGTTTCACCGCCGCTGTCTCGCACGAGCTGCGGACGCCGCTCGCCCGTCTCCTCGTCCTGCTCGAGAGCACGGCGCTGCCGGGCGCCGACGTCGACGGGCTCGTCGACCAGGCGCGCGAGGAGATCCAGCAGGCGGGGGAGCTGATCGACGACGTGCTCTTCCTCGGCGAGCTCGAGACCGGGCGCGAGGTGGTCTCGCTCGGCCGCACGCGGGCGCTGCCGGTGCTCGAGGAGGTGGTAGCGTCGCTCGCCGAGCGGGCCGAGCACGCCGACGTCAGCGTCGTCGTCACCGGTGGGCCCGAGGTCGAGCTGCCGCTGCGCCCGCGCATGCTCCGCGTCGTCGTCGAGAACCTCGTCGCGAACTCGATCCGCTACGCCGGGTCAGGCAGCACGTGCACGATCACGCTCACGCAGGAAGGCGGCGCTCCCGTGCTCGAGGTCGCCGACGACGGCGCGGGCGTCAGGGAGTCCGACCTGCCGCGGCTGTTCGAGCGCTTCTACCGCGCCGACCAGGCACGCTCGTCCCGTGGGACGGGCCTCGGCCTGGCGATCGTGAAGCACGTCGTGACGTCGGCCGGCGGCACGGTGGAGGCGCGCAGCGAGCCCGGCCGCGGCCTCGAGATCGTCTGTCGGTTCTCCTAGCCGAAGCGGCCGGTGACGTAGTCCTCTGTCCGCCTGTCGGACGGAGCGGTGAAGATCTTCTCGGTTGCGTCGTACTCGACGAGCTCGCCCCACCGCTCTCCTTCCTCGCCGCGGGAGATCGAGAGGAACGCAGTCATGTCGGCGACGCGCGCCGCCTGCTGCATGTTGTGGGTCACGATCACGAACGTGTACTCGCTCTTGAGCGAGTGCATCAGCTGCTCTATCGCTGCGGTCGCGATCGGGTCGAGCGCCGAGGCAGGCTCGTCCATCAGCACGACGTCGGGCTCGACCGCGATGGCGCGCGCGATGCACAGGCGCTGCTGCTGCCCGCCGGAGAGCGAGAGCGCGCTCGCCTTCAGCCGGTCCTTGACCTCGTCCCACAGTGCGGCCTGCGTGAGCGCGCGCTCGACGCGCTCGTCGAGGCTGTCCTTCATGCCGAGCACCTTCAGGCCCCACGCGACGTTGTCCTGGATCGACTTGGGAAAGGGGTTCGGCCGTTGGAAGACCATGCCGATGTTGCGGCGCACCGCGACCGGATCGACGCCGGGGTCGGTGATGTCCTGGCCGTGGTAGCGGATCGTGCCGGTCTGCGAGAAGCTCGGGACGAGGTCGTTCATCCGGTTGAGGCAGCGGATGAGCGTGCTCTTGCCGCAGCCGGAGGGGCCGATGATCGCGGTGACGAGGTTCTTGTAGACGTCCAGCGAGACGTCCTTGATCGCGGGCTTGCCGCCGTACAGCGCGTCGAGGTGCTCGATGTTGAAGATCCGCTCGAGGCGCTCGCGCGGCGGCATCGGCTGGCGGTGCGTCTCGACCCTCACGGCGCGCTCGATCGTAGTCGACCTGTTGGCGTCCCCCGGCATCAGCGGACGGCGCCGAGCCGGCGACTGGCCCTCGCTACGAGCCAGCGGGCGCCGAGGCTTGCGAACAGGATGAAGAGGAGTAGCACGAGGGCTGCGGCCCACGCGCGTGCGTGGTCGGCGGGGTCGGACGACTCGGCGAGCTCGAAGATCGCGACAGGCACGGTCTGGAGCGCGTGGTGCGGGTCCCAGCCCACCTGGGTGCCGACGAGCGACGAGGTGAAGAGCAGCGGCGCGGTCTCGCCGGCGACCCGGGCGACCGCGAGGACCGTGCCCGTGACGATCCCCCCGATCGTCTGCGGCAGCACGATGCTCAGCGTCGTCCGCCAGCGCGGCACGCCGAGAGCGAGCGACGCTTCGCGCAGGGACATCGGCACGAGCGCAAGCACTTCCATCGTCGAACGGGCGACGAGCGGCAGCATGATGCACGCGAGCGCGAACGATCCTGCGAATGCGCTCTGTCCGTGGCCGACGACGAGGAGGCCGTACACGAAGATGCCGATCACGATCGCCGGCACGCCGTTCAGGACGTCGAGCGCGAGGCTGACCGCGCTGCGCACGCTCGGTCGCGCGAACTCGTTCAGGTAGATCGCGACGAGGATGCCGACCGGGAGCGCCAGGAGCGTTGCGATTCCGACGATCACGAGCGAGCCTGCGAACGCATTGGCCAGCCCTTGCCTGACCGGGGTCAGGCTGAACAGGACGGGCGTTCTCGTGAGGAGATCGAGGTTCAGCGCGCCGGCTCCGCGCCGCGCGACCGACCACACGACGACGGCCAGGATCGCCACGCCGAGCGCTGCGGCAAGCCAGGCCAGGAGCTCCATCAGCCGGTTGACGGCGCGCCGTCGCGGCAGGCCCTCCGCCCGTAGCGATGCCTTGGTGAGGCTGTGCGTGCTCACCCGGCGCCCCCGCGATTGAAGCCGACGCCCTGGCGGCGCGCGGCGCGCCGCACGATCACCTGCGCGCTCACGTTCATGAGCAGCGAGAAGACGAGCAGGATCAGCCCGAGGTAGACGAGGCTCGCGATCTGGATGTTGCTCTGGGCGCCCTGGTACGACGCCGCGATCTTGCTCGCGAGCGTGTCGCCGGTGTCGAAGAGGTTCCAGTGGATCCCGACCCCGGTTCCGATCACCTGCGTGACGGCGATCGCTTCGCCGACGGCACGTCCGAGCCCGAGGATCAGCGCCGCGGCGATGCCGCCGCGCGCATACGGGAACACGACGCCGCGCACCATCTCCCACCGCGTCGTCCCGAGTGCGAACGCGCCCTCCTTCAGGTCGCGCGGGACGCCGAGGAAGAGCTCCCGGCTGATGCTCGCGACGATCGGCAGGATCATGATCGTCAGGACGACGACCGCGGTGAAGACGCTCGAGCCGGTGGACGACGGCGAGCCGAAGAGCGGGATGAAGCCGAGCGCGCTGTGCAGCGCCGGTTCGACGTGGTCGCGCAGGATCGGGCCGAGGACGAGGATGCCCCAGAGCCCGATCACGACGCTCGGGATCGCCGCGAGCGTCTCGACGAGCGCCGTGACCGGCCCCCGCAGCCGGCGGGGGGCGAGCTCGGTGAGGAAGAGGGCGATCCCGATGGCCAGAGGCGCTGCGATCGCGAGCGCGAGCAACGACGTGAGCGCGGTGCCGAAGAGGAAGCTCCCGGCGCCGTAGACATTCTTGACGGGATCCCAGGCGACGCGGGTGACGAAGTGTGCTCCGTACCGCTCGATCGCCGGCTGCGCGCCCCGGACGACCTTGTACGCGATCAGGACGACGAGGAAGGTGGTCGCGGCGGCCGCGGCGCCGGCGACGGCCTGCAGTGACACATCCCCGAAGCGGAACCGCCGCCCGGTGAACGGGCGGCGGGGTCGATCGAAAGTGAGGTTCGCGCCGGACAACGGTCGCCTAGTTGTGGATCTTCGCGATCGTCTTCTCGGCCACCACCAGCACGTTCTTCGGGATCGGCTGGAAGAGCAGCTTGGGCCCGAACGCCTGGCCCTTCGTGACGGCCCAGAAGAGGAACTTCCGGAGCTCCTGTGCCTTCGAAGACTGGAGGGGCACGATCACGTAGGTGTAGGTCGAGATCGGATAGGCGAGGTCGTACTTCTTGGGCGGATTGACGATCGAGAGCTGGTTCGTGGCGGGATCCGGCTTCTGGTCGCTCGACGCCGCGGCGATGATGCCGCGAAGGCCGGGCGTCGTGAACTTACCCGACTGGTTCTTCATCGCGAGGAACTGCAGCTGGTTGGCCTTCGCGTACGCGACGTCGACGTAGCCGATGCCGCCCTGCGTCTGCGCGACGGTGGCCGCGACGCCCGAGCTGCCCCTGGCGCCCGAGCCGACCGGCCAGTTGACCGCGACGCCCGTGCCGGTCGCCGAGCGCCAGGCGGGGCTTGCGCTGGAGAGGTAGTCGGTGAAGTTGTACGTCGTGCCCGAGTTGTCCGACCGGTGCACGATCGCGATCTTCGCGCTCGGAAGCGAGACGCCGGGGTTCAGCTTCTTGATCGCCGCGTCGTCCCAGGCGGCGATCTGCCCGGAGAAGATCCCGGCCAGCGTCGGGCCGTCCATGTGCAGCAGGTTCTTGACGCCGTTCAGGTTGTAGATCACCGCGGTGGCCGAGAGGGCCCACGGGATCTGCGCGCAGCCCTTGCAGGCCGTGAACTGATCCGGCGAGAGCGGCGCGTCGCTCGCGCCGAAGTCGACCGTGCGACCGGTGATCGCATTGATGCCGCCGCCGGAGCCGATCGGGCTGTACTGCAGCCCATAACCGTAGGCGGAACCGACGGCCGGAATCCATTGCGAGACGAGCGGGGCGACGAAGCTCGAGCCCGCCCCGACGAGGGTGGTCCCGCTCTGCTTGACGGGTGTCGCGCCGGCCGTGCCGGCTGCGACGGACGCGGCGACTACCGCGGCGATGAGTGCGAGGGTGCGCATCGAGCTCTCTCCTCTTGTCGGAATCTCTCGACGGTGAAGGTACGAGCAGCCGCGCGTCCGGTGGGGAACATGGTCGTGTCGGCCCGGTGACGAAGTGGTGAACGAGCCCTGAAACCCTCGTCGAGACGGAGTACCGTGTCGCCCATGGCGATGGACGAAGCCCTCGACCGCGTCGAGGCCGAGATCCAGCAGGAGGGCGAGCGGGTCCTCGCTGCCGTGCGCGGGGCCGTGCGGGCGCTCGGCGAGTCCGACCGTGAGCTCGCCGACGAGGTGATTGCCCACGACGACGAGATCGACGAGCTCTTCCTCGAGATCGAGCGCTCGATCCGCTCGCTGCTCGCGCTTCAGACGCCGGTTGCGCGCGACCTGCGCCTCGTGCTCGCACTGCTGCACGTCAACCTGCTGCTCGAGCGGACGGGAGACGGCTGCGTGACGATCGCGAAGCTGACCCAGCTCGTCGCGGACGCCGAGCCCGACGCCGCGCTCGTCGAGGTGCTCGTCGAGATGGGCGAGCGCGCGGAGGAGATGCTCCGCGTCGCGCTCGATTCGCTCGCGCGGCGTGACCTCGCGGGCGCCGAGAGCCTCGTCGAGCTGGACGAGCTGATCGACCGCGCGAATCGGCGCTTCGTCGAGCGCCTCGTCGACGTGATGGCCGAGCCCTCGCTGCGCGAGTGGGGACTGCGGATGGTCGTCGTCGCCCGCACGATCGAGCGCGTCGGCGATCGCGCCGTCGACATCGGCGAGCAGATCGCGTATCTGCTCACGGGTGAGTTCCGCGAGTTCAGCGACGCATCGCACCCGGCGACGCCGTAGTATCCGGCCCGTGGACAGCAAGAAGCTCCTGGTCGTGCTCGCGATCGTGGCGGGTCTCGTCCTGATCGCGCTCGGCATCGTCTACTGGGTCGAGCCGGCGAAGTCGCTGCCGTCGTTCGTCCCCGGTCACGAGGCCGGTTCGAGCCACCATCACGTGAAGCACGGCGTCGCGGCGTTCCTCGTCGGCCTCGCAGCTCTCGTGTTCGCCTGGTTCAACACCGGCGGCAAGCGCACGTCGCGCACGGCGGCGTAGCTCCTTGCCGATCTCGTACTTCCAGGCGGCGCTGCTCGGCCTGTTGCAAGGCGTGTCCGAGCTCTTCCCGGTCTCGAGCCTCGGCCACAGCGTCATCCTCCCGCGGCTCGTCGGCTGGCACATCCACCAGAACGACAAGTTCTTCATCACGTTCCTCGTTGCGACCCACCTCGCGACCGCCCTCGTCCTGCTGCTCTTCTTCGGTCGCGACTGGGTCAGGATCGTGAAGGGCCTCGGCCGCTCCCTGCGCGACCGCGAGATCGCGCCCGACGACACCGACGCGAAGCTCGGCTGGCTGCTCGTCGTCGGCACGATCCCGGCGGGGCTGCTCGGGCTCCTGCTCGAGCACAAGCTGCGGAGCGTGTTCGCGTCGGCGCAGTCGGCCGCGATCTTCCTCTGCGTGAACGGCTTCCTCCTGTACGGCGCCGAGCTGCTGCGCCGCCGTGCGCCCGTCGTCGAGGAGGAGGACGACGCGCGGATCGCGCGCACGGTGAGCTGGCGCAACGTGGTGCTCGTCGGCGCGGCGCAGGCGCTCGCGCTCGTCCCGGGTCTCTCGCGCTCCGGCGCGACGATGGGCGGCGGCCTGCTCGTCGGGCTCTCCCACAAGGACGCCGCGCGTTTCGCGTTCCTGCTCGCGACGCCGATCATCGGCGCCGCCGCGGCGCTGAAGCTGCCCGAGCTCGCGGGCTCGGCCGGCAACGGCGTGCGCGGGCCGGCGCTCGTCGGTGCTCTCTGCTCGGCCGTCACCGCGTATCTCGCGGTGCGCTTCCTCATGCGCTACTTCGAGCGCAACACGCTCACGCCGTTCGCGGTCTACTGCTTCCTCGCAGGCGGAGCGGCCGCGATCTACTTCGCGGTCGGCTGATCAGACGATCTGCACCGAGCGTCGCCTCGCGCAGCCGCGCGGCGTGCGCGTCCGTGAGCTGGCCTCGTTTCAGGCGCCACGACCAGTTTCCCTCGATCTCGCCGGGCCGGTTCATGCGCGCCTCGCTGCCGAGGCCGAGCACGTCCTGCGCGGGGATCACGGCGAGCGACGCCGGCGACGCGACCGCCAGCTCGATCAGCCCCCAGTGCGGCTCGCGCGGATCGAGGCCGGTCGCCTCACGCTCGCGCTTTCCGAGCGAGGCGAACCAGCCGATCGTCGTGTCGGTGTCGTGCGTGCTCGTGTAGACGACCTGGTTCTCCCGGTGGTTCCGCGGCGCGTGCGGGTTGTCGCGCGAGCCGCCGAACGCCCAATGGAGCACGACCATGCCCGGCAGCCCGAGCTCGTCGCGCAGGCGGTACACGGGAGGCGTGATCACGCCGAGGTCCTCGGCGATCACCGGCAGCTCTCCGAGCGCGTTCTCGACCGCCTGGAAGAGCGCGGCGCCGGGGCCGCGCTTCCACGTGCCGTGGCGCGCCGTCTTGTGACGCTCGGGGATCGCCCAGTACGAGACGAAGCCGCGGAAGTGGTCGACGCGCGAGACGTCGACGAGCTCGAAGACGCGGCGGAAGCGCTCGATCCACCAGCGGTAGCCCGTCGAGCGGTGCACGGGCCACGCGTAGAGCGGGTTGCCCCAGTACTGCCCGCTCGCCGTCAACGCGTCGGGCGGCGCGCCCGCGACCTCGCCCTTCGCGAAGAGCTCCGGCCAGGCCTCGACGTCGGCGCCCTCGTCGGAGACGTAGATCGGCACGTCGCCGATCAGCCGGACGCCGCGGTCGCGACCGTACGCCCGCAGCGCGTTCCATTCCCGCTCGAAGCGCACCTGGTCGGCGATCGCCCCGGCGCCGGCGAAGCGCGTCCACTCCGCCGTCCAGTAGGGGTGGCGTGCCACGAACTCCTCGATCTCGCCGGCCGAGACGGCCGCCTTCGGGTCGGCCAGCAGCCCGGGGGAGCCTGCGAACGCCGACGTGGTGCGGTACGGCGAGCCGAACTCGTCGGGGGGCCCGAGCGGGAGGACCTGCCACCAGGACTGGCCCGCCGCCTCGAGCCAGTCGACGAAGCGGTACGCGCCGTCGCCGAGGCGGCCCTCCGGAAGCGACGTAGGGTGCAGGAAGATCCCGGAGGAGCGGGGCAGCTTCACGGCAGCTCGACCATCTAACCGGGTTTCAACTCCGCGTATCCTCGAAACTGGTCATCGACGTGCCCCTTCCGAAGACGAACGACCCTCCGGCGCGCATCCAGATCCAGCGGGTGACGCCCCAGGTCGACTGCGGACGCTATGCGGTGAAGCGCGTCGTGGGCGACCGCGTCGACGTGACGGCCTGCATCTTCCGCGACGGGCACGCGCTCCTCGGCGCCGCCGTGCGCTACAAGCCCGCCGGCGCGACGCGGTGGCTCGAGACGCCGCTCGCGCCGCTCGGCAACGACGAGTGGGCCGGCTCCTTCGAGGTCGACCGCGCGGGAACCTGGTGCTACCGCGTCGGGGCCTGGGTCGACCGGGTCGCGTCGTTCCAGAACGAGCTGCGGCGCAAGGTGGAGGCGGGGCAGAGAGACCTCGCAGGCGAGCTCGCCGAGGGCGCCGTGCTGCTCGGCGTCGAGAAGCTCACCGTCGAGGCAGCGCTCGCGGCGCCCCCGGGCGACCGTGCGGAGAAGACGTGGTCGCAGACGTACGAGGTCGACGTCGACCGCGAGCTCGCGCGCTTCGGCTCCTGGTACGAGCTCTTCCCGCGCTCGTGGGGCGGCTTCGACGGCGTGCGCGCGGTCCTGCCGCAGCTCGCCGCGCTCGGCTTCGACGTCGTCTACGTGCCGCCCGTCCATCCGATCGGCCGCTCGCACCGGAAGGGGCGCAACAACTCCCTCGAGGCGGGGCCCAAGGATCCGGGCAGCCCCTGGGCGATCGGGTCCGAGGAGGGCGGGCACGACGCGATCCATCCGGAGCTCGGAACGGTTGCGCAGTTCGAGCGGCTCGTCGCCGCGGCGAAGAAGCACCGCATCGAGATCGCGCTCGACTTCGCGATCCAGTTCTCGCCCGACCACCCGTGGCTGAACCAGCACCCGGAGTGGTTCGACCGGCGGCCCGACGGCACGGTGAAGTACGCCGAGAACCCGCCCAAGCGCTATCAGGACATCGTCAACGCCAACTTCGACTCGGAGGACTGGCAGGGCCTCTGGGAGGCGCTGCGCGACGTCGTGCTCACCTGGGTGAAGCGCGGCGTCACGGTGTTCCGCGTCGACAACCCGCACACGAAGCCCGCGCCGTTCTGGGAGTGGCTGATCGACGAGATACGCCGTGAGCACCCCGACGTGATCTTCCTCGCGGAGGCGTTCACCCGCCCCGCGATGATGGCGACGCTCGGCAAGGCCGGCTTCGCGCAGAGCTACACGTACTTCACGTGGAAGAACACGCGCCCGGAGCTGCTGGAGCTCGTCGCGCAGCTGCTCGACTGGAAGGAGGCGTACCGCCCGAACCTCTTCACGAACACGCCGGACATCCTCCACGAGTACCTCGTCACCGGCGGCCGCCCCGCGTTCGAGGCCCGGCTCGTGCTCGCGGCCACCCTGTCGCCGTCGTACGGCATCTACTCCGGGTACGAGCACGTCGAGAACGTGCCTGCGGAGCCGGGCTCGGAGGAGTACCTCGACTCGGAGAAGTACGAGGTGAAGAAGCGCTCGCTCGACGGCCCGCTGCTGCCGCTCGTCTCGGCGCTCAACCGCGCGCGGCGCGCCAACCCGTCGCTCCAGCACTTCGACAACCTCACGCTGCTCGAGACCGAGAACGACAGTCTCTTCGCCTACCTCAAGCGGACGGGCGACAACGCCGTCGTCGTCGTGGTCAATCTCGACCCGTTCGCGGCGCAGGAGGGCGTGTGCGTCCTGCCGGCCTCGACGGGCCTGCCTCCCGCCTACCGCGTCCACGACCTGCTCGTCGGCGCCGACGTGGTGGACGACGGCGACTGGACGTGGCGCATCGGTCGCAACTACGTTCGCCTGGAGCCCGGCCGGAGCCACGTCCTGAGGATCGGTGGATGACCGCATGAGCGAGCAGTGGTTCGAGCGCGACCCGCAATGGTTCAAGCGCGCCGTCTTCTACGAGATCCACCTCCGCGGGTTCTTCGACGGCAACGACGACGGCTCCGGCGACTTCCGCGGGCTGATCGACAAGCTCGACTATCTCCAGTGGCTCGGCGTCGACTGCGTCTGGCTGCTGCCGATGTACCAGTCGCCGCTGCGAGACGGCGGGTACGACATCGCCGACTTCTTCACGACACATCCCGACTACGGCACGGTCGACGACTTCAAGGAGTTCGTCGAGCAGGCGCACCAGCGCGGCATCCGCGTCATCGCGGATCTCGTCATGAACCACACGTCGTCCGAGCATCCGTGGTTCCAGGAGTCGCGGGCCGACCCGACGGGGCCGAAGGGCGACTGGTACGTCTGGTCGGACACGGACGAGCTCTACCGCGACGCGCGCATCATCTTCATCGACAGCGAGCCGTCGAACTGGACGTTCGACCCGCTGCGCGGCCAGTACTACTGGCACCGCTTCTTCCATCACCAGCCGGACCTGAACTTCGAGAACCCGGAGGTGCAGGAGGCGATGCTGAACGTCCTGCGCTTCTGGCTCGACCTCGGCATCGACGGCCTCCGGCTCGACGCCGTGCCGTATCTCTACGAAGAAGACGGCACGAACTGCGAGAACCTGCCGCGCACGCACGAGTACCTGAAGCGCGTGCGCGCGGAGATCGACGCGCGCTACCCGGACCGCGTGCTGCTCGCCGAGGCCAACATGTGGCCTGAGGACGTCGTCTCGTACTTCGGCGACGGCGACGGCGACGAGTGCCACATGGCGTTCCACTTCCCCGTGATGCCGCGCATGTTCATGGCGCTGCGCCGTGAGGAGGCGGCGCCGATGTACGAGATCCTCGACCGCACGCCGGCGATTCCGCGCAACGCCCAGTGGGGCCTCTTCCTGCGTAACCACGACGAGCTCACGCTCGAGATGGTCACGGACGACGAGCGGGACTACATGTACGCGGAGTACGCGAAGGATCCGCGGATGAAGATCAACCTCGGCATCCGGAGGCGCCTCGCGCCGCTCCTGGAGGGTGGTCGCGACGAGATCGAGTTGATGCACGCGATCCTCTTCTCCCTCCCGGGCTCGCCCGTGCTCTATTACGGGGACGAGATCGGCATGGGGGACAACGTGTACCTCGGCGACCGGGACGGCGTCCGCACGCCGATGCAGTGGACGGGCGACCGCAACGCCGGCTTCTCGCGGGCCGACTGGGCGCAGCTCTACCTCCAGCCGCTGATGGACCCGGTCTACGGCTACCAGTCGGTGAACGTCGAGGCGCAGTTGCGCACGCCGACGTCGCTGCTGCGCTGGATGCACCGCTTCATCGCGCTGCGCAAGGAGCATCCGGTGTTCGGGCTCGGCACGTACGAGCCGCTCCGGCCCGAGAACCCGCGCGTCTTCGCCCACGTCCGCCGCTGGGAGGAGGACGTCGTCCTCTGCGTGCACAACCTCGCACGTTCGGCGCAGGCGGTCGAGCTCGACCTCTCGGCCTACGAGGGCATGGTCCCGGAGGAGATGCTCGGGCGGACGCGGTTCCCGGCGATCGGCGAGCTCCCCTATCTGCTGACGTTCGCGCCGCGCGGGTTCTTCTGGTTCCAGCTGAGGAAGGAGCAGTGAGCGTGGACGAGCAGGCCCTCATCGAGTACGTCACGCGGCAGCGCTGGTACGGGGCGAAGTCGCGCACCGTCATGCACGCGCGGGTGCTCGACTCGGTCGTGCTGCGCACCGCCGAGCCGCAATTCGCGCTGGCGCTCGTCGAGCTCGGCTACGAGACGGGCGCCCACGAGATCTACCAGCTGTTCTACGCGCTCCGGGACGGCGAGCTCGAGCCGGACGGCCTGGACGAGCCGCAGCTCGCGCGTGAGCTCGTGAGCGCGATGCGCTCGGGCCTGACCCTCCAGGCGATCGAGGGGATCGTCGAGTTCCGCCCGGTCGAGGGCTTCGCAGGGCTCGGACGCGAGCTGCACGAGGCCCGCCCGGTCGGAGTCGAGCAGTCGAACACGTCGATCGTGTTCGACGACGAGTTGATCCTCAAGGCGTTCCGCAGGCTCGAGGCCGGCATCAACCCCGAGCTCGAGATCCTGCGCTTCCTCACCGAGCACGGCTTCTCGAACATCGCCCCGCTCGGCGGCTGGTACCAGTACTCCGGCGGCCCGCTCGGCGCGACGCTCGGGGTCCTCCAGGAGTTCGTGCGAGGCGGCGTCGACGGCTGGGAGCTCGCGCTCGAGGAGATCGGGAGCGCGCCCGACGCGTTCCTCGGGCGCCTGCGGCGGCTCGGCGCCGTGACGGGGACGATGCACGCGACGCTCGCCTCCGACGAGACCGACCCGGCCTTCGCCCCCGAGACGTCGAGCGTCGAGGCGCTCGGCCTGCTCACGGCCACGGTCGACGAGGAGATCGAGCGGATGTTCGTCGACCTGCCCGAGGACGACGAGCGGCTCGCCCCGATTCTCGGCCGCGGCGAGGACGTGCGCGAGCAGCTGCGTCTGCTCACGCACTTGGGCTCGGCAGGGAAGTCGATTCGCACGCACGGCGACTACCACCTCGGCCAGACCCTCTGGGCCGCCGGCGACTGGGTGATCCTCGACTTCGAAGGGGAGCCCGCCCGCTCGCTCACCGAGCGCCGTCGCAGGCGCTCGCCGCTCCGCGACGTCGCTGGGATGCTGCGCTCCTTCGCGTATGCAGCCATCGCCGCCGGCCTCCGCGGCACCGGCGTGCCGGACGGCTGGGAGGAGCGGGCGCGCGAGCAGTTCCTCGCCGGCTACTTCGAGACGGTCGACCCGAGCCTGCTGCCGTCGGGGCAGGCCGCGATCGAGCGGCTGCTCGCGGTGTACGAGCTCGAGAAGGCCGTCTACGAGTTGCGCTACGAGCTCGACCACCGACCCGACTGGGTCGGGATCCCGGTCGCGGGGATTCTGCGACTGATCGACGAGACCGCTGCAACGCGGTGATCGAGCTCGGCGCGAACCCCCACGACACGCTGGGCGCTCACGAGACGAAGGGCGGCGTCGTCGTGCGCGCCTACCGCCCGGAGGCCCAGGCCGTGCGGGTGCAGCAGGCGGGCGGCGCGGTCGAGGCCGAGCTGACGGACCCGGCGGGGCTCTGGGAAGCGCTGCTGCCGCAGGCCACGCTGCCCATCGTCTACGAGCTCGAGGTCGACTATCCGGACGGGAGCACGTACACGTCGCGCGACCCCTACGCGTTCCTCCCGACGCTCGGCGAGCTCGACATCCACCTCGCGATGGAGGGCCGCCACGAGGAGCTGTACGAGAAGCTCGGCGCGCACGTGCGCGAGGTCGACGGCGCCGTCGGCACGGCGTTCGCCCTGTGGGCGCCGAACGCGCGCTCCGTCGCCGTCGTCGGCGACTTCAACGCGTGGGACGGGCGCCTGCATCCGATGCGCTCGCTCGGCGCCTCCGGCATCTGGGAGCTGTTCGTGCCGGGCGTCGGCGAAGGCACGAAGTACAAGTTCGAGCTCCGGACGCAGGAAGGGCGGCCGCGCATCAAGGCAGACCCGCTCGCCTTCCGCACGGAGGTTCCGCCCGACACGGCCTCGGTGGTCTGGCGCTCGAAGCACGAATGGGCCGACGGTCAGTGGCTCGCCGAGCGCGCCGAGACCGACACGCTGCGCGCGCCGGTCTCGATCTACGAGGTGCACCTCGGCTCGTGGCGGCGGAACCCGCTCGAGAACGACCGGCCGCTCACGTACCGCGAGCTGGCGGACGAGCTCGGCGACTACGTCGAGGATCTCGGCTTCACGCACGTCGAGCTCATGCCCGTGATGGAGCATCCGTTCTCCGGCTCGTGGGGCTACCAGGTCACCGGGTACTACGCGCCGAGCGCGCGCTTCGGTACGCCGGACGACTTCCGCGCGCTCGTCGACCGGTTGCACGCGCGCGGCATCGGCGTGATCCTCGACTGGGTGCCCGCGCACTTCCCGCGCGACGACTGGGCGCTCGCGCGCTTCGACGGCACGCACTTGTACGAGCACGCCGATCCGCGCCGCGGCGCGCATCCCGACTGGGGGACGCTCGTGTTCAACTTCGGGCGCAGCGAGGTGAGGAACTTCCTGCTGTCGAACGCGCTCTACTGGGTCAGGGAGCATCACGCCGACGGCATCCGCGTCGACGCCGTCGCGTCGATGCTCTACCTCGACTACTCGCGCAAGGCGGGCGAATGGGCGCCGAATCCGCTCGGCGGCCGCGAGGATCTCGATGCCGTCGAGTTCCTCAAGGAGCTGAACGTCGTGCTCCATGCGCGCGAACCGGGCGTCATCTCCGCGGCCGAGGAGTCGACCGCATGGCCGGGCGTCTCGAAGCCGACGTACGAGGGCGGGCTCGGGTTCGGCTTCAAGTGGAACATGGGCTGGATGAACGACACGCTGACGTACTTCCAGAAGGATCCGGTCCACCGCAGCTTCCACCACCACAAGCTGACGTTCTCGCTGATGTACGCGTTCAGCGAGAACTTCATCCTGCCGCTCTCGCACGACGAAGTGGTGCACGGAAAGCGCTCGCTGCTCGACAAGATGCCGGGAGACCGCTGGCAGAAGTTCGCCAACCTCCGCTTGCTCTACGCGTACATGTGGGCGCACCCCGGCAAGAAGCTGCTCTTCATGGGCGGGGAGCTCGCCGAGTGGGAGGAGTGGAACCACGACGGCTCGCTGCACTGGAACCTGCTCGAGCACGCCGACCACCACGGCGTTCAGTCGCTCGTGCGCGACCTCAACCGCATCTACCGGGCGACGCCGGCACTGTGGGAGGTCGACTTCGCCCCGGCGGGCTTCCGCTGGCTCGAGGTCGACGACGCGGCGAACAACGTCGTCGCGTTCGCGCGTCTCGACGAATCGACGGAGCGGCCGCTCGTCTGCGTGCTGAACCTCTCGCCGGTGCCGCGGTACGCCTACCGCGTCGGCATGCCGGTGCGCTGCCGCTGGCGCGAGGCGTTGAACACCGACGCCGCGTACTACGGCGGCTCGGGCGTCGGCAACCTCGGCGGGGTCGACGCGGAGCTCGTGCCGTGGCACGACCAGCCGTTCTCCGCGCTCGTGACGCTGCCGCCGCTCGGCGCCGTCTGGCTCGTCCCCGAGTAGACAGACGGCCACGTATCGTGCGGTGTGTGTTCACGACGCGCCCCGAGCTCCGCGGCACCTTCGGGATGGTCGCCTCGACCCACTGGCTCGCCTCGGCGGTCGGGATGGCCGTGCTCGAGCAGGGCGGCAACGCCTTCGACGCGGCGGTCGCGACGGGCTTCACGCTCCAGGTCGTCGAGCCGCACCTGAACGGCCCCGGCGGCGACCTGCCGGCGCTGCTCTGGCCCGCCGGCGGCGACCCCGTCGTCCTCTGCGCGCAGGGGCCTGCTCCGCGCGCGGCGACGATCGAGCGCTACCGCGACGAGCTCGGGCTCTCGCTCGTGCCGGGCACCGGCCCGCTCTCCGCCGTCGTGCCGGGCGCGTTCGGCGGCTGGCTCGCGATGCTGCGCGACCACGGCACCCTGCGGCTCCGCGACGTGCTCCGCTTTGCGATCGGCTACGCGCAGGACGGGTATCCCATGCTCCCGCAGATCGCCGGCGCGATCCGCAACGTCGAGTCGCTCTTCCGCGACGAGTGGACGACGTCCGCGGAGATCTACCTCCCGGAGCCGCGACCCGGCGGGCTGCACCGAAACGAACGGCTCGCGGCGACGTACCGCCGCATCGTCGACGAGGCGGAGGCGCGCTCGTCCGACCGCGACGGCCAGATCGCCGCGGCGCACGACGCGTGGTACCGCGGCTTCGTCGCCGACGCGTTTCTCGCGTTCCAGGAGCTCGCGTGGATGGACAGCTCGGGCGAACGCCACGCCGGCCTGCTCGCGGCGGACGACCTGCGGGACTGGACGCCGTCGTACGAGCAGCCGCTCGTGGTCGACTACCACGGCGTCTCGGTCCTCAAGGCGGGCCCCTGGAGCCAGGCGCCCGTGTTCCTCCAGCAGCTCCGCCTCCTCGAGGGCTTCGACCTTGCAGGCATGGGCCACGCAAGCGCCGAGTACGTGCACACGATCACGGAGTGCGCGAAGCTCGCGTTCGGAGACAGAGAAGCGTGGTACGGCGATCCGGACTTCTACGACGTGCCGATGCAGACGCTCCTCTCGCCGGCGTATGCCGACGAGCGGCGCCGGCTGATCACGGACGAGTGCGCGCCCGAGTTGCGCCCGGGTAGTCCGGACGGCCGCGTCCCGCGGCTGTCCGGACCAGTCGAGAACGCCCCGCTCGCGCCGGGCGTCGGTGAGCCCACGCGCGGCGACACCGTGCACGTCGACGTCGTCGACCGCTGGGGGAACATGGTCGCCGCGACCCCGAGCGGGGGCTGGCTCTGGGGAGCGCCGGCGATCCCCGAGCTCGGCTTCTGCCTCGGCACGCGCGCGCAGATGTTCTGGCTCGAGGAGGGGCTGCCGGGCTCGCTCGAGCCGGGCAAGCGCCCGCGCACCACGCTCTCGCCGACGCTCGTCGGCCGCGGCGGGGAGCCGTACCTCGCGCTCGGCACGCCGGGCGGCGACCAGCAGGACCAGTGGACGCTGCACGTGCTGCTCGGCCACCTGCACTTCGGCCTCGACCTCCAGGCGGCGATCGACGCGCCGAACCACCACACGGAGGCGTTCCCGAGCTCGTTCTACCCGCGTCAGACGCGGTCGCGGCACGTCGCGGTCGAGGAGCGCGTGGGCGAGGAGACGACGGCGGGGTTGCGCGAGCGCGGACACGACGTCGAGGTCTCCCCGCCGTGGTCGCTCGGGCGCGTGAGCGCCGTGGGACGCGAGGGGGACGGGCAGCTCAAGGCGGGCGCGAACCCGCGCGGCATGCAGGGTTACGCCGCGGGCCGCTGAGCGGCGCGTGGGCAGGCGCGGCTGATGGACGCATGGCCCGGCAAGCCGTTTCCGCTCGGCCCGAGCTGGGACGGCCGGGGCACGAACTTCTCGCTCTTCTCCGAGAACGCGGAGCGCGTCGAGCTGTGCCTCTTCGACTCCGAGGACCGCGAGACGCGGATCGACCTCGTCGAGCACACCGCGTTCAACTGGCACTGCTACCTCCCAGGGGTCGGGCCGGGCCAGCGCTACGGCTACCGCGTCCACGGGCGGTACGACCCGGCGGCCGGCCACCGCTTCAACCCGAGCAAGCTCCTCATCGATCCGTACGCGAAGGCGATCGAAGGGCCGATCAAGTGGGACCGGGCCAACGTGCTGCCGTACGTGCCGGGCCCCGACGAGGACGCCGACCTCGTGCCCGACGACGCGGACGACGCGGCGGCGATCCCCAAGTGCGTCGTCGTCGACCCGACGTTCGACTGGCAGGACGACCGGCCGCCTGCGCATCCATGGTCGGAGATCGTCATCTACGAGACGCACGTGAAGGGCCTGACGAAGCTGCACCCGGACGTGCGCGACGACCTGCGCGGAACGTATGCCGGCCTTGCCTCGGAGCCCGCGCTCCGGTACTTCGAGCAGCTCGGCGTCACCGCGGTCGAGGTGCTGCCGATCCAGCACATCGCCGACGAGAGCTTCCTGCACGCCAGAGGGCTGACGAACTACTGGGGCTACTCGTCGATCGGCTATCTCGCACCGCACGCGCTCTACGCCGCGACGGGCACGCACGGCGAGCAGGTGCGCGAGTTCAAGGGAATGGTCAAGGCGTTGCACGCCGCCGGCATCGAGGTGATCCTCGACGTCGTCTACAACCACACGGCCGAAGGCAACCACCTCGGCCCGCTGCTCTCGTTCAGGGGCGTCGACAACGCGAGCTACTACCGGCTGATGCCGAACGAGCCGCGCCTCTACATGGACTTCACCGGAACGGGGAACTCGCTCAACCCGGTGCATCCGTCGGTGCTGCGCCTGATCATGGACTCTCTGCGCTACTTCGTGATCGACTGCCACGTCGACGGCTTCCGCTTCGACCTCGCATCGGCGCTCGCGCGCGAGTTCTACGAGGTCGACCGTCTCTCGGCCTTCTTCGACACGATCCACCAGGATCCGGTGCTCTCGCAGGTCAAGCTGATCGCGGAGCCGTGGGACGTCGGCCCCGGCGGCTACCAGGTCGGCAACTTCCCGGTGCTCTGGGCCGAGTGGAACGGCATCTACCGCGACACGACGCGCGACTTCTGGCGCGGGCAGGCGAACGTCGCAGAGTTCGCGTCCCGGTTCACGGGCTCAAGCGATCTCTATCAGGGCGACGGCCGCACGCCGTCCGCGTCGATCAACTTCATCACCGCGCACGACGGCTTCACGCTGCGCGATCTCGTCTCGTACGACGAGAAGCACAACGAGGCGAACGGCGAGGGGGGCAAGGATGGGACCGACGACAACCGCTCGTGGAACTGCGGCGTCGAGGGGCCGACGGACGATCCGGTCGTCAACGGATTGCGGGCGCGGCAGCAACGGAACTTCCTCGCGACCCTCCTGCTCTCGCAGGGTGTGCCCATGCTCCTCGGCGGCGACGAGTTCGGCCGCTCCCAGGGCGGCAACAACAACCCCTGGTGCCAGGACAACGAGATCTCGTGGTTCGACTGGTCGAGCGGCGATCGGGAGTTGCTGGCGTTCACGGAGCAGCTGATCCGTCTGCGCCGCGAGCATCCGGTGTTTCGCCGCGCGGCGTTCCTCACCGGACGGGAGGTGCGCGGCTCGGGGCTCCCCGACGTCTGGTGGTTCCGCCCCGACGGTCGCCGGATGACGCAGAAGGACTGGCAGCGTGAGGACGCGCGCGCGCTCGGCGTGTTCCTCAACGGGCAGGAGATCCCGTCGCGCACGCCCACCGGCGAGGAGATCGTCGACGACTCCTTCCTGCTGCTCTTCAACGCGCACTTCGAGCCGGTGACCTTCGCGTTGCCGACGCGACGCTTCGGCGCACGCTGGTTCGTCGAGCTCGCGACCGGCGGTGGCGTACCTGATGCGCCGATCTCGGTGCGCGACGAGGTGGTCGTGCAGGACCGCTCTCTCGTGCTCCTGCGTCGCGTGTGACCGGCGTAGGCTACGCGCCGTGAAGATCTACTTCGCCGGCCCCCTGTTCACGCCGTACGAGCGCGGCTACATCGACGAGTGCGCCGCGCGGTTGCGCGCCGACGGCTTCGACGTCTTCGTGCCGCACGAGCACGAGCTCGCGCAGTCCGACACGACGGCGGAGTGGATCTTCACCAAGGACATGGAGGGCCTGGGCGCAGCGGACGCGGTGCTCGCGCTGCTCGACGGCCCGATCGTCGACGACGGCACCGCCTGCGAGATCGGGATCTTCTACGCGCTGATGCAGTCCGACGCCACGAAGCGGGGCGTCGTCGGCCTGCTCACCGACCTGCGCGGCACGCGCGGGGAGAGCAGCGGGCTCAACCTCTTCGTCGAGGGCTGCATCGAGGCGACCGGCGGCGAGGTCGTGAGCTCGTTCGACGCTGCGCTCGCCGCCCTCCAGCGGCTTCGCGGCTGACGGGCTGACCGGCTCGCCCGGCGCCTCCCGCCGAGAGCAGCAGCACCCGGCGAGGGAGGCGCCGAACGATTCAGGGGTTGCCGGTCGTTCGGAGGGGAACGGGATGCAACCCGCTCATCTGATCAGGCCGAGATGAGGCGGTTCTAAGAATCCGCGGCGGGCGGGCGGAGCCGGAGCCGGAGCAGCGCGCCACCCCCGTGGGCCGCCTCGGCCGAGACCGAGCCGCCGTGCGCCTCCGCGACCTCGCGCACGATCGCGAGCCCGAGACCGGAGCCGGGCAGCGAGCGCGCGCCCGCCGCGCGGTAGAAGCGGTCGAAGACGTGCTCGCGGTCCTCGGGCGCGATCCCCGGGCCGTAGTCGCGCACGACCAGCTCGCCGTGCTCGAGGATCACGTCGACGGACGAGCCGTCGCGGCTCCACTTGCCCGCGTTCTCGAGCAGGTTCCAGATCGCCCGCTCGAGCCGCGCGGGGTGGCCCTCGACTACCGTCGGCTCGAGCCTCGTCGCCCAGGTGAGCCGCGGGAAGCGCGAGCGCGCTCGCTGCACGGCGTTCTCGACGAGCTCGTCCACGTGCACCGCCGTCCGCTCCTGGCGCGGGTCGCCGCCGCGCGCGAGCTCGAGCAGGCCGGCGATCAGGTCGCGCATCTCGTGCGCCTCCCGCTCGAGGTCGTCGATCAGGCGCTGCCGCCCGTCGGCGTCGAGCAGCTCGTGCTGCTTCAGGACCTCGATGTTCGTCTGCATGCTCGTCAGCGGCGTGCGCAGCTCGTGCGAGGCGTCGGCGACGAACCGCCGCTGTGTCTCGAGCGACTCCTCGAGCGCCGCGAGCATCGTGTTGAACGCTCCGCCGAGCCGCGACAACTCGTCACGGCCGTTGACCGGCACGCGCTCGCTCGGCTCGCCCGTCTCGGCGATCCGCTCTGCCGCGCCGGTGAGGCGCCGCACCGGGACGAGCGCGGCGCGCGACACGAGCGCCCCGCCCGCGCCGCCCGCCGCGAGGCCGCCGGCGAGGACGAGCAGCAGGATGAGCTGGAGCCGGTGCAGGGTGCGGGCGATGTCGTCGGTCGGACGTACCAGTTGAAGGGCGACGCTCTGTGCGTTCCCGTCCGAGTCGACGAGCTGGCCTCCCACGGTGTAGATGCGGGACTGCTTGGTGCCAACCCGTCCGTCGGCGAAGAACGGCCCGTGCTTCTGCGCCGCCACCGCGAGCGTGTTCTTCGTCACCGGAACGTTCTCGGACTCGTTTGTCGGGATGAACGTGCGCCCGTCGGGGGTGACGATCTGCACGTACGTCGCCGTGGTGCTGGGTCCCTGCGGCGGCGCGGGGAACGGACGGTTCTGGAAAACGTGACGGAGGTAGCCGCTGCTCGACACCTGCTCGTACTGCTGCTGGAGCTGCTGGTCGACGCTCGTCCGCAGCTCGTCGCGCATCACGACGTACACGACGGCCGAGGCGATCGCCACGGTCGCCGTGACGGCGAGCGCGGCCGCAAGGGCGAGCCGCAGCCGGAAGGTCATGGCTCGCGCAGCACGTAACCGGTACCGCGCACGGTGTGGATCAGGCGAGGCTCGTCGTCCGCCTCGGTCTTGCGCCGGAGATACCCGACGTAGACGTCGAGCGCGTTCGAGGAGTGGCTGAAGTCGTACCCCCACACGCGCTCGTAGATCAGCGGTCGCGGGAGGACCTGCCGCGGGTTGCGCATGAAGAGCTCGAGCAGGTGCGCCTCGGTGGTCGTCAGCTCGAAGCGGCGGCCGCCGCGCCGCGCGTCCATCGACCCGAGATCGAAGGTGAGGTCGGCGAAGCGCAGGACGGCGGGCGGCTCCTGCTCGAGCGACCGGCGCAGCAGCGCGCGCAGCCGTGCGAGCAGCTCGTCGAGCGCGAACGGCTTCGACAGGTAGTCGTCGGCGCCGGCGTCGAGGCCCTCGACGCGGTCACCCACGGCGTCCCGCGCGGTGAGGAGGAGGACGGGGACGCGGTTGCCCTCGCGGCGCAGCCGGCGCGTGACGTCGAGCCCGTCGTACCCCGGCATCATCACGTCGAGCACGACGGCGTCCGGGGTGCGCCGCTCGATGGCTGTGAGCGCGGCGTCGCCGTCGGCGGCAAGCTCGACGTCGTAGCCGGTGAGCCGAAGGGCGCGCTCGAGGGACTCGCGCACGGCGCGGTCGTCGTCAGCAACGAGGACGAGCATCGAGGCTAAGTCTGCCGTTCGACGTGAGAGGCCGCTAAGAACAGCGCAGGTTTACGAGGGTTTTCTCCTCTTCTCTCATGTGTTCTTCACACCGCACTGGTCAGATGGGCGGGAAATGGCCGCTCTCGACCGCACCCGATCCGTGCCCGAGCCCCTGCTTCCGGTCGTCCCGGTCCGGCGGCACCGGCGCCGCGCCCTCGGCCTGACGGCCGTCTGGGCCGTCGTGCTCGGGAATGCGGCCGCGATCGTCTGGCTGTGGGTCCACGGCGGCAATCTGACGCTGCGCAGCAGCGGCGACGTGCTCACGAGCATCGCCCGCATCACCGGGCTGCTCAGCGCCTACCTCGCGCTCCTCCAGGTGATCCTCCTCGCCCGCGTCCCCGCGCTCGAGCGGCTCGTCGGCTTCGACCGCCTGAGCGGCTGGCATCGCTGGAACGGCCACGCGTGCCTCGACCTGGTGCTCGCGCACGTCGTCTTCAGCGTCTGGGGCTACGCGCTGCTCGACCGGTTCTCGCTGCCCAAGGAGATCTCGACGATGCTCGGGGGCGGCATCTACCCCGGGATGATCACCGCGACCGTCGGCACCGTGCTGTTGGTCGCGGTCGTCGTGACCTCGATCGTGATCGTGAAGCGCCGGCTGCGGTACGAGTGGTGGTACTCCGTGCACCTCCTCGCGTACGCGGGGATCGCGCTCGCCTGGTTCCACGAGATCCCGACCGGCAATGAGCTCGTGCTGAACACGATCGCCGCCGACTACTGGCGTGCGCTCTACGTCGCCACGATCGCGCTGCTCGTCGTGTTCCGTGTACTCGCTCCGGCTCTCGCCGCGCTGCGCTACAGGCTGCGTGTCGCCGCGGTCGTCGAGGAAGGGCCCGGCGTCGTCTCCCTGTGGATCACGGGGCGCCGTCTCGAACGGCTGCAGGCCCACGCCGGGCAGTTCTTCCTCTGGCGCTTCCTCACGCGCGGCCGCTGGGCGACGGCGCATCCGTTCTCCCTGTCGGCAGCGCCGGACGGCCGCTCGCTGCGTATCACCGTCAAGGCGCTCGGCGACCACACGGCGCACATGGGAGAGATCCCCATCGGCACCCGTGTCGTCGCCGAAGGGCCGTTCGGCGTCTTCACCGCCGGGTCGCGCCGGCGCGAGAAGGTGCTGCTGATCGCGGGCGGCATCGGGATCACGCCCGTGCGCGCGCTGCTGCAGCAGCTGCGAGGCGACGTCGTCGCCGTCTACCGCGTCGTCTCCGACGCGGACATCGTCTTCCGGCGAGAGCTCGACGAGCTCGTCCCCGCCTCCGGCGCCGAGCTTCACTACGTCGTCGGCGACCACACGACCGACGAAGGGCGGCAGCACCTGTCGCCGGACCATCTCCGCGAGCTCGTCCCCGACATCGGCGAACGCGACGTCTACGTCTGTGGGCCGCCCGCGTTCACCGACGTCGTCACGCGGCACGTTCGGGAAGCCGGCGTCCGCCGTTCTCACATCCACGCAGAACGCTTTGCTCTATGAGAAAGGACAACCACATGCGCAAGCACATCACCGCGGCGCTGAGCGCCGTCGTGATCGCAGCGCCCGTCGGCAACGCAGTCGCCGCAGCCACCCGCTCGGCGACGGCCAAGGTGAAGCCGAAGAAGAAGGTGGTCACGCTGACGAAGACCGTCGCCGGCGCGCAGGCCCAGGCGCAGCGGTGGGGCTACCTCCAGGTGACGCTCGTCGTGAAGAAGACGACGACCACCGTCGGCAAGAAGGCGACCGTCACGCGGACGATCACCTCCGTGAGCGTGCCGGTCTACCCCGACCACACCGACCGGTCGGTGTTCATCAACCAGCAGGCGCTGCCGATGCTCGAGCAGGAGGTGCTCACGGCGCAGTTCACCGGCGGCATCAACATGATCTCGGGCGCATCCGACTCGAGCTACGCCTTCATCCAGTCGCTCCAGTCGGCCCTGCTCGCTGCACAGCAGTTCTGATGCCAGTTGCTCTACCCGGGACGCGCCGTGTCGAGCACATCATGGGCATGCCGATCGTCGTCGACGTGCGCGACGAGCGCGTCGACGACGCGGTGCTCGACGGCATGTTCGACTGGCTGCGGTGGGTGGACGCGACGTTCAGCACGTACAAGGACGACAGCGAGGTCAGCCGCCTGAATCGTGGTGAGCTCGCGCTCGAGCACGCCCATCCGGATGTCGCCGGCGTGCTCGCCCGCTGCGAGCGGTTGCGAGTGGAGACCGACGGGTACTTCGACGTGCGCGCCGCCTCGCCGGAGCTCGTCGACCCGTCGGGCCTCGTCAAGGGATGGGCCGTCGACGGCGCCGCGGCGCTGCTCGACGAGGCGGGGCTGCGCAACTACGCCGTGAACGCCGCCGGCGACATGCGGCTGCGGGGCCGCGCGGTGCCAGAGCTCTACTGGCGCGTGGGCATCCAGCACCCGCTCGAGCCCGACCGGGTCGCGCGGGTGATCGACACGACGGATCTCGCCGTCGCCACCTCCGGCGAGTACGCGCGCGGAGCCCACGTCTTCGATCCCCACACCCACCGGCCGCCCACGGGAATCCTCTCGGTCACGATCACCGGGCCCGATCTGGCGACCGCCGATGCCTACGCCACGGCCGCCTTCGCCATGGGGGCGGACCGGGCGACGCACTGGACCGCCCGCCTGCGGGGCTACGAGGCGATGACGATCCTGGCCGACGGCCGCGTGCTCTCGACGCCCGGCTTCGGCGCCTGACCCGTCCGGGCGCGGGCACTATGGCGCGGTGCCGTTTCGCCTGAGCGTCCTCGACCAGTCTCCGATCTCGGAGGGGTCGACGGGCGCCGACGCGCTGCGCAACTCGATCGACCTCGCGCGCCACACCGAGGCGCTCGGCTACGAGCGCTACTGGGTGGCGGAGCACCACGGGACGCCGATGCTCGCGAGCGCGGCGCCGGAGATCCTCATCGCGGAGATCGCCGCCGCGACCTCGCGCATCCGGGTCGGCAGCGGCGGGGTGATGCTGCCGCACTACAGCCCGCTCAAGGTCGCCGAGGTCTTCAGCATGCTGGCGGCGCTGCATCCGGGCCGCGTCGACCTCGGGATCGGGCGCGCGCCGGGGACCGACCCGCACACGATGTTCGCGTTGCAGCGCGATCGCCGCCTGGCGGCGCCGGACGACTTTCCCGAGCAGCTCGCCGAGCTGCTCGGGCTGCTCGAGGACGACCTGCCGCCGGACCATCCGTTCTCGCGTCTCACCGCGCTGCCCGGCGGACCGGAGCGGCCCGAGGTCTGGCTGCTCGGCTCGTCGTCGCAGAGCGCGATCTGGGCGGCGGAGCTCGGTCTTCCCTACTCCTTCGCCGACTTCATCAATCCGGAGGGCGCCGAGCTCGTGCGGCTCTACCGCGAGCGGTTCCGGCCGTCGGTGCGCCGCGACTCGCCGTGCGTGGCCGCCGCGGTCGCGGCGATCTGCGCCGAGACCGAGGAGGAGGCGGAGCGGCTGGCCGCGAGCTGGCGTATGGCCCGGGCGTTCCTGCACTCGGGCCGCCTGATCCCGGTGCCGCCGGTGGAGAAGGCGCTCGCGTTTCTCGCCGAGCACGAGCTGCCGTCCTCGGGCCGGCGCGCGGTCGTCGGCGCGCCGGACACCGTCCGGGACGGCCTCGAGGAGATCGCCCGGGAGTACGACGCCGACGAGCTGATGCTCGTCACGATCACGCACGACCACGCGGCCCGGCGGCGCTCGTACGAGCTCGTCGCAGGCGCGTTCTGAGGGTCCGCGGTCTGGACGTTTCGCGGTTTCGAACTACGGTGCGACCGTGTTCGCACACTACGATCCCACACCGAGGATGGCACCTCCGAGACTCTTCCTGCGGTTCGCGCTCTTCTCCGGCCTCGCGCTCGTCGCCGCCGTCGGGCTGGCCCTGCTGCTCGCCCGTTGGAATGCCAACGACAGGGCGCGCAGCCGCGCCGTCGGCGACGCGAGCGCGGTGGCCAGGCAGTTCGCGAGCGACGACCTGTCGCGGACGGCGTTCCACTGGCCACGGCCGGCGGGCGCCGCAGGACGCGACCTGCCTCCGTTCCTCGATCTCTTCTTCACGCCGACGGTGGCCGCGCACGATCCCGCGAAGGTCGTCCTCTATTCGCCGCAGGGGATCGTCACGTATGCCACCGACCACCGTCTGATCGGCACCCGCGCCGGCGACCCGGCGCGCGGCCGCGCCGCCCTGGAGCATCCGCAATACCAGGTGACGCACGGGCTCCAGTACGCCTATGTGCCCGGGATGTCGGACTACGGGTCGCAGAACGCGCGCGGAGTGATGCGGATCGAGCGGAACTACGCGCCGATCGCAGCCGAGATCCACGACGAGTTCCTCACTCAGGCGGCGATCATCGCGCTCGCGCTCGTCGCGCTCTACCTCGCGATGCTGCCGATCATGCGGCGCGTGACGAGCAGCCTCCGGCGCAGCTACGTCGAGCGCGCCGAGCTCGCGGCGATCGTCGACGACTCGAACGACGCGATCATCGCGCTCTCGTCCGACGGGTTGATCAGGTCGTGGAACGCCGGCGCGGAGAACGTCTACGGCTGGCGGTCGGACGAGGTCGTCGGCAAGCCCATCGACTTCCTGCTCCCCGAGCTCAGCGAGTCCGAGGTCATGTCGGAGCTCGACCTCGCTCGCACGACGCACGTGAGGAAGGACGGAATGCACGTCGCCGTCTCGGTGATGGTGTCGCCGATTCGCGACGCGAACGGAGAGCTCGTCGGCTCCTCGATCACCGCGCGCGACGTGACGGAGCTCGAGCGGCTCGACCGCGAGCTGCGCGAGGCGCACCGGCAGGAAGCCGTCGGTCGCCTCGCCGGCGGGATCGCGCGCGACTTCGGCGAGGTGCTCGGGGAGATCGACAAGGCCGCGACGAACCTGCTCGTCGATCCGTCGTCGAAGCGAGACCTCGACAAGATCCGCGCCGCGACCGCGCGCGGCTCCTCGCTTGCGGAGCAGCTGCTCGCCGTCGGCGGCGCACAGGACGCGCGGCCGGAGGCGGTCGACCTCAACGAGGCGATCAAGCGTGCGGAGCCGAAGCTCGTCGAGCTCGCGGGGACGCACATCGCGGTCAACACGTCGCTCGAGGACGACCTCGGGCCCGTGTTCGCCGACCGTGAGCAGATCGAGCAGCTGATCCTCAATCTCGGCGCGAACGCGCGCGCGTCGATGCCGACGGGCGGGCAGATCACGGTCCAGACGGCGAACGTCGACTTCTCGCGGCGCGAGCGGGGCCGGGAGCAGGAGCCCGGGCACTACGTGATGTTCGCGGTCTCGGATACCGGGGCGGCGATCGAGCCGGAAGCGCAGGAGCGCCCGTTCGAGCCGTTCTTCCGGCGCAGCGAAGGCGGCGAGCGCATGGCGCTCGGCCTCGCGGCGGTGTGCGGCATCGTCAAGCAGAGCGGCGGCACGATGGGCGTCGAGAGCCGGCCCGAAGGCGGTACCGTGATCCGGATCTACCTCCCGCGGATCCGGGCGGAGCAGAGCGCGCCGCAGCACGATCCCGTGCCCGCGTGAGGACGTCCGCTCACGACGTCGGCTGGAGAATGCCGAGCGGGATCTCCCGCCGGGTTCGCCGCTGGTAGGCGAGGTAGCCGGGCGCGATCGCGGTGAGGCTCGCCCAGAGCCGATCCCGCTCCTCGGGAGACGCCGCGCGCGCGACGACCGCCCGCCGGGAGCGGCCGATCTGGACGGTGGCGCGAGGCTCGCTCATCAGGTTGAGCCACCAGTCGGGGAACCAGTCCATGCCGCCGTTCGACGCGACGACGACGAGGTCGTCCCCGTCGGCGAAGAAGCAGAGCGGCGTCGTTCGCGGTGCGCCCGTCTTCCGGCCCGTCGTCGTCAGGAGCAGGATCGAGAGGTGCCAGACCCGGCCGACCGCACGGCCTCCGCTCACGCGGTAGAGCGTGCGGTGGACCGAGCTGACGAGCTTCAGCCCTGTGCGGAACAGCCGCTTCCGGAAGCCCGTCATGTGCGCATCTTCGCTCAAGGTCGTCGTGCCGGCCTGCGCCGTGCGGCTACCTGCTCGTCAGCCGCACCGGCTCGCGCCGGCGACGGCGAACGCGGACTTCGCGCGCCCGTCGTTCAGGTAGCGCTTGAGAATCTGCACGAAGAGCGCGGCCTTGCCCTGATTCCACGCGGTGATCGCAGAGCCGACCTCGGCGATGTCGACCTTCATGGCCGCGAGCGCGGCCGTGCCGGCCTCGGTCCTGCCTGGGATCTGCGCGAGCACGGCCAGCTCCTGGCTCTCGAGCGTCTTGGCCTTACCGGCGAAGCTGTACAGCTGGGCAGGCGTGACCGGCGAGCCGAACTCCTTCTTGGCCTTCGCGAGCCAGACGACGCAGACCGTGTTCGCCTGCGCGGCCCACGAGCTCTGCGACTCCGGCGACGCCGAAGCCGGCGTGGTGGCTGCGACCGCCGCGCTGATCGCCACCGCTGCGAAGAGGATGAGCCGCATGTGCGTGCGAGAGAGTATCGCCTCCGCAGGGGGGCCGTCGGACACCCAGAGGGGTGTTTCGATGTGTTTGGGACAGTGGGCGGGCCGGCTACGCTCATCGCCGCCCGACTGTCTGAGTCGACCTCGGCAAGCTCGAGGCGCTCGTCGCCGAGTCGGTCGAGCCGCTGTGACACGGAGGCGGACCGGACCTCCAAACCAAGGCCCGATCAGATGATGTTGTGTTCCGGTCGGAGGCGGTCCGCCGAGAACCGCTCGACCGCCAGCGGCGCCACGTCCACGAAGGGCGTGCGCTCGAGCACCAGGTCGCGCACGATCTCGCCGACAGCAGGGCCCTGGAGGAACCCGTGGCCGGAGAACCCGGTCGCGTAGAGGAAGCGCGAGACGCCGTCCCACTCGCCGATCAGGGCGTTGTGGTCGGGTGTCGCCTCGTAGAAGCCCGACCAGCCGCCGGCGATCCCGGCAGCGCAGAGCGCCGGCGCGCGGCGCTCTGCCACTCCGACGACCTTCTCGAGCCACTCCGGATCGCGTGGCGCATCGAGCCCCGGCGGCTGCGCGGGATCCGCCATCCCGAACAGCAGCCCTTCGCCCTCACGGTGGAAGTAGAAGCTCGTGGTGAAGTCGATCGTCAGCGGCGGCCGCCCGACGCCCGGCAGGGGCGTCGTGAAGCCGACCTCCCGCAGGTAGGGGACGACGGGGAGGGGCAACCCGACCATCGCGCCGACTGCGGGCGACCAGACTCCTGCGGCGCAGATCACCGTGGAGGCCTCGACGCGCCCACGGCTCGTCCGCACGGCGCGGATCTCCTCGCCCTCGACCTCGATCCCGGTCAGCTCGCAGCCGGTCTCGATCACGGCGCCGTGCGCGCGGGCTCCGGCCGCGTACCCCTGAACGACGGACTCCGGGCTCGCGTGGCCGTCGATCGGGCAGAACGTCGCCGCGATCACCCCGTCGACGCCGGCGAGCGGAGAGAGCCGCTTCGCCTCTGACGGCTCGACCAGCCGGCTCGGCACGCCGTGCTCGTTCTGGAGGGCGACGCTCCGCTCGAAGACACGAACGTCCTCCTCCCGGTCGAGCAGGAAGAGATACCCGACCTTGTGCAGGTCGATCTCCCGGCCGGGCCGGTCGTGGAAGCGGTCGAACGCCTCGAGGCTGCGCAGCGCGATCGCGATGTTGAGCTCGTCAGAGAACTGCGCGCGCACGCCTCCCGCGGCGCGGCTCGTGGA